>Ga0071330_1065731_pt1 | contig 38926 bp, 31 predicted proteins | sample GBScel77sediment_FD_63802 | JGI IMG/M metagenome (GOLD analysis project Ga0071330, IMG submission 63802) | Hot spring sediment microbial communities from Great Boiling Spring, Nevada - Cellulolytic enrichment Sediment 77C v2 (version 2) | ecosystem: Environmental > Aquatic > Thermal springs >...
TCTATTTCAATTTTTGAAAAAAACAGAGAACTTTAAAAAATTTTTTGACAAAATTTTTCTTTCTTTGCCAATAGTTTCACCAATTTTGAAAAATTTAAACTCTGCCCTTTTTGCCAGAACCTTGAGCACCCTTTTTTCATCTGGTGTTCCAATTGTTAATTCCTTGAATATTGCCTCAAACACTCTAGGAAATTTCTATTTTAAATCCGCTTTGAGAGAGGGAATTGAGAGAGTCAAAAAAGGAGAAAAACTCTCTCAAATTCTAAGAAATTATTCAAATATTTTTCCTCAAACAGTGATTGAAATGTTGGCAGTAGGAGAAGAAACAGGTCAAACAGCAGAAGTTTTGGGAAAATTAGCTGATTTTTTTGAACAAGAGGTAACTAATGCAACAAAAAATTTAGTTTCGGTTATTGAGCCATTAATTATGATTTTGGTTGGAGTTGTTGTTGGTTTTTTTGCAGTTTCTATGGTCCAACCAATGTATTCAATGATGCAAACTATTAAATAAATTATGGAAAGAGGGCTTACATTAGTTGAGCTTTTAGTTGTTGCGGGCTTGATGACAATTTTGTTTTTTGGAATTTTTGGAGCTTATCAATTGGGGGTGTTTATTATTGGATTGACCTCAAGAAAAGTTATAGCTACTCAAATTGCCCAAGGAGAATTAGAAAGAATTAAAAATTTGCCTTATTTGTCTGTGGGGACAATAAATGCAACTTTGCCTTTTGCAAAAGGAATTTTAGCTGAAACTGAAACAAAAACTTTAAATGGAATAGAGTTTCAAATTGAAAGAAAAATAAAATTTATTGCTGATGAGGCTGACGGATTAGGACCTGAAGATTCTTGTGATTTAGATTACAAAAGAGTTCAAATTATAGTTTCTTTTGGGGGGAGGTTTTCTGGAAAAGTTGAATTAACAAGCGATATTTCTCCAAAGAACTCCTTAGAAGAGGTTCAGGCTTGTCAAGAAAATCCAGTTGGAATTTTAAGAGTTCAAGTATTTGATGCTTTAGGAAATATGATTGAGAATCCATTAATTGAAATTTACAATCCTCAAGATGACTCTTTAATTGATTTTGCAACCCCTTCTGATGGAAAACACGATTTTCCTTTATCTCCTGGAGAATACAAAATTTTAGTTTCAAAAAATGGTTATTCAAAAGAAAGAACATATAGCATTGATGAAATAGCCATTCCAGAAAAGCCAAATCCCCAAATTTCAGAGAACGAAATTGAGCAAATTTCATTTTCAATTGATAAGCTATCTTCAATGAGAATTAAAACTTTAACTACTTGGGGACAAGATTATTTTTCTGATAGTTTTTTAAACGAAAACAAAATTTCAGAAAAAAACAATGTTACAATTTTTGAAGGGAGAGCAGAGCTTTCCACAACTAGTGAGGGTTATCATTTAAATGGAAATTTAATTTCAATTGAGATTTTTCCTCAAAATTTAATAGAATGGGGAGAATTTTCTTTTTCTGATGAAAAACCTTCAGGAACAAGTATTAAATATCAAATTCTTTATCCAAGCTCTAGCGAATGGATTTTAATTCCAGATTCAGATTTACCAGGAAATTCTTTAGGTTTTGAAGAATCTCCTGTTAATCTAAGCCACCTTTCCACCACGACCTATCCAAAAATAAAATTGAAAGCAAATTTTTCAACCCAAAATCCTTCATTAACTCCTTCTTTATTTGATTGGCAAGTTTCCTGGAAAACCTCAAACCCAATTTTAATTTCAAATGTCTCCTTTGACTTTAGGGGAGAAAAAATCATTGGAAAAGATGCACAAGAGAATCCAATTTATAAATTTTCAACCACCACCCAAACTGATTCTTTAGGCGAAATTCAAATTCAAAATTTAGAATGGGACATTTATCATTTTTCAGATTTTAAAAAAGATTCTCAAAGTTTAGAATTAGCAACCTCTACCCCAGAACATCCAATTTCTTTATCCCCCGATACAAACTTGGAAGCTTCTTTTTATTTGGAAGCCCAAAATTCACTTTTAGTTTTAGTTCAAGATTTTGAAAGCTTAGAACCTGTTTTTTCAGCCAAAATTACCCTTTCAGCTGAAAATTTTCAAAAAATTGAGTATACAAATGAAAAAGGACAGGCAGTTTTTCTTCCTTTAGATTCTCAAAATTATTCAATTTTTGTTGAAGCTCCAGGGTATGAAACTACATCAACCTCTGTTTTTGTTTCTGGAAAAACAACAAAGGTCGTAAAAATTCTTCAAATTGAATGAAAAGGGGATTTACTTTAGTTGAGACAATAGTTGTTATTTTTGTTTTTTCAATTTTGATGGGAGGAATAACTTTAGCTGTTTTATCGCTTTATCGAACCCATGGTTACGAATGGGAACAAAGCTTAGCAATTGAAGAAGCAAAAAGAGGGGTTGAAACAATGGTTAGAGAAATAAGAGAGGCAAGAGAGGGAGAAGATGGATCATATCCTATTGAGTTTGCAGGCGACAAAGAATTTATTTTTTATTCTGATATTGATGGAGATGGAAAAACAGAAAGGGTAAGATATTTTTTAGGACATATTGATACAAAAACCCATATTCAAGAATGCCAAAGTTTACAAAGAGGAGGTTCTTGTTTTGTTTCTTTTTCAAATTTTTTAAATGGGAATTTAAAAAAGGCTGAAGTTAGGGTTTCAGTTCAGGGAGATTTGGGAGCTTCAAATGAATACATTGATATTTATGTTGATGGTAAAAAAATAGCCACAATTTGTAACTCAAGATGTACAGATTGCCCAGGGATTTGGCAAGGAACTGAGGTTTTTGATGTCACTTCTGATGCTTCTGATAATTTGCTCAATTTTTCAGCTCAGGCAACTTCTAGAGTTGATCCTTCCTGTCCGTTTTCTTTTAAAGCTAAGTTTGAATTAATAGTTACTCAAGAAGTTCAAGGGCAAGAGTTAAAAAAGGGAGTAATAAAGGCAATAGATTTTCCTCCAAGATATCCTTTAGACAGAGAAGAAATTTTTGTTTTGAGCTCTTTTGTTAGAAATTCCCCTCCAATTTTTGAGTATTATGATCAAGATGGAAATAAAATTGAAGAATATCCTGCAAGATTGAAGGACACAAAAGTAATGAGAATATTTTTAGTGGTAAATGTTGATCCTCAAAAACCCCCAACAGAATATCAATTAGAATCTTTTGTTTTTTTAAGAAATTTAAAATGAAAAAAGGAACAATTACACTTTATTTTTTGATTTTTAGCTTTTTCTTTTTAATTTTATTAACCGGGCTTTTAAGTTTCATTTTGACTCAACTCAAAGCAGTGAATCAAAAAATTGCCTGGCAACAGGCTTTTGAAATTGCAGAGGCAGGATTGAATTACTATCAATGGTGCTTAAATAATGAAGTGAGAGAGAGTTGTCAAACTGAAAAAGAATATCAAGACGCTTTTGGAAATGCAATTGGTAAATTTCAAATTTTGAGCGAAGAAACAATAAGTTGTGGAGCTTTAACCTCAAGAAAGATTATCTCTACTGGTTGGACTTATAAGTATCCGAATTTAAAAAGAAAAATTTCGGTTTTTTATGGCAGAGAATCTGTGGCCAAGTATTCTTACATTTTAGATTCAAATGTTTGGATTGGTGCAGATCACGAAATTAAAGGTCCTTATCATTCAAACGGCGGAATTAGAATGGATGGAGAAAATCAATCAACAGTTTCTTCTGCTCTTTCAGAATGGGTTTGTACTGATTCTTTTGGATGTTCTTCTTGCCCAACTTCAGCGGGTTGTAAAATAAAAAATAATCAATGCTATTGCCCAGGAGTTTTTACCACTACTAAAAATTCAAATCCTCAACTTTTTCTTTTTCCTTATTCTTCTTTTGACTTTGCTGGAGTAACTGTTGATTTAGCTCAAATTAAAAACGCTGCAAAATCTTTTGGAATTTATCTCCAACCTTCAAAAAATATTAATTCTCAAGGAAAGGGCTATCATTTAATTTTTAAAGATAATGGAACAGTTGAAGTAAGAATTATTACAAAGCTTTCACCAACTTATGGTTATTCTTTAGAAGAGGGCTGGCATTATGACTATTTTACAATCTCTCAAGAATATACACTTACCACTTATTCTATTTCTTCATCCTGTCCTTTAATTTTTGTTGAAGACAATATTTGGCCAGAAGGAAAAATTAAAGGAAAAGTAACCTTAGCTTCAGCTAACTTAATAGATCCAAATTTAGACACTGATGTAATTTTACAAGGAAACATTGATTACACTTTAAAAGATGGTTCAGATGGTTTGACATTAATTTCAGAAAGAAATATTTTAATTTCACCTAATTCCCCAAACCAAATGGAATTGAGAGGCATTTTTATTGCTCAAAAAGGAAGATTTTCAAGAAATCATTATCCAGGAAATATTAGAGAAAAATTGGAAATTGTAGGGTCAATTATTTCAAAAGGAAGAGTTGGAACCCAATGGGTTTCTGGAAGTCAAGTAGTTTCTGGATATTTAAAAAGGGAAACCTCAATTGATCCTTATTTGCTTTATTTACCTCCCACCTTTACTCCAAATTTTTCTCAAGAGTTTAAATTAATAAAGTGGGAAGAAGTTGAAAGATAGTTGACAAATTTTTGAAAAAAAATTAAAATAAAAAACATGAAAATCCTTAAATACCTCATTTATTTCATAATTTTTCTTTTTCCTCTTTTTTGGCTTCCCCTCTCTTTTGAGGCTATAGAATTTAACAAACTTTATTTTCTTTTCTTTTTAAGCTGGTTTGGAATTTTTCTCTGGATTTTAGGTCAAATCATTGAAAAAAAGGAAATCTCAATTCGTTACAATATTTTTGACTTCTTAATTTTCGCTTTTTTAATTTTAATTTTATTGTCCTTTGCCTTTTCAAGAGATAGAGTGAGTTCGTTTTTTGGTTCTTATTTAAGATTTAATGATGGACTTTTAGCTTTTCTTAGCTTTTTTGGATTTTATTTTTTAATTAGAAATAACTTGAAAATTAGAGGAGAAGGAGAAATTGAGGTTTCAAAGATTTTTAAAATTATTCTTTTTTCTTCTTTCTTTATAATTTTGTGGACATATTTTTCTTTATTTGGGATTTGGCAAAAAATTCCCTCAATTGGAAAGTATTTTATCTTTAGCCCCGCCTCCTCTTCTATTCACTCTCAATCAATATTTTTGGCAATAATTTTTACTCTAGCTTTTAGTTATCTCCTTTTAGGAGAAGGATTAAAAAAGTTAGAAAAATTGTTTTTAATTTTGCTTTTGGTTTTGAATTTTATTTTGCTTTTAATTTTTGATTTTAATCCTGCCTGGTACATTTTGGTTTTGTCCTTGATCTTTTTCTCTTTTGTTTTAGCTTTTGAAAAGGTTTTTGGGGAAAAAATTCACCTTTTTTTGATTCCAATTTCAATCATTATTCTGAGCCTTTCCCTTTCTTTCCTTAATGTCCAACTGATAATTTTTAATCTGTTTCCAAGAGCCCAAAATTTTCTTTTATTCCTTCCAAGAGAAAATATTTTGCCTCACAACGAATCATTTAAAGTCGCCTTAAAGAGTACAATTTCATCTTTTAAAAATGCGCTTTTTGGCTCAGGACCCGCTACTTTTTTGGAAAACTTTTCTCTTTTTAAATCCCAAAATTTTTGGCAATTTAGAACTACTACTTCTGGCAACAATTTTTCTGAAGTTTTATCAAATTTTGGATTTTTGGGTGCTTTAATTTTTTCTCTGATTTTGATTTTCGTTTTAATTTTAGCCTTTTTAAGAAAATTAGAGCCAAGGCTTCTTTTTGTGAAACCTTTTCTTTTATCTTTAGTTTTAGTTCAATTTTTCTTTTACCAAAACTTTCTTTTGGGATTTTTGTTTTGGTTGGCTCTTGGATTAGCTGCAAATTTAATGTTATTTAAAATTAAAAGGTTTAACTTGAAAGAATTTCCGGTTTTTGCGCTTTTATTTGAAATAGGAACAGTAGTTTTGGTTTTTGGTTTGATAATTTGCTTGGTTTATGGTATAAGTTTTTATTTGGCAGATTACAATTATAAAAAAGGATTTCTTGAACCAGATTTAGAAAAGAAAACTGCATTTTTCGATAAAGCTAAAAACTTGAATTCTTTCAATCCATATTATAAAATGATTTTATCTCAAGTATTTCTGCAAAGATATTTAAGAGAACTTCAAAAAGAAAATCCAGACCAAAACACTCTTTTGCAACTTGGGACTTTAGCAATAAATTTTGCAAAAGAGGCAGAGAGGGTTTCGCCAAAAAACATTTTATATAAGGAAAATTTAGCTTCAATTTACCGAGATTTAGCACTCGTAGAATTGAGCAAAAAGACCTTTGAAGAAGCACTAAGTTTGGAGCCAAAAAACCCAGGATTTTATTTGGAAATTGGAAAATTGCAGCTATCTATTGGAAATTTTGAAGAGGCAAAAAAGAGTTTTGAGAAGGCACTAGAAATTGAACCAAACTTTGTTCAAGCTGCCTTACAAAAAGCATTAACTTTAGAACTCGAAAAGAATTTAGATTTGGCAATTTCTGAATTAGAGGGTCTTTTACAAAAAAATCCATTTTTTGCTGAGGGATTGTTTCATTTGGGAAGAGTTTATTACTTAAAAAATGATTTAGAAAAGGCAAAAGAAAATTTGAATAAAGCCATAGCTTTGTTTCCAAATTATTCCAACGCAAGATATATTCTGGCTTTAGTTTATGAAAAAGAAGGAAAATTAGATCTGGCATTGAATGAGTTGAAAGAAATTGAGAAATTTAATCCCGAAAATTCATTTTTAAAAGAAAAAATTAAAGAAATAGAAACAAAATTAGAAACTGAGTTTGTATCAGAGAAAGGTGAATAGACTTGACTTTTGTTTGAAAAAGATTAAAATTGTAAGGGATAAAATTTTGATTTCAATTCCAAAGAAAAACTAAAAACCAGCTTAAAACACCATTTTGATAGGTGATTTTTTCAATTTAAAATTATGAAAATTGTAAAAAAAGATTTTAGTAAAGCTAAAATTACCTTACCTTTGCCAGATTTGTTGAGTTTACAAAAAGAAAGCTGGAAAAATTTTTGGGAAAGAGATTTAAAAGAGCTTTTTGAAGAGATTTCTCCAATTAGAGATTATGCAAAAAAAGAATGGGAACTTTGGTTTTTAGATTATAATCTCGGTACCCCAAATTACAAATCAGATTTTGAAGCAAAAAGGAATAATGATACATTTGAAGCTCCGTTAAGAGTCAGAGTTCGTTTAGTAAATCTCAAAACAAAAGAAGTAAAAGAACAAGAAGTCTTTTTGGCTAATTTTCCGATAATGACAGAAAGAGCCACTTTCATTATTAATGGAGTTGAAAGAGTGGTTATTTCTCAACTCATTAGGTCACCAGGCGTTTTCTTTACCGCAGAGAGAATTGGGGAGATGAACTTTTTTGGGGCAAAAATAATTCCAAATCGAGGTTCTTGGTTAGAGTTTGACACAGAATTTAATGGAGTTTTGACAGTGAAAATTGATCGCAAAAGAAAATTTCCAGTAACTACTTTTCTTAGGGCTTTGGGAATTTCAGATGATTCAGAGATTAAAAAACTTTTTGAACAAGTGAACAAGGGAGAGAAAGATTATATTGAGGAAACAATAAAAAGAGACCCAACTAAAAATCAAAATGAAGCTTTAATTGAGATATATCAGAAACTAAAACCAGGAGATATTGCTTCTCCAGAAAGCGGAAAGGAGCTTTTAGAAAATATGTTTTTCAATTTTGAAAGATATGATCTCTCAAAAGTGGGGAGGTGGAGAATGTGGCAAAGAATTCCCGAATTAAAACCAAAAAATTATTCAGAAGATATTGAGATTAAAAAGGAAGATAGAGTTTTGAGGGTTGAAGATATAATCGCTGTTATAAAAGAAATAATCAGATTAAATAATGATCCAAATGCAAAACCAGACGAAATTGATCATTTGGGAAATAGAAGGGTGAGACCATTAAATGAATTGTTAGTGAATAGATTAAGGGTTGGGTTAACGAGAATGGCAAGAATTGTTAGAGATAGAATGTCAACTTTAGATACAGCAAGCATTACTCCTATTCAGCTTATTAATCCAAGACCAGTAATGACTGTAATCCAAGAATTTTTCTCTTCAAGCCAGCTAGCTCAATTTATGGATAATGAAAACCCTCTTTCTGAGTTAGAACACAAAAGAAGGTTAACTGCATCAGGTCCTGGTGGATTAACAAAAGAAAGAGCTGGTTTTGAAGTAAGAGATGTCCAACCTTCCCATTATGGAAGATTGTGCCCAATTCAAACTCCAGAAGGTCAAAACATTGGATTAATCACTTATTTGGCAGGTTATGCTAAAGTAAACCCTTATGGATTTATAGTCACCCCCTACTTTAAAGTAGAAAAAAATCGTGTAACCTCAAAAATTCAATATCTTACAGCTTATGAAGAAGAAAGATATATTATTGCCTCAGGGAGAATTTTGGTGGATGATGAAGGAAAAATTTTAGAAAAGGAGGTTGAGGCAAGAATTAGAGGAGAGCCAGGAGTAGCAAAGAGGGAAGAAATTGATTTTGTAGATGTTTCACCAGAGCAATCAATTTCAATTGCCACCTCTTTAATTCCGTTTTTACAAAATGATGATGCAAACAGAGCCCAAATGGGGTCTAATATGCAAAGGCAAGCTGTGCCCCTTTTGAATCCAGAGCCTCCATTGGTAATGACTGGGGTAGAAGAAGTTGTGGCTCGAAATTCTGGTCAGCTTCTAATTTCTGATGTTGATGGAATTGTTAAAGAAGTGGATGCCCAGCATATAGTCATTAAACCAAAAGAAGGAAAACTAAGAGTTTATTATTTGAGGACTTTTCAAAGGACAAATCAATATACCTGTTTTCATCAAAGACCGGTTGTTAAAAAGGGTCAAAAAGTAAAAAAAGGAGATATTTTAGCAGAGGGAGCTTCAATTTCTAATGGATGTTTAGCTTTGGGTAAAAACATTTTAGTTGCTTTTTTACCTTGGCGAGGAGCCAACTTTGAAGATGCTTGTGTAATTTCAGAGAGGTTGGTAAAAGAAGATATTTTTACCTCAATTTATATTGAAAATTTTACCTGTGATGTAAGAAATACAAAATTAGGACCTGAAATTACTACAAATGATGTGCCAAATGTAGCCGAAATTAAATTAAAAGATTTAGATGAAGAAGGGATAATAAGAATTGGAGCTGAGGTTTTTCCAAACGATATCTTGGTTGGAAAAATTTCTCCAAAAGGAGAAGCAGAACTTTCTCCAGAAGAGAGATTGTTAAGAGCAATTTTTGGAGAGAAAGCTAAAGAGGTAAAAGATACTTCTTTGAGATTAGAACATGGAAGAAGGGGTAAGGTGGTTGATATTAAAGTTTTTTCTCGGGAGTTAGGTCATAAATTAGATCCTGGAGTAATAAAAAGAGTTGAGGTTGAGATAGCAGACTTAAGGAAAATTCAGGCAGGAGATAAATTAGCTGGAAGGCATGGCAACAAAAGCGTAATCTCCAAAGTTTTACCAGAAGAAGATATGCCATTTTTAGAAGATGGAACTCCAGTAGATATTGTTTTGAATCCAATGAGCGTTGTTTCAAGAATGAATTTGGGACAAATTTTAGAAACTCACTTGGGTTTGGCTGCAAAAAAATTGGGATATCATGCTATTTCTCCTGCTTTGTCTGGTGCCACAGAAGACGAAATAAAAGAAGAATTAAAGAAAGCGGGATTTGAAGAAACAGGAAAGGTTACTCTTTATGATGGAAGGACCGGACTTCCATTCCCAGAAAAAGTGACTGTGGGTTATATTTATATGATGAAATTAATCCATATGGTAGAGGATAAAATTCACGCAAGATCAATTGGACCTTATTCTTTAATTACTCAACAACCTTTGGGAGGAAGGGCTCAGTTTGGTGGTCAAAGATTTGGAGAAATGGAGGTTTGGGCATTGGAAGGATATGGAGCAGCTCACAATCTTCAAGAAATGCTAACTATTAAATCAGATGATGTTTTAGGAAGAAGCGCTGCTTATCAAGCAATTTTGAAAGGAGAGGATCCAAAAGAACCAAATGTTCCTGCCTCATTTTCTTTATTAGTAAATGAACTTAAAGCTTTGGGTTTAGCTGTTGAAATCAAAGAAAAACCTAAAACAAAAGAAGAAAAACAAAAACCATGAAAGTTGAGGATATTATTGCAATAAGAATAAAATTAGCTTCCCCAGAAGAAATTTTAAGTTGGTCACATGGAGAAGTTACAAAGCCAGAGACGATAAATTATCGAACCCAAAGAGCAGAAAAAGATGGGCTCTTTTGCGAAAGAATCTTTGGACCAGAAAAAGATTATCAATGTTATTGCGGAAAATATAAAGGAGTGAGATATAAAGGAGTAATTTGTGATAGGTGCGGAGTTGAAGTAACAACCTCTTCTGTAAGGAGAGAAAGAATGGGTCATATTAAATTGGCAACTCCTGTATCTCATATTTGGTTTTTAAGAGGAGTTCCTTCAAGAATAGGAATGATTTTAGATTTGCCAATGCCTCAAGTTGAAAGAGTAATTTATTACGGAGCTTATATTATTACTGAAGTTGATGAAAAGGCAAAGAAAGAGATTTTGGAAGAAATAGAAAAGGAATATAGGGCTAAAGAGAAAAGCTTAAAAAACGAAAAAGATGCTAAAGAAAAATTGAGGGAGTTAAAGGAAGCAAAACAAAAAAGAATAAACGAAGTCTTATCAATTCAACCAGGAAAGGTTTTGAGCGAATTAGAATATCGTGATTTTTCGCTAAAATACGGACATTGTTTTAAAGCCGGTACTGGAGCTGAAACTTTAAGAAAAATTTTTGAAAAAATGAATTTGGATAAAGAAATTGAGAAATTGGAAAAGGAATTGAAAGAAAAAGCGCCCCAAGAAAGGAAAAAAATTTTAAGAAGATTGAAGTTGTTTAGATCAATGAAAAAAGCGGGAATTCGTCCTGAATGGATGTTTTTGAATGTTTTGCCAGTTTTGCCTCCTGAATTAAGACCAGTAGTTCAATTAGATGGAGGTAGATATGCTTCTTCAGATCTTAATGATTTATATAGAAGAGTAATTAATCGAAATAATCGCTTAAAATACCTAATTGAGATTGGAGCCCCTGAAGTAATTATCAGAAATGAAAAAAGAATGCTTCAAGAGGCAGTAGATTCTTTGTTAGATAATGAAATGAGAAAAGGAGTGACAACAAAGGCAACTACTGGAGGAAGAAGACTTTTGAAATCTGTCGCGGATATGCTTAAAGGAAAGCAAGGCAGATTTAGACAAAATCTTTTAGGAAAAAGAGTTGATTATTCGGGAAGATCTGTAATTGTTGTGGGGCCTGAGTTAAAATTTGATCAAGCAGGCTTGCCAAAAAGAATGGCTCTGGAACTCTTTAGACCATTTGTAATCAGGAAACTTTTAGAAAAGGAGTTAGCTTATAATGTGAGAGGAGCCAATCATTTAATTGATGAAGAAACAGATGATGTTTGGGCAGCCTTGGAAGAAGTAGTCAAAGACAGGGTAGTTTTGCTAAATCGTGCTCCTACTCTTCATCGCTTAGGAATTCAAGCTTTCTACCCAATATTAATTGAGGGAAACGCAATAAGAATTCACCCAATGGTTTGCAAAGCCTACAATGCTGATTTTGATGGTGATCAAATGGCAGTTTTTGTACCCCTTTCTCAGGCAGCTCAAAAAGAAGCAAAAGAAAGAATGCTTTCTTCTTTGAATCTTTTAAAACCTGCAACCGGAACTCCAATTGTTACTCTTTATCAAGATATTGTCTTTGGCTGCTATTGGTTAACTACTCTTGTAGAGGGCGCAAAAGGAGAGGGGAAAATTTTTAGTGAAGCCTTTGAGGCAATTTTAGCAGCCGAATTTGGAGATGTTGATTTGAGAGCTAAAATAAAAGTCAAAGATCCAAAGGGAAAGGATTTGATTGAAACATCAGTTGGAAGAATTTTATTCAACGATGCTTTACCACCAGATTTTCCATTTCAAAATCAACAAATTAAGATAAAGGATTTAGAAAGAATAGTGGCTGAAATTATTGAAAAGTATGAAAGGGAAGTGGTTGCCGAAACCTTAGATAAAATAAAGGAACTTGGTTTTGAGTATTCAACTCTTTCGGGTTTAACTTTTGGAATGGATGATTTGATAGTTCCAAAAGAGAAAAAAGAAATTTTAGAAAAAGCCGAAAAAGAAATTGAAAAAATTGAAGAAAATTTTGAAAAAGGATTTTTATCTCTTAAAGAGAAAAAGTCAAAAGCAATTGAAATTTGGAGTAGAACAAAATCTGAAATTGAAAAATTAGTTCCAAAAACTTTAACTCCCAAAAATCCAATTTACCAAATGGTAGATGCGGGAGCTAGAGGTTCTTGGGCTCAACCTGTTCAGATGTGCGGAATGAAGGGTTTGGTAATTAATCCTGCAGGTGAAATTATTGAGTTGCCAGTAAAATCTTGTTACAAAGAAGGATTTAAAGTTTTGGAATATTTCATTTCCACTCATGGAGCAAGAAAGGGAACAGCCGATACTGCATTGAGAACATCTTCTGCAGGATATTTAACCAGAAGATTAGTTGATGTGGCTCATGGAGTAATTATCACCACAGAAGATTGCAAAGATAAAAAGGGTCTTGAGATTTTCAGAGAAGATGCAGATGAAATTGGTCAAGATTTCATTTTCAAAATTGTGGGAAGGGAAATTTTAGAAACGGTTAGAGACCCAAAAACTAAAAAAGTAATTATTAAGGAGGGAGAAATAATTGATTGGGAAAAAGGAAGAGAAATAATAAAGGCAGGAGTTAAAAAAGTAAGAGTCCGTTCCCCCTTAACCTGCAAGAGTATTTCTGGGGTATGTAGAAGATGCTATGGGTGGGATTTGGGAAATAATAAACCAATAAAATTAGGAGAAGCAGTAGGAATTGTAGCAGCCCAAGCTATTGGAGAACCTGGCACTCAATTAACAATGAGAACCTTCCATACAGGAGGCGTTTTTGGAGCAGGAGATATTACTACTGGTTTACCGAGAGTTCAAGAAATTTTTGAAGTTAGAACTCCAGCAAACGAAGCTGTAATTTCTGAAGTTGAGGGAAAAGTTATCGAAGTCAAAAGAGGATTAGTGAAAGTTAAAGCAAAAGATGGAAAAATACATGAATATCAAATTCCAATTCACAAAGAAATTTTAGTGAAAGAAGGTGACAAAATTGAAAAAGGACAAGCGCTTTCTGATGGAGATTTAGATCTTAAAAAATTCTTAAAATTGAGAAAGAAAAAAGAAGAGGTTTGGAGATATATGATAAAGGAGTTGCAAAAAATTTATTGCAGTCAAGGGGCAAATATCCACGACAAACACTTTGAAATTATTTTAAGACAAATGTTTTCTAGGGTAAAAATTAAAGATCCTGGAGATAGTGATTTTGTTCCAGGAGAAGTTGTCGAAAAGGAGGTGTTCATAAGAATAAATCGTCTACTCAAAAAAGAAAAGAAAAAACCAGCAAAAGGAACTTTGCTCTTGCTTGGAATTTCAAAAGTTGCCTTAACCACATATTCTTTCTTGTCAGCCGCTTCTTTCCAAGAAACCTCAAGAGTTTTGATCAGAGCAGCGCTTGAAGGAAGGGAAGATAGATTAAGAGGATTAAAAGAAAATGTGATTTTGGGAAGATTAATTCCGGTTGGGACTGGATTTAGAGGACCTGAACCAGAATGATAAAATTAAAATATGAAGAACAAAAGAAAGAAAAACTCAAAGTTTTTTTTGCCAGAAGGGCTTAAAAGATATTTTTGGGGTTTATTTTTTCTTTCTCTTTCTTTAATTTTTTTTCTGGGAATTTTCAAAAAAGCGGGCATTGTTGGAAAAATTTTATTTTCTTTTTCTCTCAAACTAATTGGTAAAGCAACCTATTTTTTGCCTTTCATTTTGTTTTTAACTTCTTTGGTTTTCTTTTTTTCTCCTTATGAAAAATTTTATTTTGGAGTATCTTTAGCAGCATTTCTTTCAATTTTTTTTCTTTCTGGGATTTTTGGCATTTTAAAAGGAAGGGAGGGAGGGGGATTTTTTGGTTTTTTATTGACTCTTTTGACAAAAATTTTTGGTTCGATTTTAACCCAAATTATCTTTTGGCTAATTTTTCTTTTTTCGCTTTTTATTTTTTGGTCCCTTTTAAGATTACCTCAAAAGGAAAAAGTTGAGCAAAAACCTTCTTTAATTAAAAGAATATTTTTTCCTCCAAAATTTGAGGTAAAGAAAATTGAGCCTCCAGCTGTTTTGAAGGAAAAGAAAGAAGAACCAAAAAGATTAGAAAAATCCCCAGTATCTGTTTTTAAAATTCCAAAAGATTACAAAGTTCCACCATTGGATTTGTTAGAATCGGAAAAGGGTCAAGCTTTGCCAGGAGATATTGTTCAAAATTCATTGATCATCAAAAAAACCCTGGAACATTTTGGAATTCCAGTTGAAATGGGAGAGGTTAATATTGGTCCAACTGTTACCCAATATACTCTAAAACCCGCAGAGGGTATAAAACTTTCTAGAATTACCTCTCTTTCAAATGATTTAGCTCTAGCTTTAGCTTCACATCCAATTAGAATTGAAGCTCCAATTCCAGGAAAATCTTTAGTTGGAATTGAAGTTCCAAATAAAGTTCGTTTAATGGTGAGACTTAGAGAATTGCTTTCTCATGAGAAATTTCAAACTTCACCCTTTCCCTTAACTTTTCCTTTAGGAAGAGATGTGTCGGGAAATCCAGTTTTTGCTAATTTAGCTAAAATGCCTCACTTATTAGTTGCTGGAGCCACTGGCACAGGAAAAACAATTTTTTTAAACGATTTAATTTTGTCTTTAGTTTTCAGAAATTCTCCCCAAACCCTAAAATTCATTTTGGTTGATCCAAAAAGGGTAGAGTTTCCAGTTTATAATGATTTACCCCATCTTTTGACTTCAGTTATTTTTGATCCCAAAAAAGTAGTTTTAACTCTTCAGTGGTTGCTCGGAGAAATGGAAAGAAGATTTGATTTGCTCTCTGAAGTGAAAGCTAGGGACATTTTGAGTTTTAATGAAACGGTGCAAAAAACAAAAACACACGAACCTTTACCTTATATTGTTTTGATTATAGATGAGTTGGCAGATTTGATGGCAGCTCGAGGAAAAGAAATTGAAGCTGGAATTGTGAGAATTGCTCAAATGGCAAGAGCAGTAGGAATTCATTTGGTAGTTGCTACCCAGAGACCATCAGTTGAAGTTTTAACAGGTTTGATTAAAGCCAATATTACTTCAAGAATCGCTTTCCAGGTAGCTTCTCAATTTGATTCTCGAACTATTTTGGACACTGCAGGAGCAGAAAAACTTTTAGGCTCTGGAGATCTACTTTTTCTTTCAGCCGAAAATCCAAAACCAAAAAGAATTCAATCTCCTTATGTTTCAGAAAAGGAAGTAAAAAGGGTAGTTGATTTTATCTCCAAAGAAAATGAAAAACTAAAGACAGAAAGAGTTGAAATTTCAGAGAATTCTTTAGCTCAAGATTTAGAAATTACTTTAAGCGAAGAAGTAGGTTTTTTGGAAGATGACCCTCTTTACGAAGAAGCTAAAAAAGTTGTTATTGAAGCTCAAAAAGCTTCTGCTTCACTTTTACAAAGAAGATTAAGGATAGGATATGCAAGAGCAGCAAGACTTTTGGATTTATTAGAGGAAAGAGGAATAGTTGGACCTGCAGAAGGAGCAAAACCAAGAAAAGTTCTAATTCCTCCTCCGGAAGAAGAATGGAAGCAAATTTGAAATCTTTAAAAGGTCAAAATAAAATAATAAAAAATGAAAAAAAATAAAGAGAAAAAAAGTTTAAAAGAAGCCTTAGAGGAGATAAAACAAAGGTTCGGAGAAGGGGCAATAATGAAACTTAAAGAAGCTCAACCAGTGAGCGTTGATGTTATTTCAACTGGAAGCTTTTCTTTAGATTTGGCTTTAGGAGTTGGAGGTGTTCCTAGGGGAAGGGTAATTGAAATTTACGGACCAGAAAGCTCAGGAAAAACAACTCTAGCTTTGCATATTTTGGCAGAGGCTCAAAGAATGGGAGGAGTTGGCGCTTTTATTGATGCAGAACATGCCTTAGATCCAGATTACGCAAGAAAAATCGGAGTTAATGTAGAAGAATTATTAATTTCTCAACCTGATTCTGGAGAGCAAGCTTTACAAATTGTTGAAACTTTAATAAGATCAGGAGAAGTAGATGTAGTTGTGGTTGACTCGGTCGCAGCTTTGGCTCCTCAAGCAGAAATTGAAGGCGAGATGGGAGAATTTCAAATTGGGCTTCAGGCAAGGATGATGAGTCAAGCTTTAAGAAAGCTTTCAGGGTTGATTTCAAAAACAAAGACAGTTCTTATTTTTTTGAATCAGACAAGAATGAAAATTGGACAACTTGTAGGGAATCCAGAGACAACTCCTGGTGGTTTGGCTTTAAAATTTTATGCCTCAGTCAGGATTGAATTAAAAAGAATAGCTCAAATCAAAAGAGGAGATGAAATAATTGGAAGCAGAATTAAAGCAAAAATTGTAAAAAATAAAGTAGCTCCTCCATTTAAAGTCGCAGAGTTTGATATCTATTACAACGAAGGAATCTCAAAAGAAGCGGATTTAATCAATACCGCACTCAAAGCAGGTTTAATAAAAAAATCAGGAAGTTGGTTTGAATTTGAAAATAAAAAATTGGGTCAAGGATTAGAAGGCGCAAAACAATTTTTAAAAGAAAACCCAGAGATTGGAGAGAAAATAAGAGAAAAACTACTTTCTTATTTTTCTTTAAAAACTTAATTTATTTTTGGGTAAATGGTAAAAGCCCAAGATAACGAGCCCTTTTTATTGCCTTTGCAAGTTTTCTTTGATGAAAAGCACAAACCCCAGTTTTTTTCTTGGGTTTTATTTTCCCTAAACTCGACATAAACCTTTTTAAAAGCCCCACTTCTTTAAAATCTATCTCTTGAATATTTCGCTGACAAAAATAACAAGGCATGGTAGTTTAAAATGGAATATCTTCTATTTTTATTTCTTCGTCCTCTTCAATTACTGGAATTTCTTCTTCTATTTCTTCGCTAGGAATCTTTTCTTCTTTTGAAACCTCCTTTCCCATTCCTCTTGGTCCTAATTGAATTCTTTCTGCCACAATTTCAGTTCGTGAGTGGGAATTTCCATTACTATCTTGCCAAGTCCTTGTTTGAAGTCTTCCCTCAATGAAAACTAAAGCCCCTTTTTTTAAATATTGAGCAGCGATTTCGGCTAATCTTCGCCACAAAACAATATTATGATATTCGGTTTTTTCTTTCAATTCCCCAGTGGTTGGATCTTTAACAAATCTATTAGTAGCTAAACCAAAAATACAAATTTGATGTCCTGAAGGGGTTATTTTTACTTGGGGATCTTGAGTTAATCTTCCAATTAAAAAAACTTTATTTAGGTTCATAATTTTGATCTTCTCCCAAAATTTCTTTTAATTTCTGATCAATTTCTTCTATTTTTACCTTTTTTCTTATTTTTTCTTTTGGTTTTTTGATAACCTCAACCTTTTTCAATGGCTTTTTTGCAACAATCAAAAATCTTAAAATCTCAGCTTCTTTTTCTAGTTCTTTTTTTAAACTTTCTAAGGCCTTAGGTTCAATTTGAAATTCAGAACTACCCAAAAAAGCCTCTGTTTTTTTCTTGATCGGATAAAAGAGGGTTTTCTTTACTGGAGAAAGAGAAGAAATTAAAACACCACCTGCCTTTTCAATTAAGGTGTTTATTTTTTGGTGATGTTCTTTTAGTTTTTTTTCTTCAATTTCAGGGGATAAAAGAAATGCTAATTCGTAATTTCTCATGTTTGTTAAATTTTAAATTCGATAATATCACCATCCTTTAAGATATAATCTCTTCCAACAGTTTGAACTAATCCTTTTTGTTTTGCTAAGGTCAAAGATCCTGCTTCTATTAATTTTTCCCACCCAATTACCTCAGCACAAATAAACCTTTCTTTAAAGTCACTATGTACCTTTCCCGCTGCATCAATGGCACTTGTTCCTTTTTTTATCGTCCACGCTCTAACTTCTTTTCCCTTTGCAATTGTGTAAAATGTAATTAAATCAAGAATATTGTAGCATTTTAGAATTAATTGATCAAGTCTCGAAGAAATTCCGAGTTCCTTTTTTTCTTCTTCTGAAAGCTCAGAGATTTCTTCTTCATCTTTTAAATTCAGTAAAAGATAGGGGAAATCCAAATTAAACTTTTTTTCCCCATTTACCACAAAAATCATTGGTTTTTGGGTTAAAAATTGAAATTCTTTTATCATTTCTTTTTCTTCTCCTGAAAGTTCAATTTCTAAAATAAGTTTTCCTTTGGCAACTTCCTCCCTTATTTTATTTAACAAAGAATATTTTTTTATTAATACTCTTTCTTTAGTTTTTGCTTTCTTTTCTAAATTTGAGATAGCATTTTCAAGAGTTTCTAAATCTTTCATTAAAAGTTCGGTTTTTAAAATTTCCCACTCTTCTTGAGGGTTCAATTTTCCCAAAACATTTTCTACTCCCTCTTTTTCAAACCCTCTCAATACTATTAAAACCGCATCACAGGTTCTAATTTCAGCTAAGAATTGATTTCCCAAGCCTTCTCCTTTGTGAGCCCCCTTTACTAAACCCGCAATATCTACAAACTCAATTGTTGTTTTGGTTATCTTTTCAGGATTTACTATTTTTGAAATTTTTTCTAACCTTTCATCAGGAACCTCAACAATTCCTATATTCGGATTTATAGTTGTAAATGGATAGGGAGCAATATTGACTTGCTTTTTTGTTAGGGCTTTGAATAATGTTGATTTGCCGACATTTGGCAAACCGACAATTCCGACAGAAAACCCCATAAAATTTAAATTAATCCCATTTTTGCTTTGACTTCTTTGATTGTAGATTGGGCAATAGTTTGAGCTTTTTGCTTCCCCCTTTCTAAAATTTCTTTGACAAAAACCTCCCTTTTTAAGAGATTCTCCCTTTTATCCCAAAGGGGTTTTAAAGATTTAATTACAATTTCTACTAAACTTTTTTTGAATTTTTCATAACTTCCCTCTTTAAATTTTTCTTGAATTTTTTCTATTGGTTCTTTTGAGAAAAGAGAATAGATTACTAAAAGATTTGAAATTCCTGGTTTTCTTTTTGGATCATACTTTATAACTTTTTGGGTATCGGTTACAGCCGACATTATTTTTTTCTTTATTTCTTTTTCATTATCAAAAATAAAAAGACAACCTTCGGGTCTTGTTTTTGACATTTTCTTTGTAGGATCTTTTAGATCCATAATTTTTGCTCCAAATTTTGGAATTTTAATTTTTGGTTCAGGAAAAGTTAAACCAAATTTTTTATTAAATCTTCTGGCTAATTCTCTAGCAAACTCAATATGCTGTTTTTGATCTTCCCCAACTGGAACCAATTCTGCCTTATACAACAAAATATCAGCTGCTTGTAAAATTGGATAATTCAAAAGTCCTGCTCCAGCTTGTCCTTGATATTGTTTTTGCTTTTCTTTATATTGACTCATTCTTAAAAGATCTCCAATTGGAGCCAAAGTTCCCAAAAGCCAAGCCAATTCCGTATGTTCTTTAATTTGAGACTGGATAAAAATAATTGATTTTTCAGGGTTAATTCCTAAGGCTAAAAATGAGATTGCGGTTTCTAAAACATTCTTTTGAAGGTCTTTTGGAGAATAGGGAACAGTTATTGCATGAAGATCAACAATTGAAAAAATGCATTCATTTTCTTTTTGAAGCTCAATGAATTGAGAAATAGCTCCAAAATAATTTCCCAGATGTAATTTTCCTGTAGGTTGAATTCCACTAAACACCCTCATACTTCAATTACTACAGGTAAAATCATTGGTCTTCTTTTTGTTTTTTGGAAGAAAAATTCGCCAATTTTATTTCTAATTTCATTTTTAACATATATCCAATTTACCGCTCCTCCCGATCCTGCAGCTCGATTCACAATTTGAATTACTCTTTTTCTCGTTTCTCTTAAAAGATCCTTTGATTCTCTTAAATAGATAAAACCTCGAGAAATAATATCTGGAGAGGTTTTAACTTGACCAGTTTGACGGTCCACAACAGCAATAATAACAAATATTCCATCCCTTGCCAAAACTTGTCTATCCCTTAAAACCACTTCTCCAACATCTCCAATTCCTAAGCCATCAACCATCACATAATTTGCTGGGACCTTTTCTTTGTCAATGAAGATTTCCCTTTGATTTAAATTAACTACTTGACCATTTTCTACAACAATTACATTTTTTTCTTTTATTCCACACTCTTTTGCCAATTCTGCATGCGAAATTAACATTGAGTATTGACCATGAATTGGCATGAAAAACTTTGGCTTCATTATTCTTATCATTTTTTTTAATTCTTCTTTCTTTGCATGACCTCCAGCATGAATATCCATCATTTGATAATGATAAACTTTTGCCCCTTGTCTTAAGATTTCATCTTTCATTATTTGAACTGTTCTTTCATTTCCAGGAATTACAGAAGAAGAGAAAATTACTGTATCTCCCTTTTTTAATCTCAAATAAGGATGTTCTTTGTTTGCAATTCTCATTAACACAGCTTCTGGTTCTCCTTGAGCTCCAGTGCAAAGAATTGTTTGGTTTTCGTCGGGATAATCTAAAATTTCTTTTCCTTTCACTATTGTTCCCTTTTTTACTTTTAAGTATCCTAAAGCTTTTGCAATTTCAACATTTGTTTTCATTGAGTAACCCTCAATTGCTACTTTTCGATTATATTTTTCAGATAAAACAATAAGTTGTTGAATTCTATTTATTAGCGAAGCAAAGGTTGCAGCAATAATTCTTCCTTTAGCTGTTTTAAAAATTTCCTCCAGATTTCTTTCAATTGTTTTTTCAGAAAGAGAATGTCCTTCTTCTTCAGCATCAGTTGAGTCAGACATTAAAAGCAAAATCTTTCTTTTTCCAATTTCTCTTAACCTTTGAAAATCTGTGGGAAGATCATAAACTGGGTTTTTATCAAATTTGAAATCTGAGGTATGGACAATATTTCCCACAGGAGTTTGAATGAAAAGCCCTAAATTATCAGGAATGTTGTGATTTTGCCTAAAAAATTCAATCTTAAAAGGACCAAGAGTTATTTTATCTTGATCTTTTACTTCTTGAATTGAAAGTTTTGGTAAGTGGGGAAAGTCTTCTTGTCTTTTTAAAATTATTCCTCTTGTTAGAGGAGAGGCAAAAATTTCAAGATCCGGTCTCCAGATTTTATCAATTAGATAAGGAATTGCTCCAATATGATCGTAATGTCCGTGGGTAAAAACAATTCCTAAAATGTTTTTTTCTTTTCCTTTTAAATAGGCAATATTGGGGATAATGTAATCTACTCCTGGCATATCTTCTTCTGGCATTCTTAAACCCATATCAATTATTAAAATTTGCCCTTTCCATTCAAAGAGCATCATATTTCTTCCTACCTCTCCCAATCCCCCTAGGGGAATAATTTTCAAATACTCCTTTTTTTTCATAACTTTAAAATTTTGAGCCCTAAACTACATAGAGTTCAGGGCCATAAACCTTGTGTGGTTTATGGTTTTGAGTTTTCCATTGTGCGGACGGTGGGATTTGAACCCACACGGGGAAATCCCCTTTGGCTTCTGAGGCCAAAACGTCTCCCAATTCCGTCACGTCCGCTTAATTTTTTTGATTCCTTTCAAGAACTTTTTGAATTCTTTTGACAATTCAGGATGAGAAAGGGCAAATTCAACAACTGTTTTTAAATATTCTAACTTATTTCCAGTATCATAATATTTTCCATTTTTTATTCGGCAAGCATAAGCTGGAAACCCTTCGCTAATCAATTGATTTATTGCGTCTACTAACCAAATTTCTCCACCTCTTCCTGGTTTTAAATTCTCAATTACTTCAAAAATTTCTGGAGGTAAAATATAAGCTCCATGCGTAGCCAAATTTGAAGGGGCTTCATGTGGTAAGGGTTTCTCAACTATTTTTTTTATTTTGAAAATATTTTTTTCCAATTTTTCAATTTCAGCTATTCCATATCTTGAAAGATGGTCTTTTGTTTCAATTTCTACAGCTGAAATTACTATTCCTTTATATTTCTTAAAAACTTCAAGCATTTGATAGAGTCTTGGGGGATTAGCTTTAATAAATTCATCTCCCCACAAAACTGCGAAATACTCATTTTCTATTAAATGCTTAGCGCTTAAAATTGGAATTGCATTTCCATAAACTTCTCCTTTTTGGCGAATATAGACAAAATTAGCTAAATTTGCAATTTTTCTAATTTCATTTAACTCTTTAAATTTTTGATTTTTTTCTAAAAATCTTTCTAGTTCTAAAGATCTATCGAAGTGATCTTCAATTGCTCTTTTGTGAGCGCCAGTGACAATGATTATATTTTTTATTCCAGACCCTACTATTTCTTCTATTACATACTGAATAACAGGTTTATCTACCACAGGAAGCATTTCTTTTGGAATAGCTTTTGTTTGAGGTAAAAATCTTGTGCCCCAGCCCGCAGCAGGAACAATTGCTTTTTTTATGACTTCTTTTTTCATTTAAAAAGATTTTATCAAAAATGACTTAATTTTCAAGCTTTACTTTAAAACTCTTTTTGTTTTGAGATACCAATCTTGAATATTTAAAAACCTTTTTGAAGAATCAGCCAAAAAGATATTATTTTGTGGAAGCCCTTGAATATTAAAAGAGATAACATAGTTATAATAAGGATTAAAAAGGAAAATTGCTGGGAAGTCAGAAATTAAAATTTCTTGAAATTTTTCTAACTTTTCTTTTCTTTCATCTTCTGAAAAAATTTTTCTGGTTTCTTCCAAGAGTTTATCAACCTCCCGATTACTATAGTTTGCCAAGTTTAGTCCCAATTCTCCTCTTTGGGAGGAATGCCAAAAGGGAAAGGGATCAGGCGAAAATTTAAGCAAAATTCCAAATAATAACGCATCATAATCTTTTTTTCTTAAAATTTCTCTCTCTAGAGTTGCCAAGTCATATGTTTTAATTTCTATCTCAAAACCAATTTTTTCCCACTGTTCTTTTAAAACTTGAGCTGTTTTTTTCAAAATTTCTTCTTCCCCGGTAACTAGAGTAAATTTTAAGGGTATCTTTTTTTCAATTTTTTCAAAGCAAATCTGGTTTAGTTTTTCTCTTGTTTTTTCCTTTACCTCTCCTGTCCCCTTTTTTAATCCAATAGGTTCCAAAATCTCTTGACGATATTTTTCTTGAAACCTAATTACTGCCTCTTTTGTTTTTTGACCAAAATAACCAGTAATTTCAGGTTCAGGATAAATTTCAGGATCTTTTGCCAAACACCTTTGTAATTCCTCTACTTCCTTTCCTTGAGAACCCACTTTTAAATCGCTCTTGAACTGAAAAACAGGTTCTTTTTTGACAATTTTTACCATCTTCCCATTTTCGTCTAAAAGAAATCCCGCTTCTTTCAAAAGCTCTTTTGCCTTTTCAGGATCAAATTTTGGTAAATTTTCTGGCGATTTCAAATTGTAGAGTTCACTAAAAAGGGGTAATTCTATTTTTTCTCCTCGTCCAAAAAGAACCCTCTGGATTATTTCATCTTTGTCTGTGCCATAATTTAAAGCCTCTCTTACCTTTTTTTCAGCTAAAACTTCTGAATTTTTTGAATTTAAAAAAACCGCAAAATATCTTGGAAAACGAAAATAGACAAACCTAGAATTTAAGGGAGGATTGAAGTTTTGAGTAGGGGGAAAAGAAAAGGCATTTATTTCCCCTTGATTAAAGGCGACAATTAAATTTTCTGGTTTTTCAAAAAAATGAAAAGATATTGTGGGAATAAAAGGTTTTTTACCATGATAAAAAGGATTTTCGATTAAATCGATCGAGACTATTTTACCTTCTTTATCCTGGGATATCCCAGCAAGTTTGTAAGGACCAGAACCTACAGGATTTAGATTTAAATTGGTGGCAAGTTTTAGATTTTGGGGCGGAATATTTTCAAAAATGTGTTTTGGGATTATTTTTAAAGTACAATTTTCCAAAAAAATATTAGAGCTTTCCTTTAGTTTAAACCTCACAATTTCATTTGAAACCTTTTCCACCTCAACTCCTAACCAGGCAGGTCTTAAGGGGCTTGCAACCTGAGGGTTTTTAATTACTTCGATAGTAAAAACTACATCATCAGCAGTTAACGGTTTTCCGTCTTGCCAAAAAAGATTTTCTTTCAATTTAAATTCGAAAACCTTTCCGTTTTCTAAAACTTGATATTCTTTAGCTAAATCAAGCTCAAGCTTCCCATTTAAATTGTATTTTAAAAGTCCAGAAAAAATTAATTCGGTTAAAGCCATGTCTACTTCGGAAAGAGAGGCAAACAATGGATTAATTAGAGCAGGATATCCTACTATTCCTTCCACAAAAATGCCACCCTTGGCAGGAACAATTTTTGTGTTCTTGAGATAAAAATTTATAGAAAGAAAAATTCCAGAAGAAAGAAAAGTAAAAAGAAATAAAAAAAATAAAATTTTTTCTTTTTGGCTTAAAACCTTAAAGAATTGGAGCCACTGATATCTTTTTGGAAACTTAAAATTCATAAAACCAAATTTAAGAGAGAGAAAAGTACAAAAAGAAATGCAAGGATACAAGTTGCAATAAAGAGTGTTCTTTCAATTCCCCGGCGAGCAAAATAAGTAAAACCACCCCCTCCAAATGCAGAGCCCAAAGCTGAACCTCTTTTTTGAAGTAAAATCGCAACAATAAGTAAAATTGAGACTAAAATTTGAGCAAAAGAAAGATAATTTTTCATAGAATTAATTTTAAAACAAAATTAATCATCAAAGAAATTAAAGCGCTAAAGAATAAAGGGGAAATTCCAATAATATCGAGCTCTTCAAATAAAAGGTCTAATAAAAAAAGCATTAACATATTTAAGATTACACTAAATAATCCAAAAGTCAAGATTTTAAGCGGAAAAGTAATAAGATCTAAAATTGGTTTTAAAATTGCATTAATTAAACCAAAGATTACTCCAACCAAAAATAAAATTTGCCAGTATTCTTTAATTTCAATTCCAAAAAAATTTGAATTTGGCAAAATCTCCAATTTTACTCCAGGAATAAGTTTTGAAGCTAAAAAGATAGTTAAAACTCCAGCTAAAATTCTTAAAAAAAACTTTTTCATTTATTTTTTGATATCAAATAACGCCTTCTTTCTCAAATTCTGGTGATAAGAAATTGCAAACCGATGAGATTCTTTATTTATTTTTAAAATTAGGCTTGAAACCTCCTTTGGTAAATTTTTAAGGAAAAGTGGTTCTTTTTTATCCTCTAAAAATAGTTTGTTTTCTTTTTTTGACAAAGCAATTATTTTTCCTTTAAATTCAGGAATTTTTGCTTTTATTGCAGCATTCAACTGAGCTTTTCCTCCATCAATTAAAATTAAATCAGGAAGTCCCCACTCAAGATGAGAAAATCTCCTTTTTAAGATTTCTTTTAGCATTCCAATATCATTTGGTTTTTTTTCAAATTTAATTTTAAAACGACGATAAAGATTCTTTTCAGGAATTCCTTTTAAAAATGTAATCATTGAACCTGTGGCAAATTTTCCTCCTATATTTGAAACATCAAAAGCCTCAATTCTTTCAATTTTTCGTTCAAAATTTAAAATTTCTTTTAATTTCCTTTCGATCTCTTCCCATTCAGGGCTTTCAATTAAGATTTCTTCAAAAATTTTTGAGTGAGAAAGTGTTTTTTCTAAGGCAAAAACTTGGTCCCTTAATCTCTTTGCTTCTTCAAAATTTTCTAATTTTGCCTCTTTTTTCATTTCTTTTTTTAGTTCTTTCAAAACCGATTTTTTCCCTTCTTTTAAAATTTTGATTATCATTTGAGCATTTTTTTGGGAAATTTTTTTAATTTGGCTTTGATCTTTTATTTCTTCAAAAAATTTTGATTTTAAAAGACAAGGTCCCAAGCAATATCCTAAATGATAAAAAAGACAAGGTCTTTTTGGTAATTTTTTACAAGATCTAAAAGGAAAAATTTTTCTTAAAATTTTTAAAGTTTGTTTTAAAGCTTTACCATCAACAAAAGGACCAACAAAAGTGGTAAGTTGATGAGTTGATGAATTGATGAGTTTTTGGGGTTGGTGAGTAATGAAAATTCTTGGAAAATCTTCTTTTGTTATTCCAACAAAAAAATAGTTTTTATCATCTCTCCAAATTACATTGAATTTTGGCTGATATTTTTTTATTAAATTTGCTTCTAAAATTAAAGCCTCAATTTCAGAACCTGTTTTTATGTAGCCAATTTTTTCAACTTTATCCAAAAACAAATAGTCTTTATAAGAAGGCTGTTGAAAATGATTTTTTACTCTCTCTCTTAAATTTGCAGCCTTTCCAATATAAAAAATTTCTTTTTCATTTGATAAACAATAAACTCCAGGTTCTTTTGGAATTTTATTTAAATCTTCTTTTGAAACAAACTTAAAATTTTCCATCATTTAATTTTACCACACTCTTTTTAACTTCTAAAAAAAGAGATATAATAAAAATTATATATGGCTGAAGATTTTATCAAGGTTAGGGGGGCTAGAGTTCACAATTTAAAGAATATAAATGTTGATATTCCAAAAAACAAACTTGTAGTAATTTCTGGGGTTTCAGGTTCTGGGAAATCCTCTTTAGCATTTGATACTTTATATGCGGAAGGACAAAGAAGATATGTTGAGTCATTATCTGCTTATGCCAGGCAATTTCTTGGAGTAATGGATAAACCCGATGTTGATAAGATTGAAGGAATTTCTCCAGCAATTTCTATTGATCAAAGAAAAGCAGGAAAAAATCCAAGATCAACTGTTGGAACAATAACTGAAATTTATGATTATTTAAGATTACTCTTTGCAAGAGCTGGTACTCCTTTTTGTCCAAATTGTAACAGAGAAATTTCAAGACAAACAATAGATCAGATTGTAGATCAGGTTTTAAAACTAAAAGAAAATACAGAAATTTTGATTTTGGGTCCAGTAGTTAGGGGAAGAAAAGGGGAATATCGGGGAACCTTAGAAGAAATTCAAAGAATGGGATTTCAAAGGGTAAGAATTGATGGGATTTTGTATCATATTGAGGAAGCTTTGCAAAAAACTTTAGCTCGTTACAAAAAGCATGATATTGAGGTTGTAGTTGATAGGTTAGTAATTGAACCTGAAATTGACAAAATGAGATTGGTTGATTCTCTAGAGCAAGCTTTAAAAATTGGAAAAGGCATTGTTATTGTAAACGCAAAAGAAACAAAGAAAGCTCAAGATTTGATTTTTTCTGAGTTATTTTCTTGTCCAATTTGTGGTTTTTCTTTGCCAGAAATTGAACCAAGACTTTTTTCTTTTAACTCTCCTTATGGTGCTTGTCCTTCTTGCCAAGGGCTCGGAGAAAAATTAGTTTTTGATCCAGATTTGGTAATTCCAAACAAAGAATTATCTATTGCAGAAGGCGCAATTTTCCCTTGGGCAAGGGCCTCACACAAAGTCGGAAGACAAAGATTCTTTTGGTATATGTTAGAAAGAATGGCAGAGAGAAATAGAATTGATCTTTACAAACCAGTTAAAGAATTAGAAAAGGAGGAATTGGATTTAATTTTATATGGAGATGGAATCTTTGAAGGAGTAATTCCTTGGTTAGAGAGAAGATACAAAGAAACTGATTCAGAATACACAAGAGAAGAATTGGAGCAATATATGGTTGAGAAAAAGTGTGAAGTTTGCAAGGGAAAAAGATTGAAAAAAGAAGCTTTGTCGGTGAAATTTCTTGGAAAATCAATTGATGAGATTGTTGAAATGGAAATTTCAAAATTGAAAATTTTTTTTGAGAAAGTTTTAGAAGAAAAGAAAATTCCTAAAGAAAAACAAAAAATTGTTCAACCAATTTTAAAAGAAATTTTAAATAGACTTTCATTTTTAATAGATGTTGGATTAGATTATTTAACTTTGTCCCGAAGGGCCGATACTTTATCAGGAGGCGAAGAACAAAGAGTGAGATTGGCAACTCAAATTGGTTCTGGATTGAGCGGGGTATTATATATTTTAGATGAACCTTCTGTTGGACTTCATGCAAGAGATCAAAAAAGATTAATTCAGACATTAAAAAAATTAAGAGATTTAAAAAATACAGTTTTGGTAGTAGAACACGACCCTCAAACAATTTTGAGTGCAGATTGGGTTATTGATATTGGTCCTGGGGCAGGAAAACATGGAGGAAAAATTGTATTTGAGGGAACTCCAAAAGCACTTTTGAAATCAAAGACCCTAACTGGAGAATATTTATCTGGAAAGAAAAAAGTTGAAATCCCAAAGAGCAGACCCCCAGAAAAAGAAGAATTTTTAATAATTAAAGGAGCCAGAGAGCACAATTTAAAAAATATTGATGTTAAAATTCCCTTGAGAAAATTTGTTTGTGTTACTGGGGTTTCAGGTTCTGGAAAGTCTTCCTTGGTTAATGACATTTTAGCTAAAGCCTTAATGAAAAAATTCTATCGCGCAAAAGAAGAAGTAGGAGACCACGATGTGATTTTGGGTATTGAGAAATTGAATAAAGTAGTAATTGTTGATCAATCACCAATTGGAAGAACCCCAAGATCAAATCCTGCAACTTATGTCGGAGCTTTTTCTTTTGTTCGCCAGTTGTTTTCTCAAACAAGAGAAGCAAAAATTAGAGGTTATAGCCCAGGAAGGTTTTCCTTTAATGTTAAAGGAGGAAGGTGTGAAGTTTGCCAAGGTCAAGGTCAAATTAAAATTGAGATGTATTTTTTGCCAGATGTTTATATTGTTTGTCCAGAATGTAAAGGAAAAAGATTTAATAAAGAAACTTTAGAGATAAAGTATAAAGGAAAAAATATTGCCGAAATTTTAGAAATGTCAGTTGAAGAAGCCTTAGAATTTTTCAAAAACATTCCTCCTCTTTATCAAAAATTAAAAACTCTTTATGATGTGGGTTTGGGCTATATTGAATTGGGTCAACCTGCCCCTTCTTTGTCAGGAGGTGAAGCTCAAAGAGTAAAGTTGGCAGCAGAATTATCAAAGAAGGCAACAGGTAACACTCTTTGCATTTTAGATGAACCAACAACCGGACTTCACCCAGACGACATTAAAAAGCTTCTTTTTGTTTTAAGGGAATTAGTTAATAGAGGAAATACTGTTTTGGTAGTGGAACATAATTTAGATGTGATAAAAAACGCAGATTGGATAATAGATTTGGGACCAGAAGGAGGAGAAAGGGGGGGAGAAATTGTTTGTGAGGGGCCTCCAGAAAAAATTATTCAATGTGAAAAAAGCTATACAGGAAAGTTTTTAAGACAAATCTACAAAGCTAAATCTTGACTTTTGAAGAAGGTATAATAATATTAATAATAGAGAGTTAGCACTCAAAGGTCGAATTTGCTAAACAGTAAGCTTAATCTATGAAAATTAAACCTCTTGCAGATTATATTTTGATTGAACCAATAAAAGAGGAAGAGAAAACAAAATCTGGAATTTTGCTTCCTGAAACTGCAGAGAAAGAAAGACCCGAGCAAGGAAAAGTAATTGCAGTTGGTCCTGGGAAAAGAAACGAGAAGGGCGAAATTATTCCAGTTTCTGTAAAGCCAGGACAAAAAGTTCTTTTTAAAAAATATGGTCCAGATGAAATAAAGGTCGATGATAAAGAATACTTGATAGCTAAAGAAGAAGATATTTTGGCAATAATAGAATAGCTTATTAGCTGATTAGCTTATTAGGGAATAGACCCTAAGGCTAAAAAGCTAAGAAGCTACAAACTAAAAAGCTAAAATTATGGCAAAACAAATTTTATTTAATGAAACAGCTAGAAAAAAATTGTTGGTCGGAATAAATAAATTAACTAATGCTGTAAAAGTAACTTTAGGACCGAGAGCAAGATTGGTTGTTTTGGATAAGGGTTTTGGAGCTCCAGAAATTTCTGACGATGGTGTTTCGATTGCAAAAGAAGTCGAATTAGAAGATAAAGTTGAGAATTTGGGGGCTGAAATTTTAAAAGAAGTTGCAGAAAAAACTTCAGATACAGCAGGTGATGGGACAACTACTGCAATAGTTTTGACCCAGGCGATAGTTTCTGAGGGATTAAAAAATGTTGCAGCTGGAGCAGACCCCCTGTCTTTAAAAAGAGGAATAGAAAAGGGAGTTAAGGTTGTGGTTGAAAATCTTAGAAAAATGTCAAAACCTGTAACTAAAAAAGAAGAGATTGCTCAGGTTGCTACAATTTCTTCCCTAGATCCAGAAGTTGGAAAGATGATAGCTGAAATTTTTTCTGAAGTTGGAAAAGATGGAGTAATAACAGTTGAAGAATCAAAAAAGTTTGGATTAGAAAAAGAAATTGTTAAAGGGTTGCAATTTGATCGAGGCTATATTTCTCCCTATATGATTACTGATCCTGAAAGAATGGAAGCTGTTTTAGAAGATCCCTATATTTTAGTAACTGATAGAAAAATTTCCTCTTTAAATGAAATTTTGCCAGTGATGGAAAAAGTAATTCAAACTGGAAAGAAAGAGTTAGTAATTATCGCCGAAGAAGTTGAAGGAGATGCTTTAGCAACTTTAGTTGTGAATAAGTTAAGAGGGGTATTTAATGGATTAGCAGTAAAAGCTCCAGGTTTTGGTGAGAGAAAAAAGGAAATGCTTCAAGATATTGCAGTGGTTACTGGAGCTCAAGTGATTTCTGAAGAATTGGGATTAAAATTAGAGAATATTCAATTGAGTCAATTGGGAAGAGCAAGAAAAGTTGTGGCAGAAAAAGAAAAAACGACAATTATTGAAGGAAAAGGGAAAAAAGAAGATATTGAGGCAAGAATAAAACAGATTAAAGAAGAATTAAAGAGAACTGAGTCTGAGTTTGATAGAGAAAAATTGCAAGAAAGATTAGCAAAGTTAGCAGGAGGAGTAGCAGTAATTAAAGTTGGGGCAGCAACTGAAGTGGAGCAAAAAGCAAGACAAAAGAAAACTGAAAATGCTTTAAATGCTACGAGAGCAGCGATTGAAGAAGGAATTTTACCAGGGGGTGGGGTAGCGTTTTTGAGATCAATTCCCGCCTTGGAAGAATTAGCCAATCAATTAGAAGGAGATGAAAAAACTGGGGTTTTGATTTTAAAGAAAGCCCTAGAAAAGCCAATTCGTCAAATTGCCGAAAATTGTGGAATGGATGCGTCAGTGGTTGCAAATAAAGTAAAAGAAGAAAAAGGAAGCTTTGGTTTTAATGCCCAAACCTTGAAATTCGAAGATTTAATGGAAGCTGGAGTGATTGATCCAACAAAAGTTGTTAGAACGACCTTAGAAAATGCTGCTTCTGCTGCTTCAATGCTTTTGACAACTGAAGCTGTAGTAGCTGAAAAGCCAGAGAAAAAAGAGAAAGAAACGTCCTCAATTCCAGAGGAATACTAAAAAATGGCTAAAAAATTAAATCTTGCCCGGCTTTCCTTGTGGCCGGTTTTTTTGTTAAAATAGAAAAAGGTTATTTTAAAAAGGTCAAAATAGAAAAATGATTAAAAAATGTTAGCTGTAATTTTATTAATAATTTTAATTGTATTGGGAATTTGGGTTGCTGGAAGTTATAATCGATTAGTCACTTTGAAAAATAGAGCAAAGGAAGCTTGGGCAGACATTGATGTTCAGTTAAAGAGAAGATATGATTTGATCCCAAATTTAGTAGAGACGGTCAAGGGTTATGCTGCTCATGAGAGAGAAGTTTTTGAAAAAGTAACAGAAGCAAGAGCGAGAGCAATTTCAGCTGAAAAAGAAGGAGATGTCAGAAAAATTGCTGAAGCCGAAAACTTTTTAGCTTCTACATTAAAAACTCTTTTTGCAGTAGCTGAAAATTATCCTGATTTGAAAGCTTCACAAAATTTTCTTGAATTACAAAGAGAATTAAGAGATACAGAAGATAAAATAATGTATGCCAGGAGATTTTACAATGCGAATGTAAGAGATTTAAACATTGCAATTGAAAGCTTTCCTACAAACATTATTGCCTCAATCTTTGGTTTCAAGAAAATGGATTTATTTGAAATTAATGTATGCCAGGAGATTTTACAATGCGAATGTAAGAGATTTAAACATTGCAATTGAAAGCTTTCCTACAAACATTATTGCCTCAATCTTTGGTTTCAAGAAAATGGATTTATTTGAAATTGGAAGACCAGAAGAAAGAGAAGCACCCAAAGTTTCTTTTTAAAAATTTTTCTATGGGTAAAAAAAGAGTAGTATTTTTAGCCATTTTAATTTTGGCTCTTTTTAGTTTTGGGTTTTGTCAAAGCAATTTTAGCTTTTCTCAAGAGAGAATAAAAAATTTTTCAGTAGAAATTACTGTCAATAAAAATAGCACTTTGCTAATAAAAGAAAGTATTGTTTATGATTTTGGAGAAAATTTAAGACATGGAATTTATCGAAACATTCCTCTTTTAAATATAAAAATTAAAGCAATAAAAGTAGTTGATGAATTTAATAATCCTTATCCTTTCAAAATCGAAAGAGAAAGTGGCTATTTCAAAATAAAAATTGGAGATCCAAATAAGTTAATAACAGGAGAGCACACTTATAACATTTATTATGAAGTTTTGGGAGGAGTAAGGTTTTTTGAAGATCACGATGAACTTTATTGGAATGTAACTGGTAATGAATGGCAAGTTCCGATTGAAAAAGCAAGCGTCTTAATTCATTTACCTCAAAAACTTTCTCAAGAAAATTTAAAGTTTAATTGTTTTACTGGACCTTTTGGCTCAAAAGAAAAAAGCTGTTTTTTTAAATTAAATGAAAATGGAGATGGTGAATTCAAAAGTGAAAGAAGGCTTGATTCTGGGGAGGGTTTAACAATAGTTTTTGGTTGGCCAAAGGGAATAGTTAAAAAGCCCAATATTTTTGAGAGATTTTTTTGGAATCTAAAAGAGAATTGGCCATTTTTAATTTCATTTTTCGTTTTTGTTTATCTTTTTATAAAGTGGCTAATAAAAGGGAAAGACCCAAGAATAAAAAAGCCAATTGTTGTTGAGTATGAACCTCCAGATAATTTAAGACCAGCAGAAATGAGTTTAATAATGAAACAAAAAGTTGAACCTTTTGATATTGCTGCTACAATACTTGATTTGGCAGTGAGAGGTTATATCAAGATAAAAGAAGTAAAAAGAGGTTTTTGGAGAAGGAAAGATTATATGTTAATCAATTTAACAAATTTTGATAAAGAAAAAGACCTTAAATTGTATGAAAGAGAACTTTTAATGAGGATTTTTAAAGACAAATCCGCAATTTTTGTTTCAGAGCTAAAAAATAAATTATACAAAGATTTTAAAGAAATTGCCGAAATGGTTTTTTCTGGGATATCTTCTCGTAATTATTATTTTTTAAACCCAGAAGAAGCAAAAAAACAATTACTAAACATTGCCGAGAAATTGTATATTGTTCTTTATCTTTCAATTTTATTACTATACGCCTTAACACCTTTTATCGGGATTGTTAAAGGAACGCCAGAACCTCATACAGTTTATCATACTCTTGTTGATGCTATAACCTCGACTTCCTTTTTTAATTTAATTTTTGCAGGTGTAATTTCGGTTTTTTTATTTTGGTTTTTTTCACATTTTATGCCAAAGCGAACATTAATAGGAACAGAGGTATTTCGAAAAATTTTAGGTTTTAAAGAATATATAAAAACTGCTGAAAAATATAGAGTCCAATTTTACGAAAAAGAAAATATTTTTGAAAAGTATTTGCCTTATGCTATGATTTTTGGTTTAACTAAAAAATGGGCAAAAGCTTTTGAGGGAATATATCAAAAACCTCCCTCATGGTATGAGGGAGAATTCGGTTCTACATTTACAATCAGTGTTTTTTCTTCCTCAATAGCTAGTTGTCTTTCAAATTTAACTACCTCTTTTTTACCCCGAGGAGGGTTTTATTCTCAAAGTAGTATAAGTGGCTTTGGGGGCGGTGGTTTTTCTGGAGGAGGTAGCGGAGGAGGTGGGGGAGGAAGTTGGTAAAATAAATCTTGATTTAAATAGCTATTTCTGATTTAATAATAAAAATCTCAAAAAATTATGGCTACACTATACACTCAAGCAGAAAAAAATGTCAGAAAAACTTGGGTTTTAATGACTTCGTTTTTCGTTTTCATTATTCTTTTTGGCTGGCTTTTTTCTCAAGTTTTTGATTCGTCCCTTATTTTGTATATTGCGGTAATTTTTGCTATTCTTCAAAGTTTTATTTCATATTGGTATTCAGACAAAATTGTTTTGGCAATGACAAGAGCAAAACCCATTGAGAAAAAAGACAATCCAGAGCTTTATAGAATTGTTGAAAACCTTTGTATTGGCGCAGGACTTCCTTTACCAAAAATTTACATTATTGATGAAGATCAACCAAATGCTTTTGCAACTGGTAGAGACAAAAATCATGCAGTGGTAGCAGTAACAAGAGGGCTTTTGGAAAGATTAGAAAGGGCAGAATTGGAAGGAGTAATAGCTCATGAATTAGCCCATATTGGAAACAAAGATATGTTATTGCAAACAATTTCTGTTACTTTGGTTGGTTTTGTGGCAATTTTGTCTGATTGGTTTTTGAGAATGAGTAGATTTGGTTTTGGAAGAAAAAGAGAAAGAGATTTTGGCCAAGCAATTTTTTTTATTTTTGCAATTTTGGCTGCAATTTTAGCTCCAATTGCTGCCCAATTAATCCACTTTGCCATTTCAAGGAAAAGAGAATTTTTAGCAGATGCTACAGGAGCCTTAATTACCAGATATCCTGAAGGATTAGCCAGGGCTCTAGAAAAAATTGCCTCTTATCCTTATTCAATGAAAGTTGCGACAAATGCTACCGCTCACTTATTTATTGCCAATCCTTTTAGAGGAACAAAAATTTCAAATTTATTTTCTACCCATCCTCCAATTGAAGAGAGAATTAAAGCTTTAAGGTCAATGAGTATTTAATTTTTTGTTAAGATTTGAAAGGAGGGGTGCGCCGAATTGGCAAGGCACATGCCTGGAGAGCATGGTCCCCAAAAAGGGGATTGTGGGTTCGAGTCCCACCCCCTCCGCAAAATTGAAATCTAAATTAAAATATGTTAAATAAATAGTATATGTCAAAGAAAAAAGAAAAAACTGAAAAAAGGAAAACAAAAGAAGGATTTCAATTTAGAGACCCAAAATTTCAGCAGGATCTAATTTTTAAAATTGTACCAATAGATTCTTTAGAAGTTGTAGAGCATCAAAGAAAACCAAGCAATTATCATGTCAATCATTTAATCTCATCAATAGAAAGAGTAGGTTTTATTGTTCCTTTAGTAGTGACTTTAAAAAATGGAAAATATTTAATTTTGGACGGTCAACATCGATTTTTAGCAGCTCAGAAATTAGAATTAAAAGAGTTACCTGTAATTGTAGTTCCCCAAAAACTTTCTAATTTAATGATGAATTTCAATATCGAGAAGGAATTAAACATTAGAGAAAAGTCTTATGTAGCTTTAAACATTTACAGACAGTACCTCAGAGAAAATCCTCAAATTCTCGAAACAGAGCCTGTTTTGACAGATTCAATAGAACAAGCTTATTATGTTACTCTGGGCATTGGATATGAGAGAGAAGAAAAATTAAGAGGAGGAATGTTAGAATCAATAATGAAAAAATGTGACTTTTTCTTGGAAAAACCAATTGAGGAAGCCTTGAGAGAAAGAGAAAGAAGATCACAAAGAGTAATTGAGGTAAATTCTTTAATCACAGAAATCGCTCAAAAATTAAAAGAAATGGAAAAATGGCACCCTTTTGTTTATCAACAGATTCTGTCTTTTGCGAATCCTTACAAGAGAAAGAGAGAATTAATTGAATTCGATGAGATGTTTGATGCGGTAATGCTTAATCTTCAAAAGGCAAAAGAAAATCCAGAAATTATTCTTAAAGAAAAAATAGAAGAATAAAAAAGCCCCAAATCGGGGCTTAACCTGTCCACTTCAAAAGACCGCCTTCGAAAACAGATTTTTTGACTTTTTTCCAAAACTTTTTCAAAAACTTCCTCAGCATCTGCTTCACCTCCTTTTTTAAAATTTACCATTTTTTATTTTTTTAGTAAACTAAAAAAGGAGGGGTGTCCCGAATTGGCTAAGGGGCCGGTCTTGAAAACCGGTGGGAATTTTTCCCGTGTGGGTTCGAGTCCCACCCCCTCCGCAAAATGGTGTTAATTTATCTTGAAAAGCTAATTCTAAATTTCGAAAAAGTTATTTTCAAAGGAATAAGAATTCTTTTAATTTTTGTTTTTGCTTTTTTATTGAATCGGTTTCTTTTTAAAATTTTTAAGAAATATTTAGAGCATAAAATTAAAAACGGATTAGACGGAGAAAAAAGAAAAAGAATTCAAACCTTAACTTCAACAATTGGGGGCACCTTAAGATTGATAATTTGGCTTTTAGCTTTTTTAACCGCTCTTTCCGAAGTAGGAATTAATATTGGTCCAATTTTAGCTTCTTTGGGTTTAGTTGGTTTTGCAATTTCCATGGCAGCCAAAGACATTTTGACAGATTTCATCTGCGGGATTTTTGTTCTCTTGGAAGATCAATACCATGTAGGAGATAAAATAAAAGTAGGAAATTTAGAAGGAGAGGTCATAGAGTTTAATTTAAGAAGAACAATTATTAAAGACGAAAATGGTGTATTACATTTAATTCCCAACAGTCAAATCAAAATTGTTTCTAAAAAATGAAAATTGTATTTTGTTGTTTTTTCGTTATAATTTTTATTTAAAGGCCCCAAAACAATAGAGAAGAATTTTAAAATATGCCAAAGAAAAAAATAAAAATTGAAGAGTTTCAATTTAAAGATCCAAGAAATCAGCAAGAATTAATTTTTAAAATTGTACCAATAGATTCTTTAGAAGTTGTAGAGCATCAAAGAAAACCAAGCAATTATCATGTCAATCATTTAATCTCATCAATAGAAAGAGTAGGTTTTATTGTTCCTTTAGTAGTGACTTTAAAAAATGGAAAATATTTAATTTTGGATGGTCAGCATAGATTTTTAGCAGCTCAAAAATTGGGATTGCTTGAATTACCTGTAATTATTGTCCCCCAGCGCCTTGCCAATTTGATGATGAATTTTAACATCGAGAAGGAACTAAATATTAGAGAAAAATCTTACGTTGCCTCAAACATCTATCGACAGTATTTAAGAGAAAACCCAACTATTTTGGAGACAGAACCAGTTTTGACAGATTCTATAGAGCATGCCTATTATATGACTTTAGGTATTGGATACGAAAAAGAAGAAAAATTAAGAGGAGGGATGCTAGAATCAATAATGAAAAAAATGTGATTTTTTCTTGGAAATGCCTATTGAAGAAGCATTAAAAGAAAGAGAAAGAAGATCAGAAAGAGTTCGCCAAGCTAATTCTTTAATTACAGAAATTGCCCAAAAATTAAAAGTAATGGAGAAATGGCACCCCTTTGTTTATCAGCAAATTTTATCTTTTGCTAATCCTTACAAAAGAAAAAGAGAACCTGTGGAGTTTGATGAAATGTTTGACAATCTTTTGGCAAATTTAGAAAGGGCAAATGAAAATCCAGAAATAGTCCTCAAAGAAGAAGTTAAAGAATAATAATAATAATATAATGATTTTTTACTATTTTCAAAGAAAATTCCACCAGCAAAAAATTCTTTTGGAAATTGAGAAACTCAAAGATAGAAGAGGTTTTTTAAAGGCTGGAATTCCTAGGTTTGAAAGGCTTTTTGGGAGAGATACTTTAATTTCTGCATGGCAATTATTGGATCGAAAGCCTGGAATTGCGAAAGCAACTTTAGAAATTCTTTCACAATATCAAGGTAAAGTCGTGAATAAGGAAAGGGAAGAAGAACCTGGGAAAATACTCCATGAGCTTGATTTCAAATTAAAATATCATCCGCGCTTTAATTTCCCTTTTCCATATTATGGTTCGGTAGATTCTACTTTACTTTTTTTAATTTTATTTTCTTTTTACTATAAAAAAACAAAAGATAAAAAATTTTTAGATTCCCATTGGGAAAACATTTTGAGAGCGGTTAACTGGATTAAAGAATACGCTGACAAAGACAAAGATTTCTTTATTGAATATCAAAGGAAAAACGAAAAAGGACTTTTTCATCAAGGTTGGAAGGATTCTTTTGAAAATCACTTAAAAATAGAACCCCCAGTCGCTTTAGTGGAAGTTCAGGGCTACCAATATTTGGCACTAAAAGAAGTGGCCAATTTAGCTCAAGAAAAAAAAGATTGGGATTTAGCCGATAAATTAGAAGAGAGGGCTTGGCAGCTAAAGAAAAAATTTAATGAAAAATTTTGGATGGAGGATAAAAAATTTTTTGCTTTGGCTTTGGACGGAAAAAAACAACAAAGAAAAGCAATTACCTCAAATCCAGGTCATTTATTATTTACTGGTATAATTAGAGAAAAAGAAAAAATAGAACTTGTAGTAAGAAGGCTCTTTCAAAAAGATATGTTTACTCCTTATGGAATTAGAACTCACTCTGAATTGGAAGAAGATTTTGATCCCAAATCTTATCATTTAGGTTCTGTCTGGCCACATGACAATTGGATAATTGCTCAAGGACTTTTAAAATTAGGATATCAAAAAGAATATCAAAAAATAAGAAAAGCAATTTTGAAAGCTTATAAAGAACTTGGATATTTACCAGAATATTATGGAGTAGTTGATGGAAAAATCACTGTTGATTTGCCAACACCACCTTGTTATTTGCAAGCTTGGAGTCTGGGCGCTCTATTCAATTTTCTCTAAAATTTTTAATTCTAAATTTTTAGTTTCTGTATCTAAAATGACAAAAGAGGCTTTAAAATAAAGTCCAGCTAAATTTCCAGGGTTAGCTAAAATGCAACTTTTTT
>Ga0071330_1063956_pt1 | contig 38773 bp, 27 predicted proteins | sample GBScel77sediment_FD_63802 | JGI IMG/M metagenome (GOLD analysis project Ga0071330, IMG submission 63802) | Hot spring sediment microbial communities from Great Boiling Spring, Nevada - Cellulolytic enrichment Sediment 77C v2 (version 2) | ecosystem: Environmental > Aquatic > Thermal springs >...
AACTGTGGCAAATTATGGGTGAGTTCCCAAATTGGGCGAGATCAATAACGAGTTTGATTGAGAGCTAGTAGACAGAGGCCGAGGCCCTGTGTTCCCCAATTCCGTCTGGAAAAGATAGTTCATTCGGAAAGAAAGTGACAATAAGCGGCCGGCAGGACGGGCAGTGAGCAGAGGGACGAGATTCACTTGGCCCGGAAAAATTGCCGGAGATTTTTTCGGCCTTGGTGTTTTCTTTCCCAAGATAGTGGGGACAAGAGGGAGTTTCTTTAGGAACCACATTGGTCCTCTTACGTGAGGGTCTGCGATGAAAGTCGGAATCCAACGCCGGTTTAAAAGACCGTCTTCGAAGTAGCAAAACAGCCCCTGTTGACCGGGACAGAAAGTCTTTGGCAATGTTTTGCCAGGCTTTATACCGCTGTGGTGAGTTGGGAATTCTCTTGAAGCAGAACCTGAGAAAAAGCGAATTAGTCATAACTTTCTGTGATGTCGAAACTTAAGCCACATCTGGTTGCCGTGGGCCTTCCGTCACCAGATATAAGTCCGTGACGCCTGTACTAAGGAGAAACCCCACGAAGGACGGGTCCAACTCGAAGCGGGCATGCAGGCGGTAAATTGAAGACAGTCTCTAACATAACCCTTTGCTTTTTGAAAGGTTACCATGCGAGTTGCTTTTTTCAGCACAAAGCCTTACGATCGGGATTTTTTCACGAGGGCCAACCGGACGGCAGGGCATGAGCTGGTATTCTTTGAACCTCGGCTCACGGCAGAAACCTGCCGGCTGGCAGAGGGTTTCCCCGCCGTTTGTGCCTTTGTCAATGACGTGTTAGACGCCGGGGTATTGTTATTTCTGGCTAAACATGGGACCAAACTCATTGCCCTTCGCTCTGCAGGGTTCAACAACGTGGACCTTCGGGCCGCGGAACAGCTGGAGCTAACCGTCACGCGAGTCCCGGCTTACTCACCAGAAGCTGTTGCCGAACATACACTGGCTCTGATTTTGGCCCTAGGCCGGAAACTCCACAAGGCTTACAACCGGGTCCGCGAAGGAAATTTTGCTTTGGAAGGACTCTTAGGTTTCGATCTCCATCGCCAAACCGTGGGTATCGTGGGCACCGGCAAGATTGGCACCTGTGTCGCTCGAATCCTCCGCGGCTTTGGGTCCCAGATTCTGGCCTACGATGTGGTGAAAAACCCCGAAGTGGAGAATCTCGGGGTAATGTACGTTCCGCTAGAAGAGCTTTTCGCTGAGAGCGACATCATTACGTTACACTGTCCGTTGGTTCCCGAGACCCGGCATTTGATCAACGAAGAGTCCATTGCCCGTATGAAGCGAGGGGTGATGTTGATCAACACAAGCCGAGGGGCACTCATCGACACCCGGGCAGCTATCCGGGGTTTGAAGACGGGCAAAATTGGGGCCATGGGACTAGATGTTTACGAGGAGGAAGCGGACCTCTTCTACGAGGATCTCTCCGACCAGGTCATTCAAGATGATGTCTTTGCCAGGATGCTTACCTTCCCTAATGTGATTATCACAGCCCATCAAGCGTTTTTCACTCAGGGGGCCATGGAGGCTATCGCCCGAGAGACTCTGGCCAATATCACGGCTTTCGAAAATGGCGAAGTTCCTCCAGGTTTGATCACCACGGCAGTTCTCCGGCCTGGTACAAAAGCCTAAATCCACTTGAGAACTTCTCTCGGAACCCCGTCCGCTGACCACCGCGGATCTTTCATGGGCAGCGAAGTTCCCTCGGACAATTTCGGCAAAAAGGTCTCTTGGCGAGGCAGAGGATTTTGCCACTGCCGAGGCGATTCCGCAGCGGACAGGCTCCGCGGGCGGAACCAATCGGCCTTGCAAACGCATTCCGCGATGGGTTGGGGCCGGCCCGCAGGCTAGCCAAAGCCCTGGGCTACCAGGGGGCCAATCCACAGCTATTGGCGGAAAAGGAAAGGCCGAAATTGCTTGCCTTCAGGTGGGAGCCCCTGCGGGGGAATGAGACTTTGCAAATTCGAGCATAGCGAAGAGGTTTTCCTCAGGAGTATCTCGAGGCACTTCGCAGCCGGCGGCTACGATGTATCGGGGGGCAGCGGCTTGGTAGCAAGCTTCTAATTCCCGGAGGATCAACTCCCGACTCCCGTTGCGGAGAACTCTTACCGGATCAATGTTGCCGGCCAGTATTTGCTCAGGACCCATAACCCGGCGAGCTTCGCTCATTGAGACGGGAAAATCTAAGTCGACGATATCGGCCCCCACCTCAGCCATGTCAGCAAGAATGGGGGTCGTATTGCCGCAAATGTGAAGTCGGACTTTTCCTCCCGCTTGGTGAATGGCCTCTATAAGTCGCTTTTCATACGGCACAACAAACTCACGATAGAATCGGGGGCCAATGAGCGAGGCAGCCGAATCGCCAATCCCGATGAGATCTGCTCCTGCCTCCAGTTGAGCTTTGGCAAAGCCAGTCTCCATCTCCAGGATAAACTCGAAAAGATCGCGGACGAACTGGGGGTCATCATAAAAGTCGAGCATGATGGTGTTGATTCCCCGCAGGTCGGCGGCTTCGGCCATAGGGCCTTCCACCCAGCCCTCTATGTACAGATGACCACCCACCTTTTCCCGGAAAAGACGGATGGCCTCCAACCGGTCTCGCATACGTTTACCAGCCCAAGGGTCAGGAACCTTTAGTCGAGCAAGGGTTGCTTTATCGGCCAGAAGGGCATTTTGTTCATCGATTGCCGGGGGTTGATTCGGGAAAAAGCGGACGGCGGCCCCGAGGTCGGCAGCCTCCCGGGCCGGGTCGGAAATCGCCATCACCGAATCAAAACCAAACTTTTCCGCAGTATACAGCTGAGCATGTACCAACTTCCGGTAATCCGTTACATATTCCCCATACGGGATACCTACCTGATCGGCGGCAAACATCATCGTGATTGGGGTAAACGGAAGCCGATCCACGGGTTCACCCGCCAGCATCGCCTTCATTCGCTCATAACCATTCATTGCTCTCTGTCCTCCCCGTTTGGATTTTGGTTGGACCGACCGGAACGACCGGGGTTCGAGCTGCAGAGAGGCTGCGAATCACCGGACCTTCTGCTTCGTGGAGACCTTGCAAGGAGTGGCCCGCTGGTTTCTCTCCCCTTTCTATTTTGGTGGTTGCTACTGCCTCGGGCAATTGAGCCGGCGAAGTTCTTTCGTTTCTTGGCCTTGAACCTTTTTGAGTATGGGTCGGCCAGCCTTACCTGTTCATGGTCTCGAGAATGGTTGCTTCATGTTTCCCGAATGCATGCTGAAGGCTGGGGCTCTTCACGCAAGTGGTCGAGAAGTTTCCAAACATTTGGCCTGCAAAAGTGACTTACATAACCGGTCCTCGGTGGCGGAGTTCATCTCAGGTTTGCTTTGTCCGTCCTTGGGAATCACCGCCCCGACGGTTCCCCGGGGTAAACAGAAACTCTGGAAGGTTGTGGTTAGTTCCGGTCACGTTTTCGCCGCTGCGGGGGAAGGTATTGGCTCGGCCTTGACAATGTCGTCGTCGAAACTCGGGGCAATCCGGTAGCCGGGGGGAACTACGAGGAAATCTTCTGGATTCCACTCCCCGTCCACTAACTGGCGGAATAGTCGTAAGTCACCTTGAATTTTCTCGAACTGCCAACCTCGCTGGCGGGCTTCCTCCCGCACCTGCTGCTCAAACCGATCGTCCGGTTCGATTCCCATTTCGATAAACGCCAGGCAATGATAACGCCGGGTGAAAAGTTGCAGCTGCTCCCAAAGATACCGGGCATTGTCCTCACCATAACGAGCGACCATTTCCTCGAAAGTCATATCAAGCCCGGTTCGACGTTGTACCGATTGCGGCCGTAATTGTTCCAAGGTTTCTCCCCGTTCAATCCAGCCGGTGGTCTTAAAATACACTCCGGGGTGAGAAAAGAAGTACTCCAGATACCGCTTCTTGCTACCGAAAAAGAGAGTGATGCAATCATGAGCTCGGGGCACAACCAGCGGGATCTCCCGGGCTTCCAATCCCACAATCCCGTTGTTGCATAACCCATAACCGAGGAGAAGGGCATCGTAGCCGCCCAGATCGAGTTGAGTCAATGCTTCTCGCAAGCGGCTGAACATTCCCGCCTGCCCCAAATCGTGGAGTCCTTTGGGCATGAAAGTGACATCCACCCGATTTGGCGAGCGGGCAACCGCCCAGCAAAACTCCCGGTACAAAATTTCACAAGCAACTAGTTTCAACCGCACATCAACTCTCCCTAGGACGGATACCTGCGATAAAGTCGGCGGAAAAAAGCCGGCCTTTAGCCATTGATGAAGCTTTGTCCAATAAAATCCTTCTCATCAGTTTTCAGATGTTCCCTTCTTAGACCATTTGGCTTGGGCCCACAGGCCCGGCCCAGCCGGCAGGAGGAATCCTTTGAATTTCGGCGTGCAAAAGATCATGCAATCGGGTACCGTCCTACCCGGAGGGCCGTATCAAACATGGCAACGATGTTTTCGGGTGGCACTTTTGCCTGGATGTTATGCACCGGGGCAAAGACGTAGCCGCCACCAGGGGCAAAGATTCGGATATGTTCTTCCACCTCGCGAGCAACTTCTTCGGGGGTAGCAAAGGGTAAGGTATGCTGGCAGTCGCACGATCCACCCCAAAAGGTAATTCGGTCCCCAAATGTCGATTTCAACCGCTGCGGATCCATCCCTTTGGCACTGGTTTGCACCGGGTTAATGATATCCACTCCCATCTCGATCAGACTGGGAATGAAATCGAAGATGGCCCCATCGCTATGCATGAAGACTTTCCAAGGTGTATTCTGATGAATCCAATCCAGTCCCCGTTTGTAATAAGGCATGATCAATCGGCGAAACATGGCTACCGAGAGGAAAGGCCCTTCCTGGGTGCCCAGGTCATCGTTGAAATGGACGATTTGTACCCGGTCACCCACCGCGGCATACAGCCGACGGAGGTTTTCCAACCAGGCTTCCACTAATTTTTCGTACAGTGCCTGAACGTAATCAGGTTCGGTAGCCAGGGTGATCATCCAAGCTGCAAAGTCGCCTGTGCCAAGACCGAAGAAAAGTTCATACGGAGGCCCCATTTGCACGATGATGGCATACTCGGTGTTTTGATAATAGGCCTCGGCCTGAGCTGCCAGGAAGTCACATTCCTCCTCCGTGAGAAGTGGTAAATCTAAAGATTCGGGATCTGCATGCACGGCCCCTGGGTATTTTTCCAGCCGATCAAAGTAAAATCCATCCTTGGGCATGATCGCAATCGGTTTTCCCTCGGGAGAGAGGATCAGAAGGGAGCCGTCCGGTTGTTCCACAGGATGAAAATCCCCTGGTACTTCCACAGGGGTACCGTCGAAAAGCTGCCAAGGTTTCCACCGCTCATTGCGAATTCCAAAGACTACGGACGGTCTGTAAATGCCGATTACATCGGCTCCGAACCGCTCCATGACCGGGCGTTCTACCTCGGCCAACATTTGGAAAAGATCGAACACCCGGGCCGGCCCGCTCAGACCCAAGTACTGCTTCAATTGGTAATAGGCACTGGCAGCAATTCCAGAGAGTCTTGTCCCCCCAAAATCGATGGGAACACGATCCGGTTCGCGATGCTCAATAGCGGCAAGGACCCTTTCGCGACTTGTCATCCTGGGACCTTTTCCTGCAAAGTATGGAGGTTTCCCGTTTGAAGAGTGCGGCCTCTTCCCAGTTCAGAGCCCGAAGGGGCACAGGTCGTCCTCACGGTTGGACTACCCTGTCCGGCCGAGTACTCGGCAGATTGCTCGGATGAATTCCGGTGTTGTTCCGCAACACCCCCCGACGAATTGAGCTCCGCCAGCTACCAAGGCCGGGACATAGCTTGCGAACTCTTCTGGGGTTGTCCGATAGATCACCCGACCTTCGACCATTTCCGGCATCCCTGCGTTGGGTTTCAGCCAGATGGGGGCATCTGTAACCTCGCGGAATTGACGGAGGAGTTCTGCAAAGCCTTCAATGCCGCGACCACAGTTTGCCCCGATAACATCAGCTCCGGCCTCGAGGAGTCCTTCGGCAGCCTGTTTGCAGGTCACCCCCATTAACGTGCGATCCAAGTTTTTGCCTGCCTGAAAGGCCATGCATGCCACCACGGGAAGTCCGGTCCGCTTTGCCGCTCGCACGGCAATCTGGGCTTCCTTGAGATCGGACATGGTTTCTACAACCAGCCCATCGGCACCGGCGGTAGCAAGGATCTCCGCTTGTTCCCCAAAGGCCCGATCGAGCTCTTCTTCGGTGATTTCTTGCATGACCAGCATGGCCCCGCTTGGGCCTATAGAGGCAAAGACTTTCGCCCGACCATTAGCGGCCGATCGGGAAATTTCTACTCCCTGCCGGTTAATCGCTTCCACCCGGTCAGCCAAACCGTACCGTTTGAGGTTTATCCGATTAGCTCCGAAAGTATTAGTGAGGATGATCTGACTGCCTGCTTCCACGTAGCTTGCAGCCACTCGGGCAACAGCCTCGGGATTTTCCAGGTTCCATAGGTCGGGCAACGTACCGACGGGCAACCCTTGTTCCTGAAGTTGTGTTCCCCATGCCCCATCCAACACAACAGGCACCTGCTGCAGAAGCTCTTCAACAAGTGGATGCATGTTGGTCTCCTGTTCGAAGATTGGAAGCCTTTATCCGTCCGAAATTGCTACTTCATTGGTTCTTGGCTGGTCACGGTGTTCTGAGAGAGTATATTTTCCTCACCGTGCTGTCCGTTGTCGTAACCCCTGTAAAAGATACCCGAGCGTTAGCTGATCTGCTAAAGTTTAATCTCTGGCTCACATAGGATACTGTTCAAAAATCCAGAAGGTGACCTAGGCGAATTTTTGAGGTCCCCTAGTTTTTGCTCTTGGCTGTCCGGCTACGAGGCCGAGCTATAGAACTTGCGAATTCGCAACACGGCTTGCATGCCTGGGTTGGCAAGACAATCCTCCAAACATCTCATCGCCGGATGATCGGGAGAGAGAAACTGGTATTTTCGGCCGGTGGTAGCTACCACCATATCGAGCCCCAAAGGCACGGCCTTAGTGAGAAAGGCATTTTGCAGGGGACCTTTTACAGGGGAACCATCGGCCCGTTTGGAAGGGAGCATTACCGTCAAGTTGGATAACCCCACCACAAAATGGACCCCAGCAAGGTCCTTGTCCTCGCGAATAAGCCGGATTGTTTCGAGCACCCGGCCGAGGTGTCCCACGGTGTCGCTGGCTAAAGGAGTAATGCCCGGGTCAATGACCAGATCGTCATTGCTGAGAGGGAAACCAGTCTGGCGGACCCTTTCTACCAACTCCCGGGCTACGTGATAGCATTCCTCGGCACTGCGGCAAAAAACACTCCCTCCTTCCCCTGACTTTTCGGACACAAGAAGAATTACCCGACAAGGCTGGATGGCCAAAAGCTCTAGCATCCCTAACCTACCCAGAGAAACAGAATTCAAAATGGGCTTACGTCCCCCTGCTTTAGAAGGATCATAAGCTCGAAGACCTGCTGCGGCAATCTCTGGGTCGGGAGAATCGATCACCAAAGGGAGTGAGACAACCTCTTGGATTGCTTTGACCACCTCGGCCATCAGCTGGGGAGAACGGGGGCCGATGTTCACATCGAGATAGTGGGCTCCTTCCTCGGCTTGTTTGCGGGCTAGGGCCAAAATACCCTGAAGATCTCCCCGGTCAAAAAGCTCGTGGGTACTCGGGACCGAGTCGTTTATGCTTTCCCCAATGATCGTCAAACCCGGAATTCCTGCCATTAGCCATGACCTTTCTTAACCGATTGTAAAACCCGAGGGGCTTGAGGGTGTTTTTTCCAACGATTCCTACCCCCCCTCAAATATTTGCATCGCAAATATTCACATCACATATTCACATCCCCCGATCCCTGGCAGATGACCTCCTCAGGGGGATGTTAGGTGGGGTGGCGACAACTTTATTTCCCAAAGAGGACTCGTGAGAACACCCTCAAGAAAAGCAAGTCCCTTGGAAGCTCCTAACATCTGTGGAGGTAAAGAGTGCCACGTCCCTTGCCTAGGAAGCCAGCCCGAGGAGACGTCGAGCCAACACCACAGCCCCACTTGCATTTTCGCTATATCCATCGGCACCGATTTCGTCGGCAAACCGTTGGGTGATAGGAGCTCCGCCGATCATTACTTTGACCCGGTTGCGGATGCCTGCCTGCTCCAAGGCTTTGATTACCTCCCGCATATAACCCATGGTGGTGGTCAAGAGGGCAGACATGGCCACGATGACATTCTCTTGATTGCCGACAGCTTCGACGAACTTTTCCGCGGGGACGTCTACTCCGAGGTCGGTCACTTCGAAGCCGCCACCTTCCAGCATCGAAGCCACCAAGTTTTTCCCTATGTCGTGGATATCCCCTTTGACAGTACCGATGATCACCTTGCCAGCTTTCCGTCCGCCGGCCTGGGCTAGTCGCGGAGTCAACAGTTCCAAGGCTGTTTTCATGGCTCGAGCAGCAATCAAGAGTTCGGGGACGAAGTATTCCTGACAATCGAACCGTCGGCCAACTTCGTCCATGGCAGGGATCATGTAGCGGTCTAAAAGCTCATTGGGATCGGCCCCCTCGGCCAAGGCTCGCTCGGTGGCCTCTTTGGCCTTCTTCGCGTTACCCTCAAGGATGGCCTGGTAGAGATCGGAGTAGTCACCCATGATCCAAGCTCCTTTGGCGACAAAACCAAGCTTCTCCGCTCCGCAAGATTGCGGGAACCCGCTCCGGCCCAGGAAGGTCTCCAGCTTTCCAACCCGGTTCTATCTCCAACTTTCCAACCCACTTCTAAATGCTCCATTATTTTGCCGAAAATGCTTCCAAATGGCCAGAGTTTTTCCGCTTCCGGGACTAGGAATACCTTTGGAGCAGATGGTTTTCCCGCAAAGGTTTTTCGGCTGGGAAGGTTCGGCAAGACATTCGCCAACTCTCGGGTTTGGGAAAACTAGTCTGGTAAGGCAGGACACTTCGGCCAACGGCTTCCCGGAACAGGGAGGAATCGGTGAAGAACTTCGAGGGGACCGAAATAAGAAATGTTGTCCCTGGTCACTTCAAAAAAAGCTGGCCCGGACTAGTGTCTGGCAAAAGGAGCGGTGGAAAGGCTCGGAAACACTTGTTTTCGGAAAGAACTTTCCCGGCTAAATTTTTTCCAGCCACAGGGGATTTTGCTGGGGAAGCAAAGGATTCTGAGTGGAGGCCCACCTTCTGGGCGAGATGGGAACTGGTGGGGAATTGACTCCTATCCCTTAGCTAGTGGGAAAGTTTGGGAAGGTTTAACTCTTGTTACGGGTTTCCTGCCACTCTTTTTTCCGCTCCAAGATTGCGGACCCTTTATTCCCCCGTTTCTCCGATAGCTCTCTTTTCCTGGCCAGATCTGCCTAGGAGTCCTGTTGCGGTTCGTCAGCCCCCACATGAGTTTTGGGTGACCGGGCCTGCCGGTCGAAGTCTTCCTCGGCCTCCGGAAGCCTCGGGACATAAGCGGCAGGGTCGGGCAGGGGTTGCCGCAAATGGAGATTCCCCCGGGCAACATCTTCGAAATGCTCGGAGACAACTCGGGTGAAGTTCCCTTGCAGGTGGATGGGGCTTTCGGTCTCCACCCGCATTTCCGGCCCACTCAGAAGGTTGTGGGCAACCACCAAACCGAGGTTATCGTGGACAATGCGAATCAACCGTCTTAGCCGAGAATCCGGGCAATGCACCGTGTTATGAAGGATCTTACAGTCTCGCGTGTAGTCTGCCAGGATGCCGTTCTCTGGGGCTCCCACCACGAAATTGTTGCGAACCATACATCGCGTGGCGTGGATGGGGAATCGCGAGCGGTGACTGTTGCCGAGGCAAATGCCCGAATCGCAATTGACAATCACGTTCCGTTCCACGAGAACATCCCGGCTATCCATCCAGATGAAGATAGCCCCCCGGGCTTCGCCCGTTCTTCCCCGGATCCCCCAAAAAACATTGTCGGAAATGACCCACCCTCGGGCCTGCATGATATCGATTCCGCCCACATAATTGCCGTTAAAGGTATCGGGGCGATCCGTAGGGTCATCCTCCCACTGTTTGGGGCGGTCGTTGTAAAAAAGGCAGTACTGGATTCGGCACTCGCGTGGGCTAAGTTCCTCGATCTTCTCCGGGGGAGTAAACGGTGCTTTGACCCCGCGTTGCCAAATGTTGTGGATAACGCAATCGTAAATCGTCACTCGGTGACACTTTTGGTCGGAATTGAGCTTAAACCCGTTATAGCGAATGTTCTGAATGGTAAGATGAGCAATCGTGACACCTGAACACCTACTTATTCCCACCAGCTCGCCATGCCGACTTCGTGCACCGTCCAAAATGACTCGCTCCCGCTGTCCGGAAGCACTCCGCAGGGTTACGTTGTCCGTATGAAGCTCGAAATATCGGGGCAGATAGTAATGGCCATCTTCGAGGAGGATCGTTCCCCCGGGTTGAACCTTCTCGGCTGCGGCAAAGAGTTCTTCCACAGTTTTAACTCGGATCACTTGCCCCTCGGGAGGTGGAAGCGGCGGTGCTTTGGGAAGCCAGCTGAAATCAGGAAGTTCTGCAGCAGCAGACATTCGGGCCGGAAACAGCACTAAACTTGGCAAACCGATGCTTGCCCGCAGGGTCCTCCGAAGTACTTCCCGCCGTGGAATTCGACAGGCTGACCTTTGTGTGCTCGGGCCCGGTGCCGGCCAAAAAAGCCCCAAGTGATTTCGATGGTTACTCATGATTCCTTTCGGCCTAATATCCGCCGATTTACCGCGGGAACTTACCCTTGAGAGCAGTCCCTTCGTTAAAGGCACTTTCTTCGCCACTCTCTTTGTTAGAAAGTTTGACGGTGTAACACTGTTTATCCGGCAAGCATTCCGGTTCAAATCGGGCGGAATTTTCCACCCGACCAAAACAAGCGGTGAGTTAAATCGCTATTTTGCCTGAACGAAACTTTACCGCTCTTTCATCGCCAAATGGGTGCTGCCGAGGGCTTATGTTGTAACCCATTCTGTGAGGCCTCGGGTTCTATGTGTACACGGACTTTTTCGGGGGTAGAACTCTGCCCATTTTGCGAGTATTTCTCGGTCTCCTTGCGGGGTAATCACCAGTCCCGGAAATCCCGAGGCCCTGGGAACTCGTGCCGAGGAAAGCAGGAGATCTACCCCTGCGACAACTAGCCGGCATGCCCGCCGGATCCGCTGGTGATCTGCACCACAGCGGAAAACAAGTGGTGATTGGTAGCCACGATCGAGCCGGAATCCAGCCGACGTTTTCCCTGCCAGTCCGTCAGGTGTCCACCGGCTTCCTCCAAGATGGGCACTAAGGCGGCTGCATCCCAAAGGCTCACAATCGGATCGATCATAATCTCCGCCCGACCTGTAGCTACCAGGAGGTAGCCGTAGCAATCCCCCCACGTCCGCGTTAAAGCAACCCGCGAGGCTAACTGGGTCCATACCTCCGGACGACCGATTTGGCGAAAGTGGGCAATATCGGTCGTAAGAAGCAAGGCCTGGGAAAGGTCTCCGCAATCGGAAACCCGAGCCGGCTCCCGATTGCCTTTTGCGTCGGTGTACCAAGCCCCATAACCGCGAGCAGCATACACACACTCCCCCGTGGCTGGGATATAAATCACACCGATCTCAAATTCTCCATCATGTTCCACACCGATTAAGGTTCCATAAAGAGGAACCCCGCGGATGAAAGATTTGGTACCATCCAAGGGATCGAGAATCCACCGGTAGCCACTGGTGCCCGGCCGAACTGGGAACTCTTCTCCCAGGATCTCATCCTCCGGAAAGGTAGCCGCAATCCGCTCGCGAAGGAGGAGTTCTGCCTCGCGGTCGGCTTGTGTAACGGGAGTAGCATCTACCTTGAGTTCCGTGGAAAGATTTCCAGTCCGGAAATAACGGAGGGTCAGGTTCCCCGCCTCCTGAGCAATTTCCACGGCAAACTGAAGCCGGTCTTGGCTTGTGTTCATAGCATGTAGTCCACGTAGCAATTATGAGACGGCAGTTATGCAGGAGTTAGGGCCTGCGGTTGTTTTTGTTGGGCTGGCCCCAAGCCCGGGGTTACGGACCTCCTAGCGATGGTACCAGGATTCTGGGATCGGTCGACCGAGGGCCTTTGCCATCTCGCGGATTTTGTTGGCGATAACGATCTCGGTTTCTGGGGCGAAGAATCCAGGGGCTATGTACACTCCCCGGCATTCATATCCTCCCTCGGCCAGAACCTTGGCCGACGGGATGTAGCCGAACACTTCGTTGCAATAGGCAGCAATCCATAGCCTGAGGTGACCGAGAGCAGAGTCGAGCAAAATGGTGTAATCGCTCACAACTTCCGCGGGAAGGGCCACCAAAGTCAGATCCTCGCCAAATTGCCAGACGGCAAACGGTGCCGAGAAGGTCTTGGGAAGAGATTCCCCCTTCTCCAACATCTCCAACATTCGGCGGGCATTCCCGGCCATATAGTCAGGCCCTTTTGCCAGTGTTTGCAGCTCCTCCTGGCTGAACTGTTGAAGGGGCAAATCCACCCGCTCATAGGCTAGCTTCAGGGGGCCCCGGACAGGCTGAAGAGTGCCACCTAAGACTTGGCGAACGGCGGCTGCCAAAGTTTCACCATGTTGCTTCGCATGCTCGACTTCTCCCCGCGGATATGGATTGGCATCTCCCCCGCAGCCCGTCACGAACATTGCTTGGACCCCGGGCAAATCCTCCTCCAACTTCGCCTGAGCAAATCCGGCATAATCTCCGGAAATAACGTAGTGCTGGCCCGTTAAGGTCGTGTTATGACAGGCATATCCGAAAAATACCGCTATCGTCTCCCCGTTTTCAGCACTCACTTTGAGCACCGGCACGCTCCGATCGACATACCCCCGCGGATTGACTCCGAGGCGAACCCCGCGATCGGTAAATTCGCGACGGTTCATCACAAAGGATGCTATTCCGGTGCCCCAACTCAACCTTGCTGGTCGCAGACTGCTGCAAGCCGCCGAAGCTAATTCTCCTAGTTGCTGGATGAGTTCGCGGGTGTAGGCTTCAATGACGGCCCGATTTGCTTCGTCGACGTTATAGCCTGTGACAGGCCCCAGACTGACGATCGGACCCGTGTGCGTGTGAGAAAAGCAGATAAGAATCTGCTCCCTCCGCAAGCCCGTGCGTTCGCCAATAAGCCCTGTGACGGCCTCCGTCACATTCTCTCGAAATCCAATCAGATCTAGGCTCAAAATAAGACCGCGGTTGCCTTGGAAATCTTCTAAGAGGAGTGCTTTCGCCCAAATGGGAGCCAGAATGCCTTCCGATGGTTTATTGCGAGCGGCATAGCCGGCCATCCAGATTGGCTGCTTCGGCGTAATTTCGACTTTAGCCAAGCCGACCTTCCACAGGCCAGGATCTCCTTGCTCTGCCTGTTGACCAAAGCAGTAGATAGCAACCAGGGGGCAGACCAAGGCCCAGACGGCGATACAGCGGAGAACCGCGGTGGGCCAAATTCTCCCTTGATTTCTTCCGGCTTTATGGTAGGTCACAATCCCCCGATAAGTTCGGAGCTTTGAGGCTCCGCGGAAATTCGCCAATTTGAGAAGATCACGGCAGCACTGATTTCCGGGGGTACGAAGAACCGTTTTCATGGCTTGAGCTCCCTATGGACCTTTTCCGACGACATCATCTAAACACGGCGTCGTTGCAAGAAAGTTTTAACAATGCTGATCCCGACCCACATGACGGGCTTGTATGCTCAACAAGCCAAAACGGCACCCATAAAACCGGGATTCCACAGCAGGGCAACCGGTTTGTAAGAGCTTAAGTGTCCGAAGGGCTTAGTTCGTAGGGGCAAGATGCTTGTCGGCAGAAACTTCTTTCCCAGTCGGAAGTAGGCCAACTTCTCGATATCTCATTTCTTTTCGCGGATTTGGGTTTTTCATGGCAGGACTTGATCACTATGGTCGGTTCGGCCTGGGGCCTTGGAGCTAGCTTCGGCGTTGAGCACAAAATATGTGGCCACTTACCCCGCTTTGTTTGCCTTGGAGCCGGGCTGTTGGCATTCGAAGCTCAAAATGCCATTCGCTATCTGCAGCTTGGAACGGCCCACTTGTGCGTTTAACATACTTCCGGCAAACTCGGAACACAAGTCGAAGATTAGCCCCTATTGAAAGCTGATTTTTGGGTACCGGGGGGAATGAAATCTTCCACCACAATGGGCGAAACGACCGTGTGCACACCCGGTTCACTCTCGGGAAAACTGGGAGGTTGCTTCTTTTGGAAGAAAGAACGCTTGGGATATGCGACTGACTGAAGTTACTGCTGGCATGGTACCCATCCGCTCAACTTTTGGACTCGTGCCAAATTTTTGTGGATCACAAAACTTAGGCGTTGAAGGCCAAAGCAAGAGGGACTAACGCGGTTCCCGTGTGATGCACAAAGTTGGAGGTTTTGTTTTGGTACTGTACAAAGGGATAAATGCATGGAAAGAAACGCAGGCGAAAAGATTCTTTTTGATGGGCCGTATTTCCGGGACATGATTTTTGAACCCGCGGGCCGAGAGTTTCTCCGTCAACGGTTATTGGAGTGCCTAGGTGGTCCTTGGCCGGAAGGGGGTGATCCTCGACCAATGGTTCGCGAGGTGTGGCAGCGGGAAGGATATCGGATCGAGTCAGTCACCTACGAGGCGGTCCCGGGGGATCGAATCCCGGCCTTGGTGCTTGTTCCGGATGGAGTGTCTGCCCAAAACCCGGCACCAGCTGTGGCCGTTTGGCATCAACATAACGGGGAGTGGCATCTCGGCAAGAGCGAGCCTGCGGGTTTGGCCGGCAATCCCATGCATCATACGGGTGTGGCACTAGTTCGCGAGGGTTACGTGGTCCTATGTCCAGATGCTTTATGCTTTGAGGAACGTCAGGATCCGGTGCTGAAAGGTGGTGACTACGAGCGGTTTGAATTTCTCCGGTATGTGGTAAGCGGGAAGTGTCTGGCCTGGCGAAACATTTTGGACATGCGGCGGGCAATCGATTATTTGTGTACCCGCCCGGATGTGGATTCCCGCCGGATAGGATGTTACGGTCATTCGATGGGGTCAACTTTTACCTGGCTTGTAGGACCATGGGAGAGCCGACTTCGGTGCCTGGCTGGCAACTGCTGTCTTCCTACCTACACGGGTATCCACAAGCATAAGTTGCTCCATTGTTTTCCGAATTTCATCCCTGGATGGTACCGGTATGCGGACACTCCAGAGATCGTGGCTTTGGCTTGTCCTAAACCGGTGCATCTGAATTTTGGTGAGAAAGATGAAGGCAGCCCGATCGAGGAGGTTCGGGAAGCAGTAGCCCGGATTGCCAGGGTGTACGAAGCGGCCGGGGTGCCACAGAACTTTTCCTACTTTATCGAAGAGGGTGCCGGTCATGTTCTTTCGCCGGCAATGTGGGAACGGATTCGGGAGTTTTTTGCCCGCCACCTTCGCAGCCATATTGAGTAGGCATTTCGGAGTAAAAGCCCCCTGGTTGGAATCAGTATCTATGCCTTGGGGTGAATATAGATCGCTTGCAGGTGTACATTTGATCCTGATAGCCCGCCTCTGCCGCCAAGTATTCCCTTGAGTTTGCCGGGAACTTTGAAGGCAAACTTACTCTTCGAGCCGACCGTGATGGGCTTTGGGTATTCTTGGGGAGAAATCGGGTGGTATATCGGCGGTGGTCTAGCCCCGGGACGGCTTGACCGGCGTTCCACTGCCAGGTTCCGGTTGAACGGCCACGCGTGGTGCGGGTTCCGGATTTCGGCGATAAACCCCCACGTCGGTGACCCCATCCCCGTTGAAATCACCAGCTACTGGCAGATCGCCTTTTTGCCCGAGGGAGATAACCCGGTCCTTGTCCGTGAGCCGACGGTCTCCGTCCATATCGAGGATAAAGGTGCCTTCTCGCCAGATGCCTAGATTGGTGATTCCATCGCCGTTCCAATCGCCGACCACGGGCAGATCGCCAGGCTGACCGAAGCTTTCAATCACCAAGTCATGGGCGGTGAGCCGACCGTCACCGTCGATATCGAGGATCCACCGACCCTCCACGAAGAGACCGATGTTTGTGATGCCATCGCCATTCCAGTCCCCGGTGACGGGAATGGCCTGCCGGGTTCCAAAGAAGAATACATGATCGATAGCATCGACCCGAAGCGGGCCCCGCGAAGTTAGCCGCAAGGCCCGAGCACCAGAGGTCTGTTGGTTTTCCTGCGGGGGAAGGTTCTTGGGTGGACCTTCGCGGCGATTGGCTGCATCGGGCAGGCCGGGTTCATGCCGCACGGCCAGTTCGTCACGGACCCATGCCGGTCCGAAGATCCCTACATCCGTTTTCCCGTCTCCATCCCAGTCGCCAGTCACCGGCCGGTCGCTCGATTCTCCCAACTGAATCCATAAATCCCCTTCATCCCAGATGCCATTGCCATTGAGATCAAGGAACCAAAGTCCATCCAAGTAGATCCCAAGCTGGGCTTTGCCGCTACCATTGAAGTCCCCAACTACCGGCAGGCTGCCAGGGGCTCCGAAAGTTACCTGAACCAAAACCTGGCCTGTGTGAGGATCAACGACAATCCATTCCCCCTCGTCAAGTCGCCATTGGGACCAGCTTACGGGATCCAGTCGGACGGACACCTCGCGAAACCTCGGGGTAGTAGGCGGACTTTGGCGAGGTTGGCCGGCGTTAATTACACTAAGATGCCAACTCCATTGTTCTTCGAGAACGCCTCCGGAACCCATCAAACCAGCACCCGGCCCAAAACGCAGGGGGTTCTCCGAAGAGACCGGAATGGCAACCGGGCGGAGAACTTTCTCTGCCGGCCAAATGTTCACTGATGTGCTCATTTGCACCCAACTCGGAGGAGGATCCAGGGGAAGCGGTAGCACAAGATATTCGATCTTGAGTTCGCTGAAGTTGTACTCTTCCGCTACATCACCGGGGGCCAAAGGGATCTGTAAAATTGCATCGTTTAGGGGATCGGTCTTCAGCGATGCCAAGATAGCCGGATCCACAGGCTGTCCGGGATTGACGGCAACTCCACCCTTGGTGCCTGGGGTATCCCACCCGTCCTCGTAACCTACTGGATGCACCTGATACACCGAGTAAATCCCCGGCGGAAGTGCTGAAAACTCGTAATAGCCGCGGTAATCGGTGACAGCGGTGATTGGCTGACCGGCAGAATCCACAACGGGTTCCCCCCATTCGTTCATGAGGCGAAGGACTACCCCGGGAATAGGAATGGCTTGGGGGCCTCGGCTGCCGGTTCGGCCTGCGATTAGGGGGGCCACCTCGTCCCCAGGCCTTAAGAGGACTGGCGGACCGTCTTGGAAGACATACCCCGAGATGCTGGCCGGCTCCCACTCGATGAATCGATAATCCAAACCTTGTGCACCGGGAGGAAGTTTTATCCCGACAATTCGATCATTTCCTTCCACCCAGCCTCCGAAGTTTCCTGGGCATTCGGGACCATCAAAGAAACCCTCCGGTTGTATCTCTTCCACAATATAAGTTCCCGGGGAGAGATTGTCGAAACGCCAGTGACCCTCCTGGTCCGTCAGTGTGGTAGCTATTAGCAACCCAGCTGAATCCAACAAGCGGATCGTAACCCCGGGGATAGGTTTTTCGCCGGGATCAAGGAAGCAATTCCCATTTCGGTCGGCAAAGACAAGGCCGGAAAGAGTGGCCGGCCGGAGCTCGCCGAAGTTGTAATCCCGGGCCGATTGGGCCGGGCGGAGAAATATTGCCGTCATCCGATCGCGAGCGTCATCTAGGATTCCCCCGGCATTTCCCAGGCTATCGCGGCCGTCGAAGTAACCTTCAGGTTGCACCTCCTGGATTCCATACGTGCGGTTGGGAGCAAGGTCCGCGAAGCGATAGGCTCCTTGGGAATCGGTCACGGTTTCGATTCCTAGCGGTTCGCCGTTTTCGTCAAGGAGGAGGATTCGCACCCCGGGAATCCCTCGCTCTCCCGGATCGCGGCGGCCATTTTGGTTGTCATCTTCATACACGGTACCGGCAAGGCTTGCTGGTTCCCACTCGCGGAATAGGTAGCCAGAACCTTGAGTTCCGGAAGTTAGAACGATGCTTTCGACCCGGTCCGGATGCCGGACTATCCCCCCGGCTGAACCCGCTCTCACCCCGCCGTCAAAGTATCCCTCCGGCTGGATTTGTTCTAGTCCGTAAACCCCTGGGGGAAGGTTCGTAAAGCAAAAACGTCCTTGGTTGTCGGTGATGGTACTGGTTAGCCGGGCACCGTGCTCGTCAAGAAGCCACACAGTCACCCCAGGGATCGGATGTTCACCAGCATCAAGAGTCCAATCACCATTTTGGTCGGCAAAGACCATCCCGCAGATGCTCACGGGAAGTAGTTCGCCGAACCAGTAATCAGTGCCCACGGTGCCGCTCGAAAGCCAAATGCCCTCCACAAAGTCCCCTTCAGGGGCAAGGATTCCGCCGGCTGTCCCTACCCGGTCTTGTCCGTCCAGAAATCCTTCCGGTTGCAATTCCCGGAGAGACCACATTCCCGGAAGCAGTCCGACCAGCTGGAAGGAACCATCTTCAGCGGTAAGCACCTCGACTTCTGTAGGCCCTTCATCTGCCGGCAGCGGTCCGGAGTATTGAGCCATGAGCCGAGTGCCAGGAATTCCCGGCTCTTCTGGGTCGGGAACACCGTTGTCATTTGCATCGTGATAGACCTTTCCCTGAAGACCGGCCGGCCGGGCTTCCGCAAACTCGTAGGCAACTCCCCGTTGGCCGCCAAGAAGGGTAATGCCCTCGATGATATTGGGGGACACTACGATCCCTTTAGGAACCCCATCCACCTGGCCCGAAAGAGCCGTCACACTGAAATAACCCACCGGTTGTTGCTGCCGCAGCCGGTAGATTCCGGGGAGCAGATTCTCGAAGCGGAAATTACCGACGGAATCCGTGACGGCTACCAGCCCTGTGGGTAAGTATTCTGACCCCTCCCACCGCCAAAGTTCCACAATAACGTCAGGGATTCCCGGTTCATCCGCATCTCGGCGGAAATTGAGATTGGTATCTTCGAAAACAGTCCCCTCCAGAACGGCCGGTAACGGTTGCTGCTGTAGGGAAAGGAATGCCCCGGCTGTGTAAACCGGTAAGGGCACATCGCTTGGGGGCACATAGTCATCCGGTGGCAGAGGTAGCCCGCTGGCCTCCAGGAGAGAGTCGAAGGCATCGTAAAATCGAGTCGTTTCTTCTGCGGGATGGAAATGAGGGGCTTCAAATCGGGCAACGAGGATCGATCCCTCGAATTCGTTCCCCTCTACCACCGCGTTTGGGCCAAGAAAGCCCATTTCGTCTACATCGATCGAAAATACAAGGTAATCTCCCGCTTCGAAACCCTCGAACCCGAGTCGCAGAATCGTTCCTCCGTCCTCTACCTCGGGAATGATCTGGGTGATGCCGTGAGACTCGACGATTTGAAATGGAGACCAACCGAAGGCTCCTAGTCCACCGGGGGCGGTGTCGAAAAGAGCATCGCCGATTGTCAATCCGTCCCCCAATTTATCTGTATCGATGACCAGCTCCACCAACCTCGTACCAGGTGCTCCGCCCTGAAAAGTGAGGTGGAAGACATTCGGAGCGTGGTCTTCCCCGGCCGAGGGTTCGAAGTAGACCACTCCCAACTGCACCGGTGGCACCGGGATCGGTTGAACCGACAACAGCTCGCGGGTTTCAAGTGGTTCCACACGGCATTTTCGTAGCAGGGATCTTACCCCGGAGGTTGCTCTGTCTCGCAAGGTTTGGCCGGGGAAAGACATCCTTCCTTCTACCCCAGAGAAACCCCGCCGGTTCCGGGTCTTTTTTCTTGCCTGCCGTCGGAAATATTTCCAGAAATATCCGAACACAGCACTCCTTCCTTTAATGTTTCCTTCCGTGGTTAGGCAACTCGTGCTCCGTTAGGCCGTGAAACGGTGCCCTGACGTGTACTCTTTCCTGTGTGAAAAGGGCCGATTACTTTTAGGGTTGGAAGTTCCTTGTATCCCCATGACGGCCCGAACGCTTGGAGGCCTTTCCTCGGCTAGAGGTGCTATCGAGGGTTCATGGCGATGCTTTCCACGGTCCCGAGGGACCAAAAACGAATCGTGGTATCGAAACTGCCGGATAGGAGCCGATCGGCCTCCCCTTGCCAAAGGAGGCAACTGACCGTTCCGGTATGACCTGTCAACGTTGCCAAGGTGTCTCCCCCTGGTAACTGAATGAGTCGGATGGTGTTATCGGTACTCCCAATGGCCAGCCGATTGGAACCACACCAGCAAATTGAAGTGGCAGGGGTTGCTAAAGTTAGCCGATTTACCTGGGTTACGGTTTGCACGTCCCAAATAATGAGCCGACGATCCTCGCCTGCGGAAGCCAGTTGCTTACCATCGGGGCTAAAGACCAAGGCTCTCACCCGGCGGTGATGCCCGGCGAGATCACCCAGCAACTCCCAGCTGTTCGTCTTCCAAAGGCGGATAGTCCCCTGTCGGCCTGCCACAGCGAGAAGATTCCCGGTGGGGGAAAACTGGGCTACCCGCAGGTCACCTCCCGGGCCTTGCAAATGGGCAAGGGGCTTTTTGGCCGTAAGGTCGAACACCACCAGTTTCCCTTCGAAGCCTCCGGCCACCAGTTTTTGGCCTGCAGGGCAGATGGCCAACGCAAAGATCGCTTCTTGCCACCGATCCAAGGCCACAGGAGGGGAAAGATTCCAACCTTCCTGGGAATGCTGCAACTCCCATAAAAGAATCCGCCCATCTTGCCCGGCGGTGATAAGCTCTCTTCCCGGAGGCACGAATACCACCGCTCGGATCCAGTCGGTATGGCCTACACCGCGGGCCAACAGCTCAAGCGATTTCACTTCCCAAATCCTTAAGAGGTGATCATCCCCGCAGGTGGCAAGGAAGGTGCCGGAGGGATCCACCGCCATCGCGGAGATAACCCCCGCTCGATCCAGTCGGGCTGCCGCCTCGTCCTGGAGGATCGCCACAGTTCGAATACTCGCAGGGCCGGGGAGATCCCCAAAAGCTACTTCGGACGTGGTCTCGGACCGGGCAATTCCCAAGACTAAAAAAGCAACGGCTAAAACAATTCCCCCGATGCCAGAGTGCTTAACCATAGGATCCTCAGGTTGTGAGTTATGAGAGGCAAAATGGTTGGGCTGCGAAGACCCACAACAATTTGGGAAAACGTCTCTTCAGACTCCGGATTCGTTTGGTTACTCGAGATTTTGGGTTAGAGGCCAGGGTTCTTCCCCGGGGCTCGGTTGCGGCCCCTCGAATTTCCTTGACCTAATGACCTCGCGGGAAATGGAGAGGCGTGTCACCCAAGGGGGCCCCCTTCACCGATTCTTTGTGATCGGTTAGCACCAAATGGAAAAGTCGAGAAAACTTCGCCGATCCAAAATCTTTGCCTCTTTTCACTCTTCTCCGCTCTTGGCAATGTTTTTCGAGACAGGTTTGCTGGCCCGTTGCGAAGGCGGAAAACGAGGCCGAGGAGGGGGGCCCGATCCAATGTCGACTCAATGATGGGAGGTCTTTATACCCTATTTCAGCACCCTGGGGCGGTGGGTGAATACCGGCCCGAGGGCTTCCTTTCCAGAACCAGTAAGTCTTGAATCCGGCCTCAAATGCCACGTGGGGGAATTTTTCCAATCGGCCGGGGGTGTTCCCCCCATTGACAGGTTTTGGCTTCAAAAAGCCGAAGCTTCCCACCTATGTGCAACCGGCTTTGGGGAACACATCTCGCCTATTAAAACCCAGCTATTAAAAGGAGAGGGGTTTCCTTTGGAGGCTTAGGCAATTTCCTTGCAGACCTGAGTAGAAGTCTTGCTATTGGAGTGGGCATCCGGGGGTGGTTTAAAGGGTCTCTTTTACAAAGTCCGGAATGTAGGCCGGCGTGTGGAAATCATATCTGGCGAAGCTTCTGTAGTGGCAAAATCGGCATGCACCCGGAAGAAACTCCCCACCACTTCGGAAGGCGGTGCCCACCGGCTTTCCGCTCGAGCCGGCGGGAGGAAGTCCTGATCCTGGTTTGAGGAAAGCCGAGCCCGAGAGGTGCTACAAAGGAAAGCGGACTGGTCGAGCGGCCACTCCGACTGGTCGAAAAATCTGCCGCCGTCTCATCCCAACTCAAGAGACGCGTTGGTAAGGGCGGCTCCCTTTGCCCAAGCTCCGCCGGGCAAAGGGTGGCAGCTCTTCCAGCAACCCGAATTTGGGGCTTCCAAGGGGTTGGAGAAAGAAGAATGGTCAGGATATTTGTCCTGGGCGGGCAGCAATTGAAGTTCCGGGTGCCGCCCGGCCGAATCTCAAATTACCCCCCACGGACTTCGGCAATCTGGGAGAGGTTTCCCGCGGTTTGTAAATCGGAGGGGGAAGCACCGAGCACGGCGAAAGCTCTGGAACTATTGCGAACAAATTTTTGTGCGTAAAATAAAAAGTGATAGAAGAGCCGATCAGTGGAAAAACATCCGGGTGGGGCGTTCGCGGAGGGGTTCCTCCGATTGTGAGTCGTCCAAGGTGCGTGCTTCTTTGATGGGAGTCTGTATCGGAAAAAGCTCGCCAAAGGAGGAGTACGCCTATGCCGACCTACGAATTTGAGTGTTCGCAGTGCCGGAAGACCTTCACCGAAAAGATGAGCTTCGAAGAGCACGGCAAGAAGAAGGTCAAGTGCCCGAAGTGCGGCAGCACCAAGGTTAACCAGGTCCTAAGTGCCGTGTTCGTCAAGACCTCAAAGAAGTCGTGAACAATCTGCGGCTTTTCGAGTGTTAGGCTTTGCTCTTGCGAGCGGCCTCGCCCGGTAGGCTGGGGTCAAGGTTCGTCGACCGGCGGCGGTCCGGCAAAATCACTGGGAGAATGTGATTTTCGGCCCCAAAGCGGGCTTTTTTTGTCCCTTGGGCCTCGCCAAGGGGAGTACCTATTTTCGACCGAGGTTGTTGAAAACTCCTCTACGATGAGTTGTTCCCACTAGTCACAGTGCTCTCGCGTTAAAACCTTGTCCATTACGATCTGTGTCTCGATTCTTGCCTTGTTTTGGGGCCAGTGATCGCCTAGCGGTGCCAGGGTGGGGCCAAGAAGCTAATGGCTTCTTCAAAGGTTGGGCGGCGGCGGAAATCCCGCGGGTCGTACAGAGGGTTGTTCGGATCAGGCTCCAGCCACCGGATATGCTGCCGACCGAAATAACTCCCGTAAAACTGGTAGTTCGAATCCACCCACCGGCAAACCCGCATTAACTCCATCGGGGTTAGTAGCTGGGTATGATCGGTGGTTGCATTTTTCGGATGAGCCGGATCGGTTAGGATCCGGACCAGTTCGCTGGCATAGCTGCCCAAGCTTTTCGGCGGCAAGTAAGCTCCGTTATAGTTTCCTTGGTCCCCTTTCAGGAAAGAGGTAAATTCTGCAATAAGCGGGCCTGCGAGCTCCCGTTTGGCTAATTCTTCGTAAGAAACCGAGTACATTGCTGTGGGTTCACCGGTCAACCGGAGTCCGCCGGCCGGATCTTGGCTTCCGTGGCAGGAGATGCACTTGGCATCCCAAATGGGCTGGATGTCAGTTGGATAGTGGATCACCTGTCCCGGCTTGCCATCTCCGCCATTTTCTACCAGATCGCACGGCTGAGGCATGAGGCGACTGGGCGGTCGGCGAAGAGCCAACGGAACTCCGTCGGTCCAGACCGGCGGAGTGCGATTCCGTTGCCCGTGACACCCATTACACGAGCGGATTTCGCCAGGAGCGTAGTTCACGTAAGTTCGCTCCCGCTGGATTTCTCGGAAGTTTTCATCGAGGGCCTGAAGGAAGATGGCTCTCCCGGCCGGCACCACAAAGTGGGCCGAACCGTCCGGTTCCACCGGTACCACTCCCCACTGGACCCGCGGCCAAAGGGCGGCCTTCCAGCTAGAGCTACTAATCGATGGATCCCACCGCCGACCGGTAGACCAATACCGGGGCAAAACTTCGTTGATCCGGAGCCATTTCACTTCCCCGGGCCTAACCCCATCCATGCCGTCAGTAATGTTGGTGACGATGCAAATGGCCTCGTTCTTAGCCGCAGCCGAACGATTACGGGGTACCGTGCGACCTACGCCGGCTGGCCGAGGCAAAATCGGTGTGGGATGCCAGCAGGATAGGTCCGGGTCGCGATGGACCAACCGGTGCCGGCCCTCGACATCCAAAAGGATAATCCCATAAGCGTTGGGCACATTTTGATAGTGGGCAAACGGATCGATCTTATAACTTGCTAAAAACAGGCGATCGCTGACCGGGAACGGATGAGTGTACAGATGGCCACGCTTGCCTTCTTTGTCATGGACGTACTTTCCCGAACGTGTGCGGAAAAACCACCCAGGCTCGGTCCGTCGGTCAATGCACACATGGGGCGTGATATTGATCACGGGCCAGCGGGGATCCCGTTCCACGAAATCCGGCTCGTTCGGAAGCGGTCCCGGCTGCCTCTGGCCCCGTCCAGCATCCACCAGCAGGATCGCTCCAAGACAGCCTCCCTGTGGATAGTGGCAGGTACCCACGCAGACAAACCGATCCGTTCTTCCCGGAAGGGGTTGCGGGTACATGTAAATTGTCGTGGTGTCATCCGCCAAGCCGTAGAGTTCCTGCGGAAAGGTCCCGTCGTAGTTCATCGACCAAAGGGTTTTGGCAACTCGTGCACCTTTGTCTACGTATTCCCAACGGTGATAGAGTAGACGGCCATCGAGTAGGGGCAGGGGACAAAACTCGCTCACCGGGCTAAACGTAAGCCGCTCGATTCGGCCATCAGGGAAGAGCCGATATAGATTCAACGCCGAAAGATGTGCTGAACCTCCACAAAGTATCGTGTGTTCACACCGGTTGGAACTGAAGACGATCGATCCGTCCGGAAGATAAACCGGATGAATATCGTCGATATGGTATGGCCGGCCCCAACGGGCAATTTTCTCCTCTTCATCCGGCGGAGGAAACGTCAACTGCCTTAGTTCAGTTCCGTCTAGCTTTACTTCCCAAATCCGATACCCTGCTCCCGGTCGCTCGCGAAAGTCGAACACCACCCGGGTGGCATCGGGCGAAAGTCGGGCACTGCCAATGAAGCCCTTTCCTCCAGGAAGTTGGGCCGCGGTGATTACCGGCCGTTCTTCCCCTGTCCTCAGGTTGTAAATGTAAATCCCATTGCGGGGATCGAACCGGTCAGGATTCCTGCACTCATCGATGTCTGTATAGTAGTGCTTCGAGGAGTATACCCGCCGTTTCACAAAAAGGATTTCCTCAAAACCCAGGTCCTCGGGGGAAAGGCTAAGCTCGGGGCTTTCCGGGGGACTCCAGGGCAATTCCTCTTCCGGAAGAGCCGACGGATCCGCTTGGGCTGTCGGAGCACCCGCCCCAAACAAGTTGGCCGAATGCCATGTCCACACCAAAATCCCTATCAAAAGGGGTACTAGAAGGTTGCTCCTGTGAGGCACCCCAGCCATCCTGGGTGAAAGGAGCCGAACCTGCCTAAGCAAGGTGAAAACATTTGGGGCACCAATTCTCATATGTTCCCACTCCTCCGTACAAGAGAGAAGGCAAAAATGACGATTAGCTCCTCGGCAAACTCTAGGTGCCTTTTCCGCCACGTTTTCCGTAAGCTGGGGCCATCTTTGCTAACTCTTATCTAAGCACGACCACTTAAACAGTTAACGTTCCTATCGTTCTGCCTTGGGCATTTCGCATTAAATCTACTGTAAAACCGTAACTAAAGAAATCCAAGATACGAGAACACTGGCCAAAAAAGAGCCGAGCACTCCCAAGCCCAAAAGTACCGAACATCCGAGCATTCGGCCCACTTTTCGTTGGCGGCCGGATCGGGTTAGAGGAATCCCGATCTCTCGCGAAAGCCGGGCCTTCATTCCGGAAATCCCGACTGCCCTTTTCCAGGAGAAAGAGAACCCGTACTTGCGACTTCTTCTGCGTGCCATCGGATTTCGCCCCTTAAGTGAAAAACTTTCTTACCTCTGCCGTACTGGCTGCTAACCTGAAGTGCTCATTTATCGTCCCCTTCCTAGGCCGCCTTTGACCCGGGGGCTTGGAGGGTCGAGTTATCATCGGAGCCTCTGAATCATTCCCCGGCAGCTATCTGGCCGGCTGCCCAAAAACCGCAATCCCTGCCCGAGTAAACCGGGAAAAATGTGCATGGATGGGGATGTGGCGGTAGCGGGCCGGAGTTATTCAAAGTTTCCGCTCGTTTGTTTCCATTGTAAGTCCGAGATATGGCATTTTGCAGAGGTTTCCTTTGCGGAAAGCAGCATTGCTAGCTTGGGGGGATTTCCGGGGGAGGGAGTTCGATGGGGCAATGTTACCCCGGCCAAACGTTAGGCCGTGGGATGAGAGTCCTGTGTACGGTGGGGCTATGGTTCTGCTGCTACATCACCAGGCGTGAAAGCCCCAAGATCTGAAGGCCGCGGGATGCTACCTTGCACGCTATGACCCAGCCGCCGGGGTGACAGACAAAGTGGTGCGTACTTTCAGCAGACAAAATAGCAAGTACTTTCAAAAAACTCCGAACTAGAAAGGGGTAAAGGCTAAATCTTCTGCCAGTTTCGGAATTGATCGTCGCCTAACCTTCTCTGCCTGGGCAACTCGGTGAGGGGATCGGTTAGAACAGCGGCTCTTTTGACTCGCCGTCAATCCGTGCCGGGCTTTTCAGGTTTAGTTAGGGGCCGCCACCTTTCTTCCCCGCCTATAACACCTTCTTCCTCCACGGACAATCCTGCCAAAGGTTCTTTCGGAGTTTCCTCGAGGGGTTCCTCGGGCAGAACCCACTCCAATTCCGAAGGCAAAAGGAGCTCGGGGGGAACCTCCACTTCTGGGGGAAGATCCGATCCTGGGCTTGATTGTTGGGGGGCAGAGGGAGATGGACCGGAGTTTTGTCCCCGCGGCCGGACCAAGGGGCCAGGGTCGATCCACATCCCACTCTCATCCAACTTCATTGTGCCCAAGTTGTAGTCAAGGACCATTCGCTGAACTTCGTACCGGACCCATCCACCCAAGAAATCATTTTGGGCCCGAAGGAGGGCATCCAGAGCTGTCACCAAGTCGCGGGCGGTGGTGACTCCGAGGGTGAACTCTTCCTGTCCGGGTCTGGGAGGCCGCATCAGCTCGAGCCGTTGTTGTTCTACCCGGCCGATTGCTGTGAGCACCCCTGCCCGCTGCAACTCGAACTGTACCTGAGCCAGTTCGATAGCCCGGAGATTTTCTCGCAAAATTTGCCGGACACGGTCTTCAAAAAGATAGTACTCCCGCCGGGCCCGTTGGTACTGAATAAGAGCCTGACGATATTGATTCCGTTCTGCCCGCCGAGTCAGCGGGGCATCAAACTGCACCCCTACCCGCACATTACCCATGGTGTTATGCACAGGGGCCAGAGTATCACTCGTGGTGGTAACGTTCCCGTCGAAGACCAGGCTAAGATCGCTTTTTAGGCGATTGGCAGCAATTTCTACCTGACGCCATTGGTCGACAAGTGCCGCACGCATGTTCATCCAATCCAGTCGGTTCTCGCGAGCAATGGCGAAGGCTTCCTCCGGGTCAAGCTCCACCGGGGTGAGTACCGGGATTTCTAACCGCACTCTTGCTTGCAGCAGCGATAAACTCATTAACCCGGAGGCCAAGGTATCGAGGAGATTTTCCAATTGCTGAAAAAGATTATTCCACGCGGATAATTCCAGGTCGGTTTTTCCTTTCGCCTCTGCAACAAGCTTGGCCTGTTTGCGAAGCTCAACGGCCAGCGACTCTAGCTGGTGTCGCAAGCCGGGCATTTCCCGAAGGTTTTCAAACCATTGTCTTTCCGCCTCATCGGTTAGGAGTTGGTCTGCAACTTTCTTGACTTCAGGAGCGGTGTTTCCGAGGAATTCTGCGTGGAGTTCGACCACTCGCCGACGAAAAGCGGATCGGTCGGCAATGCGGGGGTCGACGTCACCGGTGCGAAATTCGGGTCGCTGGCAGAGTCTTTCCAGCCACCGCTCACGTGTGGGGACGGCTTCTAACAACCGTTCTAGGTCGCGGTCTACTTTGGCGAGGTGGACTTCCATGGCGTCGGCAAATTGGGGCAGGAGATTTTCCACCTTCCCCAGAAGGCCGGCCGCCCGCGGGACAACCGTGTCTCGTTCCACTTGGGCTTTTTCCGCGGCCTGATTGGCAAGCTCCGTTGCAGACTGAATCAGTTTGGGCACAACCTTTGGCAACTCCTCGGCCGGTCCGAGCAAGACGGCATCACACTCCTTCTGAAGTGCTCGGGTGGCTCCAACCAGAGGAGCCGCCTTCACAGCGAATGCTGCTCGGAGCAGGCAGTCGCATACCCGGCCCACCGCTTGCACTGCACCGAGGTGGTCGCCAGCTGCCTCAGCGGTCGCTGCTTCTTGTAAAGTTTTCCGGGCTTCGGCACTAGCACCTTCTGCCGCCAGACTGTCTCGAATCCCCGCCCACAATTCCCGCACGGGATTGAGCAGGCCGGTGACCTCCTCTTGTTGTTCCGATAAACTGGGTTCTAGGAGCTCGAAAGGCTGGAGAAAGGGGTCCTCGATCCGAACGGGTAGGTGCGGTGGCAAGCCCAGGAGGATTTTGTAAGCATCCAATTGGTTAGCATACGTGTTTTGGCGGGCCAATAGTTGCAATTGGGAGGAGTAAAGATTCTGCCGGATCTCGTCGACTTGACGTCGGCTGATTCGCCCAGCCGCATAAAAGGCATCAATCCGTTCCAAGCTATCTCGCAAAGAGGCAACGTTGGCCCGCTGATTGCGGATCTGAATTTCTTGCTCGACTAGGGACAGATATCCCCCCACGGAGGCCGTAAGGCCCGGGGAAGCACCCCCGAGCGAAATCCCGCCTGGAGAAGGCCCCGGCCCGGGACTTAGCCCGGCTACCACGTTCAGATAGAAGCCTTGTCGAAAGCGTTCGAATTGGCGGAGGTTAGCTAGGAGATTTCGTTCGGCTTGGGTGAGATCTTCGAGGATGACAGCTCGGCCAGCTCCACGCAAAAGCGGCTGAACGATACTAAGGCTAATGGGAGTGACCGCAGTGTAGCCGTCTCGGCCTGAAAATTGCCAGGTGATCGAATTTGCCACCTCCACCACCAGTTGAGTGCCCGTAGCCATCAACCGGCGAGCACTGATGGGGGTGGAAGTCTGAAGTGTGCTGGAGTCCGGTCCCCGGCCTCCTAGTGGCCCCCGTCGGGTAAAGAATGTGTCATTTCCCCCGAAAAACTGCACCTGAAAGCGGAACCGTTGGAGACTTACTTGGAGAGCCGAAAGATAAATATCTTCTAGCTCTTGTTGATACTGGGGTGAATGCAACAGAGCTAACTGAACAGCTGTTCGCCTATCGAGCCGCACAAAGCCTTTTTCGTCCCAAGGGAGGAAGCTCATCCAATCCGGGTTCTCCACCGTGCGTGTACATCCGTACTTGGCCTCGTATCGAGCTCCCCGTTTTCCGTATACCTGGTGGAGTAGCTGGTGAGATGTAGGATCATCGGGCGGCATCGGGGGGACATCGGCAGGGTACGGATCATAAAATCGAGATTGCGGCGGAGGTTCGATGGAAAAGTCTTTTAGTTCCCATCGAGGATCGTGGGATTTTTCCTTCACGATCTGAAAAACCTCAAGGTCTGCCCGCTGGCGGTAATGGGCCCGGGAACACCCCTGTAAGGCGAGTCCCACGGCCGAAACCATCAAAAGCCACGGCCAGAGGGAACAGACTTGTTCCTCTCCCCTGAACATGTTTCCTCCCCTTGTCCCAAGGAGCGGGCCAAAACTGAAGAGCTGTTTCCCCCAGGGAAAAGCCCACCGGGGCATTAGGCTCTTGGATAGAAGAGATCGGGCGAAGTTTCCTACAAACCCTGTGAAAGGCTTCATGGCAATTGGAGCACAATTTCAATCTGTTTCCGGAAAATCGATGCACGGTGGCGATAAGAAAACTTATGCCCCTTGATTGCGGACTGTGCCGGCTTACCGACGTCGGGAACATTGCCCGGCCGGAATTGCAAGGCCGCTGGAGCCACAATTTATGCGTTTATTTCGAATTAACTTTCTATTTCGGAAGAACCTTTTGACCCGATGTTTCTATTTCGGAAGGACCGCTGGGTCCAGAAGCCGCCATGCTAGTCGCGGCAACGGGCTTGGTAAGGTTTGTTTAGAAAACTTTGGCCCCACGGTGCGTCGGCAGCTTCTTCTGGCTAGGTGAAGCACTTAAAGGGGGCCACCTCGCAAAGCAACATGCTTGTCGATCAGAAATCCCTGGAGATTAGCCTTGCAAATCCGGCCGGTCAGGCTGGCCGGTGTGAAATGATCCGCCAACACCTGATTAACCCCGGGAAGCTTTCCTGGTTTTCCCGGCCCCCGGGAACAAAGGGTAATTCTCCTGGAACTACCTTTCTCCTTGACCTATGCCTGCATGGCCTGGAGTTGCTTTCCGGTGCGACAAGCTTAGTGCTTAAGGAGCAGTGTTGGCTTTCAGAAAAGCCCGTAGAGCTGACCGAGAAACGGACGAACTTCCCGCGGTTAAACTGAAAGAATTCGCTAGTAACCGAGCAAACTAATATTTCCGCTTAGTTAACGTCATTTCCCGCCGAGTCCTAGTAATGACGGATCGGAATTTGGCAAGATCGACTTTAACGGTCGTGCAAATTTTGAGTTTCAATTCCACGGCAAGTTTTCCTCGGATTTGGAAAAGGGGGCTTTCTTCGCAGGATTCCAAAAGCTCGGCCAAATTCGGCCCAATAAGGATTAGGGTAGGGTTCGATATGGCGGCAGTGAACTCTTTTGGGTTCCTTTCAAGCGGGTTAATCCGGGGCAAGGCAGGCAGGGGACAAAAACCCGGAAGGTTTGTGAGGTGTGTTCCTCTTTTGGTTCGAGTGTACCCATATAGCCCCGAGCAAGGTTGCCGGGATAAGCCTAGCGGTTGCCGGAATTAAGGGAGGCAGCTAATTTTAGCCGTACTACCTTTAATTTTTGCCGCTACCGCCTTCGAAAAATTTGGGTTTAGGGTGGCGAGCATTTGGAGCGGAGAGGGTCTTACCCAAAGCTAAGCCAGCAGAAAAAGTAGTAGGCCACCTAAGTAGAGCATTTGGCCATCAAGAAGGTTTTTCCCCGTCTTGTCGAAGCAGGCGATAACTTGTACTATGACTAGTCTCCGGTATCTGCCCGCGGGGTGTCAGCGAGACCTTCCCTGAAAGCTGACTAGGGTCCAACAAGCGGAGGCCCCGGGTGGGGCTACGGAGTAAACAGTTCCCGAGTAAGTCACTGAAGCTATCGAAAAAGTGATCAAATATATGTGGTATGTCCGGCCGAAATGGCTCGGCAGATGTTCCTGATGTGGTTTATGTTTGCAAACTTAGGAAGCTATTCGCGGGCTTTTGTGGAAAGGTGGACAGAGTAGGAGGTCTGAAAGGAAGCCCGGCGATTATGCCGTTATAGCCAAAAGGGCTTTCTCGAAAGCCAAACCTGAAAACCGGCATTCAGGGGTTTGGCAACGAGTTAGGGGTTTAGGTTGGCAGGGGAGTTTTGACGAAAGATTAAAATTTTCCATTGGACCGGGGAAATTCTCCAAAGTTAGCGGGAAGATACACGAGCTGCGAGGGAAAGAACCGGTAAGGCGGATTTAAGAAGGATACATCGGACATGCTTCGGAAAACGACAGTGCTCAAACCCGCGGATGTTCAGCCTAAGTGGTGGGTTGTCGATGCCGAGGGAATGGTCGTCGGGCGGTTGGCAGCCCGAATTGCCCGGGTGTTAATGGGGAAACATCGACCAGATTACACCCCCCATCTGCTTTGCGGGGATTATGTCATCGTAAAGAACGCCGACAAGGTTGTATTCACCGGGAAAAAGTGGGAGCAGAAAGAGTATCGGTGGTACACGGGATATCCGGGTCAGAAAGTGGAAACTGCGGAGCACCGTCTGCAGCGGCGGCCAGAACTTATCCTCCGGGAGGCCGTCCGGCGAATGCTGCCGAAAAACAAACTCGCACGGCGGATGCTCGCTCGACTGAAAATCTACACCAGTAAAGCCCGAATTGATCCGGTAATCCGCCATCAAGCCCAGAAACCCCAGCCGTTCGAATCGATCGTTTGGTGAAAGGGGCTCTGGGTAAGGGAGGGGGACCGGTGGAGTTCCACAATCCACTCCGGAAGTGGGTTCTAAGCCCCGCAACTCAGCTGGAGAGTTGCCGGGATAGTGTTTGTTAAGGGTTCAGCAAGTCCGACATCTGGGGCAGGAGCCGCACAGGGGAAAGTTCTGGGGCACGACCCGCATAGGCAAAAAAGGCGGGACGGTTGGGTTTTGCAAGCGGCCGCAACTGGGTTTCTGGGAACGTAGGGAAATAATGGACGGAGGCAGGAATTGAATCGGTCTCCGGACAACTCAGCATGTCCTCGGCTAGGAGTGCTCGTAAGATATTAATTGGCAAAAGCGGATTCAGAACCTACCCCACATAGGTTGTGGGGATCCTAACTTATTGGGATCCTAACGATTTTCGGCAAACATGGAAAAATTAAACCTTCCTTCGTGCTAAAAGCTGGTGAGATCAACTCGGGGAGGTGAAGCTTTGATGACAGAACCTGTGGCGATGGAAGAAAAAGCTGAACAGCAAGTGGTTCCCGGTGAACCGGTCCAGCCGGAGGCTATGCCGGCTGAGCAGATTCCTCTCCCCCAAGGGGAGTATGTAGCGACCGGGCGACGGAAAACCGCGGTGGCTCGGGTACGGATGCGACCGGGGTCGGGGAACATCGTAATTAACGGCCGACCTTTAAACGATTATTTCCCGAGCCTTTACCACCAGCTTGCAGTGACAAAGCCGCTCGATCTGGTGGGTAGGCGACATCTTTTCGATCTGTTCATCCGCGTAAACGGAGGAGGCCTCACAGGCCAGGCGGAGGCCTGCACCTTGGGAGTCGCCCGGGCATTAAAGCTTTATGACCCGTCGCTTTATCCCGTGCTTCGGGGGGCAGGTTTGCTGACCCGGGATGCTCGGAAGAAAGAGCGGAAGAAATACGGTCTGCACGGTGCTCGCCGTGGTACCCAGTTCTCCAAGCGTTAACAGCTTTGGAGTCTTGGTTGTAGGGAGGTTCCCGGCCCCTTACTTGTTGAGACTTTTGGAGGAGTCAAGCTAGAACTGGGTAACCCGAGGGGGTGGGGAAAGGCGGCCTCCGAAAAGGATAATCGGAAAACTTGGTTTTTGAAGGGCGGGCTCTCGCAAAATGAGGGCCCGTTCTTTTTTTGTCCGCACAAACGCTTTCTTTTTTCGTCCGCACAAGCGGTTCCCATGGTTGTTGCGGATATCTGGCCGGGATTGCTCAGGCAGTCTTGGCTTTACGGGCCAGGTGTCACACGAGGTTGCTACTCGGGCCATCTCCGAGGAAATTCCTCTCAGAGACCGTCCTTCAAATCCTCAAGACTATGCCGGGTTGAGGTTGTTCGCCATTTTCCCCGAGGTCTCCAGGTATTACCGCCTTACCGATTCACACCAGTACCTTACGGATTCACAGTAGATGCCAGAACCCGCCGCAACCCCATATGATTTAAGTTTCGATGCCACAAAAAGCCACCGCCAATCTTCTTTTTCTCGCTTTTCGCTTTAGCACAAGTCCAAGTTACGATGGCCCTGTAAACCCTGCCAAAAAGTAGCGAAAAGACTCCCCGACCCCGGAAACAAGGGCCGGTTCGTGATTTGAAGACACTCGTTCAGGTGTTAACTTCGACGAAGCCATGGGGCAAAGGCACCCCAGGAGAGTTTCCTGCTAAGATGAGCTGGGGAATGCCAACGGCGACGTGCTATGGTTTTCCTGGCGGACTAGCCATCGGGATCTTCGCGGATGCCTCGCCGGGAAAGATGGTAAACATTTATTCCCTGGGCAGTTCAGCGATGCGGATGTTCCGGAAAAAGATATCAGTTCCAGGGTCGTGCCCCTGGAAAATGATTGTACCTGCTTCCAAACGAAGACCTTGCCGTGGATTAGGATGAGGTGATCGGGTGTCTACCCAGTCGGTCACTTGGTAACCATTGACCCACACAGCCATGTGGGGGCCGTCGGCTAAAATCGTTTTTGTGAACCACCGGAAGTCATCCGCCACCACTTTTCGAGCATTTTGCCGCCGGAAAATCCCCCCGGTCCCTGCATCTCGCGGTTTGGTTCGATCCCCGTCAAGAAAACCGTTGTGAATTTGGCTTTCATAGCCATTCATCATTTCACCGGGAATGCAGCGGAAGAATACCCCGGAGTTAAGTTCCCGGCCATTCACAAAGACATCTAATTGGAGAATGAAATCCGCGAAGACATCCACCGTCTCCAGCTGCCCCCGGCCTCCTTGGAGTCGGAGGGAACCGTCCGGGGTAACAGTGACCTTGCTTGCAGATTGTGGATGAGTTCGCCAGCCCGATAAGTCTTTCCCATTGAATAGCGAGCGAAACCCTAAAGGTAAGAGCTTGATGTTGCGGAAGGCAATCCTCCCCTCCCGTGCCTGTAAGCCGATATGACCTTTCCGAACCGGGTGAGGATCTTCGTACTCGAGGACCGCTTCGCCGTCGATGCGGACGGTAATCTTGCCCCCTTCTGCCCGGGCCTCTAGGGTTCGCCAACCGGGCTTGGGTTCGATCACCTTTCCTTTTTGCCGGCGAACAAGGCTCCCGGTGGGATACTCACTTTTTTCCGGGCTAGCAATATTTACCTCGTAACAATCGGTGGCCACATCTTTAATCTGTAGCGGACTTCTTAGGAATACCCCGCTGTTTGTTTCATCCGAGGCCAAGAACTCCAAACGGAGGAGAAAGTCCGAAAATCGGCTTGTGGTGAAGAGAAACCCTTCCTCTGCCGATTCCGCTGTGATTGCTCCTTCGTGGATCTCCCACTTTACAGGCCCCACTGCCTGCCAGCCGAATAGGGTTTCCCCGTCGAAGAGGGCGATCCAGCCTTCAGCCACCTCTGAGTCGGTTAAAATCGCCGGCAAAGGGGAGGGACTCCTTTCGGTGGTTTCGGCAGCCTGACCCGACACCTCCCATGCCGCTGGGGATCCACCTAGCCCACACCCGATTGCAAAGAATGCCGCACCAATAAGTGCGGCGGTTTCCAAACCCAGTATTCTGCCATTCATCGAACTGTCTCAGCCCTGCCAGGTCGAAAGGTGATATCTCCAGGTCGAAAGATGATATCTAAGGAGCAAACCACTTCTTTGGATCAAGTTGGCCGGCGGATTGGCTCCACTCTGGCCGAGGATTCCCGATCAGGTGCAATTGTTAGGTTCCACAGGTCAAATTAACGGAAATGTGGGGTCCTGCCTGGCGGCAATTTCCTTGGGGACACCCCACAGCACCCACCGACATTTCCGGCTACGGGCTGGGGCCGAGTGTTTCCGGCTAGTCCGCCAACAGCCGATTTACACTCTCCAAGAGCCGATCCATAGCGAAGGGTTTACGAATGTAATCGTCCACCCCCAGCATTTCTGCATAGGCCTTGTGACGACTTCCTTCGTTGGCGGTGATCATGATGATCCGGACAGGAATCCGCCGGGTCCGCCGCAGGCGTTCGAGGACAAGAAAGCCGCTTCGCTTGGGCATCATCATGTCCAGAATGACCAGGTCGGGATTTTCCGTCTCCGCCAGCACAAGTCCTTGGTTACCGTCCCGTGCGATAAGCGTTTCGTAACCGGAAGCCTCCAACGCGGCCCGAATCGATTCGACGATGTCCGGGTCGTCGTCGACAAGAAGGATTCGCTTTTTCTTACGTACCTCCGTCTCGTTGACAGCCGCAGTTCCAGAATCTGTCTTCTTTTCCGGCATCTCGTTTCCTCCAAATCCGCCTACCGAATGTTCCAGGCCTCGGCGTAGAATCCGCCTGTGTTCACCAGCCTAAAGTTGCGGAAAGGTAGTCACATTACGAAGGTCACCCAACAAGCACCCGCTATAAACTTCCAATCTCTGTGCCACCCCAGGTTTCCTTGAGGGCGAACCTAGAAAGTTCGATTGCTTCAGAACCACATGGCGTGGGCCTTCCTCCCACTGTCAGGACATCCTTCTTACCCCCCGCCCAACTTGCCGGATCACTTGCCACGGGTCCTTCCAGTTTATTAGGTTTCCTCGGCACGGGCGGTTTGAATTCCTTCCCGTAGCCTGCGGCAAGCTAGACCCTTTGGCAAGCCTCCTCTTGACCAAGAGGAGCACCACGTAGGGGGATGCCCAATTGATGTCTCTCGGGCTTGAATCAGGTTGCAGCTTAGGATGGGGTGCTAAAGCCAGCTCGCTTGTTCCCTGGGACCTTTCCCCTCAAAAGCCACCTCTATCTTCCATATTCCCTCAAGAAAGCTAGGATTTCAAGCCTTCCTCCGCCGGCAGTAGGACCAGGACTCTGTTAGAAAAGACATGCTTTTCCGCACCAGGGGCCGGCCTCTTGGGTCCCAAGCACCGTCGGCACCTTCATTTCGTCTACGTTTTCCCCCGAAGATCACTTTGACAATGAGATTTGTAGTGAAATTCGAGGACTAATTTTCCCGCACGTTTCAATGAAGACGAACTCGTGGCCGGTCAATTAAGACGAACTCCCGGCCGGCAAACCCCAGGCAAGCTCAATCGATGAGGAAATCTGAAGCCTTACCCCCGGCTGGTGGCCGGCTTCAAGGTGCCGTGTTCGAGGACGTATACTGACCGGGCCAAGCGGAGGACCCTTGGATCGTTACTGGCTGCCAGGACTGTTCCCCCCCGAAGGTGGTAGTCCTTCATGGACTCAAGGACTTTAGCAGCACCCTCGTCATCCAGCAAAGCTGTAACTGAATCGGCAACAAGCAGATCCGGTTTGAGGGCTAACGCTCGGATGACCGAGGCCCTCTGAGCTTCCCCTAAACTTAGGTCCTCGACCTTCCAATTCATCTTGGCAGTTAATCGGAACTCTTCTGCCAAACGATCCACACGTTCCCGGACTACCACGCGTAAACGTCCCGGGACACCGAGCATCAAGTTTTCTAAAAGAGTCCGGGTTTTCCGGAAATTGGGAATTTGGGGGATATAGGAAATTCGGGAAGCAATGATGCGATCCCGTACCCTCCGGGGCTGCTGGTAGAGATCGGTCCCGTCGAACCAAACGGTCCCGGCACTCGGTGGCCTCAGCCCAGCAGCGACTGTCAATAGGAGCGATTTTCCAGACCCGCTGGGACCAGTCACCACTACGAAATCCCCGGGCTTGATGGCGAGGGAGACCTCCGCGATGGCCCGGTAAGGCCCTTCGCGACGCCAAAAAATGATGCTTACATCGTCGACAGTGAGGAGTGCAGAAACGCTAATTGCCAATCTTAAAGCTCCGAACTACCTCGACTTTTCGGGCCAGCTTGTTTGTAGGATTTCTAACCTTATCACCTTTATGCCGTATTCCCCTTGCCGGCAAGAAAAAACCGCAATACTTTACCGGATTGAAGCAGATTTACCGGAACTCGGTAAGAGAAAAAAGACCTAAAGATTCAGCCTTCCTTTGGTGCTCGTTATGCCACCGGCAATCGGAGATTCGTTCCGTTTCCACAGTGATCCCGAAACCCCTCTGTGAGTTTCCTCCATTCCGGTAAAGTGTTCCAAAAAAACCCAGGACCTGGGCGTGAGAAAACCAGCAGTTCCTCCGACCAGAAAATGCTTTCTGTCCGCCGGGATCCCGTAACGTCCTGATCCATTAAAGCCTGCACCGAAGCTCGTGCCTAGCGGGCAAACTCCAGGTGGCAGAGAAGATCTCAGGATTCGACGCTCCTGCATTCGAAATTAGCTTCTTCGCCCCCAATGGTCCTTTGGTGAAATCTAGATGGGACGGCCTACTCGCCTCGCGATTGGAGGAAAAAAATCTTTCCGAAACTGGCAATCATTAAAAACTTCGAAGCTCGGGAGCCTTTTATTTCCGGTGGTTTTCGGCAAAAGTTGTGCCTATCTGGGAGCGTTCGCCCGATCGACAGCCACAGGAAACGAAAAGAGGGAGTCCGCCGAGCTCTCAGCAAAAGTTAATTGTGTTTGCAAACAAAGTATAGCTATTTGGTCCGCTCAGGCCGTTCTTGGAGTCCACTCTCCGACTGAACCCTCCGGCCGATGCACTGCCAAGAGAGAGCCCCCGAGTGTGGCTGGGGAAGGGAGTCTTCCGGGGAAAAAGTAGCCAGGCTCCGTGGCTGGGGTCTGTAAACCACGGGCAGAACCGATGTTACCGGGTATCAAACAGTCTCCTTCCGGTCAATCAGTCCCAGGGATCGAAAACGGGCCCGTTTGGCTGGTAGGTTCAAGACCCTCGCTGGCCTCTGGTGCCACCTGTGCCGACTGTAAGGCCGAGCCATCGAAAAACCGTCGGTTGGTCCTCCCTGGTGGGTATTGGGGCAAGTGAAACTTTTTCCAGGCCAAAATCTTTGAGTTTGTGTGGTAATTCGAGCTATCAGTTCGAGCTATCAGTAGGTGTGGCCCAATTTATCGCGATTCTTCTTCCATCCTGCATCTCCGGGTATTGCTGCCCAGAGGCACTACACTGACTCCCGGCGGAAGAAAGTTGGAAGTCCCTTTGGTACGTGAGGCGGTGCATGTGAACTTAGAGAATAGACAATGACATGTTTGGACGGCCTCAAAATTCCTGGCCGCTGGGAAATGGGGCATAAATCTGCCCAATAGGAAGGGGTGAAGAAAATTTTCGGTGGGTAGCTTGCGTGGTTTTTTTCGGAGGCTCGACTCGGGACCGCCTGGCTTCGCCCAGCGGCAGGCTTTGGGTAGCTATGCCGACAGGAACAGTGATTCTGGGCCTTTCAC
>Ga0071330_1113025_pt1 | contig 38595 bp, 34 predicted proteins | sample GBScel77sediment_FD_63802 | JGI IMG/M metagenome (GOLD analysis project Ga0071330, IMG submission 63802) | Hot spring sediment microbial communities from Great Boiling Spring, Nevada - Cellulolytic enrichment Sediment 77C v2 (version 2) | ecosystem: Environmental > Aquatic > Thermal springs >...
AGATTAGTTTTTTATCTTCTCTAAAGTGCGGTGGTCGAAGTTTTAGTAAAAAATTTGTGAAAAAATTGGGAAAAATTTTTAGAAAGCCCGTTCGTCCTTTTCTAAAAATTTTCTCATTTTTCTCTCCGCATCTCGGAGTAATGGATAAAGTTGAGGGAACTGTGTTTTTATTTGTTTCACGATGTCGACATAGATTTCGAGCGCCCCCCTCATCCTTTCCAATTCTCCGTAAATCTCACGCATTCTTTTCTGAACTTCTTCGTTATAAGCGAGTGTATCAAGGCGCAAAACTCTTTCATGTTTCTTCCATTCACGCGCGAGTTCCTCGAGTGATGGTAGATAATAGTGGCGATCCAGCCCGGTGGAATGACCGAGCAAGACCTCGATCATCAACCCGTCCATTCCCGAATTTTGCATGAGGGTTTTGAACGTTTTTCTCAATGAATGTAGCCCATATTGCCATCCTCTATTCGATGGGTCGCGCTTCATGTATAGAATACGGCGTAAGACCGATTGGAAGGCCGCGCGGGCATGATTGATATCGAGAGGATGCTCCGGTCCTCGCTCACTATGAAAAACAAAATCTTCCGGCCTTTTACCTTCTACCCATCTCTTTAATTCTGCCGCCAGATCGCCCGGTATGAACACGACCCTCTTTCCCGAACTCTTCTCGTTCACGACCTCCGCCCTTGGCGGGTCAAGATTAAGGTGGAGGTCTTTTATTCTAAGTTGCGCCGCCTCGCCCGCGCGACAACCTGTCGCGAAAAGGAACCAAATAAAAAGCTTTTTCACGGGACGCAAAAATGGCAAAACTTTCACGAGGTCTTCTTTCGGAAGCGGCCTTAGCTCTCTGATGAATTTCTTCCGCGGCCTCATCGCCTTTATTTTCACGGCGTTAAAAGGAATATCGTATAATGTCAAGAAATTTTTTACGGCCGAAAGGTAGAGGGCCATGCTCGAGGGTGCCATCCTTTTTTCCTTCATAAAAAGTATAAAGGCCGCGATCGCCTCGTCCGCCGCCTTCTTTTTCTTTAGCTCCGAAATCGCCCTTTCCGGGCTGTCGTAACCATTAGCTTTAAGAAACATGCTAAGGCCGTCGTTGTAAGCCTCCCTCGTCTTCTCACTTCTCGTGGAAAGAAAGCTCTCCCATAAGCTTATAAGCCCGCCCATCAACCCTCGTAGTATGATGAACGTCCCGGTAAAAAAGGATTTAGTATACAGGGAAATCGCATACTTAAACTCGACGGGTATTACCGGAAAAAACGGCTTTTATTTAAGCTTTAAGAAATTAGGATGCGGAGGGCCCGTGGCCTAGAATGGATAGGGCGGCGGCCTCCTAAGCCGTAGGTCGTGGGTTCGAATCCCACCGGGCCCGCATATTTCTTCAAATCTGACCTTCACAATATAAAATTCCAATAAGGACTCTAGGAAAGGGTGAGATGGCCTTTATTTTTGCATTATTGTTTAGGCTGAGCAACGATAAAGCAGCGCCCTTGACCTGCTGATACTCTTCAAGCAAGGCTTTATGACGTTTAATCTTCCCATCATCGGAAGGTTACGATTTCGTTATGTAAACTAAAGACGTTGTGCATCTTAGAAGGTTATCCCTTAGATCTAAGGGACGGCCCTATTAGTTCAGCACTGATGCAAAAAATTTTTCCGAATGCTGAACTAAATACTCTTCATACCCTATATACAGCTCTATATTTTTCGCAAAAATTTGGACAAAGATTACCAAAAATAAAAGAAGGAGTTTAACGTTTCAGCGTGGGGTGAGGGGCTTTTCCACATGCGCAGTAGTTCTTAACGTGGCGATCTTCGGCATGTAGTGGGATATCGCGAGTATCGCTCCCCATGTAACCAACGTTACGACGGACATAGTCATGCCCACTGTGAGCATTTCATGGAGCATTACTTGTATGTTAGCAGGGTTTGTCATGGCGGTCAAGAACGGCGGCCATGGAACGAGCTCGCCGTGCCAGACGTGCTCGATCGCCAGCAGTAGTGTCCCTCCCCAAAGCAACGCGTTAAGAATCCAGAGCTTAATTTTTCCAGCGAGGTTTCGTGCAGTCTTTTGGACCAGCGACGTTATGATTGCCAGCGCCATCGGAACGAGGAAGCACGCCATCTTCACACTCTCCGTAATACTAATTTTAAGAACAGTAACACCTATATAAACGTAACATCATGGGATAAGGTATGTGGCTCGTAGTGTTGGCCATGGCCGCCGCTCTCTCGACAGCAGTGTGGTACTCTAAGGCTGAAAATGACGTCTATATGCTTAAGCTGTTGAGCCTAATACTCTGGGGAGCGACCATAATGGTCTTTGTCGATCATCTCATGGGATACCTTATGGAAGGCGGAGAGTTCCTCGAGATGTCTGTTGAGGCTACGGTCCTTGGCTTCGTTCTTCTGGTATCTGCGCTGGTGCTCTGGGAAATAGTGCTACTAATCAAAGACCCTAAAGGTGTACTCCGCAAAAGCAAATAAGAATAAACAATTACCAATCAATCCTTTTTAATATTTTTACTTGCAATAAGGCTGAAATACTTAAGCACAAGCTCGTTTTAATAGATAGGCGGCCGCGGTTGGCCGCGGTGACCACCGTAGCGTGGACGCAAAGGTAGCGGTTAGCCTTCCGGCCTGTGGAGCCGGCTGCCTGGGTTCGAATCCCAGCCGCGGCCCTCTTTGAGCATGATCCTGAAAAGCCTCTTTCATTTGCTTACGATATGCTTCGTTATGTCTGCCCCTAACTCAGACAGTCGGTATTTAAGCACTAAGGATCCTTTTAAACACGTCTATGCAAAATATATAAACAGGCAATAATTACAATACTGTGCGGAACTCCACGGCTCGACGGCGGTACCGCCCTCGAACAAAATAGGGGCGTGAAAGCCCATCAGATGTAAGGGCGGCCTCCTAGCCGTGGGACAAGATGAGGACCTAAGCCCTGGGATGCTTAGGTCTAACCATGGGCTTTCAGCCCCCACAATTCCTAGGATTGCGGCGTACCTCTCCAGGCTTGACTCCGGTTGATCCTGCCGGACCCCACTGCTATCGGGGTGGGACTAAGCCATGCAAGTCTATGGCCGCAGCTTCCGCGGCCATGGCGCACGGCTCAGTAACACGTGGCCAACCTACCCCAAGGAGGGGGATAACCCCGGGAAACTGGGGCTAAACCCCCATAGGCGATGGGCTCTGGAAGGACCCATCGCCGAAAGTGTGCCAAGAGGATGCTCTTGGCACAGCCTTGGGATGGGGCTGCGGCCGATCAGGTAGTTGGTGGGGTAACGGCCCACCAAGCCTATAACCGGTACGGGCCCTGAGAGGGGGAGCCCGGAGATGGACTCTGAGACAAGAGTCCAGGCCCTACGGGGCGCAGCAGGCGCGAAACCTTCGCAATGCGCGCAAGCGCGACGAGGCCACCCCGAGTGCCACCCTCGTGGTGGCTTTTGCCCAGTGTGAACAGCTGGGCGAATAAGCGGGGGGCAAGACGGGTGTCAGCCGCCGCGGTAATACCCGCTCCGCGAGTGGTGGGGACTTTTACTGGGCTTAAAGCGTCCGTAGCCGGCCCAGCAAGTTCTCTGTTAAATCCGGCGGCCTAACCGCCGGGCTGCAGAGAATACTGCTGGGCTTGGGGGTGGGAGAGGCCGACGGTACTCCCGGGGTAGGGGTAAAATCCACTGATCCCGGGAGGACCACCAGTGGCGAAGGCGGTCGGCCAGAACACGCCCGACGGTGAGGGACGAAAGCTGGGGGAGCGATCGGGATTAGATACCCCGGTAGTCCCAGCCGTAAACGATGCGGGCTAGGTGTCACGCCAGCTACGGGCTGGCGTGGTGCCGAAGGGAAACCATTAAGCCCGCCGCCTGGGGAGTACGGCCGCAAGGCTGAAACTTAAAGGAATTGGCGGGGGAGCACCACAAGGGGTGGACGTTGCGGCTTAATTGGAGTCAACGCCGGAAAGAGCCGCGCGTGCGGTTACAAGGCTCCCGGAGACCTTACCGGGGGCGACAGCAGGATGAAGGCCAGGTTGAAGGCCTTGCCGGACGAGCTGAGAGGAGGTGCATGGCCGTCGCCAGTGCGTGCCGTGAGGTGTCCTGTTAATTCAGGCAACGGACGAGACCCGCGCCCTCAGTTGCCATCGGGCCGAAAGGCGCCGGGCACTCTGAGGGGACTGCCCCCGAAAGGGGGAGGAAGGAGCGGGCCACGGCAGGTCAGTATGCCCCGAATCCCCCGGGCCGCACGCGACGTTCAATGGTGGGGACAATGGGTTGCGACCCCGAAAGGGGGAGCCAATCCCTAAACCCCACCTCAGTTGGGATCGAGGGTTGCAACTCGCCCTCGTGAACGCGGAATCCCTAGTAACCGCCCGTTACCATCGGGCGGTGAATACGTCCCCGCTCCTTGCACACACTGCCCGTCGCTGCATCCGAGCTGGGTCTGAGCGAGGCCCAGTCTTGTTGGCTGGGTCGAGCTCAGACTTGGCGAGGAGGCAGAAGTCGTAACAAGGTGGCCGTACGGGAACGTGCGGCCGGATCACCTCCTACCGTTTAACGTGCTTCCCCTGCCTGGAGAACGCCTCCTAGGAAGTGGAAAGGGCTGAAAGCCCATGGTCTTTACTTTACTAAAACGAATGGAGATTCATTTTCATGATTGCTCCAACATGGAGAAGATTCTAACGATAAATTCAATATTCATAAAATTTTCTAAGCTTTAAGGAAAGTTGCTTCAACAAGTCGCGCACAAGTCTGTCACAACTCTCCCTACCGAGGAGCAGAATATTCCAATCCTTGAACATCCTCGAAAGTTTGACCTCGAACTTTGGCTTTGAATGATGAGTCACTTCCACAAAACCTAACTCATGCAAAGGACATTTTGGTGACGGGCATGCTATCTTGTAACCTACTTCTCCGATCCTTTCTATGACGAGCGATGATACGTCAATAGATGCACCGCAAATGCAAGATAAACTCTTCTCCGTCGCCATCTTGATAACGTAATAAGAAAAAATGGAATATAAAAGTGTGATTTTCGACCAAAATACAAGTAACCTTTATTATGCTTCATGACCTTAATCAAGCTGGTTGTGAATTGTCTACGGCAGGCATGCTACCTTGGATTGAGAAGTATAGGCCTACGACACTCGACGAGATAGTAAACCAGCATGAGGTAATTTCCAGTCTAAAAAACATCCTCAAGACAAAAGCAGTTCCGCATATGCTTTTTACGGGACCGCCTGGTACTGGAAAAACTGCGACGGCACACGCTTTTGCAAGAGATCTATATGGTGATGATTACATAAAAGATGGTTTGTTTGTGGAGATCAACGCATCTGACGAGCGTGGCATAGCAACTATCCGTGAAAAGGTAAAGATGTACGCGAGGTCCATCCCGTTTGGTAACGTGGGCTTCAGGATACTCCTATTGGATGAGAGTGACCAGCTTACGGACGACGCTCAGCACGCCTTCAGACGTATAATGGAGCAATTTTCTTCGACATGCAGATTCATACTTGTAGCCAACTACAGCAACAGAATAATCGAACCTATACAGTCAAGATGCGCAATCTTCAGGTTCAAACCCCTTACGAAGACTGACGTGGCATCGCATCTAAAGAAGATAGCAAAGGCTGAAGGTTTAGAGATAGATGATGAAGCTATCGATGCAATCTACGACTTCGCACAAGGGGATATGAGGAAATGTATAAACATCCTACAAGCAGCTTCGACGCTCGGAAAGAAGGTGGACGAAAAAGCTGTTTACACAGTCATAGGTTATGTGAGTAGGGGCGACGTCAGAAGGATACTAGAGTACGCGATGTCCGGAAAGTTCGTGGAAGCAAGGGATGCTCTCAGGGCCATCCTGTACTTGCAAGGAATATCTGGCAGAGACCTCATCTCAGCAATATATAGGGAGATTTTTGCGCTTAACATTCCAGAGGAATTGAAGGTTGAGTTACTCGACACCTTGGGCGAGGTTGACTACAGGATAGCAGAAGGCGCGTCAGAAGAAGTGCAGATCATGAGTTTTCTTGCAAAACTTGCAACTAGGAGCCGTAGATGACCTTTGACGGTACCTTGGGTAGAGAAGTATAGGCCGAAAAGGGTCTCGGAAGTAATCGGCAACAAAGAAGCGATAGAGGTATTCCTTAACTGGATGACATCTTGGGAAAAGGGAAAACCATCTAAGAAGGCGGCATTCTTGTATGGGCCTGCCGGTGTTGGTAAGACTTCGCTGGTCATAGCGTACGCTACAGAAAAAGGATACGATTTGGTTGAGGTAAACGCTAGCGATTGGAGGACTGCTGAGAAAGTTAGGGCGATTGTAGGCGCTGCATGCGAGTTCGCTACGCTGGACGGTATGAGGAAGAGAATAGTGTTGGTTGACGAGGTAGATGGTATAGCTGGTCAGGAAGATGCCGGAGGGATACCAGCCATAAGAGATGCGATAGAAAAAACTAAGGTACCTATAGTGCTCGTTGCAAACGACCCGTGGAGCCCAAGGTTAGCCACAATAAGGGAAATGTGTGAAATGATAGAATTCAAGCATGTGGACAAGCGACTCATAATTTCCCATTTGAGAAAGATATGCACACTAGAAGGACTGGAATGTAGTGATGATGTGCTAAAAGCGATAGCAGAAAGGTCAAATGGTGATGTGAGGTCTGCAATAAATGACCTTCAGGCTTTGGCGATGGCAGGACCAAAGATAGACGGCTCAACATTAGCTGCCCTAGGTTACAGAGATAGAGTTAAGGAGATATTCTCAGCGCTAGTTCAGGTATTCCATGCGAAAAGTATCAAAGAAGCATGGGCATCAACGGAAAACATCGACGTGGACATAGATACCTTTTTCAACTGGGTCTTGGATAATGCTCCACAACAGCTGACGGACCCCGAAGACCTTGAGCGTGCCATGGATTTTCTCGCAAAGGCTGACCTCTATTTCGCGAGAATAAAGAGGATGCAAAGATGGAATTTGCTTAGGTATGCGGTACCTATTATGACCGGTGGTATCGCGCTCTCCAAGAGGAAAACACCGAAGAGCTTCGTCAAATTCTCATTCCCACAAAAGATTAGGATGCTTCAAACTACGAAACAGGAGAGGGACCTAAGGAATGCTGTGGCCAGTAAAATAGCATCAAAATGCCATATGTCCTCATATAAAGCGAACATCGAGATGCTTCCTTTCCTGAGTTTTATAATCAAGAACGATGGTAATGTTGCGAATGGGCTCGCAAGATTTTTCGAGTTATCAGAATCTGAGCTCTCGTATTTATCAGGGAAGTCGGAGGAAGTCAAGGAAGTAAGGGTTAAAGTAACAAAGACTAAGAAGTCTTCGACCCAGTAGCGTTTCGAAGCATCTGCACGAATCTCTCAGAATCAGAAAGTCTGAACATCCTAACTCTGCCAAACTTCCTTTCTTTCACCAAACCTAATGACATCATTTCTCTTAAGTAGGCGTTCACAAGCTTGTGATTAAGCATTGTATGTTTTATTATCCTTGATATATTTACTTCACCAAACTTCAGGAGAACCTCCAATATCTTCTTCCTTCCCTTCGAGAACCTCATCAAATAATCATTATTCAAAACTCTCTGCTCCCGCCCTCTAGTAGTTTTGTTAATTCATGCTGAAGTATTGAGACAGGTATCTCGGGCAACGTTATATACGACCTGCGTCCCCTTATACCTTCGCTGGATACCTTTATCCTTATTATGCCTTGGTCCTCGAGCTTTTGGAGGTATTCCCAGAAACGAGTGTATGCCTTTGGCTGAACCCTATACTCCTCGCACACGAGTCTGTAGAGTTCGTTCAACTCTGCTGAGGTGGTGTATGCCTTTTCGTTCGAAGCTAAGGCTCTAGTTATGGCCAAGAGTATTAGCTTTTCATGCAGTGAGAGATATGCTAGGTTCTCCTTCTTTATTGCAGGGTATATGCTGGCCGCGGCCTTCCTTACATGTTCAGGCGTTACGACGTTGCACCCCTCAGCTTCAGCATACTTTCCGCTTCTCCAGAGTGTTTCGATAGCGTATCTGGCATCACCCCTTTCGCTGGCTAGGTCTGCTATCAGCCTTATCGACTCCTCCAGGACCACGTTGTCGAAGAATGCTTCGGAAGCCCTGTAACTCAGTATGTCATAGAGCTGCGTAGCATTGTACTCCGAAAGGTGCACTATGTTGTTAAGTATCCCAATCCTTGCACTACCCTCTAACACATTTAGCATCTCCGGATTTCTCACGATGAATATGAATGAAAGTCTGGACATCCTGTCGTCCCTATCCTCGCCGACTTTCATTAGAAAGTAGAATGGGTCCGCCCCCTCTTCCTTTATCAGAACTTCTAAATCGTCAAGTGCTAGGATAATGTAGAGGTCGTTCTCCACAAGATAGTCCAGGAGTCCGTGCATCAGCTCCTCCGTCGAGTATCCTCTTGAGGGCAGCGGTATCTTGAGATGTTCCACAACCCTCTTGAGTACCGTGAATAGAGTTCTATTTACGCGACAATTTACATGAATGTATCTGAGATTCGTTTGTTTACTCCTGGCCTCAGCCTCCATCTGTTTACCAAAAAGTTTTGCCATAGCGGTTTTGCCCGTACCTGCTGACCCGGATATTATGGCCCTGACCGAAATGCTTTGCTTACCCCTCAGGATGCTACTGAAGAAAGCTTTTAGGAGGCGTAATTCATCCTCTCTGTGCGGAAGGACAGGCGGGACATATTCCAGCGAGAGCTTCCCCTCGTCCTTGAATATCCTCATCCCTTCTCATTATATGGTATACAGTGCCTAAAATTAAATCGTACAGTTAGCTGAAAATGGAGTGTAATTTTAGGATAATTCGGAGAGTATAGCCAACAGGTATAGCTTAATATTCTCGGAATCTGCCCGGTTGGTTGGAGAATATTCGGCTTTGAGGGTTGTATCCCTTTTTAGCGGCGGGAAGGACAGCACATATGCTATATATAGAACGCTGCTTGAAGGCAACTCCGTAGAGTATTTAGTGACCGTCATAACACGCAATCCGGACTCTTGGATGTTTCACAGAATAAACGTCGAGATGACGCGATATCAAGCCGATGCGATTGGCATAAAGCAGATAATGGTACCTAGCATGGGAATCAAGGAGGAAGAGGTTGAGGACTTGAAAGCGGCACTAGAGAGGCTGAGCGGTGTGGAGGGACTGGTCTCGGGAGTGGTCGCGAGCCGTTACCAGAGGAATAGAATCGAGAAGATTTGCGAAGAGCTCGGGCTTGAGTGCATCATGCCACTTTGGGGCATGGAACCAGAGAGATTGCTTCGTGAGCAGTATGCTTTAGGATTTGAAACTATAGTGACATCCGTCTCGGCCGAAGGTCTTGACGAAAGTTGGTTGGGTAGGAAGTTAGATGAGGCCGCGATAGAGGAACTGCGCTGGTTGAGCAAAAAGTTTGGGATAAACATGTGCTTCGAAGGTGGTGAGGGTGAAACCTTCGTCCTCGACTGTCCAATCTTCAGGAAAAGGCTTAGGGTAAAAGAAGCTGTTAAAAAGTGGTTCGGTTACAGTGGTGTTTACGAGATACTAAAGTTGGATTGTATAGATAAAGTTTAGTTGTTACTTCGTCAAGTATCTCCACGAAAGTGTTATACCAATTGCAGATAACGCAGCCGCGAACGCACCCAAATACGCGAAGTCCATGACCAACGTCGAGATGTTGAGCGGCAATATCGTCAGTTGTCTTATCGCATCCGTCAGGTAGCTTACGGGGTTCACGTTGGCTATGGCCTGCAACCACTCGGGCATCATAGACGTAGGAAAGAATATGTTGCTTGCGAACATCAGCGGCATGTTTACCAAGTTCACGATTGCCATCTGCATCTCGTGACGCGTTGACCTTAATGCCAGCGCCAAGAACAACGAAGAGAGCCCCGTCGAGAGGAGAAATATTGCTGCATAGATGCCCAGAAGGTTCAGTGGGCTGAACATCGGGCTGATTTTCAGACCGAGGACCAATGCTAGGGCTAAGATTATAGTTGCTTGGAACATCGACCTCAGAGTCGCGTTAAGAACTTTTGAAAAGATTATCGCCGACCTCGGAACTGGCGTACTTAGGACTTTGTCCAAAAAACCTAAACGTCTGTCCCAGACCATTGACATCCCGCTGAACATGGTTGTGAACATGATTATCATCGATATCATGCCCACAGACATATAGCTAAAGTAATCTGTAACGCCGAAAACGTTTTGCATTATGTTAGCGCCTATGCCCTCGAATGCCTCCAGCAACTTTTGCTTGATCAGAGAACTCGGAACGACAATATCGTACTCGGGTATTTTTATGTCGGGTATGTTTAAGTTACTTAAGCTATTCGCTGAAAAAATCGCGTTGAGATTCATGGCCTTTCCGAGAAGCCCCATCCATATTATTGGTTGTATTATGGCCATGAGAAGGATTATGGGCTCCTTCACCCATTTCTTTAGTTCACGGTTAGTTAATGCTAGGAGCCCACGAAGCATGCTCGGATGGTACTCGCTCATTTCGACCTAGCCCTCCTCAAAGTTATTCTATGAGATACGAACGCCTCCCTGGATTCCTCCGTGTCTCGCATCGATTTTCCAGTATACTCCAGATAAACCTCGTTCAGTGTCGGCTCTGTGAGCGAGAGCCTCGTTACTGTGTAGCCTTTCTTTCGCAAGACCTCGATTATTATGGGCGCTGTCACTTCTCCTGACTCGGCCTTAATCCTATAGAAACCCTTCTCCTTCTTGACCTCCTTCACATTATCCACGCTACGGATGAGCTCACTGACATCATCATCTTCTTTGATGCTTATTGTTATTATATCACCGCCCAAGCTCTCTTTTAACTCGCTTGGCGAACCTATTGCCACTATCTTACCGTGGTCTATTATGGCGATGCGATCGCATAAAGCATCTGCCTCCTCCAAGTAATGCGTCGTCATGAAAAGGGTCATACCATACTCTTCTTTGAGCCTCTTAATGTATTCCCATATCGCGGCCCTCGTCTGGACGTCTAAGCCTAATGTTGGCTCATCCAAAAAGAGCACTTTAGGCGTGTTGATGAGTCCGCATGCGAGCTCAAGCCTTCGACGCATACCGCCGGAGTATGTCTCGACTCTTTTGTCCTTGAATGGTGTCAGCTCCACGAGCTCCAGCAGCTCAAGAGCTCGCTTCTTAGCAACATCTTTAGGTATGCCGTAAAGATCCGCGCATAGCATTATGTTCTCGTAACCAGTCAGGTCTTCGTCTGCCGTGTACTCTTGAGGCACGACGCCTATGACCTTTCTGACCATGCTCGCCTGCCTGACGACGTCGTAGCCGAGCACAGATGCCCTGCCCTCAGTTGGCTTCAAAACTGTTATCAGCATGTTCATGGTCGTCGTTTTACCTGCACCATTGGGTCCAAGAAATCCGAAGATTTCGCCCTCCTTCACGCTAAAACTCACGTGATCTACGGCCACGAAACCTTTGTTGAAGACTTTTGTCAACCCCTCAACCTCTATCACGTTCTTAGTCATGTTTAAACCGCCCCCTCAACCTCCTCTCTATGTCTTCTAGCCTCTGAGCAGTTTCGTTCAAAACGTCGAGCACCTCCTTTATGGCGGACTCCGAGAACTTCTCCTCCAGGCTTATACGAAGATTGAGTAGAGCCCTGAAGAACCTACCAAAAGTTTCACGGATCTTCTCAGCCTGCTCCACCGATATGTTTAGCCAAAGACCGCAGAATGGTGGTACGATTATCATTTTCTCCATCCCGAAATGCGATCTGATCTTCCGTTGTTCTTCCAAAAGACTCCTGCCCTTGGCAGTAAGTGTATAGCGCTTTACTCCGCTTTCTTGTGTGGGCACTTCTTCAATATACTTGTTGTCTTGGAGCCATGCGAGGAGTGGGTAGACGGATCCCGGACTCGGTTTCCAGTAACCGCCGGTCATCCTTCCAATTTCGTTTATTATCTCTGAACCCGAAAGAGGCTTTTCATTCAAAAGCTCGAGAACGTGATAACGTAGAAAACCCTTCGGAACAGCTGCCATATGTTTTCTCCAATACCTGAGCGCCGGAAGATGTATGGAATAATCGATCATGATATCACCGTTGATATCGAATTCGATATTACCTATTTAAATTTAAACTCAAATAAAAAACTATCCAAAAAATAAACGGGTTATTTGACACCGACTAGTAAGTGCCTGCCCATGATCGTCCAGTACTCGACGGTAACACCGGGCTCGATCTTACTCCTCAAAGACTCGTCTTGCGGTAGCGGCACCTCGACTATTTGGAGACTCTCGGAGTCCATGACGCTAACCACGTCACCTATCGACACAACCTGACCCGACCTCTTTTCTATTATTGGGACCTCAACCTTACTGTCTGCGGGTCCTACCATGCTCCTTTTAACACCGTCGAATATTCCTATAGCGACCAACCTAACCTTCGCTGATCCGTGCTTGCCCGGCTTGCTCTTCTCAAGCTCGACTATCTTACAGGGTTCGCCATCTATTATGATGTTGTGCCCAACTTTAAGAGAGCCCAAATCAACCGGTTTGCTCATACGATCCCCTCGGCATCAGCAGTGAACAGATGGCTATATACGTTACGTAAATTTAAGGTTGCACTTGGTAACGTCCGTGCAAGATCTTGCTGCCTTAGTCCCCGCCGTAAAGCTTTCTAGCAGCCTCTTCCAAGCCAAGTTTCATGAGTTTCTCAGGAGTTGGTCTGCCGAGCTCGTCCCAGCCCCTGAGAGTGTAATATATCTTTAACATTTCTATGAATTTATCCCTATCCAACTTCGCACCACTTGTATATCTCCCTACAACAGGGTCGGAGAAGTCCCTCTCCGGCAGTAGGTCATCCTTTATACTTATACCTTTGCGGATGATTGCGATTGCCCTCGTCAAATTCCAGACCCTTTCCGACCTGAATAAGAGGTCATCAAGCGTGAACTCTTTTCCAGTAACCGCAGAGTATGCCTCTGCATAAATGTTAGGGTCGATACCAAACTCCTCCCAGTAAATCCTACAAACACCCAACATATCAAATAACGGTCTTATGTGCTGAAGGTAGATAACCTTCTTAACCTTATCCTCCGTGTACTTGTCCCTACCAACCTCAAGGTCGTAAATTATCGCCCAAGACCTATTGTGATGCGCACCAATGTCGCAGGTTGCATAGCTCAATGCCATAGCGGTCGCAGCCCTATGATCATAAGCGCTGATCTCTAGGCCCTTCACGTGCATGGCGAAGGCCTCAGAACCCTTGCCTATGCGTTCGGCCAAAGCCTTTACACCTTCTGCCATAAGGTCACCGAATCCTTCCCTTTTCGCAATCATGTTTATCATCTTACAGACGGCTTCAATATCGCCCCACTTTGGTGCTAGGCCCAACTCCTTCTCCGTGACCAGCCCTCTCTGGTAACACTCCATGATGAACGCAAGCACGGAGCCCGTGCTGATGGTATCCAATCCATAGTAATCACAGAGGTAGTTCGCCTTTGCAACTTCCTCAAAACTCCTCAACCCGATGTTTGAGCCTAGCATGGCTGCCGTCTCATACTCTACACCAATCTCACCTTCCTCCTCCAGCTTAAACCGAACAACGTGCTCGCATGGAATTATACAGTTGGAGCATGCCCTCGTAAACACCTTCACCTTTTGCATGGCGTCGCCGCCTATGTTCTCCGCATACTCAAAAACCGTTTTTTGGAAATTATACGTCGGTAGACATTCTACTTTGTTTGACCACTCGAGCGTAGCTAACGTTCCGTACCTTCTCCAAGCTTCGTAACCCGCACTCCCCTCCACCATCCTCTGAAGCTTTATCGCCGCCTCCTTTAGCCTCTCCTCATCTGCAATCTTGACATCTTTATCGCCCATCACGACTATCGCTTTCAACTTTTTCGATCCCATGACCGCACCCATACCTGTCCTTCCTGCTTGGCCATGGCGCATCCCCTTCCTTGACCAGTCTACGTTAATACAGGCAAACTTCACGAGCCTCTCGCCTGCTATGCCTATTGACGCAACAGAACAATTGCCGTACTCTCTCACCAACTTCGCATCAGTCTCCTGCGAATTAAGCCCCCAAAGCTTCTCTGCATCACAAATCTCCACCTTACCATTGGCCACGAGTAGGTAGACGGGTTGTGGCGATGCGCCCTTAATCACTAATGCATCTATTCCGGCCCTCCTCATCCTATAACCGAAAAAACCGCCTACGTTGCTATCACCATATATTCCCGTCTGTGGGCTTATGGCCGCAAAGGTCGTCTTCCCTCCGCTCTGGAACGGCACGGCGGTTAACGGTCCGGTTGCGACGACGAGCACGTTGGAAGGATGAAGACCGTCGATTATGTTATCGAGCTCTTTGAACAGTATGTAGGCGGCCCATCCGCGACCGCCTATAAAACCGTACGCAAGTTCTTCATCAACATCCTTTAGCTCGACCTTACCGGTGTGTAGATCTACATACGAAAGCTTATTGTAACCAATCATGCCGAATAAAGATAGCAAGACACGCTAATGTATTTATTTAGACAGGGCTGTTTTTGGTACCGAAGCGACCCCACTATCAAATGTTCCGGCAAGTACTTGGAAGAAGTTACACGAACGCGAAATTTTTACACAATTGTGTAAAAATACACATAAATATACATGCAAACATACAATAGACATGGTTAAAAAAAGCTCTGGAATTTCTAAGCTGGCAATCGTCGCGATTGTGGTAGTCGTAGTCGTGGTCGTTGCCGCCTTGGCTGTGTGGTTGACTACCACACCGCCTCCAGCACCTGTTGAGAAGAAAATCAGGGTCGCCGTGATCTATACAACACCGATTGAAGAGCCGTGGAACACGGTTATGCACGAGGCGATGGTTTGGGCAAAGGAAAATTTGGACATCGAGTATGTCTATACTGAAAAGGTTGAGCCCGCAGACGTCGAGAGGGTGGCCAGAGAATATATTGTCGCGGGCTATGACATAATCGTACCTCACAGCTGGGGCTTTTGGGAAACGACTGTAAAGCTCGCTAAGGAATTCCCGAACGTCCACTTCGCTCAAGGCTCTGGGCCGACGGATATAGAGTATCCACCAAACGTGGTCCTCTATGACTATTGGATCCAAGACGCAGCATACTTGGCCGGGATCATTGCAGGTAAAATGACAAAGACTGATGTAGTGGGTGTGGTAACAGCATATGCAGTCCCTGACGTGAATAGGCTTGTGAATGCATTCGCGAAGGGAGCAAGATCCGTTAACCCGGATGTTAAGATTAGCGCAATCTTCATCGAAAGCTGGTTCGACCCGATCAAGGGCAAAGAGGCTGCGAAGGCCCTAATAGATCAGGGCGCTGACTTCATCTACGCAGAGCGCTACGGACCGTTCGAAGCGGCAAAAGAGGCTTTAAAGGAGGGCAAGAAGGTCTACTGTTTCGGTAACATCGTTGACCAATCCAAGCTCGCGGAAGACGTTGTTCTCGCAAGCGTCGTTTGGGATCTAAAGACGTTCGTCCAGCATCTAATCAAGATGAAGCGCGAAGGAACTTGGCAGGGTGGAATATACAACTGGGGAATGAAAGAAGGATGGGCTAAGCTTGTCTGGAACCCAACCCTGAAGAACGAGGTACCACAAGACGTCCTACAACTCGTTGACGAGGTTCAGCAAAAGATAATCTCCGGAGAGCTCGTCGTGTACGAACCAAGAGACGAAATTTGGGATCCCGCAAGGTGGACGTGAGCGATAACTCCCTCTTATTTTTTGAGATGGTCCGTATGTCTGTAATCGAGCTGAGGAAGATAACAAAGGTATACCCGGGAGGGATCGTTGCAAACAGGGATGTTGATTTTGACGTGAAAGAAGGGGAGATCCACGCACTCCTTGGCGAGAATGGTGCTGGTAAAACAACGCTTATGAAGATAATGAGCGGATGTCTCAAGCCAACGAGCGGAGAGATTTATGTCGACGGGAAGCGGGTCAGCTTCGGCTCACCGGCGGATGCATTAAAGCACGGAATAGGAATGGTCCACCAGCACTTCGCCTTGATACCGAGCATGACGGTTCTCGAGAACTTGAAGCTCGGACTCCTCGATCGAAAACTCAGTAGAGATCAGTTGATCGTAGAAGTTAATGAGCTATCAAAAAAGCTCGGGTTCGACCTGAAGCTTGACGTCCCGGTTGACGCTCTGTCTGCCGGGGAAAGGCAGAGGCTCGAGATTATCAGGCTCCTGCTCAGGAAGGTTAGAGTCCTGATATTTGACGAGCCAACCTCCCTGCTCTGCGGTCCTGAAATCGACAGGTTCTTCCAAGCGTTGAAGCAGCTGAAGTCCGAGGGTCACGGCATAGTATTCATTACGCACAAAATACGCGAGGCTCTTGAAGTCAGTGATCGAATAACTGTGATGAGGGAAGGAAGGGTCATCACGAAGCTTAAGAGAAGTGAGGTTATGAGTGAAGAGCAGCTTGTCGAGCTTATGATTGGTGAGAAGCTCGTTCCATTGCCTGACAGACCAAGAATTCCGAGCGATAAACCTGTCCTCATCGTGAAGGATTTAGTCATTTCCGACGATCTTGGAGTTGAGAAGGTCAAGGGAGTATCCTTCAACCTTAGGGCTGGAGAGATCTTAGGGATAGCTGGGGTTGAAGGGAATGGGCAGAGAGAACTCGCCGAGGCGATCGCTGGACTCAGACCTCCGAAGTCTGGCGAAGTCGCGTTCGTCGGCGAGAATTCTATTTTCAGGCCAAGCTATGTTCCGGCAGACAGGGTCGAGTTAGGGGTGGCGATGTCGCTTAGCGTCATGATCAACAGCGTCATAAGATCGATTGATGAAAACTCGAAGGGCCGAATCAAGGTCTTGGACTTCGCAAAGATCGGAGAGTTTGCGCAGAAAGTCATATCTTTCCTTGGGGTGAAGGTCCCAAGCCTAGGTGCTCCGGTAAAGTATCTTTCTGGCGGGAACATCCAGAAACTCATAGTCGGGCGCGAGATACTGAACTCAATAAAAGTCCTTATAGCTGAGCAACCGACCGCAGGCTTAGATGCGAGGTCGGCTGAGATGGTTAGGAGTGCGCTCTCTGAGCTTGCCTCGAAAGGGGTCGGAATAATCCTGATATCTTCTGACTTGGACGAAATTTTGAAACTCAGCGACAGGATCGCAGTAATAAGTGGTGGAAGGATCGTAAAGATATTTGAGAGGGCGGAGTTTGACCCAAAGGCGATAGGAATGCACATGCTCGCGGCTGGCGGGTATGTAGCTTGAACATCGAGCGGCAGGTAAACCTCGTAAGAGCTCTGCTGGCACTGTCAAGCATAGGGCTTGCATTTGTATTCTGCATTATGTTAATTGCTCTCTCCGGTAAAGATCCCGGCGAAGCCCTTTTCTGGCTTTTCTACGGAGGGTTCTCACCAGCGCTAATTCCAGAAACCTTCATAAGGGCGACCCCGCTACTTTTCGTATCGCTGGGACTCGCGGTCGCGTTTTCTGCAAAAATCTGGAACATAGGTGCTGAGGGTCAGCTCTACATAGGAGGCGTAGTTACAGCAACGCTCGCGCTTCACATAAGCGGAGCCCCATCACCGATAGCGCTTCCTATGCTGATACTGGTCTCTGGGATAGCGGGCGCGCTCTGGGCACTTATACCCGCAATCTTAAGGGCAATCTACGGAATAAATGAGGTTATAACGACACTCATGTTCAATTACATAGCGATCTACTTCGTTAGCTACTTGCTTAACGGGCCGCTCAGGGACCCCGTATCCCTTTTCCCGGAAACTACAACAATATCCAGCAGCCTGTGGCTTCCAATAGTCGTTCCCGGGACTCGTTTACATCTCGGGGTTATACTCGCGTTCTTAATCATGACGCCCATTATGTGGTTCTTCTTGAAGAGGACCGCACTCGGTCTGAAGCTCGAAATACTCGGCTCGGGTGAAAAGACTGCGAAATACGCCGGCATTGAGAGCGTGCGCATGATAATAATCGCGATGCTTATCAGTGGCTTCATGGCTGGGATGGCAGGAGGGGTTGAGGTTCTTGGGATACAGCACAAGATGAGGCTTGAGATATCTCCGCCGACATCTCCGTACGGTTACACAGGGATAGCAGTCGCACTCTTAGGTTATCTAAATCCACTATTGATTGCAGCAACATCGTTCTTCCTAGGTGGGATAATGAATGGAAGCACGACGATGCACAGGATGGTCGGAGTCCCTGTCGGTATGGCCGGCATAATTCAAGCCTTCATAATATTGTTCATCCTCCTCGGATACTTTCTGGAAGAAAAGTTCATCCATAGAATAATCGGAGGACTGAGGAAGGTTGAGCATTGACATCTCCGGTCTGATATTCTCTGCAATCTCGCTGATGACACCAGTCCTACTAGCTGGAATTGCTGAGTTGTTTGTTGAGAGGAGCGGAATCCTCAATCTAGGAGTCGAGGGCGCGATGCTCATCGGAGCATTTGCGGCGTTCATGGGCGCTTATTATTATGGGGATCTGGGATTCGCATCACTTATTGCTGCTCTTTCAGGAATAGCGTTTTGTACTCTCTTTGCAATACTTACAGTATCATTAGCGTTGAATCAGATGGTCACGGGCCTTGCCATGAACCTCTTAGCGATCGGGATAACTTCTTACCTCTATAGAGCATCATTCGGCTGGTATGTCAGCCCCATACCTCCGCACATTAAAGAAACTCTCAAACCGCTCGACCTAGGTGCGCTCTCAGAGATGTCGATCGTAGGGAAGCTCATCTTCGGACACCTACCACACACGTACTTCGCAATAATCCTTGCAATCTTCGGCTGGTGGCTTCTTTCAAAAACGGACATCGGTCTGAAGATAAGGGCGATGGGAGAAGATCCCCAAGTTGCGGACAGCCTGGGTATAAACGTGAACCTTACGAGGTATACGCTCCTACTCGCTGAAGGGGCGATAGCCGGTCTTGCTGGCTCGTTGCTCTCGATAGGCTACTACAACATGTTCCTTGATAATATGACGCAAGGAAGGGGTTACATTGCGATAGCCCTTGTGATTCTGGCGAGGTGGAACCCGGTGCTGCTCATCGCGGCATCGTTCCTCTTCAGCATGGTCGACGCCCTTCAGCTTAGGATACAGGCGCTTGGCTTAACATACATTCCTCCACAGCTTGCCCTGATGCTTCCTTACCTATTCACGATAATAGTCCTTCTCGCGCTCGGCAGGAAGGTCAGGGGCCCAGCCGCGCTCGCTAGATCATACAAAAGACAAAGGTGATCAGAGCTCATAGTTTAAGGGCTTGAAATCTCTAACCTTGTCCTTGTACCGCTTTATAGATTCTTCAATCAACCTATCTTCATCGGGTGCGTTTTCAAGGAAGCTCTTGATAGAATGGAGTTGCTTCTTCTCAGTATCAGATAGCGCGAGCCTGTCCGCGTTATCCTCAATTATCTTCACGGACTCTAAGGCTGCCGCGAGGCACCTACAGTAGTCCGACTTCTCCGAGATTATCGCCCTTGCAATTGCGAAAGCCGAATCTGGAGCTAAGATTAGCGCTTGGGGATCGCGATACTTGTCCGACTCGACGAGCATATCCCTGAGAATCTTCTCCTTGCCTGACCTTATCGAGGTATTCATAAGCGACGCATCATATCCTAGCATCTCAAATATTATCGCGGACGTCCTGCCTCCGAACGTATCATCTACAACTATCGTCTCGTTCGACCACAGGTCACAAACCGCAGCCGAGATATTTCCGACCAAGCTTGAGTGCGCGAACGCAGAGGTCTTCCCTTCCATGCTCATCGGATATCCGGTTATCGCCTTGACGATCACGTTCTCGTAGGCGCAATCTTTTCCAGGACCTTTAGCACCCTCTTCGTAACATGCGAGCGTCCTCACGGCAGACATCGCCCTTATAACAGCCGCTAAGACATGTGGTATCTTCCTAGCGACCAATCCATCCGCGAGAACCATTGCACTATTCGCCAATGCACATGCGGTATCTCCCGCAGGTATAGCATTTCCTGAGAGTTTCACGATCTCCCTCCAGAGAAATCTGACATCTCGTGCTGCAAGAACCCCAAGCGAGAACAGTATCCCCAGCAGATCATTCCTGATAATTGAGTGTGAGAAGACCTCTTGTCCTCCCCTCGATTCGATCGAGAGCAAGTCAGCCTCTGCATGTGCCGCTTCTTCGAAAGATTGCATCATAAGCTCGAAGTGATTACCCGTACGCAGTCCCTCGCCGAACCTCCTGACATCAGCGATTGTCGCTCTAAGCGCTGTCCTTATCCCAAATTTCTTATGATAATCGTCCATGATCGTCTTTTGAACCTCGATGACCGATGCTCCGAGTTTTGGACTCACAGTCATTGGTTCGACGAATTCTGTCTCTAGCTGGACGTCGTAAAACCCAAGATTCGCAGCCCTCTCCATTATCGAGATAGTCGTCTTCTTGTATTCCTCGATAAAGGTTTCCGGATTCCGCTCGAGGCCTGGCTTAAGCAAATACTTTATCTCAGGTACGACTTTCCCATCACCAATAGTGAGCCCTAGGCCGTATCTTAGCGGGTATTTTGCAAACCCGAATACCAACTCGTCTGGCTCTTTGTATGCTAAATGGTCGAAGCGCAATCATTTCCACCGTGGAAGTCCTAAATCCTCTAGCTCCCTCCAAACTTTCTCGTATATCTCGAGCCATTCCCTCGTAGGCTGGAGCGTCCTAAGGTCTGTGCACTCTGGAAAGCTCTTACCCTTAGGTGGGTTCTTCAACTTGTCCTCATACTTCGGAAGGATCGCCTTGACTATTTCATTCGCATCGGAAAGCTTGAGGTGCTTTGCAGAGGATTTCAAGACTTCAGCGAAGAATTTATTCTCAAGCCCGCTTGCGTAATTCTTGTATCTACACCCGGTAGGTCTCGTTCCAATCTCTATTGCGACACCTGAAACAGAATCCGCGATCGTTATCGTTACCGTCTCGTACAAGAGCATATCGGTGCAGGGTCCGCTGATCTGGCTAGTTATCCCAAGATTCATGACCTTGTTCCCGAGAGTTCTCGCCTGCATACTCGTGCTTGTTGCCCATAAGGACTCTCTGTTCGTATTCACTGAGTACCTCGCATCAAGGATCGTACTTTCGACAACCGTTGGGAACATTGATGCGACTTGGAGTATTTGGGCCGCGACGGCTCCGACAACAGCGCCTTCTGGGGGCCCGAAGTATCCGCCTATGTTGAGCATATGCCCCGCTTCGAGCGGAGATCCGATGAGATGATTGACAACCGTTCTGTGTAGTATTTGGTAAGGAAGTGAAATCGGCTCCGGTATTAAGGCTATTCCTATCGTCCTATCAGGTTCGAACCCGCCCCATAAGAATCCGGAGAAATATCCGTATTCTGTTGGAGCACCCTCAACACCATGTAACGGCATTCCAGGTCTTCCGACCCTTCTGAGCGCCTCCTTAACGTACTTCGCCTCGTACATCCCCATGATCGTTTCGTAGGGGGTTCTTGCTCTGACCTCGCGCCCGTTTATCGTATCAAGCGTCGGAGCGAGAATTATGTCGATGACTTTGTACTGTGCTATCGCCATACAAAGCGGTATGAAGTACTCTTCACTGACTGAGAGTCCAAGAGCCGAGCCTTCTGCGACAGGGGGATTCCTGTCCTCCGGGACTCTACTTTTTATCGTGACCTTATCCTTCCCGTATCCAAGCGTTACCTCAGTAGGAACGTTCCTCAGCGACTCCTTTAGTTCCTCATCCGTGAAGATAATCCTCCTCTTCGTGTCAGGACAGAACATTCCAAGCCTCAGCGCAAGCTCGTATCCGGCATTGTAGAAGTCTTTTGCAAGGGTCAGGTCTGTGTTTATTGGATTGTTCGGATCGTAGGTTTTCTCCAGACCGAACTCTTTAAGGACTTCTTTCGTCAGTTTCGGGACTAGCTTAAACTCAAACTCCCGTTTCTCGATTGGTGGGCCGGTCAGAGTTTTGTCGAGAATGTTAAACAAGAGGTCCATTCGTAAACTTCCTCCTTTAGCGCCACTCTCCGAGGATTATCGGTTTGGGAAGCTCCTCGCCCTTCCTGACTAACATATCACAAAGTTCGACCGCTCTTTCGGCATCCTTCGCCCAACCGTCTGCACCTATCTCCCTCGCCCACTCTGGATAAACTGCCGCCCCTCCGATGATCACGTAGAAGTTCTTCCGGATGCTCTCTTCCTCGAGCTTCCTTATCACATCCCTCATGTAGTACATGGATGGTGTAAGCAGACACGAGATCCCTATGATCTTCGCCCCCTCCTTCTTAGCGACTTCGACGAACTTCTCCGCCGGCACGTCGTTTCCAAGGTCTATCACCTTGTATCCGTTCGCGCTCAACATAGCAGCAACGATGTTCTTACCGATGTCATGTATGTCGCCATAAATCGTTCCGATCACAACTTTCGCCTTGATAAATGACTCAGCCCCTTCCTTTGGAAGTATCACATTTAAGGCTTCTTGGGCCGCCTCTCCTGCAAGGACCAAGTCCGGAAGAAATGCCTCGAGCCTCTCATACCTCTTACCTACCTCATCCATCGCTGGTTTTATCGCGGCATTCACTATCTCTAGTGGGGACATTCCAACCTCCTTTAGGGCCATCGCGGCTTCCCTCGCCTGCTCAGCATTTCCCTCGATTACCGCAACTTTCAATTTTTCGAGATATTCTGACAACATACAATCACACTAACTTCATACAGATATAAGTTTTTAACTTTCAATGAGTTTAAAGGATGTCGTCATGCCACAAGTAAGATTTCTACCGAATGGGAAGAAGGTTGATGCGAGCTTAGGAGATTATTTACTCGAGCTGGCTCGCAGGGCCAAAGTTGATTTGGCTGGACCTTGTGGCGGTAAAGCCTTATGTGGCAAGTGTGTTGTGAAGATAATTGAAGGTAAAGACAAACTTTCGGATCCTACGGATGATGAATTTTTTGCGATCGGGGTGAGGAAAGTCCAAGAAGGGTACAGACTCGCATGCAGGTGCAGGATAATAAGAGAAGGTGAGGTGGCAGTCTTCGTCCCGTGTGAGAGCAGGCTTGAGGAACACGCGCTTCTTGTTGAGGGCGAGATGCTAGAGGAGCGGTTTGATCCAGCACTCACATGCTTAAGAGTCAAGATTCCTGTGAGGGCTTACGGCTCGATCGTCGAAAATTTACTACAGGAGTTTTCATTCCGGCTTACAGCCTTGAGGAAGATTTCGAAGCTCTCGAGCTCTGAATCGGAGAAGGAGCTGGTGATCTACAACAACGAAGTGATTGACGTACGTGATGAGCTCAGACCGCTAGGATTCGCGGCAGACATAGGAACGACAAAGGTTGCAGGATATTTGATCGATCTGAAGAGTGGAGTACTTCTTGCTGTCGCTTCTGATCTAAACCCGCAGATAGCGTACGGCGAGGATGTAATCTCAAGGATAGATTATGCATTGAGGAATGGTGTTGAAGAGCTTAGGAAAAAGATTATAGACTGTTTGAACAAGTTGATTATGAGAGTTTGCGACGCAATACAATCAACAGTCGAGGACATATACGAATTCGTCCTTGTCGGGAATACTGTAATGCAACACTTCCTGCTCGGACTCGAACCGAGAACTCTCGCGTACTTCCCGTACACCCCAGTTACAAGATCTCCTTTGAATGTTAAAGCGTGCGAACTCGACCTCTTAGGGAATCCCGAGGCGATGGTATTCATCCCTCCAGTCATCGCCGGTTATGTAGGATCTGACGTACTGGCTGACATAATCGCGACCGGAATGTTCAGGGAAAATGATCCTGAGATGTTGATAGACATTGGGACTAACACCGAGATCGTTCTGAAAAAGGGTGACAAATTCCTTGCATGTTCGACAGCATCCGGCCCTGCATTCGAGGGCGCTCATATAACCCACGGCATGAGAGCTGCGAGGGGAGCAATAGATAGAATAGAAATCTCGTCAAATGGTGAAGTGAAGTATACGGTGATAGGAGATACAAGACCCATGGGTCTTACTGGATCCGCAGTTGTGGATGTAGTTGCAGGACTCCTTTCAGCGGGAATAATAGACGAATCTGGAAGATTGAAGCAGCTAACCAATCGTGTTAGGATCGGAAAGGATGGATATCTGGAGTTCGTGATCGAGTACGGCGAAAATACCGAGACGGGTGAAGATATAGTCATCACACAGAAGGACATCCGTGAAATTCAGCTTGCGAAGGCGGCGATAAGAGCTGGGGTGAACATATTGATGAAGAGACTCGGAGTCGGCCCTTCGGATATTAAGAGACTTTACATCGCAGGAGCCTTCGGCTTCTTCACGAACCCCCTATCGGCAAGAACCATAGGGCTCTATCCGGAGATTGATGTTTCTCGTATAAGGCTCGTCGGGAATTCTGCAGGTGCCGGAGCCAGGGCAATGCTCCTATCCAAGTCTTTGAGGAGCTTAGCCTATGAGTTATCTCAGAAGATTGAACATGTCGAACTTGCTGCTGAACCAGATTTCCAGATGGAATTCCTCAAATCGATCTCGTTCTCGGGATAGATTTGAAAGTTCTGAAACATTGAGTCCCCTTTTTCACGTTCTTTGCTCAAAAACCGTTTTTGGCCTAGATGGAGCAAATGGCACAATCTAGTTATATGATACAAATTTAACAATACTAACAACGTTTACTAAGGTTTAGTAGATGAATGTGCCGTGTTTGCTTTTTATTACGAGTTCGTTAGTTGATTTTTCCGCGGATTCTATTCTCCCGACGACTTGTGATATTACCTTGTATTTTTCTGCTATCTGAATTATCTCGTCCTCATGACCCTTCTCGACTATGATCTCGAATCCTATCCCCATGTTGAATGTCTCGTACATCTCTCTCCATGAGACCCTGCCCTCCCTTTGGATCAGCTTGAATATTGGGCTGGGCTCCGGAAGGTTGTCCTTAACGTATCTTATTCCCTTCCCGATCCTTTTTATCTTTACTAACCCCCCTCCAGTGTTATGACACATGGCCTTGATCCCTTCTAGGCCCCTCATGATTATCTCGGCTACGATCGGTGCGTAGATTCTGGTTGGGGAGAGGAGTGCGTCTGCAAGACTCATGTCTAGTTCTTCTATGAAGCTATCGAGCGAAAATCTTCCGCTATATTTTTCCGCGATTTCAGGCTCTCCGATCTCTGGGTAGCATTGATAATATTCCTGCTTCAGGAGGACGTGCCTCGCGAGGCTTATACCGTTACACATTATCCCACTATTCTCCCTATTCTCGTAAACTGCTCTACCATCGCTCCTGAGACCGACTATCAGGTCGCCGGCCTTGATGTTGTTAAGCTTTGGGGATTTTTCGAGATCAAATACGGCAAAAAGTGCACCAACCACATCGAGCGTCCTTACTTGATCGGGCAGATCCGCAGTTTCTCCTCCCGCGAAGGCTGGCGTGATCCTGAAGTTCTTTTGATAGTTTGAGAGTAGTTCGAACGTTTTTCTGAAACCTTCGGCAAGTTCAGCAATTATCTCATTCTTTGAGATCCGGAACGGGTTTACCGCGATATAGTCCGCGAAGAGAATCGGCTGGGCCGCGACCGTGATCACGTCATCTATATTCATTGCTAATACGTCTTGCGAGAGGCCTTTAAACCAGCCCCATTCTTCGAACTCCCGATAACATAGGTATGAGATTATCGGCTTGCTCCCGGCCCCATCCAAGTGGAGTATCAAGCCCCTGCCCTCCCTTTCATCATCCCGACACACGGGCGTGAATGCTCCTGGAAGTATGTTCGGTATGAGACTCTCGAATAACTCGAGCCCCTTCTTCTTCGAATCAACCCCGAGCCTCAAATACTTCGAATCGCCACTCATGTAGAGCTGCTAGCCCATCCCAGAGATAAATATTAATCTAAGACGTATCCCTTTAAGTTTCATGCCATTAGTCTCACTTATAATCGGGAGTGAGAGTGATCGACCTATTGGAGATAAGATCAGGGATCTATTGAGGAGCTTTGGTGTCGAAGTCGAATATATGGTAATCTCTGCTCACAGGACTCCAGAAGAACTCCGGAAATATGTTAAGGAGAGCCGGGCCGAAGTCTTCATCGCGGTTGCAGGACTCTCCGCGGCCCTTCCAGGAGCGATAGCCTCCGCGACTATAAAGCCCGTCATAGGAGTCCCGAAGGAGGTTAAGTTGATGGGCTTAGACTCGCTTCTTTCGATCGTCCAGATGCCTCCAGGCGTGCCCGTTGCGTGTGTTGGAGTTGATAACGCCACGAACGCTGCCATACTAGCAGTAGAAATCCTAGCATTGAAGTATCCTGAACTTGAGAAGAAACTCGAAGAATATCGGGAAAACATGAGAAGGGAATCTGCAAAGAAGCTCGAGTAAAGCGTTACCCAACACGCTCTTTAACGTAATTGATCATCTCCTTAAATATTGAGAATCCATCTGCGTATCCATCGCCGATTTTTTCTGGGAGCTGCCAGGCGTAAATCGCCCTCTCGGGATGCGGCATGAGTCCCATAACATTCCCGTACTCATTGCATATCCCGGCTATGTCTAACATGGATCCATTTGGATTATGTGGATACTCTCCCATCGCGGGGCTTCCATCAGGTTTCACGTAAACGAAGACTATTTGATCATTCTCCACTATTCTTTTGAGGACATCGTCCGCCGCCATGAACCTTCCCTCAGCATGGGCTATAGGCATCCTGAGGATTCTCTCCCCGAGGCCCTTCGTAAAAATACACTTGCGCACGTTCACATGTTTTAAATAAATCCACCTCGCTTCGAACCTCGCTAATGTATTTGGCACTAAAGCTGCCATCGGCCCATCCCCATAGCTTAACCCTGGAAGTAGCCCAAGTTCGACCAAGACTTGGAAACCATTACATATCCCGAGAACCGGTCTCCCATCCTCGGCAAATTCCCTGAGCTGATTCCAGAACTTTGACTTTATCTTAGCCGATAATATCGCGCCCGCCCTAACCCTGTCTCCATAGGAGAAACCTCCAGGAATCACGAGGCCATTATAATCAAAGAGATTAACAGCCCCCTCAATAAGTTTCTTCACATGTGTTATCTCGGCGACCGCACCAGCTTCCCTAATAGCCCGCGCGGTCTCCTTATCACAGTTAGTGCCGGGAGCCCTTAACACAAGCACCCTAATCATAGCTTCAGGGTCTCCCTCCAAGTCCTTCTCAGCTCAGAGCTCTCAAGATCGACAACCGTCTTTCCATTCAAACTATGAATAACAAGCCTCGAGCTCCGGCTAACATAGCCTATCCTCGAGTATAGCACACCAAGCTTGTCTGCAAACCTAGTGAATTCCTCCTCGGACTCCTTCCTAACCTCGAGAAGCATCCTGCCATTGCTCTCGGAGAATAGCAGATAGTCATCCCTCGAAACACTATCATGTGGAACATTCTCAAGCCATATCTCCATGCCGTAATCACTGGATAAGGCCATCTCTGCGAGAGCCACACCCAATCCCCCCTCTGAAAGATCATGACAAGCGGCGATATATCCGCGGTCTATCGCCTCGGTCACGAGCACGAAGGTCTTTTTCGACTCCTCCGGATAGACCCTTGGAACCCTGTTCCCCACATAGCCTTTCAACCTGAAGTATTCTGATCCCCCGAGCTCCTCCCTCGTGACCCCCAAGAGGTAGATCGGATTTCTAGGATCCTTTAAGTCAACGGTAACTGCTCTTCGCACATCGGGAATAATTCCTATCCCAGTTATCAGGATCGTTGGGAGTATTGGGCCTAGGGGCGACTCATTGTAGAGGCTATCCTTCCCTGAAATGAACGGTGCCTCAAAGGCTTTCGCGAAGTCATAACATGCTTTAACCGCCCTGTAGAGCGCTCCAAGCCTATCTGGCTTCTCAGGACTACCCCAGGTAAAGTTGTCTAGAATCGAGATGCGCCTACCGCCAACTGCGACATTGTTCCTGATGGCCTCCTCTATACTGGAGGCCGCCATCCAATACGGGTCTATCAGGCTATACCTAGGCTTCAGACCAACAGATATCACAACGCCCATCCAGCTATCATCTAAGGGTTTGAGCACGACTGCATCATTCGGTCCAGCATGATCTCCCTGAAGCGGCTTGACGCATGTGTTTCCTTGAACCTCATGATCATAAGTCCTTATGACGCGCTCCTTACTCGCGATGTTCGGTGAGGAGAGGAGCTTCAGCAACTCTTCTGCGAGATCCTCCGGCTCGGAAAATTTCGGCTCAGCGTATTCAGGCGGCTTCCACACAGCTTTTCCAATAAACCTCGGAGGATGTGTTAGGAAATCCACCTCAACCTCAGCTATCTGAACTCCTAAGTAGTGTATTCTGAGGAGCTTATTATCGGTGAACTTTCCCACGATAGATGCCTCGAGCTCCTCGGACTCGATTATCTCCATGACTTCATCAACGTTCTCCGCTGGGGTCGCGATGAGCATGCGCTCCTGAGATTCTGATACCCATATCTCCCATGGAGCCATGTCCGGCTCCCTCAAATGGAGCTTGTCGAGCTGGATTTCCAAGCCGCATCCAGCCCTATCAGCCATCTCCACGGCTCCTACCGCAAGCCCTCCTCCACCAAGATCGCTTATCCCAGATCCTAGTCCCCTATCCCTTATCTCAAGGATCGCTCTTCTCAGTTTCTCCTCTTCGATCGGTTCAGGTATCTGGACTGCTGGTCTCGAGACCTCCTCCGACCTCTCATGAAGCTCTGCGGAGGCGAAGGTCGCACCATGAATTCCATCCCTTCCAGTCTTATTGCCGATGACGATCAGTTCGTCACCCGGCTTAACCCTGAAGACATACCTATCCTTCGGGACTATTCCCACGCAGCCGGCATAAACTACGATATTCCCAACATACCCCTCATCGAAGTATATTGCTCCCGCAACCGTCGGTATCCCCATGTTATTCCCATAATGACCTATCCCAGCCACAACACCTCTGAAGAGATAACGAGGGTGTTTGGTCCCCTTCGGGAGTCTCTCATACGGGTAGTCGAGTGGGCCGAAGCATAAGACATCAATACAGGCTATCGGCTCTCCCCATACACCCAAAATATCCCTTATTACTCCACCTATGCCCGTCGCGGCTCCTCCAAACGGATCTATCGCCGATGGGTGGTTATGTGTCTCAACTTTTGCAGCCACACCATAGCCCTTATCGAAATCCACTATCCCTGCATTGTCGGTGAGGAAGGATATTATCCAAAGCGGGTTTACTTCTTCAGTCGCCCTCGCGATAAAGCTCCTGAGCATGTTATCGACAAGAACGTTTCCATTTTCATCAACGATTATCCCCTTGAAGACCTTATGTCTGCAATGTTCCGACCAGAGGGCTCCAAAGGATTGAAGCTCGATATCCGTAGGATCTCTTCCTTTTCTTCTAAAGTATTCCTTGATGCTCTTCATTTCATTGAGGTTAAGGCTCAGCCCCATCTCCTCGCTAATCTCAAGGAGTGACTTGTCGTCTGCATCCAGCAGACTCACCTCATAGACTTCAAATGGAAGCGGCAGCCTCCGATACTTCATCTCTGCTCGATCCTGAAAAAGTACTTGTCCTTGACCGGGTTCACAAGGAGCTTCCTACACATTTCCTCTACGAGTCTCTCAGCCTCTTCCTTGGACTCCGTCTCCAGCATTATCTGGTACACTTTCCCGACTCGGGTATCCTTGATGGGATACCCTATGTCCCTGAGGGCCTCGGTAACGCTATTGCCTTCGGCATCAACTATGCCATCCTTCAACCAGACCTCGATAATCGCTTCGTATATCGGCATCCACCCTCCTACACCTCGTATACTATGCTCTTCTCGGCGAAGTGGGCTATGTCCTCCGCGATTCTTCTTGCATTCTCCAAGTCTTCATGATACGCCACCGCTAAGCCCATTCTCCTCTCAGGATACGCCGTCGGTTTCCCGAAATACCACACCATTCCCCTGTATTTCTTACACCTAATGTAAGCGTTTACCTCCGATGCCTTCCAGCCCTTCACAGGAACTTCCTCCGACAAGTCCTCGGGCGCGAGGACGACATGCGCGACACAATACTCGCCCTTAATCTTCAAGTTCTTCACGTCCTCTGCGAGAGGAAGACCGATTGATGCCAATAGGTGTAGGGCACCCTCATCTCTCTCTAACGCCCACCTCGTCACCATTCCGGTGTCATGGGGTCTGTTCGCGAACTCGCTATTGTAGACCTTATTCCCTATCACGAACTGCTCGATCGCAAAGATTCCGAGGCCACCGATATACTCCGCCACACGCCTTGCATATTCTTGACACTTCTCAACCGCGTCACTCGATATCGTGGCCGGGAGCCAACTCTCATGGTAAGTTGCCGCAGGCCTTTTATGTTCAATCGGCGGGAGAAGTGTCGTAACTATTTTGCCATTTTCGTCGAAGTGTCTGAGGACGAGCTGGGTTATCTCGGTCCCCCTCTCTTTCAGTTCTGTCAGGAACTTCTCCAAGATCACCAAGTCTCCCCTCCCTCTAGCATGCTTCAACGAATATTCGTATGCCTTCTCAACATCATTCCAAGTCTTAGCTATTGTCGTCCCATGCCCGCTTGAAGTCATTATCGGCTTTATGATCAGAGGGAGTCCAAGATCCTTAGCATTCCTCTTAAGCTCCTCGGCGCTTGTCGCGAACGACCATTCCACAGTAGGGATGCCGATCTTATCGAAGAACATCCTAGTCGTCAACCTATCCATCCCAATCAATGGACCATATGGTGTCGAGATCACCTTGTATCCTTGCTCGACTCCAAGCTTAAAGACCCTCATGGTATCGCATCGCTCGATCTCCAGATATATTGCGTGAGGCTTGTCTGGGCTTGGCACATACTTCTTTATCGCCTTCTCGAGTTTGTCTCCATCTAACATATTTATCACTTCACTTGCATCTGCCGCATCCTGCGCTGGGAAGCCATCATACCTGTCAAAGGTCACGGTCTTTATCCCGCCTCTTGCTCCTCCAAGCTCTCGCTTTGCCGCAGTAACAACGAGGTCCCCAAGCTCTCCTCCGCCAACTGATATGTAGACTAGTGGCTCCTCAGGGCGAAGTAGCTCCAACGGCTTAAGCCTTACCTCGTATTCCTTTCTAAACTCCGCAGCTTCTTCCAGAAGCCTGGCCCTAATCTCAACCTGACTCATAACTCCCACCTCCTACGCATGAAAACAATTCATGGGACAATTCCTTAACAGGATCTACTTTTCCGACCCTCGGGATCCAGTCAACTCTCTTCCCGAGGATTCCCATCCTCTCACGGTAAGTATACAATCTCCTAACGCGCTCAGCTATCTCCGTACGCTTCCTGATCATCTCCCTGCTACCTATATCCGACCTGTGGAAAAGACCCCAACCATCCGAGAGTCTCACAACGCCCTCAACCAAGCAATCCTCTATCCTCTGGGACGCCTCCTGCGGAGTCTCACCAAAAGCGAGAAGCTCCACGACCCTTGACCCCCTCGTCAAGACTTTACCAGAATCGTCCAAGTGCACTGAGCCCCAATAGAGCCTACAGCCAAACTTCTCGATGAGAGCCTCATTCACCTCAACTGGATGATCCTTCGCGATATCCCTAAAGTCCGGGTACCCCTTTGGAGCAACTGCCTTCACGACCGTCGCGACATCAGAGAACCTTATCTTCACCGCCGAGAGCCTCTCATTGATTATCGCCTCGAAGATGTCGATTATATCAGTCTCAAGCATCGCAAGCACGTTGACCCCTTCAGGATCGCCCAGCCTTGAGTACATCTCGATCAAGGTAGGTCCCTCGATCTCTGTGAGCATCATCTGTCCAGCCACAAAGCCATGATAACGCTCACCAGTCTCCCTCTGAACCACATCAACCATCGACTTAACGATTCTTAAGCTCCGTTCATACTCCTCACGGGTTATGAATGGTAGCAGGAGGCCCTTTCCTGTGTAGGATCCCATTCCACCGGTCTCAGGACCTATATCATACTCATGCGCGTGCTTATTGTCCTGTACAAGCGGCATGCCGATCACAGTTCTTCCATCTACGAAGCACTGAAGGGTGTATTCCGGGCCCCAGACTTTCTCTTCAACGAGTATCTTATCTTCGATATCCGTATATTCACTCATATAATCCTCGAGCCAGCGCATGTGCCTTTGCTTGAACCTGCTCTTCTCGTTATGAAGATAGATCTGCGCATCCTCGATCACCTTCACACCCTTGCCACCAGCCTGCCTCGCAGGCTTGAGAGCTACATTCTGAAGCCAGCTTAGAAGTTCCGAATGTTCCTCGAGGTCCTTTATCGCCTCCATGTAAGACCTATATGTCTTGAAGAGTAACTTCCCACTTATTCCGTACCTCCACTGAATCCTCCTCATCTCGGCCTTTGACATCTCTAGGATCGAGAGTCTTTTCCTCGCGCCTATGCACGGTATTCCTCTTTGCTCAACCTCGTCAACCACGCCATGGAAGTTCGGCTCCTCCGGCCCTATTACAACCATGTCAACCCCCCACTGCTCCGCAAGCGACGCCACCTTCAAGGGATCAGTTACCTTCGCGAGCACATACTCCCCTCCAGTCCTTTTGACAAGCCTGTATATCCCAAAGTTCCTATCTTCGCTCACCCAGAAGAGCTTCGGCTCATGAGCACTCCTGGCTATCGCTTCAGCCAGCGCATGTTCCCTAGAGCCGCCTCCAATACCCATAATCCTCATCTTTTTTCACACCCCCAGCACTTCAGACAAAGCTCACTTCTCTCAAGCCCTATCGCCTTACAAAGACCATCAATGGATAGGAAGGCGAAGGAGTCTGCTCCAACAACTTCGGCGATCTCCCTTTCATCAAGCGCCCTCGCTATGAGCTCATCAGGCGGCGGTATCTCGATACCATAAGGACATGAAGCCATTATCGCCGGACTCCCTATCCTTACATGAATCCTCCTCGCTCCCCTCCTCTTCATATTCCAAACCGTATTCCTCAGAGTCGTCCCACGGACAACACTGTCGTCAATCAACACAACGTCCCTTCCATCCATCGCGCATCTTATTGGGTTTAGTTTGAGCTGAACACCCATCAACCTCTCAAAGATCGATGGTTTAATCGCCGTCCGAACCTTTCTACCCGTAGTCACGAAGCCCAAGGAGGCCGGAATGCCTGAGACTCTTGAGTAGCCTAGAGAAAATGGTATCGCCGTCTCGGGAATCCCTATAACAATATCGGCCTCCACAGATCTCTCCTTAGCCAAGATCATCCCAATCCTTTCTCTAACCGAGTAGACGCTTATACCATCGATGACAGAGTCCGGCCTCGCGAGGTAAACATACTCGAAGCTGCACCTGTTCATGTTCGGCTCGTTGCAGGACTTCACCTGAGATTTCTCTATGCTGTAGGGATCAAACCTGACAACTTCCCCAGGCTTAATGTGAGCGATGTGTTCCATCCCGAGTACGTCTAGGGTCGATGATTCTGAAGCCACCGCGCCGAGGTCGAAGCCGAGAGACCCGATTTCAAGCGGTTTAACACCATGCACGTCTCGGCCCGCTATAAGCTCTTGGTTCTCTGTCAGCGTCATAAACGAGTAACCACCATCAACCTCTTCGATAACCCGCCTCGCCGCCTTCAGAGAGTCACCGGTCCTAGAAAGCTCGTCTGCAAATAGTTCTCCAAATGCCCTCCAAGAATCTTGGACACTATTCTCGAGGCTCGGTTTACCATCACCAATCAAGACCATTCTGACAGGCGATTCGATAAATACTGGATGCTGCTCCTTACTCGGTGCGACATAACCTATGCCAATAAATCCCGGCATCGTGTTCAAAGCATCCTCATTGAACACTTCGTCCGCAAAGCCCTCTCCAAAGAGCTTATGGAACCCATCATCCCCGTATGTTATTATCGCTGCGAGTTCCTGGCCCCTGTGTTGTAGAGCTAAAAGGCTATAATATACGAAGCGCGCGAGCCTCCAATTCTCCCTCCCAAGCCCGAATGGATATATCCCTATCAGGCCCGGCATCTTCTCTCACCCATTACCTCGAGCAACCTGCCCCCAACTCCCCTACCCTCGAGAGCGAGCCTCCTACCCTCTTCCGCCAACTTTTGGGCATAAGGGGTCGGATAGCTCCCCGTAACGCATGCGAGGCAGAGATTCCTCGTTCCTACAGCATCACAGAAATCATCTACCTGTTGATAATTTACGGAGTCCGCGCCCAGCGACTTCGCAACCTCTTCCTCATCCCTGTTGAACCCTATCAGCTCTTGGAACGTCGCCATATCGATCCCATAGAAACATGGGCTTGAGATCTTCGGGAATGTCGAGAAAACGTGAACCTCCCTGGCCTCCGCACCTTTAAACACGCGGATTATATGACTCAGCGTATCCCCTCTGACTATGCTATCATCTATCAGGGCAACCCTCTTTCCGCGAACCCTATCCAGCAGGAGATTATACTTGTGTAATAATATTAGCTTCCTCTGCTCTGTTGGTGTTATGAACGCTCTATGCTTAAGATACCTGTGCCTAACGATCACGGGCTCCACCGGCTTTCCCGTCTCGAGATGAAATCCATATGCAGCATCTTCTGCGGTCTGCGGAACCGGGACTATTACGTCAACACCCTTCGCAACCTCTTGATACCTCTGCGCAAGCCTCCTACCAAGCTCCCTCCTAACCTCATAGACATAGCGGCCGCGGAACTTCGAATCAGGTCTAGCGAAATACGCGTATTCGAAAGCGCAGAAGCATTCGCATGCACTACTCACAACCTTTCTTTCGACATTGCCATCCTCTCCAATGGTCACGAGTTCCCCCGGCTTAAGTTCATCCAACAGATTAATCTCATTGACCGCGAGCGCGGGGCTCTCTGACGCAACCCCAAAAAGCCCAACATCATCCGAGAATCCATAGGATAGCGGCCTTATCCCATGGGGATCTCTGAACGCGAACAATTCCCCGCTTTCGTTTATACCCACGATCGCATAAGCTCCATCCAACTTCTCACAAATTAACCTGAGGGCGCTGGCAACGTCATCATTCTTAACATACTCTTCTAAGAAGACGCGGAGCAGCGTGTGGACATCTGACCTCCTATCCGCTCCATCGACGAGTTCCTCTGACACCTCAATGATATTTGTCACATTTCCGTTGAAGGCGATGCAAAGGCTCCTTCCTAGATACTCGTCAGCAACCGGCTGGGCGTCCGCAAGAAGATTAGCCTTACTGGATAGCTGGCCGGAGGTCGCATACCTGACATGCCCTATCCCAAGCCAGCCCTTAAGCTCCCTCTCCCAGATACAAAGTTCCTCCAGACCCAAGTCTGAAATCAAACCTAAACCCCTCTCAATACTTACGTGACCATCAGGACCGAAGACCGCGACACCATACGATTCGTGACCACGATGATTCAACGTCAGGAGAGCCCAATACAAGTATGACACGACTCTATCATCCTGACATCTTATGCCGACGACGCCGCAGTTCTCTCTCGGCACATCACTCATTACCGAGTCCCCTCAGAGCCTCTTCGACACTCAACAGCATCAGATCTTGTGGGGGCCTTATCCCAGCGAGAACCTCATATGCCCCCTTAACCCTCAGGGCAATCTGCCTTATGACCTCCCGTGCGAGCCTCGGCGGATCGCCCTCACCATTATACCCCATGGTCCTCAGACATACTCTAAGGAACTCCTTATCGAGACAGTAAGCCTCCTGCAATCTTCCAGGAACATAATACTTCTCCAACCATAACCTGGCAGAGTCATGTGTTGCGGGCTCATCAATCTGGATCAAACCACCTTCATATCTCCCGAATTCAAGCTTGACATCGGCAACAATTATTCCTCGGCTCTTGGCCTCTCTCCGATAGAACTCGTAAAGCTTGATCGAAGCCTCCTCCAGCTCTACCCATTCATCCCTTGTAACTATCCCCCTCCTCAGCGCCTCATCTCTCGATATTTCCTCATCATGGCCCACCTCGCTCTTAGTGGTCGGGGTCAGAATGGGCTCCGGGAGTTCCTCGGCAAGCTGAAGACCATTCAGGAGCCTGACACCAGATATTTCTCTTACCCCAGCTTTGTAGGCTCTCCAAGCCGACCCGTAGAGGTAACCCCTCACAACCCACTCAATATCTATCCTTCGAGCCTTGACAACCCTCAGCGCCCTCTCATTCACCTGCTCGATCAAGTGATTCGGAAAGACGTCTCTGCTTAACCTAAACCAATACGATGATAGGAGAGCGAGATAAACGCCCTTGTAAGGCACGAGATCTTTGAGAACAACATCAAAGGAGGAGATTCTATCTGTGTGATAAATTAGGAGCTCGGTGCCGAGATCATAAATGTCCCTAACCTTTCCCTTCCTCGGACTGTTCTTATCCCCAAATATTCTAGACTCTCTGACAGCATAACAATAAGCCCCCTCAATCAAGGGATCTTCTACAAGCTCATATACGCATGCCCGAGAGACCGTGGAATATCCTGTAATCTTGCTGTTCATACAAACCCTTGTACGCCAGCTATTGCAGCAATCATATAAACTTATGTATAAATTTGGCCGCATAATTTTACAAAAATATGTAAAAAACAGCTTATATAGGTCACGGCTTGGCCATGGTGAATTATGATTATAAAAGCAGAGCGCCCTCAGCGGAAGCGGATTAAGCTACACTACTTACGTCTCATCATATTGTCAGCCTGTCCCGTATTCTTCATCGGGCTTACATAAAGTGTCTCTATTTTTTGAAGAAGTTCTTCATAATGCTTTATGTTCATGACCTCAGGCAGGTCTATTTCTATGGATCATCATATCCTCTATTCTTACGTTAAAGACTTTCGCGAGCTTGAATGCAAGCCTTAATGATGGTAGATATTTCCCATTCTCGATTGGCTTATCGTCTGTCTCGTGATACCTGCCATCTTTGCCAGCCCCTCCTGAGCCATCCTATGCCTGGTCATCAGCTCCCTAAGCTTATTGCTTATAGTCATACCCTTCATCTACCCTCGTAGTGTGTCTTTTTGACGCAGGAGTAGTAAATGTATGCGATGTAGTAAGTGATGAACAAGATCCCCCCATCCTGAGTCTTAAGCTCGTAGTCAACACCATCGCCCAAGAACTGGAGGGCTCTTAACAACCCTAACTATGCCCCACATCCCATAAACTATGCTTAACATTTGGGAGATTTAAAACGGCGCTTTTTCTTTTAAAAATAGGGTCAAAGGTATATAAAAAGCCATGAATAGAATGATTATCGGGACGTAAAGCGGGGTAGGGTAGCCAGGATAACTGGCCAATTTTTTGGGTGGGTAACCGAGGCTCGAAAAAATCGCCTCTCTATGCCATAGAAGGCCGGAATTTTCGGTTTCCACGCTCGAGGGACGGCCGGAGTTTATATAGGGATTAAATACTGAAAGGCTTAAACATTGGATGGGCCATCCACGTCCTCACATTTTTTTGTGGCTCTCTAGGTACTCCTCGATCGCTTTCATGACGACAAACTTAATTTTAAGCCCGTTCCGCTCTTAAATTAATTTTTTTATTTTATTTTTGCGAGGAGAATGATATGACCAAAAAACAGGTCCTGTTGTTACTCAAAGTTAATGCTCCCCTAAAAATCGAGACAAGGGGAAACTTCACAACCTACCGTTTAGGAAAAGTCGCGTATTTTTGGCGCCTTGACGAAAATGGGGAGGGCGGGCGAGTTTTTTGTAAAATTGGGGGAAAAGAAGAGGAGGTGGGTTATGTAGAAAGTTTTGAGGGGGCATTTCTGCTCGCGGCGCTGCATGCAAGAGGTTTTTGGCGAGAACAGAGAAGCGTAAAATCCGTAAATCGGCCGAAAACTCGAAAAAAGTGAAAAGGGACAACGAGGGGGTTGTTCTGTCCCCTTTAGGTAAAATCCGCCATTTTTTCGGGATTTTGGTCAAAGGGCACAAAAGGGGCAGATTTCGGCCTTTTAGGGTCAAAGGGGAAAAGTTAGGGGCCTAAATGGCTCGAAAGGGCTCGTTTTTGCCCCTTTAGCGAAAAAGGGCAAAAAATCGGGGAATTTATGCAAAGGGGACACGAGGGGGCCTTTTTCGGCTTTTTTCGACTAAAGGGACACGAGGGGTAGTATTACGATTTTTAAAAATCGTAATACTTCGGATCAATCGGATCACATATTATAATATATCTGATCCGAGTGAGCCAAAGTATTACTGATTTTCAAAATCGTAATACTAAGCGAATTGCTCAAGCTTCGTGGGAAGTGCATATATGCCCCGGCCAGTCCTAACGATGCGGCCTAAATTAACCCCGAGGTCTATCGCTCGCTTAAGCGTTCCTTCTGGAAATGGTAAACTTTCGATTAATTCTCGCCTCGTGGCGGGGTTACCCTTAACTTCGAGATATTCGATAATGGCCTCGAGGGCTTTAGTAATTTCATTTTGAACTTCTTCAAATATAATCTGTCTGCCCTTAATCGCTAACTTCTCATTAGTTTTTTCAAACACCACCTCGAAAGCCTGCTCTTCTCCGTAACGTTGCTTGATGGTTCTTAAAAATTTGCTATCCTTGAAAGCTTGCAGAAGTAGGACGATGTCAGCCTCGTTTACGAGAACCGAGCTCCCTCGAATCTCGTCTTTCGCCTCGACCGCAAAGGGCA
>Ga0071330_1062597_pt1 | contig 38549 bp, 32 predicted proteins | sample GBScel77sediment_FD_63802 | JGI IMG/M metagenome (GOLD analysis project Ga0071330, IMG submission 63802) | Hot spring sediment microbial communities from Great Boiling Spring, Nevada - Cellulolytic enrichment Sediment 77C v2 (version 2) | ecosystem: Environmental > Aquatic > Thermal springs >...
TAAAAATAAAGAGGCTGTCACCTCATCTTTTTAGACAGCCTCAAAAACCAAATAAAAAAGAGAATATTATAACCCAGTATTAAATTTTCTACATGAAGTTAAAAATTATGCATAAAAAATATCAAAGAGGTTAACTTCTTTATAATACCTCTTTAATTTGTGTAAAGTCTATTATAAGGTCTTCAAAAATACCAACCTTGACCTTGTCATTGAAGTTATAAACCTTTGGTGAAGAGTAACCTATATTGTCTTTATATGTGTAAATCACAATACTTTCTTCATAAGGATTGACAATCCAATATTCTTTGACTTTAAACTGATTATACAGGTTTAGCTTTCTTACATAGTCGTGAGAAGGATTGTATTCTGATACAACCTCAATTATCATCTCAGGAGCTCCAACACAGCCTCTTTCAGTGAGCTTTTTCTTATCGCATATGATTGATATATCAGGCCGGACAACGTTTGTTGCTTTGCTTTCCTCCTGCCCTTCCTCTACAAGGATAACATCAAATGGAGCTGTATATACTTTGCATGGTTTATTGTTTTGCTTGATGTAACTATTTAACACTGTTATCAACTATGTTATAATTTCTTGATGTATTCTTGAAGGTGCAGAGCTCATATTGTAAATAACACCATCAATAAGTTCTACCCTTACGTCTTCTGAAAATCCAAGATAGTCAGCATAGGTGTAAACCTTATTAGGTATTCTTTCTTCCATCTGAATCACCTTCTTATACTTTTTTTACAGTTTCATAATAAACTGTGATGGTCATCAATGAATCACGATTAATATCTTCTTCACTGAATCAATATTTTATCAATACCCTTTTACTGCATCGTATCACTAAACAAATAAGATTGCAAGGAATAATAATAAAAAATATAGCAAAGAACTATGCAATACTTACTGATGAAATATATTTAATTATCTTAATTATCTCCTCATCCATCCCTATCTTGTAAATGCCAAAACTTTCGCCAATATTACTATTGATATCAACTTGCCACCTCACATCATATCCTATAAATCATCTAAACGGTGTTTTTATTTTACAGGTTTAGACAGCTGGGGTATTTATAATCCGCCTGATCAATGATTGTTCCACCCCCCAGCAGGCGGTATTTGAAACAACCTTTCTTTTTATCAATTAATTTATCTTATAGCAATCTTTAAGATGTATACCTTAAATTATTTATCTTTTATTTTAACTTTATTGACAAAAAAGTGTCAATCTTGTATTATATATGAGTGTAGTTGAATATAATCATAGAATGAAGGGGGTAATTATGAACTTAGCTGAAATCTTAAAAATTCTTGGTGATGAATGCAGACTGCGAATAATCAATCTACTTTTGGAACAGAGGCTCTGTGTGTGCGACATAGAAAAAATACTTGGTACAACACAATCTAATACTTCAAGACATCTAAACAAACTGAAAGTGGCAGGAGTTTTATCAGCTACAAAAAAATCGCAGTGGATATATTACAGTATGAACGAAAGGTTCTTACAAGAAAATGAAAAGTTAATTGAATTTCTAAAGGAAAAGTTTTCTCAGCAAGAAATCTTTAGACAGGATCTAATTCGGTTAAAAGAGTTGAAAGAAAAAGGTGAAGAGTGTGAACATGTTTTAACAAATGTGCAAAGGAGTGATATTTAAAATGAAACCTAAAGTTGCTTTTGTTTGTGTTGGTAATTCATGTCGAAGCCAGATGGCAGAAGGTTTTGCAAAACACTACGGCAAAGATTTGATTGAAGTGCATAGTGCAGGAACAGATATTGCAAAAGAGATAAATCCTCTTGCCATTGAAGTGATGAGAGAGGTTGGAATTGATATATCTTCACAATTTCCAAAAACAATATTTGATATTCCAAAAGAAGTTGATTTTTTAATCACCATGGGTTGCGGTGTTGAGTGCCCATTTATCCCGTGCAAGGTAAAAGAGGACTGGGGATTACCTGACCCAGCAGGAAAACCTATTGAAGAATTTAGAAAAGTAAGAGATGAAATAGAAAAAAAGGTTTTGAATCTTCTTGAACGAATTAAAAAAGAATACTATGGAAAGGAGAGCTAAAAATGGAACAAAAAAAATGCTTGTCATTTTTAGATAGATTTTTGACAGTCTGGATTTTACTTGCTATGACTATAGGTGTTATGATAGGTTACTTCTTTCCAAATTTTGCAAATGTACTAAACAAACTTAGCATTGGAACAACTTCAATTCCAATTGCTATTGGGTTAATCCTGATGATGTACCCTCCTCTTGCAAAAGTAAGATATGAAGAGATAGGAAAAACAAAAACAGGTAAAAAACCTTTTGGAATTGCAATTCTATATAACTGGTTTATAGGACCTGTTGTCATGTTTTTGCTTGCCATCTTGCTTTTGAGAGATTATCCGCATTACATGATAGGAGTGATACTTGTAGGCCTGGCTCGATGCATTGCGATGGTTCTTGTATGGAATGACCTTGCAGATGGTGACAGGGATTTTGTTGCAGGACTTGTTGCTCTCAATGCAATCTGGCAAGTTCTTACCTATTCAGTATTAGCATATATATTTATAAAGTTACTTCCTCCACTTTTTGGAATAAGCACATCTTCAATAGCATTGAATATTTCTATAAAAGAAATAGCTGTAGCTGTATTTATTTACCTCGGTATTCCTTTTATAACTGGAGTATTGACAAGAATTTTTCTGGTTAGTAAGAAAGGCAGAGAATGGTATGAGAAAAATTTTGTGCCCAAGATAAGCCCAATAACTTTAATAGCATTACTCTTTACAGTCATTGTGATGTTTTCTCTAAAAGGAAAATACATTGTTACATTACCGTTTCATGTATTGAGGATTGCAATACCACTTTCGTTGTATTTTGTTATAATGTTTTTGATAACATTTTTTACATCATACAAAAGAAAATATGATTATCCTGAAAGTGCAACTGTTGGTCTGACAGCTGCAAGTAACGATTTTGAGCTTGCAATTGCAGTGGCTGTTGCAACTTTTGGTTTAGCTTCAGGTGAAGCATTTGCAACAGTTATTGGACCCCTGATTGAGGTTCCTGTTATGCTTCTTTTAGTAAATGTTGCTTTGTATTTAAAGAAGAAGCTTTATAGCTCTCAAGATGAAAAAAGTTACAAAGAAAATTCCTTCAAGCAGAATTAGAGAGGAATTTGAAGAAGAATAGAAGCTTTTAAAAAAAGCCATCCTTACAAATGCAGCAGAGGGTGGCTTTTTTGTTTACAATTCAAGAAAAAATAAAGAAGTCTGTTTAATAACAAAATTTTTATTTTGCAATAATATATAGGCAAAACAAACTCAAAACCAATTTTAAGAAAAGGGGCTGTCCAAAAAGACACCTGGACAGCCCCTTCCTTGCATTATACAGTTTTTAACTCATTTAGTTTTACTATAAATTAGCAAAATAACAATCTTAAAATCTTGCTTTTAAATAACCTCGGTTATTTTCTATATTATTGAATTAATTCTTCAGACTTTTAGGTAAAATCCTGTGCGCTCAAAAAACTCCTCAGATATTCTTTTCAAAACATTTTCGTCTACATCTTCACTTAATTTTATTTTTACCTCTCTTGTAGTTGGATAAATACTGGGATTTTTTTGAATTTCTATATTGTATTTTGATAAAATTTCACTCAATATATTTATCATTTCAACTTGATTTATTGTCTGGGAAACTCTTATATCCCATCCGGTCTTCTCCGAAAGCTGAACAAGTTTATCTTTATACTTTTCGCCCACAAAGGGTGTTACAAAAGAAAGTTCAATGTACTTTCCGCCTTCTTTAATACTTTTTTTATAAATCCTATCTTTCTCATTTTCAAAATAAAGGTCAATCAAAAGCAGTGCTTTATTTTGCTCCATCTTGTTTTTTTGTAAGTTTATACCTTCTTCTTGCTTATTTTCTTCAACATCAAATATCAAACTAACCCCGGTTTCTTCCAAAAATTTTTCGGATAAATTTTTCATTTGTTCAAATTTTTCTTTTATTCTTATCATTATAGCATTTATCACTGGATTATATGAAAACTTTAATAATTTAACGTTATAATTTTTAAGAAGATTCTTAACATACTCCGAAGCATATGTCAGATTAATATTTGGATTTATATCAACCTTCCAGAGAGTTAATTTCTCAAATTCCTCAATTTTTTCCTCAAGCCTTTTTGCTACCTGAGGAAAATTAAAGTAAAATGTAACTACCTTGTTTTCATTGTTCATACCGACCTTGTACAGTCCATATTCAGCAAACATTTCAAAAGCAAGCTCTCGCATCCTGTTCTGCTCCATAGGCTTTGGCTTTAGCCTTTCTTCAAGCTCTTGTGCAGATAAAATTCTAAACAGGTATGGTTTTCTGGGATTTTGTTCAAAATAAACAGATTTCTTTAAAAGTTCAAATACCCTGCTTATTTCATCTTTTTCCAATAATTCTTTACCATTCCAAATCAAGATGGCATGTTCAGCCGTTATATAATTGAACTCCTGCTTATTTTCTACAAGGTACTGCCACAAAAGTTTCAGATTCTCTTCATTTAAAAGTTCTTGATTGTTGAGTTTCCTCACATTTAAAAATGACAATTGCTTTCTTGGCCTTTCAATTGATATTATATTAACTTCACCATTTTGCGGAACAACTATATTTGCATCAAGTTCTTTTACAGCCATATCCGAAATTTGTGAAATTGCTTCTTCACTGCCATGTGCAAAAATGACAGTTCTTGGCCTTAGTGTTGATAAAAATCCAAGAATCTTATCTCTGTCACTGTGTGCTGAAAGCCCATACTTTTCAACTCTACATCTTACTTCATATTCTTTACCATTCAGCTCAATTTTTCTTTCATTCTCTGGAAGTTCGGCAAGCTCTAAAAGTTTTCTTCCAGGCGCTTCTTCATCCTGATACCCTGTTATTGCAACCAGAGCATTTTGACTTTGCACAATCTTTTCAGCGTAAAATATAGAAGGTCCCCCTGTTAGCATACCAGAACTTGAGATTATTACACATGGGTCTGAAGAAGAAATTATTTCTTCTCTTTGTTTTTTGTCAGAGACCACGTTTATATTATCAGCTAAGAATATCTCCTCACCTTTTAGTACCCTTTTATAGTACCGCGATGACAGATAAGTAGGATTGTTCCTGTAAACTCTTATAACCTCTCTTACCATTCCGTCAATGAACACATTAAAACTAACCTTTCTTTTTTTCATATAATTTCTCAAAATAAGAATAACCTCTTGTGCCCTTCCTATTGCAAATGCAGGAATTAAAACTTTACCTCCCTGTGATATAACCTCATAAATAGTATTAAATAGTCTTTCTTCTTCAAAACTTCTGTTTGTGTGAAGCCTGTCACCATAAGTTGATTCGCATATAACAATATCAGGTCTGATTTTGGGAACTGAAGCCTTGTCAACAGTAAGCTGCTTGTCTGCTGAAAAATCACCCGTGTAAAGAATGCTACCTTCCTGAGTCTGAATAAATATCATGGAAGCACCAAGGATATGACCCGCCGGGAAAAAGGTCACCCTGATTCCTTCAACAGGTTCAAATGTGTAGTTAAATCCGTAGGTAAGAGTTCTATCAAGCAAATCTTCTACATTCTTTTCAGCATATATAGGTATTTCATCTTCTGCAATCTCCATAATCCTCAAACTATCATATAAAAGCACCTTTATTAAATCTTTTGTAGGCTGGTTTGTATAAAAGAAAATATGAGGATATTCTCGTGCAATAAGAGGAAGGCTTCCTATATGGTCAAGGTGAGCATGGGAAATAAAACAAACATCAACACCGCCAAGCTCGCGAAGAAGCTGTAAGTTAGGAAGTTTATCCTCTTTCATTCTTATTCCAGAATCAATTAAGATGTTCCTGCCACTGGCTTTTATTAAAACACTAGATGCGCCAACTTCTTTTGCTCCACCCAAGAATACTATCTCCATTTTTCAGCTCAACTCCATATTAAGTTTTTCCACTAAAGTTTAGTTCAGCTATAACCATTCCAATTAAAATTAAACCACATCCAGCATAAGAAATCAAAGACAAAATTTCAGTCGTATTGTTAGGTCCAGATGGTATTATGGCAGAAAAAAATGCACCAAAAACTGGCTCGGCAGAAAAAATGAGTGCTGTATGAGTAGGGGTTGTGTACTTCTGTACAAAAACTTGAGCAGTAAATGCTAATGCTGTCCCTAAAATCCCTGTTACTAAAATAGTAATAATGCTTGTAAGATTAAATTTAATATTTATAAGATCAATGTTAAAAGCAATTGAGGCCATAATATATAAAAATGCTGCACTCATTAGCTGAAAAATTGCAATATTTATTGTGTTTATATTATCTTTTGCCGTGAATATGTCAATAGAGATAATTTGAAACACAAAACAAAGGTCAGCAAGAAGGGTTAAAAAATCACCAAAATTAAAGTTTGAAAACCTTGCACCACTCAAAAGCCAAAGTCCAATAAAAGCTAAAACTACACCACCTATTACATTTATTTCGGGTACTTTTCTTTCAATCAAAGCTACAAATACAGGAACCAATATAACAGTAAGACCAGTTATAAAAGCTGATTTTGAAGCATATGTATATTTTAACCCTATAACCTGAAGAAGCATCCCTGCAAATAGAAAAAATCCAATGATGCTGCCATAAAGAACTTCCCTTAATTTCAACCCTCTTAGATTTTTCCAGAATATTATTAAAACTATCAGCCAGGCAAGTGTAAATCTGACAGCCAAAAATGCCACTGGGTTCATATCTAAAACTGTACTTTTCATAAGTACAAACGAACTTCCCCATACCATTGTAACAAAAAGCAAAATAACATCTGCTAAAATCTTTCGTTTTTCACTCAAGTTTTTTCTTCCTTTCTGTGTAAAAATCTTTTCTGGCAGCTAAAAAGGGCTGCCATTAAAACCTAAAAGACAGCCCTCTTATACTTGCTCTCAAATATACACTTTTTTATCTTATCACAATTACAGTATCTTTTGCAAAAACTGTCTTGTTCTCTCTTGCTTGGGATTTGTGAATATCTCTTCAGGTAATCCTTCTTCCACAATCTTCCCTTTGTCCATAAAAACAATTCTGTTTGCAACCTCTCTCGCAAATCCCATCTCATGAGTCACAACAAGCATTGTCATGCCTTCTCTTGCCAGCTCTTTCATTACATTTAAAACTTCACCCACAAGTTCAGGGTCAAGTGCAGATGTGGGTTCATCAAACAACATCACCTTGGGTTTCATAGCCAAAGCTCTGGCAATTGCAACTCTCTGCTGCTGTCCACCAGAAAGCTGAGAAGGATAAAAGTCTGCCTTGTCTTTGAGCCCCACTTTCTCAAGAAGCTTCATTCCAAGCTCCACTGCTTCTTCTTTTCTCATTTTATTAACTACAACAGGTCCAATTATCACATTCTCAAGCGCTGTCATGTGAGGAAACAGATTGAACTTTTGAAATACCATTCCTATCTGTGAACAAAACCTTGCTATCTCTTTTGAACTATGTTTTTTGTGCTTTTCATTCAATCCTTTATCTTCAATCACAAATCCATCAATTTCAATATACCCTGCATTGATTCTCTCTAAATGATTAAGACAGCGCAGGAAAGTGCTTTTGCCAGATCCAGACGGACCTATTATAACCACAACTTCTCCTTTGTCTACCTCTAAAGACACCTTGTCCAGAACAATATTGTGCCCAAAATATTTAACGACATCCTTTGCAATTATCATTTTTTTATTTTTTTCTCCATTAATGCTGTTCATATTTCCCCAGCCTCTTTTCAAGCCAATTAAATATTGTAGTAAAAATTGTAGTAAGCGCTAAATATATTACAAGTGCGGCTAAATAAATCTCTGCATCTCTTCCAGTTTGAGATGCCTTTAATTGTGCTGCGCGCATAAGTTCAACCATGCCAATTGTAGAAACAAGTGAAGAATCTTTTAAAAGAGCTATAAACTCATTTCCAATTGGTGGTATCAATCTTTTGTATGTCTGAGGAATAATTATATATCTCATAGTTTGAATATATGTCATACCAAGTGCTTTAGCAGCTTCATACTGCCCCCTGTCTATTGATAAAATTGCTGCTCGTATAATTTCTGCGGTATATGCTCCTGAGTTTATAATAAGAGCAATTGCACCTGCCAGAAATGCTGGCAGTGTCAGAGCAGGAACAATTTTAGGAAGACCATAATAAATAAAAAATATCTGCAAAAGCAATGGTGTTCCTCTGAAAAGCCACACATAAAAGCTGCCAATATAATTTAAAAGTCTTATTTTTGAAATTCTAAAAAGAGCAGCAATAAGCCCAAATATAAGTCCAATCGTAACTGCAATCGCAGTAAGTTCAATTGTAATAACGCTTGCTTTTAAAAGAACAGGAAAATATTTTATTACAACATTGTCTATCAACCTATGCCACCTCTATTTTAATCTGTAATGTCTTCTCCAAACCATTTTTCAGATATTTTTGCAATAGTCCCGTCCTTTTTTAACTGGTCTAAAATCTTCTGAATTTCATTGTAAAGTTCTTTGTCCTCTTTTCTTAAAGCTATTCCCACAGGTTCTTTTTCAAGCTCAGCAGGTGCTATGTCAAACTTTTCAGGATTTTGTTTTTTATAATAATAAGCAACAACACTGTCTATCACAACTGCTTTTATTCTTCCAATGTCAAGGTCGTTAAAAGCATCAGTTATCCTTTCATATCGCGTGACATCTTTCTCATAGTTTATAAACTTCAATTTTTGAACTGCATTGTCACCTGTTGTGTTTGCCTGAACCCCTATTTTAATACCTTTTAAATCTTCAAAGCTTTTGATTGAATTGGTACCCTTTTTTACAGCAATTACCTGACGAATGTAAAGGTATGGTCCTGCTAAATTGAAGGTTTTCTTTCTCTCATCTGTGATACTAAAACATGAAATAATTGCATCAAACTTTTTAGACTTTAAAGCACTCTGGATTCCGCTCCAGTCAACGGTGACAATTTTGGGCTTTGCTCCAAGCTTTTTAGCTATTTCATTCGCTAAATCTACATCAAAACCAACTGTGTTATTATTATCATCAGCAAATTCCATCGGTGGAAATGTGTTATCCATTCCCACTGCAAATTCTTTTGTCTTTTTTATCTTTTCTAAGGTTGTCATGCCTTGGTTATTAGATGAACATCCGCTTAATAAAGGAATGAAAAATGCTATTAGCAAAACCAACACTACAAACTTTTTGTACATATAAATAAGCCCCTTTCGCTGATTTAATCTATAAACACACCTCAATAATTATACACTCATTTTAAAATTTATCAATATCAATTTTAAGCAAAACTCGATGTTCCTACTTGAAAATTGTCTTGCTAAAAATATATGCAATCCACTCTCTTGTTGCAAAACTATTTAATTTCAAACCTTTTATTTCTTCAGCACTTATAAGTTGATTGTTCACAAAAGCATTTATATACTGGTTTGCCCATGAATTATAATCATTTTTTGAGACAGACTTAAGCTTAAGATACCTTGCCAAAATTGCAATTGCCTGCTCATAAGTGACCCCATCGTTTGGCCTAAAAACAAGCCTATTTTGTTTATCTTTCATACCTGTGATAATTCCCATCTTATAAAGGGTTTCTATCTCAGATTTTGCCCAGCAGTTTTGAATGTCAGAAAAAGAATACTTTTTGATGTTCTTTTCTATTTTTATATCAAACACATTTACAAAAAGCTTTACAAACTCCTGACGGGTTATCTTGTTTTTCGGTTTGAAAGTGTCATCTCTATACCCATCAATCTTTCCAATGCTTGCAAGAAATAAAATGTGGTCTTTGTATGGCGTGTTTTTAATGTCTTTAAACAGCAAAGAACCATCTGAAGGCATAAGAATTACTCTTACTGGCAAAAGAAACATACTTTGGGGAATTAAAACCGAATTTGACTCAGATGAAAAAGTTTTTTTGTCAGAAAAATAAACAGTAACTTGTCTATCCGAGTCTCTTGTAAATCCTTTTACATAATAGTTCTTGTTTGTCTTTGAATACAATATAACTCGCATATTATTCGTGCCATTAAAGTAGTATTCAATCTTACAAAACACATCTGCTGCAAACACCTTTGACTGCCACAAAAAAGCTACTGTTAATATCAAACAAACAAGAGTTCTTTGAAAACCTCTCATCTTGTTTTGTCACCTTCTTACCTTTATCATTTTTGTTATATACTTGAAACAACATGATAGAAAAATGCTAAAACATATTCTCTTGTTGCTGTCTCTTTAGGATTGAACGTAACATAGTCAAAAAGCCAGCCCATCTTGTATGCCTTCTTCAATGACAAAATGTATTTGCCGTCGGCAGAAAGTTTTGTCCATGTAACATTGTCCGCCAAGATTTCATTACCAGTGTAAATTTCATAAAACTTTACCATCATGTCTACAGCAGCTTCTTTTGTGAGAATAGAATTGTCCTGGGTACTTTCAATTAGCCCTGCCTTGTAGGCTTTTCTAACATAATCGTCATTTATTTCAAACCTGTAGAGTCTTTTCTTCTCTGCAAAATATACCAAAAAAGAGGCAAGCTCCTGTTTTAACACAGCATTTTTTATTCCTATTGTATCACTCGTATCGTCGCTGGGAAAGTTTTTAAAAAGATTGTAAAGCTTTGTTGCATAACTACTTGAAATTATATCTTTATAAAAGCTTTTTCTTACAATCACAATTGCCTGAGGTGTTTGTAAATTAAACGTCACACCTTTGTTGTCACTTGCAAACTCAACACTATCTGGTTCTTTCCAAGAAAGAGAGGTCAAATCAAAAACATGTGGTATTGCCACTGACCATGGCTCTCTGTTTACAAGTGAAATTTTAATTGGCATTGGAAAATATGATATTCCAATCTGCTTTGTCAAGCTTGAAGCTGTGTATCTGATATCATACACTTCAGAGATAGCATCTTTCACGTTATATTTGTCAGACGCTTTTATAAATGTTAGTTCACTGTAGATACTTGAGGGTGATACGCCAGATAGTGTCAGTTTATTTATGTCGATACTGTCGATGGCAGCAAAATTGAACTGCGAAGATGCACCGTCTAACATGACAATACAATCTTTATTGAGCTTTACAAGTGCCTTTAAAACATCATATCTTATCTTTATCACAAACTGGTAAATAGATTGATTTGTTCTTTTTGTAAAATCAATCGAAACAGGCTTTGAATCCAAAGATTCATTTACATACCTGTAAGTAATCTCTACTATCATTTTCCCAACAGAAGGATCCTCTATGGTTATAACAGGCTGAGTTGTATCTTGAATTGAATCAAATACGCCTGTATATTCACTTACATCCTTTTTTGTAACAAAAGATATAATTTCTGTCGACTGAGAAAGCTGCCCGTCAGAAGCTAAAGCAAACAGTCTTGCCCAATACCTTGTATTAGGTTTCAAGCCTGATACCTTATATTCAGTAGCATCTGTATCTGTGGTATATTTCTTAGAATTATAAAATGAAATATTATCAGCTATCTCAACCACATACTTTCTGCCCAGTTCAGCAATCTCCCAAACAAAAATGACATAGTCCTTTCCATAATCTTTTATACCAAAAGCAATCGGCGTTTTTGGAGGTGGTACTTTCTGCGTCCTGCCAAAAACAGGACTGCAAAATTCCGAATATATTTTTTGATTATCTTTAATGATATATGCCCTTACTCTGAAGTAATAAAGAGTATCTGGTTTCAGGTTCTGAACTGTGAAATAACAGAGTCCAGTAGTATAATCAACTTCTTTTATAGACGGTTTAAAACTATCTGACACAATCTGCCATGCATTTGCATCTTTTATGTCTTCCGAAACTTGAACTTCAAAATATACATTCTCTATATAGCTCCATGAAAGCTGTGCAGAGTTATATGTTGTTGTCACAACACTCAAGTTTTCAACAACTGGAACTGAGGAAGGCAGCGGTATTTCATACTTTATTAAAGTTGTTGCCATCACTATATTTGATGGTAGTGAATAATAAACGTTATTATCAATTTTTCTGACTGCTCTTACAAAAAATACATACCTTGTATTTGAAGAAAGATTACTTACTCTAAATAAAATTTTGCCAGATGAATCCAGCTGATAATCAGAAAGTATAATCTTCTGAAAACTTGCTGGATCAAGATTTTCTGGATTAGTTATACTCATTCCGTCCTGGTACACTGCAAAGTTGACCTCATATAAGATGCTTCTGTCCACAGTCGGTGGCTGAACACCTGCAATAGTTATAGGCTGCCATGATAAAACTACAGAATCATAAGTTGTATAAACAACAGACAAAAGGGTTGGAGCAGCAGGTGGAGTTATATCTCCAGACAAAGTATACGATATCGTAAAAGCCGGAGTAGATTCTTTATAAATGTATGTTCCCTGTTCATAATCGAAAAACCTTTTTTTCACCACAACCTTCAAAATATAAACAGTGTTTTTTTCAAGACCTGTAATGTCAAATCTGTAGTATCCTGTTGGAAGATTGTTCTCATCTTTTTCTTCATCTGAACTTTTCATCTGATAATTAGATATATATAGAGCAAAATCAGTATTATTAACTAAATATTTCTTGTAATAGAAATCATATACAACTTCTTTATCTGTTGGTATTTTGAATCGTAAAGAAATTGTATCCTGAGATTTTGGAAAAGCTGTTAAATTTTCTGCCGCAGGTGGTGCAAAAGGTAGTGTATATGGATGAACATAAAGATCTTTTGATCTGATAGAAACTTTTCTTCCGAAACTATCAAAAACATCAACCTGTATTCTGAAAAACACATCCTCTGTTATGCTCACCACCGCAAAAAACTCATTCGCCGAAACTGTACCAATTAAAGTGGGTATCTGGTCTTTGCTACCTTTGTAAATCTCATATTCGTTTTCAGCAATTGAGACTTTCGCCCATCTTATCCAAACGACATTGTCAGCAATCCTTTGAGCCTCTGCCTGAATGTATGTTGCTGCTTCACCAATCACTTTTATGTTAGGAGGCATGTATGTCTGAGGATCACGCCAGATTACCTCTTGCGGCAAATTTCTAGGCAAAACTTTTACATAGTAAAGACTGCTCGGTGAAAGTCCTGCTGCTGTGTATTTGAGTTTCCTGCCAGGAAGAATTTCAACCCTTCCACCCGGCTTTTGGCTTTGAAGAAGGGTTATCCTCTCACCATCAATTTGATACTTTGTTGGCGTTGTAAAGCTTATGTCTTTTGATACATATATGTCATAATCTATTCTCTTGCCAGAATAGTAAACATCGTCCCATACAATGTCGATAGCATCTTCAGCATTTGTATAACATTCAACAAAGATAGGTGTCAAAAATACAATGGTATTTGAATATGAAGAGTAATAAACAACACTTCCTGTCTGCTCCTGCAAAACTCTTACACTTCTTATTTTAGCATAGAAAATTATTCCGCTTGGTATTTTTTGACCGTTTGGTAAACTTTGAACTTTATATGTATAGTTGCTGTTAGATACTGTAAGATTAAGGTCATTCTTGTATATGGTGTATCCATAAGGAAATCTGGTAGGGTCATCCCCAAGATACAGTTCAAAGTAGTCAAAGTCTGAGTAAGAATACTGCCACGAGAAATAAAGGGTTATAGTTCCATCCTGTGCTACTTCCATTCTTGGAAGATTATTTGCAAGAGCTATATTTAACTTCTCAGGTGCGGGAAGAACAATCGCAGGCTGGGCTACTATATTTGGGTGTACCAAAACAATTAAAAAAGATATCACAATAAAAATGGAAATTATCCTGCTTGTAATAGATCTCATCTTTCTTCTCACCCATTTTTTTAATATTTTAAAATTTTTTCAAGATTAACAATATAGTGGACAAATTCATCAACCTTTATTACTTCATAAGGGTCCAAATCGTCATCAACAACCCCTATTGACATCATGCCAATGATAAATTTTTTGTACCTTCCATCAGGAATAAAACTTGTTGACTTTGTAATAACAATATTGTCAATCGAAGATGATATCTTCTGTTCATATACCCTTGCCAAAATATATATTGCTTCTTGCCTTGTCAGATTCCCACTTCTAACTTTTTCACAATCAACACCAAACACTCTTGTTATAAGCATGGATGCATAATCCTGAGAAAGATTTTTATCAAAATTACTGTAAAGTTCTTTTAAGTTGTACTTTTGAGAAACATACACTATATCGTCTTTGTACCTGCTAAGAGTGTAACTTGAACCAGCCTGAGTTTTCAGCACTCCAAATGTGCCAGGCTTTTCAACATTAAAGGTTGCACTGTTTGAAAGACTGTCAATAGAGAAATTGGTTACAAAGCTGCTATTCGAAAAGTCATATACAGCCCTTGTTTGGTTTGCCTGACCAGCCAAGCTTGCCAGCTTCAACGTAACGTTCACAGGTTTTGTAAAGCTTGAGACAGCCATTTCATCATTTAGATAATACCTGGCAGTTACCTTCATTGTTATCACATCAGAGTCAATATCATAACCATATGAAGGTGGCAAAGCATAAGCTGAGGAAATTTCTATTAATATCATCACCAATCCTTTATCAATTCCATATCTTTTTGAAATATTCTCAACCTCTGAAACATTCAAAGCACCCGGTGGAAGCTTTAATATACTGCTTTTGTATTTCAAAACAAAACTCTTCTGAAGCTTCTCTAGTGCATCTGCTACCCTGTAAGAAAACAAAACCTGACCTTTGGCAGAAGAATAAAGTGCTTTTGTAAAGTCTATAACAAACTCATTCGAATTTGTACGTTGGATTTCATCTTGAGCGTTTTGGTCATTGATGTAGAGATAATATTTATCAGAGCTATTTTCAAGTACAATAGTAACCTGTTTCTGATTCTGGATTTCCCTTATTCTGTTTTGTTCTTCCTCTTTGAGCTTTTGCTGCTGATTTTCAAAATCGCTCTGGTTAAAAACTGTTCTTGCTAAAACCTCTGCAAAGATGGAAACCTTTCCGCTTGGAATATGAATACTTCTTACTCTGATGTAGTACAGAGTGTTTGAATTTAAGTTCCCAATGTAATATTTATATACAGCAACTTTTGACGACACCACAGAAACAGGCGAAATTGAGCCAGAATATACCAAGCTGTATACAGTGCTACTCTCTTGTCTTACAAAAATCTGGTATCCATAATTTGGATTGCCATTCCACTGGACTGTAAGCCCATGTCCGCTTAAATCTCTTGATATTACCATTAGATTTTCAGGCTTTTCAATTGACGCAGTTGTAACTGCAATGCTTCCCCAGAGTGATTCTCTGGCATTTTCTATAGCTTTTATAGAAAAATAGTACAAAGTATTAGGAGCAAGATTTTTAAAAATCACAGGCGAAGTCACACCAATGTATATCTTTGCACCAACAGGAGCATTTTGAGAATATACATCATATACAACCTGTTCAACCATGAAAGTCGAGTCAGATACCTGCCTGTAAATCTCGACCTTTTGTTTAAGTGTCTTTATAAAGTAATCTTTTGTTTCTTCTATACTGAGCTTATTGTCTTCAAGCGGTATTGAAGTTTGCAAAATTATATATGACTGACCCGGCTTTGTATCCCATACAAGCTTTGCAGATGTTTGTGTTACCGCATCATCTTCAGGCGCAACCATAAAATTCTTGGGTATCTCTGGCTGTGAAATGACCGGTGGTATTTGTTGGGGTTTTGGCACAACAACATATGCCTTGCTAAATTCTGAAAGATAGTCTTTGTCAAGATAAACTCTTACTTTAAACCTGATATAATAAGGAGTATTGCTTTTGAGGTTCGATATATCAATGTAATTTGAAATACTCTCTGATGGAAGTTCAAAGTAAATTTTTACATTCTTTTCATCCCAGGATGACTCACAAACATATACCTGATAGTATACCTTTTCAGAAACTGTCAAGTTGCCAGAAAAGTAAACTGATTGTGATACATAATCTAATATCGCCTGATGTATCTTTGAAAGCAAATCCTCTTGATAAACATAGATTCTAAAACTTGTTTCAGAAGGTTGAATTTGCCTTACAAAATTGTCATCTACAGGCGGTATGTTTAAAACAGCAACAGGTTTTGTAGTACCAACAAATACAAGCGAAAAGTCAGATTTCTTCTGGTTTGCCGTGTTTATAATTCTAATCTTGAAATAATAAACAGTGTTTGGTTCAAGGTTTGATATCTTGTATTTATACCTTGATCCATCTAATGTCAAATCACCTGGTAAAAAGCCATCTGTATTGGGATTATAAACAGGGCTATTATAAACAAGTTTGTATACTGTAGGATTCCCCTCAGAATCAAGAATATCTTTATATTCTTTTGATATCCAAATCTGATAGATATAGCTTGAGTCATCAGAAACAGGTTTGTCAAACCAAACCTCTATTTCAGTCTGCGAAATAGTCTCAGCTTTACAGTTTTTGGGGGTTGGCGGAATATCACCAAGCTCTGTTACAGAAACTTTTATAAGTGCTGAAGGAATTCTGGTACCATCTGCAAAAACGGCTTCAACTCTTATGTAATAGTACTTTGTCGTCATAGAAAGACCGGGAATGTATGCTTCGTTCTGGTTATATGAGGTTGTTGCAAAGATGTTTTGTGGTGGAAGATTGTCCCTCGGAAGTTCATTGGCACTTGTTGCATAATATGCACGATACCTTATTTCATCCTGTTTGTAATTTCCAGGGTCAACACCACGCCATTGCACTCTCACCAAAGCCAAAGTCTTTCCATCTTTTTCAATCTCACCTATTTTGGCAGCACTAACCTGCATAAGTGTAGGGCATGCAATGTTTGTAAGAGGCTTGTAAATTGCTCTTGTACTATCCATCTTAGGGTTCATAAGAATGTAATACATAGTACCCGGTACAAGCTCAAATGTATCAATTCCATCATACTTATCATATACTGTCACACTTACTGTTTGGTTTATTTCCTGTGCAAGCTGCTGAACACCGTCTCTATAAAGCTTTATAGGAATTGTGATATTGTTTTCCTTTTGATACTTGTAAATCTCATATGTACTACTATCAACATAATACTGATTAGCATCTGATGCTGTTTGGCTTTTGCCTATAAAAATGTTGTAGCCTCTAAAACCAATGTCTGGCTGAAAATCATCTGATACGTTGATCTTATTAAAAGCAATTAACAACTTTGGATGTTCACCGCCAGAGCCAAGTGGAATATCTTCATCTTTTGCAGGGTCAGGTTCCGGCTGGGCATAAAGTTTAAACTCTGTTATAACATATATTGATTGCGAAGTCAATATTTGGTCGTCTTCGCTCTTAGCACTGACAGTTATTTTATACACTGTCGCGCTTCTGAGACCCGTTATATGGCAGTACGTATTCTGGGTTACAGTTTGAAAATTTATCTGTGAATTCGATGATGCTGCATATACTTCATATTGCACTGCATCTTCAATGCTATTCCACGATATAGAAATAGAATCTCTCGTTATTTTATAAACTCCGTTATTATCTCTTTGTACGATTATATTTAAAGAAGTTGAAAAAGTTTGTGAAAATGATTGAAGGTTAAAATTGGAAAATAAAAATGAAATCAAAATTACAGTGGAAGCTATTCTTTTTAAGTTTTTAAACATTTAATCCCACCTCAAAATGCATCTAAAATTTGGTTTTTTCAAAGTAATAATCGGCAACAAACCAGCATTTTTAAAGCACTTTTTCACACGTACATATCACTCCCACGAAACTCATCAGGCTCTTTGCTGCTTTCTCCAAAATGATATAAAAGTGCTTCTTTAATTCTCCTGGAAGCCTCTCCATCGCCGTAAGGATTCACTGCTCTTGCCATTTGAAGATACTCATTTTCATCTTCCAAAAGTTTTGTAACAATCTGGGCTACTCTTTCTTTGCTTGTACCTGCAACCACAACTGTCTTTGCTAAAACAGCCTCAGGCCTCTCTGTTGTGTCGCGAAGAACAACAACAGGTTTACCAAGCGATGGTGCTTCCTCTTGAAGCCCACCAGAGTCTGTTAAAACCAAATAGCTTCTTGCAATGAGGTTGTGCATATCATCAACGTCAATTGGATTTATCAGTTTTATCCTTGGATGGTCTTTTAAAATCCTGTACGCAACATCCTTAACATTTGGATTTAGATGTACAGGGTATACAAAAACTACATCGTCAAACTCATTTGTAATCTTCAGGACAGCCTCAAAAATATTTTCAAGCGGTTTTCCAAAGTTTTCTCTCCTGTGAGCAGTGAGAAGAATTACTCTCTTTGAAAAATCTATGTTGTTTAAACTATCTTCCTTGAACAAGTAATCTTCTTTCACAGTAAATTTAAGTGTATCAATCACAGTGTTGCCTGTCACAAAGATGGTTTCTTCTTTTACTCCTTCTGCCATCAAATTTAACTTTGCCCTTTTTGTAGGTGCAAAATGAAGATCACAAAGAGCTGCCGTGAGCCTTCTGTTCATCTCCTCGGGAAAAGGTGAATATTTGTTGTTTGTTCTTAAGCCTGCCTCAACATGTCCAATCTTTGTTTTAAAATAAAAACTTGAGAGTGCTGCCGCAAATGTGGTTGTTGTATCGCCATGGACAAGCACAATGTCCGGTCTTTCTTTCACCAAAACCTTTTCAAATCTCAAAAGCACATCAGCAGTTATAGAAAACAGGCTCTGGTTGTATTTCATTATGTCAAGGTCATAATCAGGTTTAATATCAAAAATCTCAAGTACCTGGTCAAGCATCTGTCTGTGCTGTGCTGTAACACATACTTTGACATCAAAGTGAAAATCCTTCTTTAGCTCCTTTACAAGCGGTGCCATCTTTATTGCCTCAGGTCTTGTTCCAAATACAATAAGTGTTTTTATCATTATATAAAGCTCATCCTCTCTTGTAATTTTAAATACCTTCTAAATCAAAATCTGGCGTATATCTGTCTGTTGCTGACTCTTTGTCTTGAATGTATCCATAATCAAGACCATTTTCAATAACAAAGTTTACAACCTTTTGATATTCTCTTACTGTAATCTTTCTTGAAATTTCTTTAAATTCCTTTGCTCTATACATGGGACAATACTGGCTCATAAGACTCAGCATAACTTTTCCTTTTAAATTATCTCTTATCCAGCTCAAAACCCTTATAGAATCATTTGTGTGCATTGGAAGCACTAAGTGACGAATTACAACACCTTTTTTCATTATACCATTTTCTATTACAACATCTCCAACAAGTTCAACCATTTTTAATATTGACTTTGAAGCAAATTCGAAATATCGTGGAGCATTAGAATATTTTTTTGCAATTTCATCATCAAAATATTTAAGATCTGGTAAAAATATGTCCACATATCCTCTCAAAAGTTCTATGGTTTCTGGTTTTTCATACGAAGATGTGTTGTACACAATGGGAATTCTAAGACCCTTTTCCCTTGCAATGTCAATTGCCTCAATTATATACGGAACATAAATGGTTGGCGTCACAAGGTTTATATTGTGAGCCCCTTTTGACTGAAGGTTTAAAAAAATAGTAGCAAGCTTGTTTACATCTATGAATACTCCAAATCTCATCTGACTTATTTCATAATTCTGGCAAAATACACAGCTCATATTGCACCCAGAAAAAAATACTGTGCCAGAACCATTTTTACCAGAAATACATGGTTCTTCCCAGAAATGCAAAAAGGCTTTTGCAACCTTAATGCCCCCTGCAATTTTGCAAAAACCCATTTCTCCTTCTATTCTATTTACTCCACACTCGCGCGGACATATCCTGCAATTTCTCAAAACCTCCTGAGAAAACAAAAATTTAATTCCCCCCTCTTCAAACCTCAATATTCAACATTCTTGAAATATAGAGCTTTATATCAGCAGGATTAAAAACTCTTTCTATTTTATCTCCTTCATATACAAACTTTGACACAGCTTTTGCGCCACATGCATAGATGTTATGTTTTTCCTGCATTATCATCACATTGTAAAGCCCTTCAAATCCCCTTTTACAATATCCAACATTTTCAAAGTTCCCTATCATATTTTTCTGTCTGTACATGTAGTATGGAATATAGCCGTGCTCCTCCAAGATATATTGTGTCCAATCAAGAAGGTTATTTACAGTCTCCTTATCCATAAATTCATATTCATTCCATTTGAATCTCAAAAGGCTTGCCCTTTTTATTGAAAGTGTGTGAATGGTAATTGAAGCAGGAGAAAGTTTTAAAACATCCTCAATTGTCTTTTTGTAATCATTCTCATCTTCGCCAGGAAGCCCCAATATTACATCACTGTTTATATTTTTAAAACCATATTCGTAAGCTTGCGCAAATGCCCTTTTTATATCTTCAAATGTGTGGTTTCTACCTATTATTTTCAAAGTGTTGTCGTTCGAAGTTTGAGGGTTTATACAAAACCTGACATTCAAATCATGGTTAATCTCTGCTAGATACTGCAAAAGTTTTTCGCCAATTGTATCGGGCCTTCCTGCCTCAAATGTAATCTCTCGAATATGGTCTTTTTCAAGATTCTCAAATAGACTTGTGAAAATCTTTTTTATATTCTCTATGCCTATCACTGCAGGACAACCACCGCCAAAATAGATTGCAACAATTTTATTTTTACTTTCTTTTATTTTTTGATACGTCTTTTCAAGTTCACAAATGAGGCTATCTGTATACATTCCTATTAAACTTTTTACCTGCCTTGTCATCTCGTGGCAGGAAAAAGAACAGTAAAGACACCTGGTCGGGCATATTGGAATACCTATGTACAAACAAGCCGAAGAAGGCTCAAGTTTACTTAAAATATTCATCTCATTCTTTGCAACCTTTAAAAGAAGTTTTGATTTTTTCTCAGATATATAATATTCTTTTTGCAAAAAGTTATAAATTTGTTCGTCATTTAGCTCCTGCTCCAGCAATGGATACAAAATCTTTGTCGGTCTTATTCCTGTTAAAATCCCCCAGGGAAGCTCTCTTTTTGTTTCTTGTTTTAAAAGGTCATAAAGGTTTCTCCCAAATATCCTTTTTGACTCATGCTCATCACTAACTAACACAAAATCTTTTTGAATAATTTTATCCTGCGTTTGGAATTTTAAAAACACTTTCGTTTCTTCAAAATATGCCTCAAAATGAATGTCCCCGCCATGACCAAACTTTACCTCCGCACCAGGATAAAATGCCCTTATTATATGCTGAAAATCATACAAAAATCTTTGGCTATTAGAAAAATACGTTATTCTCAAATTGTGTTCTACCCCTTTTGTAAAAAATGATTTTTCGCAAAATAAAAATAAAAAACTTATAGCATTATTTTGTGCTATAAGTCAGCAATGTATTTATTAAAAGTTTTTAAGCTCATCACCAATGGTAGTTGGCACACCATGCCCTGGATACACTTTTGTTGTTTTTGGAAGAACTAAAAGCTTTCCCTTTATAGACTCAAAGAGCTGACTTTCATCTCCAAGCGGGAGGTCACACCTGCCAAAAGAATCCTTAAACAACGTGTCGCCCGAAAACAAGATGTTATCATACAAAAAACAGCTCGAACCAGGTGTGTGCCCTGGTGTGTGCAATACTCTCAATGAAAAATCAGCAAATTCAAATACATCTCCATCTTCAAAGTACCCATCACACGTTATCTTTATTTCTGAACCAATCAGATACGATAAGTTATATGTTGGATTTGACAAGATTTCTCTTTCATTTTTATGTGCATAAATTGGTAGCTTAAACCTTTGTTTTAGGTAGCAACAGCCTAAAAAATGGTCAAAATGTCCATGGGTTAAAAGTATAGCTTTTGGAACGAGATTATTTTCTAAAATAATACTCTCAATTTTTGTTGCATCATCTCCCGGGTCAATAATGACAACCTCTTTTTTCCCAAACACATAACAGTTTGTCACAACATCCCCAACTTCAATGCATTTAAAAAACATCAAATTCTTTACCCCCTCTACTTTCTTGAAAAAACAACTCAGAAAACCTTCTTGCTATCAAGCAAAACTGTCACAGGTCCGTCATTTAAAATAGCTACCTCCATGTGCGCCTGAAATACTCCACATTCAACCTTTTGAACTTTTTGTTTAAGCTTTTCAACAAAGTAGTTATACAGCCTTTCTGCCCTTTCCTTTTCTGCTGCAAACATGAAGTTTGGTCTTCTTCCTTTTCTTGCATCTCCCATTACTGTAAAATTTGAAACAACCAAAACTTCACCGCCTACATCTAAGAGGGAAAGATTAAACTTTGAGTTCTCATCTTCAAATATTCGAAGGTTTATAACTTTTTCGCAAATATAATCTACATCCTCTTCTGTATCATCCTGTGCAACACCCACAAGTAAACAAAGACCTTTTTGTATCCTTCCTACCTCTTTGCCATCAACCAAAACATAAGCTTCTTTTACTCTTTGAACAACAGCTCTCAAATTCTTTAGCCTCCTTTTACACGCTGAACCTCAAATACACTGTCAATCTTTCTCAGCTTTCTTATAATCTTCTCAAGCTGCTCTGTTGAACTTATTTCAACAGTAAGATTTATATTGGCAATTCTGTCCCGTGTGGTCCTTCCCTGTATAGCCTTCACTGAAATCTTGTTCTCACCAAGCAAGTTAGTTATGTCCATCAGTATTCCTGTCCTGTCGTTTGCAAGAACATTGATTGTAGCGTCAAACTTTGCATCTTTTGTCACATTCCATTCAGCCTCAACAATCCTCTCTGGCTCTTTTAAATACTGCTCAACATTTGGACAATCACGCCTGTGGATTGAAACACCTCTTCCCCGTGTAATATAGCCTATAACTTTATCTCCAGGCACCGGATTGCAACATTTTGCAAACCTCACAAGAACATTTTCAACACCTTTTACAAGTATTCCGTTATTTGAAGAAGCCTTCGCAGGCTTTGGTTTTTCAATCTGAAGTTCTTTTTCACCATCTTCTTTGATGTATTTCTTTATCTCCTCTTTTATCCTCAGAGCCACCTTAGTTGGTGTAATACCACCATACCCAAGGGCAGCAAACATGTCTTCAGGTGTTCTGTAGCCATATCTTTGCGAAACTGTCTGTAGCACATCCTCTTTTAGAGCAAATTGTAAAGGTAGATTTAGTTTTTTGAGCTCTTTTTCCAATATATCCTTGCCTTTTTGAATATTCTCTTCTTTTCTCTCTTTTTTAAACCATGCGTTTATCTTGCTCTTTGCTTGAGGACTCTTGACAATCTTGAGCCAGTCCTGACTCGGTCCATGAACATTGGGTGATGTAATAATCTCAACAATATCTCCATTTTTGAGCTCATAATCGATAGGAACAAGCTTGCCGTTTACCTTAGCACCTGCCATCTTGTTACCTATCTCACTGTGAATTGCATATGCAAAATCTATCGGTGTCGAACCCTGTGGCAGGCTTATAACATCACCTTTTGGGGTAAAAACAAAAACCTCGTCAGAAAAGAGGTTTATCTTCAAAGACTCCATAAACTCTTTTGCGTCTTTCAGCTCTTTCTGCCACTCCAAAAGTTCTCTCAACCATGCAAACTTTTCATCCTCATCAGTTGATTTTACTCTTCCCTCTTTGTACTTCCAGTGTGCGGCAATACCATACTCGGCTGTCCTGTGCATATCAAATGTTCTTATCTGTACTTCAAATGGCTCACCTTCAGGTCCTATTACAGTTGTGTGAAGTGACTGGTACATGTTCGGTTTTGGCATTGCAATGTAGTCTTTAAACCTGCCTGGCATAGGCTTGAACAGAGTATGAATTATTCCCAGAACCCCATAGCAATCTTTTACTGAATTTACAATAATTCTAATAGCAAAAAGATCATAAATCTCTTCTAAAGTTTTACCCTGTTCTTTCATCTTGCGATAAATACTGTAAAAATGCTTTGGTCGTCCATCTATCTGACCAACTTCAATGTTTGCCTCTTTTAGTTTCTCTGAAATAAGAGAAATAATCCTTTTGATATACTCTTCCCTTTCTACCCTCTTTTTTGCAATCTTTTCAACAAGGTCATAATATCCTTCAGGGTCAAGATAGCGCAGTGACAAATCCTCAAGCTCCCATTTTATCTTTGATATTCCAAGTCTATGGGCAAGCGGAGCATATATATCAATTGTTTCCTGAGCCTTTTGTCTTTGCTTCTCAGGTGGAAGATATTTTAAAGTTCTCATATTATGGAGCCTATCTGCAAGTTTAATTAAAATAACCCTTATATCCTTTGCCATTGCGATGAGCATTTTGCGATAGTTTTCCGCCTGTCTTTCAAGCTTGCTGGTAAATTCAAGCTTGCCAAGTTTTGTGACACCATCTACAAGTTCAGCTATCTCTTTACCAAACTCCCTCTCTATATCCTCTAAAGACGCAGAAGTATCCTCTACAACATCATGCAGAAGACCTGCAACAATTGATGCAATGTCAAGCTCCAGATCTGCCAAAATCAATGCAACCTCAAGAGGATGCACTATGTATGGCTCACCAGAACTCCTTGCCTGTCCTTCATGATGCTTTTGTGCAAATTCAAATGCTTTTTTAATAAGATTTACATCTTCCTCTGATACATACTTCTTTACTTTTTCTATCAGCTCATTTAACCTGTCACTCAAACCCAAATTCACCTCGATGGGACCTCTTCAGGACCCACTTGTTATATCAAAGAAGACTCAAATTGAACAACAGATCTGACATCATATCCTTTCAAATTCTCTCTTCCGTTTAGATATGTGAGTTCAACAAGGTATGCAATCCCTACAACCTCACCACCAAGCTTTTCAACAAGCTTTATGTTTGAAAGTGTTGTACCTCCTGTTGCTAAAAGGTCGTCGATTATCACAACCTTTTGACCAGGTTTTATAGCATCAATATGCATCTCAAGCACATCTTTTCCATATTCAAGCTCATATTCAACTGAAACTGTCTTGTAAGGAAGCTTACCTTTTTTTCTGACAAGAACAAGCCCTTTGTTCAGCACGTATGCAACAGGTGCACCAAATATAAACCCTCTCGATTCTGGTCCAACAATAAGTTCAAAGTCAAGATCTTTGACTAAATCCACAAGAGAATCTATAGCATATTTGAATGCATCCTTGTCCTGTAAAACTGTTGTTATATCAATAAAATCTATACCCTCTTTTGGAAAGTTCAAAACATGTCTGAATTTCTCTTTTAAGTTCATTAAATCTTCCTCCTATTACCTAAAATTTTTAATTTATTTACGTTATTAAGTATATCAAAAAAAACTATCATTTTTAAATACTCTAAATGTTAAAAAAATAAAAGCTCTTTCAGCAAGCTTACAAAAAGCTTTGCCAAAAGAGCATTTCAAAGCCTTATTAATACCTTTTTTAATCCTATATGCTTCTGAAAATACGTTTAAACCATGCCTCTTTATAAAATTTTGTTTTCAAAATCTCATATATCTTGAGTCTCAACTTTACAGGCATATTGTCCATGCTACCATAACTTGTTGCAATCAAATATTCTTTTTTTGAAAGTAAACTTTTGAGTTCTTCTCTTGCTTCAGCTGGAAGTTCCAGCTTTGTTTCATCCACTATACAAAGTGGCGGAAATATAACACACCACCAGTTCTTCCCCTTACCATCGCCTATGAAAACTTTAACACAGTCATATATACCTGATGGAAAAAGAAAATTGTTATAAACTCTGTTTGGAAATAAATCTCTCTGAATACTTATTCTTACCTTGTAATTCTTTCCTTTTTCCAGTAAAGCCTGTTTGATATGACTTTCAATTTGATATCTTCTTCTGGCGATATCTTTTAAGACTTGATATTTACCCTTAGAAAAATCTATATTATTTGATAAAAACTCTATAACCTTATCTCTAACAAATAGTTTTAATTCTTGGTCCTCTTTTGAATTACTATTTGCTATGACATGAAGCCTTACAACTGAGGCAGACAAGTCTTTTTGCAGAGCATCTATCTGCTTGAAATTTAAAAACTCATAAATCAAAATAAAACTCAAAAGTGATAAAACTGCTGCTAAAATGTATGCTTTTGAAACTCGAATTTTCTGTATCATCTCTCTTTTTTCCTCTCAAACAAAAATTATTTCTATTTTTAGCATTCACTCAGAAAACAAAATTTATACATAAAAATCTTTAAAACCTTTTCAATAAATTGTTCCGCTTCGTCTTAACCTTACATCTGGTATAACCTCTATATCTATTTTCTTGAACTCATCATCCCAGTTTTTTTTGAGCTTTTCCCAATCTTTTGCCCTCCTCTTTGAAATTAAATCCCCTATTCCCAAAACATCAGCATTATATCTGTACTTTAATAGATAAATAAGAGCTTCTGCTCTTGTTTTTAAAATTTTGTTTAGCTCATTTTGAATATACTTTCTCATAGGGTCATCCAAAACTTTGTACCCACTTTTGAATACAAACTCAACAACTTCGCCTTCTATCCTTAGATTGTAAACAATCTTTAGTTTTCCTTTTTCATTTTTAATTTTCTTTTGAGTTTGAATCTCTGTAGTAACAAATGGAATATACGTTGATTTGTACTTCAAATCGTCAATAAACGTGTGCTTTGCCTTGCCCATGAGAAGCTTATAGATTTGTAGCTGCTCTTCATTCATCCAGCCAACAAACCTGAAATTTTTAAACACAGCAGCACCAGCTACTTTCAAGGTTTCAACTCCAGGTTCCACCCTCGATATAACTGCGCAGTTTGAATCTATAAAACTATTTACAACCTGGCTCAAAGGTGTATCAATTACTCTTCCATAAATTGATGCATTTTTTGATATCTCAAAAAGATGAATGCCAGTCACAGGCTGAACAAGTGGCATTGTGTTCAGAACATCTCTTGCTGTTGTTTCAGAAACAAGCAAAAATGTGTTTTGAGGAATATCACTTTCTCTGCTTAGCCCATCTAAAACCTCTTTCATATACCCTGGCTCTTCTACTAAATCTCTTCCCAGCACAATAACTTTTAAATACCCATAATATAGTCTTTTATTTATTTCTCTTTCAAGGTAATTTCTTATACCTATTACATTATTGGCAGGTCTTACAAACAAAAATCTCATCTGCTCATCTGGTTTAGAATCTTTTCCAATGGTTCTGAGGTTTGGGAAAAGCACTGTTACTGCAAACTTGTATTCATTTTTGCTGTCTGGAAGAGGGGGTTTTACCTTTCTTTTTGTTTGTGGATCAATTCCTTTCCGGTCTGTTTTAATATCGGGCTTTTTCTGTTCAGGGGAAAATTTCTGAGTTTTTCTGTCAAGATCAATATACTCACTGCTTTCATATTTGTTCAAATCGCTCGGGTCATATTTGTCAACACCAAGTGCAAGAACATAACCCCTGTCTTCTATTTCGACTCTATCCCAGCAACCCGACAAGAAAAAGGTAAGGAAAATCAGCAAAATTGCTAAAGCTACTTCTTTTTTTATCCTCACGTTTTTTTCACCTTCCTTTTGATAGAAAGGACAGTGTATGTGACAAGTGGCAAAAATAAAGCAAGAAAGGTTGCAAAAAAGTAACTAAAATAGTCCATAAACCTCTGTGTTTCAGATATATTTTGAGGAATTAAAGAAAGAATATAAATAAATGGTAGTTGTAAAAATACAAAAAAGTTGTGTTCCTTGGTATTGAAAATTCTTGCCAAAATCAAGCCTGTTGTCATCAAGAAAATAATCTCTGTTGTATATGTGGTTATCATCCATAGAGCAACTACTATGCTTTCTGGTCTTTCTATAACAATTTCTAAAACCGTTACATCTCTAAAAAGATTTAATGTTGGCCATACCATAGTCTGCATCTCTTTTGCCCCAAAATCAGCTGTTGCAAATATAATTATTATTTCATAGAGCAAAACTGTGACCAAAAAACCGAAAAAAGCACTTTTGATGAGCTTGTCTTTCCTTCTTATATAGGGCATGAAAAACAAGAATACCTCAAATCCAAGAAAACTAAATATCGTTGTTCCAATCCCCTTGAGAAGTTTTAAAAATGAAATATTTAAAACAGGAAGAAGATTTGAAAAATCAAATCTCTGATAAACAAAGAAGCTTAATATAATAATTATCAGAACAATTCCCGGCATAAGCACTTCGCACATTCGTGCAATTACTTCTATCCCATACCTTGAGAGATAGGCACATGAAAGAAGAAACGTAATTATCAAAACTTCATTGGGCGTCAGTGTAAACAAAAATTCTTTTGCTGTTTCAGCTATAAGCCTTGTTTCAAAAGATGAAAAAATTATAAAATATATGACATACACAATTGAAAAAACAGTTCCAACTATTTTCCCAAATGCACTTGTGAGAAGTTCAATTACCGTTACGTCTGGGTCTAACATAGTAAGTTTAAAAATTAAAAGAAAAGCCAGAAATGATATCATTCCGCCAAGTAACACGACAAACCATCCATTTTGTTCAACAGCTTTTGCAACAGATGAAGGCATAAACATTATCCCAATTCCTATCATTACAGATACAAATAATACAAAACACTGAAAACTGGAAATCTTATCGTTATCATTTATTATCATTTTTCATTATCACCTGCCGATGCGGGTATTGAACTTCTTTCATGCAGCATTCTGATTTTCTGATGGGTTGAAGCAAATATAGGTCTTGCCCACAGATATCTTGTTGGAAGTCTTATAATAGAATCTTTGTAATCCATTATCTCAAATGAAACAAATGGAGACAAATACGGCACACCAAAGCTTTTAGTTTTTACAAGATTTCCAAGTATTATAAGACTGAGAAGGATAAATCCGTAAATTCCCAAAGCTGCGCAAACAATAATATATACAAATTTCAATAATCTTAATGAGATAGAAAAATTATATGCAGGTATGGCAAACGAAGCAATTGCCGTTGTTGCCACAAGTATAACCATAATAGGTGATATTATACCTGCTTGAACTGCAGCCTGTCCTATTATAAGTCCACCAACAATACCAATTGTCTGACCAATTGGACCAGGAAGTCTCAAGCCTGCCTCTCTTAAAAGCTCAAGCATAAACTCTAAAAACAGTGCTTCAACAAATACTGGAATTGGCACACCTTCTCTTGTCGCTGCTATAAAAAGCCCAAGATCAGGTGGAATCATGCTTGGTGTAAATGACGATATAGAGATATAAAAACCTTGAAGGGTCATAGCAATGACAGCTGCAATCACTCTCAAAATTCTTATAACAGTTGCGATATGCCATCTTTCATAGTAATCTTCTGAGTGTTGAATAAATGTTGAAAATGTAGCAGGAACTATCAAAGCAAGGTTGGTATTATCACATAAAATGGCAACTCTGCCTTCATAAATTGCCGCAACCACTGTGTCAACCCTTTCAGTATGCTGTATTGTTGGAAACACACAAAATATATCGTCTTCGATAAACTGTTCTACCATACCAGACTCCATTATTGCATCAATATCTATTTTCGAAAGTCTTTGTTTTACTTCATTTAAAACGTCTTTATCAACAATATCATCTATATAAACAATATATACATCTGTTTGAGAACGTCTTCCTAATTTTATATTCTTAACCTTAAGCCTTGTATCTCTTACTCTTCTTCTAATAAGTGCTGTCGAAAACCTTACAACTTCATTAAAACTGTCGCGCGGACCTCTTACAGCATTTTCCGAGATTGGCTGTTGAATACCTCTGTTTGGAAAACTTCTTGTAGAAACTCTTATTATCCTGTCAGCCCCGTCCACAAATAGAAGTGTCTCTCCACAGAGAAGATCTAAAATAGCATCTTTAAAACTTGTAACCTCTTTTATATCAGATGTTGCAAGGAGAGTATTTAGAATTTTGTTATATGCATCTTTTGGAGAAATTTCTTCTTTAAACAGTTGTACTTCTACCATGAGATGTTTTATTACATCTCTGTCAATTATCTCTCTGTTCACAAGCCCGTCAACAAAGATAGTTGCACATCTTATATTACCTGCTAAAAAGTTTCTTATTACAATGTCGTCGTTGTCAACAAGCAATTCTGTTATATATTTTATGTTTTCATCAATAGACGAAAAGATTTTCTCATGAGCTTCAACAAATGCTTTTGTTTCTCTCTGCTGAAAATTTTTTTTCCTTTCTTTTTTACGTTTTATTATTTCAATAAACCCCATTGTTCTCCACCTCATTGAGACTAATACTAGTTGTGTTTTATATAAAAAGTTTTACGATACACATTAAGATGCCAACACATACAAGAAAAATACCAGTTATCTTTGCAACTCTCATTTCTCTTTGCAAATTTTTAGATTTCAGTTCTTTTATATCGAACAAAAATATCAAAATACCACTCAAAATAAACATCAGTATACTGTATTTTGTTATGATATCCGAAAGTTTTATCATCTGAATCCAAATTCTCCTTTCTACCACTTAATATGCAATATAAATATTATTTTTATACTTGAATTTTTTAAAAACATATGCTAAAATCCATTCCATAAAGACATTTGTCTTTTATAGGTGAACAATAAATATGCTAAAGAAAGATACCACATATTATATAGTTGAAGAAAGTGTATTACCTGAAGTATTTTTGAAAGTTGTCAAAGCAAAAGAGCTGTTAGAAAAGGGTGAAGTGAAAGCTGTAAATGAAGCTGTAAAGATAGTGGGGATTTCAAGAAGTGCTTTTTACAAATATAAAGATTGTATATTCCCTTTTTTTGAAAGTTCTCGTGGCAAGATTATAACTCTTGCTCTTGTTTTAAAAGACATCCCTGGGATTTTGTCAAAGATATTAAACATTATTTCTGACACAAATGCAAACATTCTTACAATTAATCAAAACATTCCTCTTGGCGGAATTGCAACTGTGTCAATTTCTATCAGAACATCTGGGATGACAAAGTCTGTTAAAGATTTAATTCTTGAGATTGAAAAGGTTGATGGTGTTAAAAAGATTGAGATCTTGGGAAGAGAAGAGTATTAAAAAGGTTTTGAAAAAGGAGGGAAATAGAAATGGCAAAGGTTGCAATAATGGGTTTTGGAGTTGTCGGTTCAGGTGTATGGGAAGTTTTGACAAAAAATGCGTCATCAATTGCAAAAAGAGCTGGAGAAGAAATATCTGTAAAATACATTCTTGACATTCGCGATTTTCCTGATCATCCCGCAAAAGATTTGATGATAAAAGATTTTGATGTAATACTCAACGACCCCGAAGTTTCAATTGTTGTTGAAACAATAGGTGGGCTTGAACCTGCATACACTTATACAAAAAAGCTTCTTTTAAATCGAAAACATGTCGTAACATCCAACAAGGAACTTGTTGCAAAACATGGTCCTGAACTTTTAAAGATTGCTAAAGAAAATAACATAAATTACCTCTTTGAAGCAAGTGTTGGTGGCGGAATACCCATTATAAGACCTCTTCAAAACTGTTTGGCAGGAAATCAAATTACAGAGATCGCTGGGATTTTAAATGGTACAACAAATTATATTCTAACCCAGATGAAAAAATATTCTCTTTCGTTTGAAGACGCTCTAAAAGAAGCCCAGGAAAAAGGATATGCAGAAAGAAATCCAAGCAATGACATTGAAGGTCATGACGCATGCAGAAAAATTGCAATCCTCTCATCTATTGCATACTCTCATTATGTAAACTATGAAAATATTTATACAGAAGGGATATCCAAGATAACAAAAGAGGATATGGAGTATGCCGAAGAGCTTGGCTGCACAATAAAACTTATTGCAATGAGCAAAAAGTTGGACAATAAAAAAGTATTTGCAAGAGTCTCACCACTTATGATATCTTACAAAAGTCCTTTTGCAAATGTGGATGATGTATTCAATGCAATTTTAGTAAAAGGCGATGCAATTGGTGATGTAATGTTCTATGGTCAAGGTGCCGGGAAGCTTCCAACAGCAAGTGCTGTTGTTGGCGATATAATAGACATTGTTAAACACATTGACAAGTCTTATGTTTACACATGGGCAATATCTGGTGATATTGAGGTTGTTGACATTGAAAATACATCCTGCAGGTTTTTTGTAAGAGTGAAATATAAAGACTACACAAAGGCAAAAGATGCTGTTTCTCTCATATTCAATGACTGTATGATAGTAAACACACATAAACCAATAGGTACAAATGAATTTGCTTTTGTCACACATGAGATTAAAGAAAGTGAGTTCAAAGAAAAAATTTCTCAACTTGAGAAAATTTCTGTTGTGGAAAAGATTTTGTCTGTTATAAGATATGATGAAAATATGTAAATAAGCAAAAATGTCTGGAGGTACGTTGAAAAATGATTTCTGTAAAGGTTCCGGCATCGTCAGCAAACCTTGGTGCCGGATTTGACTGTATGGGTGTTGCATTAAAGCTCTATAATATTATCGAGGTTGAAGAGATCGAAAAGGGACTTATAATTACTTCCACACCGGATGATCCATCAATTGCAAAAGATGAAAACAATCTTGTATTTAAAGCTATGAAAACTGTGTTTGATGAGGTTGGCTGGTATCCAAGAGGGCTCAGGATAAACCTTATAAACGAAATTCCTCTGACGCGTGGGCTTGGTTCTTCTGCTGCATGTATCTCAGGTGGAATATATGCTGCAAATCTTTTGTGCGGTGGAAAACTCTCTGAAGAAGAGATGATTTATTTAGCTGCAAAAATGGAAGGACATCCAGACAACTCAACCCCGGCAATGATTGGCGGGCTTGTGTTTGCGGTGCTGGAAGACAAAAAAGTAAATTATATAAAATTTGTTGTACCGTCAAGACTCAAGTTTGCAGTGTTTATCCCTGATTTTCAGCTATCAACAGAATATGCAAGAAATATTTTGCCAAAATACATTGAGTTTAAAGATGCTGTGTTTAACATCGGAAGGGCTACTCTTTTTGCAAGTGCAATCACAACAGGAAACTATGAGCTTTTGCCTGCAGCAACACAGGATAGGCTTCACCAGCCTTACAGAAAAAAACTCATTCCTGACTTTGATAAAATTGTTAATCTCTCTTTAGAAGCTGGTGCAAAAGGAGCATTTTTGTCTGGCGCAGGACCTTCTATAATTGCCCTTGTTGATGAGAATTATGAGATCTTTGAACAAAACGTCCAAAACGCGCTTGCAAGTGTTGAGCTTGCGGCTAACTGGGATTTTATGATTTTAGAAGCCGACAATAGCGGCGCAACAGTTTTCTCTGTTCAAAGTACTAGTTTAAAAAGATAAAGTCAATCATTTAAAAGTATAATATAATAGTATCAAAGTAGTTTTATAAAACTTTTAGCCTATTGATATTACTTATATGGGAGGGAAATATCTTGGGAATAGTTGTCCAAAAGTATGGTGGAACATCTGTTGCAGACAAAGAAAGAATATTTCGAGCAGCAAGGCGGGCAATTAGTGAATATGAGAAAGGAAACAAGGTTGTGGTTGTTGTCTCAGCTCAAGGCGACACAACAGACGAGCTTATTGAAAAGGCAAGAGAGATAAACGAAAATCCTTCAAAAAGAGAAATGGATATGCTCCTTTCCACAGGTGAGCAAATTTCAATTGCACTTATGGCAATGGCAATTGAAAAGCTTGGTTATCCTGTTATATCGCTCACCGGCTGGCAAGCAGGAATAAAGACAGACAGCCACTATTCAAATGCAAGAATCATTGAAATTGATACAGAAAGACTTCAAAGAGAGCTTGATAAAAGGAACATAGTTGTTGTTGCAGGTTTTCAGGGAATAAACAAGTATGATGATATAACCACGCTGGGGCGTGGTGGTTCTGATACAACAGCTGTAGCTTTGGCTGCCGCATTGAAAGCTGATAAATGCGAAATATATACAGATGTTGACGGTGTTTATACAGCAGACCCAAGAATTGTCCCAAATGCTTCAAAGCTCAAAGAAATCTCTTATGATGAGATGTTAGAGCTTGCCACACTTGGTGCAAAGGTGCTTCATAACAGGTCTGTTGAGCTTGCAAAAAAATACAATATTCCTCTTGTTGTTAGGTCTTCTTTCAACGACAATGAAGGAACAATTGTAAAGGAGGTAAATTCGGTGGAAAAGCTTTTAGTATCCGGCGTTGCGTGTGACAAGGACATTGCAAGGGTTGCAGTGATTGGAGTTGAAAATGTTCCGGGCAAGGCATTTCAGATATTTTCACTTTTGGCAAAAGAAAATATAAACGTTGACATAATTCTGCAGTCAATTGGAAGAGAAAAGACAAAGGATATATCGTTTACAGTGTCAAAGAGCAACTTAAAGCAGACACTTGATGTTTTGACAAAGAATCTGCACGTAATTGGCGCAAAGGATATAACATATGCTGATAATGTCGCAAAGGTATCTATTGTAGGTGCTGGAATGGTGAACAATCCAGGCGTTGCTGCAATGATGTTTGAAGCACTCTATGATGCAGGTATCAACATCGAGATGATTTCGACATCTGAGATAAAGATATCAGTGTTGATTGACGAAAAAGATGCTGAAAAGGCAGTCAGAGCTATACATGACAAGTTTAAACTTCACCTTTTGAACAGTAATGGGAAATAAAATAAGCAAGAGGGGCTGTCCAAAAAAGTTATGGATAGCCCCTTGATTAGTTACATCTTCAAATTTCTACAATACTTCCATTCTGAAATCTTAAAATTTTATCTGCTATTGATAACGTAGAAGCTTTATGAGTTATTACAAGAATTAATGAATTTTTCTGTTTTAATTTAACGATTGAGTTCAGAATTATTTCTTCTGTCTCAGGATCAAGGAAAGATGTCGGCTCATCTAGTATTACAATTTTAGGTTTTCTTAGTAATATTCTTGCAAGTGCTATACGTTGAGCCTCACCTAAGGATATTTGTGCTCCGCGAATACCAATATCAATATTTAGCCCCTTTGGATCTCTAGCAATTAAATCAGTAAGTCCAGCTTCAGCAATAACTTTTTTTACATCATCTAATGAGTAATTGTCATTTCCAAGGGTTACATTTTCATATAATGTACCATTAATTATAAATGCATTTTGTAGTAAAAATCCAACATTTTTTCTGAAGTCTTCTATGTTGATTTCTTCGATATTAACTCCATCTATCAAAATTTCCCCCACTTGAGGTTTGAGTAATCTCGAAACAATTCTTGCAAATGTGCTTTTACCTGAACCACTCTTTCCTGTTAATGCAACAATACATCCTGGTTTAAGAATTAGATTCACATTATTAAGAACTGGATAATTGTTTTCATAAGCAAAAAAAAACATTTCGCATTTCTAAAGTTTTCTCAAATCTAAATGGCTTATTACCACCTTTTTCTATTAAAACAAACGGACTTTTATAATACTCTTCAAATCTTAGATAAGCAACTTTTAATTCTTGGCAGCTTAACACAACATCGGTCATTGACACGATTGGTTGATATAAAAGTCCTGCAAGTATATAAAATCCCATAAAGGTTCCAACAGTTATCTTACCTGAAAATACAAGATTTGCCCCAAACCATAAAGTACCAAATGACCACAATTGGTTCAACAAACTGGTTCCTGTTTGATACATTGATTGAATAAATACTAATTTAACGATAGCATCAATAAGATTCTTCATATTGTGGCTTACCCTTTCAAAAGCTATTTTTTCTAAACTTAAAGTTTTAATTAACTCTATTGCATTGAAATGCTCGTTAATTTCTGAAACAGTATTTTGTTCTATATTTTTTTTATTAAATACTGCTTTCTTTACTGGTTCTCTAAACCTCACTATAAGTATGACCTGGAACATAAATACTATTACTACTAATGACATTAAAATAGGTGACCACTTATACATTAAATACAAAATCAATACTACCCAAATTGTATACATTGGCATATTAATAATCAATTTCAAAAAATAATCTACCATAAATTCGGTATCATAAAACATCCTGTACTGGATTTCACCACTTTTTTTAGACATATGAAATACCAATGATGTGTGTTGAAGTTTATTAAAAAAATCCATTTTGATTCTGTAATTTAAAAAAGCAGTTAATCTTGCCATTAAATAGCTATTTAAAAGGTTTATAGTTGCAATTATAACAAATGCTAAGCTCATTAAAATTAACAATCTTATTAATAAATTCTTGTCGTGAGCAGCAAATATTCTATCAACAAGCATTTTACTTATTGTTGGGGATATTAGATTCGATATTGCTAATAAAGATGAAAACAACAATACTAAAAAGATCTGAAACCTATATCCCTTAACATAAGGAAACATAGTTTTTAAATATTCAACAAAAACTTTTTTAGCTAATTTTTCTCCAATACATCTCATATTCAACTCACTCTTTCTATAACTGTTTTCCCATCAGTATAGTAAATTAAAGAGTAATCATCTTTACTATATTCGCAAATTGTGTAATAAGGTTGCCAGAGATAATATTTTAAAAATTTGCAATTATTTGCACTCGATGTTTTGACTATAATTTGACCAATAGTAAACATTTCTGGAATAAATATATACAATCTTTTCATATTATATGAAGTTAAATTTTCGTATAAATTCTTTAATAAAAATAAGATCTGAAGCTTATCATATACCTTACCTGTAAACCACAAACACTTTTCTTTATAATAATTCTCTTCTACTAAAATCTTGCCTGGCGTCGTATAAGTAATATTAATTATTTTTTTATCCTGTCCATATTCTTTTTTAGTATGAGCTGAAAGAGGCAAATAATTATTCCCATTTATAATTAACCTTGTTTCTTCGATACCTAAAAGAGTTTCAATCTTTGAATCAAAAAATATACGTTGATTATTTTGAAACTTGAGGTTAATAAATTGTCTACCAATTTTATGTCCTTGATTATAGATTATATAATTGTAACTTACATTTCTCAAAAGTATCCCTCCAAAGTTCGTATTTTATTAAGTATAATATTTACAAATATAATTGCAAATATTGCAGGCCAAAACATTAATAAAAATTCATCCATTTTCTCATCTATTATGCGAATCTTCAGCTGATACATAAAAGCACTTATGTTCAATGCTGTATGTAACAAAATAGCAAAAACTAAATTTAAAAAAGAAAAACTTTTTATATCTTTCTTCAAGCCAGTTAGTGCTACAACTGTAAGTCCAGCATGAATTATAACACCAAAAAACCTCTCAGTTGCAAAACCACCAAATAAAAAAAACGGATATCCTGCCATAGAAGGATTTTTTGAAATACCAAAGGCAATATACCATATCTCACCAATACCAAATCCAAAACCTAAAATGTAGGCAATCCTTAGTAAAGTTTTTGAATCAACATTATAAAGTTTTAGAAAAAAAGAAGGTAGAATTTTTATTATTTCTTCTGTTATACTTGGGAGAAACAGGAAAATTATTAGATATTCAACGGGAGCTTTTAAAGTTGTATTTCCATGAACATTAAAAACCTTTTTTAAAATCTTAAGTAATGGAGCTTTCACTAATAAATTTACAATTGGACAACTCAAAGCACTTATTACACCTAAAAAAATATATTTATCAAGTTTTTCAAAAAAGTAATAGTAAATAAACCCACCCCAAAATACAAAAGCTATTAATGTAGAGATAAAAGCTGCAATATAAATGGAATACACTCCCATTCCCCCCTAATTCAAACCTGCCTTTTCAATTAAAATATTTTTAAATTCTTCCAAATTTTTGGGAGTAATCCCTACCTTCTCACCGTTTTTTAAATAGATTACCAAAATATTTTTGTTTACTCTTGTTGCACACATATATATATAACCCTTACCAAAATAATACACTTTACCTATTGCATAGCCTGGCACTTTAAAAACACTTTGAGTATCTGCAAGAAAATTGGCTTTTAAATTTTCAATAGTTACTTTTTCTATTTGGTTATAATAAATTGTTTTTTTATGCCATCCACATCTTAATATTAACTGCTCTGGAGTTAATTTATAATTCATGGTGAAGAAAAAAATAGTATATAGTATTCCTAAAGTTGCAATTAAACAATTTAATATAGACGCTATTAATATTGAGATAAAAATATAAGTCTTTTGAGGTAATCCCTTTACTATAGGTAGGTATACGCATGATAGAAACACAAAAAATGACAACAAGAAAACATGGAAAGGGAATAACCATCCCCATGAAAATGAAGGTTTTATTTTTATATAATTCATTCTAACTTGTTCCTCCTATAGTCTTGATTTCTAACAATTAATTACAGAAACTTTACTTAGTATTTTTAAAATAAAAATCCTAAAAATACTTCTCAAACAAAGCTCTTCTCAAATCTCCCCCACTGTGCTATTCTAAATAATAGAAGCTCTCTTTCATTAATTTACATTTTATCGCTTTCAAGCGTAGCGAAGTTCTATTTATTATAATTCAATACTGTAAATATGTAAATTTCCATTTTTTCAATTCAGTTTAGTTTTATCTTAATTTTTTTTTTATTCTCGTGTCAAAGTCGTTTTTTTTACTCAATAATTGTTGATTTTTGAAAATAAACTTGTTTTTTCTCTTAATATCTTAATCTTTCTTTAATTTTCTTAAATTTCTAAAGCAACTTTCTAAGCAAAAAGACGTAAGCACAATCTTCCCGATAATTTACTAAAATTTAA
>Ga0071330_1081714_pt1 | contig 38543 bp, 35 predicted proteins | sample GBScel77sediment_FD_63802 | JGI IMG/M metagenome (GOLD analysis project Ga0071330, IMG submission 63802) | Hot spring sediment microbial communities from Great Boiling Spring, Nevada - Cellulolytic enrichment Sediment 77C v2 (version 2) | ecosystem: Environmental > Aquatic > Thermal springs >...
CCCCCCCCGCCGCTCCCTCCCCCCCCCGACCCAGCTGGACCGGCTCGCAAAGGAGGTGAAGAGGCGGACCAAGGTGGTGGAAGTGTTTTGTAGTGAAGAGGCTGCGGAAAAGCTTCTGTATTTGGTTTTGAGTGAGTTGGATCAGGCCTGGGGAACCCGTCGGCTCCGAGGGTTTGCGGAAATCCAGATGGGAAGCTATCATGCTGACCGGACACAATAGATGCTACACTATGGAACCTATCCAGCCTTATCTCGAAAAAATGCTGAAAAAATAATTTTTTCAAAACAAAAAACTGGAATACAAGATTGGAAAAATCAATGCATAGCCAACGGGATGAATCATAACCCCGAATACTGCCTTTAAAAGGTATGAAGTGCTGGAATCTGTACCACCTCTCTCCTCATACTCTCTTCAGGTGGTTCAGGTAGTTGAAGACCAGAACCACTTTCCCCATGGGGCGTGCCCACCGGAGGTCCAGGACCCTTGACCCGGGGCAGCCACCCCGGGACTCGAGGACCAGGCGGCCCTCTTCAAAGAACACCAGCCCCACGGCAAACCCCCCATGGAAAGTACCTACCAGGACCTTCCCAAAAGTACTGACCTCGAACCCATCTTCTCCTTAGGACATACCCGGAAAGCCAAAAAGGATAATACCCTGAGCTACCAGGGAAGCACCTATAAGCTCCTCCCTGCCTTTGGGATCACAAGCTATGCGGAGAGGTAGATCGAGGTCTGAGAAACCCTCGGTGGAAAAGTCCATTTCTTCTACGGGGGAAACTACTTCCCTATAGGGTTCTCGAGGAAAAGGTGGACAAGAAACTTCAAAAGGAGGTATGTTCTACCTCAGGACCATCCATGGGGGAGGTCATGGAAACAAAATGTGACTCGAGGAGCAATACTTACATTCCTCCCTGGGAAACCACTGTTTTTGTTCTCCAAGAGAAGTACTACTACACAGCGCCCTTCGGGTATACTGTGAGGGGGGACGAACGTGCCCCATAAAGAGGAGGCGAGCTCAATGGAGATAGGTCTTGGAACAATCGTTTACGAGTTTGCAGGTATTCCGCTGAAGGCCTCACTGGAGAGCATCGCCCAGTTTGGCATCAAGTACATCGATATCCTGGCCTTTGGTGATTACAACCCTGCGTTCTTCCCCGAAGAGGAACAGAAAGCCATTGCCGAAAAACTCCATACCCTCGGTATAAAGGCCTCAAGTGTTGTCACCTGTGCCCATGGCAACCTGGCCTCAGATGACGAGGAGGAAGTCGCCTTTGCAGTGGAACAGCTGAAACTCGCAGCTCTCTTTATCAGGCACCTTGGAGGAAGGCAGGTGCTCATCGGAAAGGGCGTTGGGAATATCGATTTTTCTCTCCCGAGAGAGCGGGCGTGGAGGAACGTCGTCAAGGTACTCAAAGAGTACTGCCAGTGGTGTCAGAAGCACGATGTTTTGGTTACCCTGGAACTTGAACCAGAAAGTCTCTATATCTGCAACGGGCCAGAGGCCATGCGACAGCTCATAGAAGAAGTAAACGAGCCCAATCTCTTCGCCAACATCGATATCGGCCACTTGAACATCCTCCGGGTTCCCCCTCAGGACCTTGCCCCTCTGAAAGAGAAAATCATCCACGTTCACATTTCGGATAACGACGGCCTTGCACACACAAACAGCATCATTGGTGAAGGTACCACGGATATTCGCTGGTATATTGATACACTCCTTGATTTTGGTATCGATGAAGTTGCCCGGTCTCAAGGAGAGGTGGCAGTAGCAGGAATAGAGCTTGGACATCCCGGAGAATACATTCAGGATCCAGATTATCGCGTCCTCAAAAGCTTAGGAAACGTCCTCTCCCGGGTACCGCGGTTGCGGAAAGTCAGGGGAGATGAAGACATCTGACCACACCCCGTGCCTGGAGGGATGCACGATGAATCTCTACGACCGTCTTGAGCGGATGACCCGCCGGTGGTGGTTTTACCTCGCCATTCTCTGTATCCAGTTCCTTCCGCCCTACACCACCCGGGGAATGACCGGTGTCAACTCCCAAGAGATCAATCGCCTCGTGGGGGACGTCCTCTCTCATGCTCTTGTTCTGTCGTGGGTCAATCTCTCCCCACTCTTCAAGGTTCTCCCTCTCGCTTTCCTGGTCCTTCTGGTGTACGTTCCAAGGAGTAGGCCGTTTTTCAGTCTCTTTGCTGCCCTCCACTACCTGGTGCTCGCTTTCTTCCAGAACATGGCTTTCTTAGAAGACCGGGGCCTGGCCATACTCACGAACAACGCGGTGATGATTACCCTTGTGGCACTCTCTTTCCTTGTGGAGGTTTTCGCCCGAAAGAACGCGTTTGCCTTCAGGCGGGTCAACTGGAAGAAAGGTTCCCTCATAGGCATGGCGGCCTTTGCTTTCCTTTATCCTGTGGATCCCGCTTCGTTCCGCCCGGACTTCCACATGAAACACCTTTTCACCAACGCTGCTGGTCTTACGTTCTGCATGATGACCCCTCTGTACCTTACGGTGCTTCTTTTCACCTATCCGGAAGTGAATCTGGTAACTCTCCGTGTCACAGGTCTTGTGGGGACGATTATCGGACTGTACAATCTCTCCTTCAATTTCTTCTTCGATCTCCCAAAGTTCTGGTGGAATGGCATCCTCCATATCCCGCTTCTTCTCATTTCCTTGTACGCTTTTGTCCTTTCCTTCCAGCGTGGTCAAGGGCGTTTTTCGCCCGATGCTGGTACTACTTCTACCGGGAAAAGCGGGGAAGAAACAGCTTGAGTGTTCGGCGTCTTACTTTTCCGGCAGGAAAGCAAAAAGCCCAGGCTCATGAGCCTGGGCTGGGGGGATGTGTGGCAAGGCGTTTACGAGAAACGCCTGCACAGGATCTCCCAAACGTCTCGTTCCACCGTCTCGAGATAGGCAAGCCGTTCGGCGTACTTCCCTCCTTCAAAAGGGGTGTACAGAAAGATATCCACCAGGCGCAGGGCAAGGTCCTCGGGTATTGTTCGGGCTCCCAGAACAAGGATATTGGCATCGTTGTGCCGACGGGCATACTCGGCGGTGAATTCGTTGAAACAGAGGATAGCCCTGATACCTGGATAGCGGTTACTGACCACCGTCATGCCACCACCGGTGCCACAAACGAGAATCCCCCGCTCTGCCTTTCCCTCAAGGATTGACTTTGCCACTGCCTGGGCAAATGGGCCAACACCGACTGGATCCGGAGAAAAGGTGCCAAGATCGTACACCTCGTGGTTCTCCTGCGCAAGTTTCTCCACTATCGACTTCTTTAGCGCAAAACCCGCGTGGTCAGAGGCGACCGCAATCTTCACAAAGACCACGCTCCGTCACTTTCCATCACCATGTCCTGCAGCTTCCGAAGCCTCACCACGAAGGAATCCTCATCCAGGGCAACATCCTGGTAGGTCAGGACTTCTCCTCTGGCAACCGGTCTGAGCACTTTCGCATGGTGGATAACGCCAATGGGTACTGCGTGTAAGCTTCTGGCTTCCTGGGCGGTATAGATTTTGCCGAAGACATCGAATCCACCGATACCGTCGATGAATTGCCCCGGGGATAAATCCCTCTTTGCCACCGCAACAACCTCAGAGTGGAAGTAGAGGGAATTGATGGTGGGTTCCCCGAAAAAGCAAGCCTTGGCCACTGAAAGCGGGGTTTCGAAGCTGCAGAGATGGTACGGCCGATAGAGGATGTAGTACGGACCCTCGCCCATGGAGTAGAACTTGAGGTCCTGTCTCAGGTGAGGGGAATCCGTGGTGAAGATGACAAAGACCCCGGGGGCAACTTTTCCAGTCGAATAGTCAACGACGAAATCTCGCTCGAAAATCCCTCCATCCCTCTTGGGGATGTACACTCGGGGGAGATCCGGAACATCCACTTTTGCCCCGTGCATCCCCGGGATATCAGGCAACGCCCCGGTGGCATTGGAAACCTCAGCCATCTCAACCATCGTCTTCGTCCCGTCCACGAAGGCGCAGAGCATCTTGGGGTTCATGTTCTTGCGCAGGGCTTCCTCCCGGCAGGTATCAGGAGTGGCGAAGAAGTCCACAGGGTTATTCTTCCCCTTCCCAATACACACTACCTGAAACCCCAGGGCTTTTGCAAACCGGTAGAGCTCGATCACCGCCCCGGGCTCGTCTCCCGCCGAGACGGTGTACACAACCCCCGCCCGGTCCGCCAGCCGTTTCAGAATCCACCCCACAGTTACGTCGGTCTCCACGTTGAGCATCACGATGTTCTTCCCGTTGAGGATGGCCTGCCAGGCAACCTGTGCACCGACCTCCGGTGACCCGGTGGCCTCAACCAGCGCAGAGAGCATGCCTACCTTGGGGAGAAGATGGGCAGAGGGGGTCACCACAACCCTTCCTCTTTCCAGGGCCTTCTGTGCCTCGTCGACCTTCTCGGTCACCACGATGTCTTCTTCACCGTACCCCACTTCCGTAAAGGCCCGTATACCCCGCTCCACCTCAAGGTCGGCAATAGCAGTAATCCGCAATCCAGGCATTTTATGGGTGAGGTTCACCATCCCGCTTCCCATCTGCCCACAACCCACAAGGCCAACCTGGAGATATTCCTTTTCCGCTTCCCTTCTCTCAAGTTCCCGCAAGAGGTTATACATTGGCTATCCTCCCTTTCATCCCATACGGTGATGAACATCTCTCAAGGCAAAATAGAGGTCCCGGTAAATAGCCAGCTTTTCCTGATATACCCGATGGAACCGTTCATTCGGCTCCCAGACACCCTTCACCTGCACCATTCTGGCTGCCGCTTCCTGAGGAGAAGCATAAGCCCCCAGTCCACAGGCGGCAAGAATAGCCGCTCCGAGAACACTGGCATCTTCACACTGTAGAGTCTTCACTGGTCTGCCGAAAATGTCCGCACGAATCTGCAGCCAAAGCGGCGAACGAGCACAGCCCCCGGTGACCCGGACTTCCTCAAAGGTCACGCCCTGTTCCTCAAAGAGGTCGAGGCTCATCTTCTGCTCGAAAACGACCCCCTCAAGAATAGCCCGGATGACCTCTCCCTCGTCAGTATGAAGGGTCATGCCCACAAAGGCGGCCTTCGAGAAAGGGTCTATCCAGGGAGTGCCACTGCCCACAAGGTGAGGCAGGGCAAAGATGTGCGATGGTTCTTTCGAAGCCCTCTCCACAAGCGCCTCATAGGAGTCCTGTCTGGCAAAGGTATCCCGGTACCACCGCAGGAAAAGACCAGCAGTCTGGTTCAGTGTGGCAAGGAGAAACCTCTGAGGCAACACATGGGCATAGCAGGAGAAATTCTGGGGGTGAATCCGAAGAACCACTGAAGGATCGGACACCGGTATCCCAAAAACCTCTGCAGTCCCAGCGTTGTCAAAGGCAACGCGTTCTTCTGTTGACCCTGCTCCCAGAGCGGCACAGCACTGGTCATGTCCCCCCGCGACCAGGCGAAGGTCAGTTGGGAGGCCAAGTTCTGCGGCAACTTCTTTCTGGACCGTTCCAACTACAGTTCCTGAGGGGAAGCAGGTAGCAAGGCGCGATGCATCAAGCTCAAGGTACTCCAGAAGCTCTCTGGACCACTCTCTCCTGTGCATATCAAAGAGGAGCGTTTTACAGGCCATCGAAAAGTCGATGGCAGGAATGCCCCCCAGTTTCCAGAGGATGAAATCCTCGTAGCAGAGCATCTTTGCGCTCTGGCGAAAAACCTCAGGTTCGTGCTTTTTCACCCAGAGAATCTTCGCCGCGCTGGTCAGAGGATGCACAGGGACACCAGACATGGCAAGAAGCCGTTCGGCCCCAAAACGTTCTTTGAGCTCCTGAGCCTCCTCTTTGGCCCGCATATCCATACCCAGAATAGCCCTTCGCAGTGGCTTCCCCTGACCATCGAGGAAGATAACGGCTTCTCCCTGCGCCGATACAGACAACGCCTGAGGTTTTCTATCCGTTTTCTGCAGTGCCTCCCGAATTGCCTCCTGAACTAAACCCCAGACTTCTTCCGGGTCCTGCTCAGCCCACCCTGGTTGAGGACTGGTATACCCATATTCCCGGGAGGCCCCCGCAATCAGGTGACCATCTTCATCGAAAAGCGCCGCTTTGCAGCGAGTCGTTCCCACATCCAATCCCAGGAAAAACACCTACCTCGCCTCCTTCTTGCCGAAAAGGTAAGCCTCCTCAAAATACCTGCCTATAGCCTGGGCAATCTCCAAAGCAGCACTCTCCACGGTGCTCCTTGAGGCTCCAGCAATGTGCGGGGTGAGAATGACGTTCTGCAGGTCTGCCAAAGGATGTTTTCCACACCAGGGTTCCTCGCAGCAAGTGTCAATGCAGGCAAACGCGGGGACACCACGTTGCAGAGCTCGCACAAGAGCCTCTTCGTCGACGAGTTCTCCCCGGGAGGTGTTCACGAAAATGGACCCCGGCCTCATCATCCTGAATTCCCGTTCCCCAATCATTTTCCTGTTCTCCCCCGTGTACCTCACGTGGAGAGAAACAATGTCCGCCGCTTGCAGGAGTTCTTCAAGCGAAACCTTCCGCACTCCGTACATCGCCATATCCTCCTGGGGCACAAAAGGGTCGTACGACACCACCTCGCGAACGCGAAAAGGACCAAGAAGCTGAGCGACCCTTCGGGCAATTTTCCCAAAACCTATGAGTCCAACAGTAACTTGCGAAAGAGGAAGGGGAGCCAGAGCGTAGTCAAAATACGAGCTCTGGCTCCAGATGCCCAGGAAAGCCTCTCTGCAGGCTCGAACAATCCCCCGCCGCGCAGCGATGAAAAGCCCTACGGTGAACTCGGCTACAGCCTCCACGCTTCGTTCTGGGGCAAAAAATAGGGGGATCCCACGTCTTTCAAGCGCCTCGTGATCCACATTCACCGGTCCACTCCGCAGACACCCTACTGCCTGCAAGCGAGGGGCATGCTGGAGGAGGTGTTCGTCCACAAGACCCATTTGCGTCACCAGGATCTCCGCTTCTTCCACCTCTTTCAACGCCTCTTGAGGGTAGGGGACGTATTCCCGCAACCTCTCCCCATAGCAAAAGGGAACTTCCGGCCACCCCAGGTCGTAGTAGACCCTCTGGACCCCTTCCCAGAAGGGAACTTGAGAAGTAGCCTGCTCAAAGACCGCAGGTGTGAAAAAACGGTCGGCGAAAACTAGCGCCTTGTACATGACGCTTACAGGAACTTCCGGATGAACTCAGCCGCGTACTGAGCGTGCTCGTCATAGACCGACTCGTCGACCTTTTCCCGAAAGGCGAAGTAAGGATCAGCATGGGGAGGAATGTACTCCAGAACAAGATACCCCGGAAACTGGATATCCTTGAGCGCAGAAAAGATTTCCGGCCAGCTGAGGTGTCCCTTGCCGGGAAGGTCCCGCTGGTTATCCGCCACGTGCATGTGGACGAGCCAGCCTCTGGCCTTCCGGATTGCCTCGGGAACACTGGATTCCTCGATGTTCATATGGAAGAGGTCCCCCATGATTTTGACGTTAGGCAGGTCGACATCCTGGGCAAGGCGTATGGCCTGTTCCAGACGGTTGATGAGGTACGTTTCGAAACGGTTCCAGGGTTCAATGACCAGGGTGACTCCCCGGGGAAGCGCGTACTCCCCACACTCCCGGATACCTTCAACCGCATACTTCCACTCTTCTTCAGGAGGAAGCTCCCTGGTGATCCGCATATTTGCCGTGGGAGCTACAATCACCACTTCTGCACCGATAGCCTCCGCAAGATCAATGGTGCTTTTGGTGTACCTTTTTGCGTTTTCCCGAATTTCCGGATTCGCACTGGTGAAGTCCCGGTCTTTTTTCCAGATGTTGCAGATGGACCCGGCTCGAATGTTGTACTTCGCAAGGAGTGACCGCACCTCTGCCGGGTCGTACAGGTCTGGTTCACCCACAAACTCAACGGCGTCGTAACCAAACCGGCTCAAACGGGCAATGCTTTTCTCCACCGGTTCATTCCCAAAGACCAGGATGTTGTAAGAGAGCTTCACGAGGAGACCTCCTCTCTCCGGACATGCTCTTCCCTCAGGCGGGCAAGCTCCCGGAAGTCCTCCTTGAGGTGTTCATAAAGCCTCCGGTAGAGCCTGTAGTACTCACGGTAGAGTTTATGGTTTTCGCTTGAAGGCTCAAGAGGGTCTACGTATTCAGCAAGCTTTTTCGCTATCTCGAAATTCGGGAAGACGCCACAGGCTACACCGGCAAGAATCGCTCCCCCATAAGGAGCGCCTGCCCTGTTTTTGAGAAATACCGTGGGCACATTGAAGACGTCGGTGATAATCTGCCGCCAGAGCCTGCTTCGCGCCCCACCTTCGTTGAAAACGATGGGGAGATTGATTTTCCACCCCGCATCCCGAACAATTTCAAAGTTATGGTACAGCGCATAGGCTACCGATTCCATAAGTGCCCGTACGATATGGCCCTTGGTGTGTGAGAGCGAAAGGCCGAAGATCACCCCCCGGGCGTAAGGATCCCAGAGGGGGCTCCGCTCTCCCATGAAGTAGGGCAGGGCAAGCAGGCCATCACATCCTGGGGAGACTTTTTCCGCCTCGAGATTCAGAAGGTCATAGGCACTCACACCGAGAATCTTCTCCACCTCGATCTCAAAATGTGCAAGGTTATCCCTCACGTAGCGCAGAAGTTGCCCACCGGTGGTTGTGGTAGGGATGGTGACGTAAGTGGTTCGGGATTCCACCGCGTGGGGGCACACCAGCATCTCCCGGAGAAAGTCCGTGGTCTTGTGCACAATCCCGAAATTCCCACAGGTCCCCAGGTTCATCTGCACGTCGCCCTCTGCGATAGTGCCGCTTGCTACACAGCTCACGCAGAAGTCCACAGCGCCGGCACACACCGGTGTGCCTTGAGGGATACCTGTTGCCTTTGAGGCTTCTTCCGTCACCTCACCGATGATATCCTCGCAGGAAAAGGCAGGAGGGAAGAGGTCTTTCGAAAGACCAATCTCATGAAGAACATCTTCGTTGAACTTGTGCCGGCGGATATCCCAGGCCACCCCATAGAACGCTGCAGAACCGATGTTAACCGTGAACTTCCCCGTGAACTTGAAGTTGATGAACCCATCGACGGTAAGCGCCTGGAAAACCTCCCGAAAAGACTCAGGACGATTGTTCTTCTCCCAGAGGAGATTCACAAGCATCGGATGGTCATCCACCGGGTTTCCGGTAAGGGCAAACATCCGCTCTTCGCCAATGGTGCTCTTCAGCCAGGCCACCTCTTTTGTGGCCCTCCGGTCCATGAGGTTATAGGCAAGATGAACGGGGTTGCCATCGCGATCAACCATGACGAGATTCGGCAAAGCCGAAGATACTGCAATACCCCGGATCTGGCGGGGATTCACTTTGGACTTCGCTATGCACTCTCCGAGGACCTCACAGGCAACCTTCCAGTACAGATGGGGATCGTGCTCCGACCAGCCAGGATGCTGGATAATGATGGGGTATTCCCGAAACGCATAAGCAAGCACGCGACCTTCGGCATCAATAAGGCAAGCTTTACCTCCTCCAGTCCCATAGTCAAGGCCCAGGAGATACTCAGCCATACTTCATCCTCCCAACGTAAAGGACTCAAGAGTGGTGATAGACCTCAACGCCAAGGTAGGTGACCAGCGCTTCCCGGACTGCTTGAGCAACCTGCGAAAGGTTAATGGCCACATGGTGCTCGAAACCGTTCTTACAGATGCACTGGAGAAGGTCCTGGAGCCTTGGAACACGGGCTACTCCCCAGGCACCAAACGTCTTCGCCACATCCTGCGTGATTTCGCCCTCGCCGACATAGGCCTTGATTTTCCCTCTCAGGTCGTCAGTCGACAGGCGCAGGAAGGTAAAGGGTCCGGGTTTAATATTCCCCCGGCAGCTCCCGTAGGCATTCTCCATACCCACCGTCGCCCCGATGACATCGGCGTAACGCATTTCCATTGTGGCAAAAATCGAACGTGGGTAGTTGCCACAGTGGAAGAGAACGCACTTCTCGGGGTCGTTGCCAAAATTGTTGTTCCAGTCCACAAGGGCCGAAGGCTGGTTTGAAGCAAGACGCAGGATGTACATGCTCAGGGCTCCGGCAACATCTACCTCGCAGGCTGAAGGCATGAGCTTTTCACCCATCATGCTCATCACGGCGCAGGGGGTGATCCCGAGATTATACTCCATGGAGGTCCAGCACTGGATAGCGGTGGCCCGGATATCGTTTTCTGCCATCCAGCGTTCAACCACGAGAGCAAAGCGAGCCATGATGAAGAGTTTGTCTTCCGGAACCGCACTCACGTCACAATACGCACGGATTTCCTCGAGTTTCTTTTTTGCTTCTTCCTCAGGAACTTTCCCCATGGCCGCAAAAATCTCCGAAAGATCGATAGTCTCCACTGAGATACCGTACGTTTCAAGGATTTTCTCTGAAAAGCGGACCGTATTGAATGCTCCTGGACGAGCCCCGATAGCTCCAATTTTCAGATTTCTGAGACCCCTCACGATGCGACAGACCTGGGCAAACCAGCGGAGGTCTTCACGGAAGCTCTCCTCTTCCGGCCAGACGGTGTGGAAACGGGTGAGGGAGAAGGGGATTCCAAACTGAACGAGGTTGTTACAGACTGAGATTTTTCCGCAAAAAGCGTCACCCCGGCCGGCAAGGTCGAGGTGCTCGGGGTCATCGGGAAAGGCGTGAACGAGCACCGGCACCTGAAGGCCGCTCAGTCGAAGGGTATTTGCTACCCCTTTCTCGTCTCCAAAGTTCGGTAACGTGACGATCACCCCGTCGATACGGTCAGCATGAGCGCGGAAAAGAGCAGCACATTTCCTTGCGTCCTCCCAGGTCTCCACCGTTCCGAGCTTCGTGTCCTCTGGAGAGGGACAGACAACCTCAAACCCCTCTTCTTCAAGCACCCGGAGCATTCGTTCCCGTCCTGCCGCCGCCAGTGAGTCAGGGAAGAACCCACGATTCCCAACGATGAGCGCAAAAACCTGAGCCATCCTTTTTGACACCTCCTTACCGCTTTTTCAAAACCCCTGAACGGAGAATATCGATGAGCACAGCCGCAAGGATCACAAGACCTTTCACAACCTGGTGGTAGTACACGCTGACCCCAAAAAGCACCATGGCATTCCGGATAAGGACGATCACCATGGTTCCCCAGAGGGTCCCAAGGATATTGCCCTTGCCTCCAAAAAGGCTTGTTCCCCCAAGAACCACCGCCGAAACCACATCAAGCTCAAGGCCGTAGAGCATGTTGGGTTTTGCCGCATTCAATCTCCCCATCTGAATGAAGGCTGCTATCGCAGCACACAGGCCACTCACAAGGTACACCAGGCTCTTCACCCGCTCCACATCGATACCGCTGAGACGTGCAGCCCTTGGGTTACTCCCCACAAGATACACCGAGCGGCCAAAAACGGTTCGGTTGAGGACATACCAGGCCACTACATAAAGAAAAGCCATGATGAGGCCAGCAACGGGGAAAAACCCAATTTCCCCCGAACCAATGCGGGTGACAATCTCAGGGAAGCCGTACACAGATTTCGCCCTGGTTGAAAGCATTGCAAGTCCTCGCCCCAGGCTCAAAGTCCCCAGGGTCACAATGAAGGGCACCATTTTCAGCCGGGCGACCATCACCCCGTTGAAGAGGCCGAATCCCAAACCAACGGCAAGCATGACGAGAAAAGCAAGAAGCACGCCCTGCCCCCGGGACATGAGGATGGCCCCAATCATTGCCGAAAACACAAGGTTTGAAGCCACTGAAAGGTCGATGCCCGCCGTAGTAATCACAAAAGTCATGCCAATACCGAGAATGCCTGTAATGACAGCATCGAGCCAAAGATTAAAGAGGTTATAATGCGTACGGAACTGAGGAGAAACGACCGCCATGAACACGAAGAAAGCAACCATGAAGAGAAAAATGAACTGTCCTGCCACAATGGCCTTTATGTTCTTCAATGGACATTCCCCCTCGGAGAAAAAAACTCTACCGTAGCCCAAAGGGCTACGGTAGAGTTGTGTTGCACTGAGCGTCACTGCTTCCCCTTCTGCTCCATGTATACGCGATAGCCCCACACCCGGTCCTTGATGAAATCGAAGTTCTCCGGACACAGCCCAAGCACCGGTACGTACCGCTCTTTCACCGGAGGCTTCTTCCCTTCCCTGAAGTACTGGACGAAGACTTCAATGGCGTTGGCCACAAACTTATCGATAGCCTGGACGGCGCTGAAGTCGTAGTACCCCTCAATCATGTTCTCTACGGCGAACTGGTCACCATCAACACCAACCATAACGATGTGGTTCGGGTCGTTCCTTGGGAACCACTTACCAAGCTGCTTCAGGGCGCTCACCGTTCCGGAGAGCCAGGGCTCACCGGGGAGGAAAATGACCTTGATGTTGGGGTTGGCCTGGAACGCGTTGATAGTGGCCTCAAAAGCCTTTCCGACGTCCATGCCAAGGTTCGGCGCTGCGACCACCTTGAGGTTCGGCCACTGCGAGACCTCGAACATGAACCCCTGGAAACGATCCTCCACAGAGTCCACGGAGGGGTCGAGGCGCTCAATGAAGATCTCGATGGGTCCGGGATGATCCTTGAAGAGGTGGGCAACATACACTGCGCAGAGTCGCCCGGCGTTGAAGTTGTCCGTCTCCTCGTGGTAGAAGACTTCACCTCCGAAGGACTTCCGGTCGACGGTGATCACAGGAACTCCTGCTTTGTTAGCCTCCTCGACGGCTTTCACGATCCCGTAAGAGTCAATGGTGGTGATGACAATACCATCCACTCCTGCGGCGATGAAATCCCGAACCTGCTCGAACTGCCTGTCGATATCGTTCTCGGCACTGACGATGGTGACCTTGACACCGAGTTCCTGGGCTTTCAATTCACCCTGGCGCTTCATTTCCACGAAGGCTGGCGAGAAAAGACCCGGAACCGTCACACCGATGTGGATTTCTTTTTCCGCAAAGGCAGCAACACCCAGCGCCATCACCACGAAACACACCACAATCCCCAGAAGAACGACCTTCCGCATCTTCAGACCTCCTTCCTGAGTTTTTGTTGCAAATCACCAAATGAACGGCTTGAAAAAGCTTTTTTCTTCTCTTCTCCCACCTCCTTCTCAGGTGATGATACCCATTCTCCTCTGGCGGAAAGTATCAAGAACCACGGCCAGGAGGATAACGCTACCCTTGAAAATATCGTAGTAGAACGCCGAGACGTTTAAGATGGTCAGAGCGGTGTTGATGAGCGTGATGATGACTGCTCCTGCCAGGGTTCCCCAGACGTTGCCCACACCGCCAGAGAAGCTCGTTCCCCCAAGGATCACTGCGGTTATCACGTCAAACTCCATCCCCGCGCCAAGGGCTGGCACCACCCCATCCATGCGGGCACAGAGGATGAGGCTGGACATACCGACAAAGAATCCGTGAAGGAGGTACACGAAAAGTATCACGTTGGGCACGTGGATGCCGGCTTTAAACGCCGCATCCCGGTCGCCTCCCACAGCGTACACATAGGTGCCGAAACGGGTCTTTTCGAGGATGTAATAAGCAAGGATGTACAGGACAAAAAGCATGATGATGGGGATGGGAACAGAACCAACGTACCCAATGCCAATTCTTGAAATCAGGGGTGGCATGCCGTAAATCGAAGCGGCATCGGTGAACTGCAGAGCCAGACCCCGAAAAATCCCAAGCGACGCCAGGGTAGCAATGAGGGGAACCATTTTGAGTCGGCTAACCTGGAAACCATTGAAGGCCCCGATACCTATAGCCGTGGCCACAATAATGAGAATGCCCAGGAAGGGATGCCAGCCTGCTCGCTTCACCGCTAGAACCCCCAAGGCCACAGCAAAATAGGCCGCCGAACCCACGGAGAGGTCGATATTTGCCGTCAGGATGACGAAAGTCATACCGATGGCCATAATGCCAATGACCGAAGCCGAGGCCAAGATGTTCCGGATATTGGTAATGGAAAAGAAGGCCTGGGGGAAGAAGAGCCCGAAGGCGAAAAAGAGTATCACCACACTGGTGTAAATCCCATAATCGACGAACACATCGGTCCATTTTTTCTTTCTTTTCGGCAAAGCAAGACTGTCAAACATGAACCTTCTCTCCCCCCGTAGCGTAGTACATCACCTTCTCCTGCGTTGCCTCCTCCCGAGGAATTTCCGCAGTTACCTCGCCTTCGTACATCACAAGGATTCGATCGCTCATTCCAAGGATTTCTTCAATCTCCGAGGATATGAAGATGATACCCATTCCCCGTTCTGCCAAATCCGCAACAATATGGTAGATCTCGGCCTTGGCACCAACGTCGATCCCCCGGGTCGGCTCATCAACGATAAGCACCTTGGGAGATGCACAGAGCCACTTCGCCACCACGACCTTCTGCTGGTTCCCACCGCTAAGGTTCCTCGCCAGCTGGTAAATCGTGGGAGTCACAATACGCAAACTGCGAACGTATTCTTCGGCGATTTCTCTCTCCCTGGCAAGGTCCAGCCGGAATCCCTGGCGTAGTCTATTCCAGAAAATGGCCATGCTGATATTCTTGTAAACTTCCATCTCGACGGCAAGTCCCTCACTCCTCCGATCCTCGGTCAAAAACCCAACCCCATGGGCAATGGCTTCCCGGGGATGGGAAAAATGCACCTCACGGCCTTCAAGAAGCACTCGCCCACTGTCTCTGCGATAGTCACCAACAATGGTACGGGCAAGCTCTGAGCGGCCTGCGCCCACAAGTCCGAAAATTCCAAGAATCTCACCCTTTCGCAGGGAGAAACTGACGTTCCGAAAGTACGGCTCTTTCGTAAGGTTTTCCACAACAAGGATGATTTCGCCGTCCTTGCGGTTATTTCGCTGGGGAAACATCATGGAGAGTTCTCTCCCCACCATCTTGCGAATGAGCTCCCTTTTGTTCGTCTGGCTCACGGGCATGGTATCGATGACTTCACCATCGCGCATAACCGTTACTGAGTCGCAGATCTCAAAAATCTCGTTCAGGCGGTGAGAAATGTAGATGATGGTTTCCCCCTGAGATTTCAACTCCCGGATGATGCGGAAAAGGTTCTCCACTTCCTTATCCGTGAGCGGTGAGGTAGGCTCATCGAGGACGAAAATCTGGCTCTTGAAGGAAAGAGCTTTCGCAATCTCGACCATCTGTTTCTCCGCCAGCGTAAGATCCTTGACCAGGGTCCTGGGATCCCGATCCAGACCCACTCGCTCCAGAAGCTCTCGAGAACGCTGATACAGGGTGGGGAAGTCTATCCGACCTGCGCTGTTTGTGGGGAGATTCGAAACGAAGATATTCCTGGCGATGCTGAGGAAGTTGAAAAGCGTTGGCTCCTGATGGATAAAGGCGATACCGATCCTTTGAGCCTCATGCGGGTCACGAATGACCACCCGCTGGCCGTTAATGAAAATCTCCCCGCTATCCGGCTGAAGCACTCCTCCCAGGACGTTCATCAGGGTCGTTTTCCCGGCCCCGTTTTCCCCCACAAGCCCGTGAATCTCTCCTTTTCGCACGCAGAAGGTCACGTTCTTCAGGGCACGAACACCCGGGAAAGTCTTGTTGATGTTACGCATCTCCAGAAAGTACTCGCTCACATTCTCACTCCTTCTTGTATTCCTCTGCAGGCTGCCTCCCGCATAATCTGTACCGATGCTTTAAGGCTTCTGTCCTTGCGAAAAAGTCCGGAAGTTCCCCCAATGAGCACTCGAGCTCCGGCCTCAACCACCTCCGGAATGGTTTGCTCGTTAATGTTGCCGTCGACTTCAATGAGGCAACGAAGCCCCAGACTCTCGATACGATGGGCCAGTCGGCGAATCTTCTCAACCGTTCCGGGGATAAACTTCTGACCCGCAAAGCCAGGATGCACAGCAAGAACAAGCACCATGTCCACCTGCGCAAGGAGCGCATCAGAAATCGCTTCAGAGGAGGTTTCAGGGCGCAGGGCGACCACCGGCCTTGCCCCTGCCGAGCGAATAACCTCCGCGAGGTGTCCAGGATCTGTCGTTGCTTCTACATGGTATGCAATGTAATCCGCACCTGCCTGCACGAACTGCTCAACGTACTTTTCAGGATTCCAGCAGGCAAGGTGCACCTCAAAGGGTATTTTCGTGTACGGTCGCAAAGAGGCAAGAACAGGAGGACCCATGATGAACGTGGGGGCAAACCGCCCATCAACCACGTCAAAATGTAGCAATGCCACACCTGCCTCCTCGAGTTCCCGAATCTGTTCTGTGAGGTGCCCAAAATCGGCACAAGCGATGGAAGCGGAAATTAATACCTCTTTCATGGCTTCAGAACCACCTTTAAGGCTTTACCACTCAAAAGTGCGTCAAATCCCTCTGCGAATTTCTCAAGAGGCAGTACATGGGTGATATACTCCCGTGCATGAATCTTCCCCGTTGCAAACATGTCCAAGACAACTTCATGGTGCTTAGGAGAAAAGGTCGTTGCGCCGATGACATGGAGACCACGGTAATGGATGAGGTTGCTGTCAAACGCCACCTTGCTGTTGTCTTTCGGAAGCCCTCCAAAGAAAAGAATCCGGCCACCTTTTGCTGCCATGGCAATGGCATCCTGCTGGGCCTCTCCCGAAGGACAGGCCACAACGACCACTGAGGCCCCCAGACCATCAGTGAGGGCAAAAACCCGATCGATATGCTCTGAGGAACCGGGAGCGTTCCTGATGAGGACATCGGGGGAAAACCTTTGAGCCAGTTCCAGGCGACTTTCAAGTACATCCATGAGAATGATCTTCCTCGCCCCTCGTACTCTGGCAATTTCCACATGGAAACACCCGATTGGTCCTGCACCGATGATGACTACGGTGTCCTCAAGGGATGTTCCCGCGATCTCGTGGGCATTCACACAGGATGAAGCAGGTTCTGATATGGCCGCTTCCTCAAAGGAAAGACCCTCGGGGATCCTATGAATGCTTCCAAAGGCAAGCGCCTCTTCAGGTATGGCCATGTATTCAGCAAAACCCCCGGGCCAGGCCTGGGCGAGTTCCCGCTGATTCACACAAAGGTAATATATTCCTCGCCGGCAATACCAGCAAACACCACAGTACACCGGGGGAGCTACGGCAACCCTATCCCCAACGCTGAATTTCCTGACTTCTTTCCCCACTTCAACGACTACCCCAGCCACTTCATGGCCAATAACCCAGGGAGGACGAACCCGGGGGTGACCATTCCTGAAGGTCCTCAAGTCCGAACCGCACACCCCACAGGCCTCAACCTTAACCACCATGCCCCTATCGGGGCACTCTGGCTTTGGGACATCCTGCAATTCCATCCTGCCAGGTTCAAGGAAAACCAGGGCTTTCACGATTTCATCTCCTTCTCATGCTTCTTGAGTATGCTTCCGAAGCAATTTCTGGGCAGTGTGTTCATCGGTAACGAGAATCTTGATAAACCTCCCCCGCAGAGCGCCCAGGATGGCCTCTACCTTGTGCTCCCCACCGGCAAGACCAATCACGTTAGGCATTTTCCGAAGCTCTTCAAGGGGCACAGCAATGGTTCGGTTATGGAGTTCAAGGTCCAGTACCTCTCCCCTGATATTAAAGAACTGACCCAGAATATCCCCCACACCACCCATCTGCCGGATAATCTCCATATCCTGCCAGTCTATGAAACCGGCCCGGATATAGGTCGAATGCTGCTGGCTGGCCACGCCTATACCAAGGAGCGAGAGCCTTGCTCTTTTGGCCATTTCGAAGGTTTTCTGATTCACTCTTTCAGACATATAAAAATCTTTCAAATCCGGGCTTTCCACCACCTCAGGGGCATGGATGTAGTAACACTCACCCCGGTACATGGAGGCAAGCTTCTCCCCGATGTTATACGGGTTCATAAAGGAACCGACGGTAAGGCCGCCAGCCAGGCTCACAAACTTTACATCCTCTACGCCATCTTTGGGGAACAAATTGTCCGCAAGGTACCGCAGGGTCCTGCCCCAGCTTATGCCCACAAGGTCTCCCCGCTGGATCATTCTGTGGAGGAGGATCGCACCACCCTTCCCGATGTTTTCATAAACCATGTCTAAGGAAGGAGAAGAGGGAACAACAACCGCATCGGTGAGGTGGAAGGTATCCTTTAACTCCTTTTCCAGAGAGAGAAGATGAGCATTGGGAGCCTGGATATAAAAGCGGACGATACCGTTACGCCGGGCCTTGTCGAGGAGACGAGTGGTTTTCGGACGGGAGAGGCCAAAACGGTCCGCAATCTCACTCAGGGTAATGCCCTCCTGATAATGCAACCAGGCTATCCGGACCATCAAATCCTCTTCAGGAAGCGACATGGGACACCTCCAGCATCCTGCTCATATATCTACCATAGTTTGCAATATTTTTCAAGCATGGGAAAAATAAAATATTATCGGATGAACACCAAGAGATAATCATGATTAGCCGGAAGAGCACTGATTTCGACAACCTCACTCCTGCAGCAGACATCAGGCCGGAAAAATCGCCTCTCTTCAAGGTCGACACCCCACACATCCTCCCATGCTGTACCGTTGAGTTTCAGGGAAATACTTTGAGGTGAAGGGAGAAAGACCACAGTGGTTTTCCCGTCAAAAGTCGTGGCTGCCCGAATCTCGGGATTCGGGGCCATCACCATATCCTGGGCTGGCCTGAGACCAAAAAGACAGAAACGCTCGATGATGAACTTTGTCAAAGCCACATCCCAGGCTCCATCAAGGGCAAGGGCTACCCGCCACTCCAGAGGCTCTCCCGAAAACTCCACTCCCCGGAACTCGGCCCCTTTTCGGTGCCAGCACCAGATGCCATGAGCACCATAGGCAACTCCAGCGCTTGCCCCAGAAAGGAGGCTTTGCCAGACGGCTTTCCGGACATCCAGGGCCCTGAAGCGATTCTCCCTGGTAAACCCATAGGGATGGCCCTCGTAGCAGGGTTCAGCATTCACCACTGGTCTTTGGGGTGTAAGAGCGGCGAACTTCTCTCCAAGGACATAGGGGAAATGCTGCTCGGCCTTCACATGACCAGACTGATAGGTATAGAAATCAAGATACGGGGAATGCAGAATATCTTCCGGAAGGTCTGCCTGAGGCTGGAGATGGAAAGTGGTGAGGGCCTGAGGAGCAATGGATTTGACGATTTCCAGCGCCCTCAGGTAGTACCGCACCGTTTCCTGAGAACCGAAGTTGGTATCCCCACTGATGATAAAAATGGGGGAAAACTTTTTGAATCTCTGTACCACATACTCCACATATCTCTCCATGGCCTCAAAAGGCATCACCATGGGAATTCCTCTCTGAGACGCCCAGGTGTCGGGAACGAAATTGCACCAGAGAAGCACCAGAGCAGGGATAAAACCTTTTTGCGTTGCCAGCTCAAGGAGTCTTTCAGCAAAATCGAAGTACGCCTCGTCAATCTGGAAGGAAGAGTACTCACCCCCTTCGTCTCTCCGGAAAGGGAAGCGAAGGTACGGGACGCTGGCATCCCACTGGTACAAAACGTTGATTTGTAGAGCGTTAAATCCCTGCAGCCTTCGATATTCAAGGTAATCTTTCCACTCGTCCTCGGTAACACTGGTAAAAGCGCTCCATACCGTGTCGGCAAGGTAGAAAAAGGGCCGCCCCTCGAGGACGAAATGGGTTTTTTCCAGAGCAACCTGCAATGCCGGCATAGCTTTTCAGCCTCCTTTCTATTCATTCAACGATGCCTGTACTCCTTACAAGTGTTTCCGTAAGGCTTCTCATTGAGGTCTCCCATGCCCTGAGGAACCGTTCATAGAAATCAAACCGGGGCGAATCGCTGTCATCAAAACCCCCATTCTCTGCGAACCACCGGAGGCACCGTAGAACTCCATCCCCATAGGAAGTCCGGGTGGCAAAACCAAGGTCCTTTTTGGCCAGCCCAACTGAAAACACGTTGGAGTATTGAAAGTTCTCTACGCACCATAAAGCTTTCCTGGGGAAAGCCTGCCCGAGAACTTTTGCAGGAACATAGACCGGGCGAAGAGGCATCCCCATTACGTCAGCCACGATTTCGTAAAGACGATTCCAGCACATGACTTCTTCACTCGCTATGTTGTACGCCTTTCCATAGGCAAGCGGGGTCAACAAAGCATTGGCGAGGGGGACAGCCAGATCCTCAGCGTAGAGAGAGCTCCACAACGACGTTCCATCTCCATGAATGATTACCGGCTTTCCTTTCTGGATGCGATCCAGATGGTCGGTGGTCCAGCCAAAAACCTGAAGAAGTGGTGTCACGCCCTCACAGTAGGTATGGGCAGGCCTTATGATGGTGACTGCGAATCGCTTTTCTCGATGGGCTTTAAAGAAAACTTCCTCACACTGTGCCTTCTTCCAGGCATAGGCAAAGGATTTCCGGGGGTTTCGCTCAGCGTCTTCGGTGACGGGATAAACCGCAGCAGGCTTGGTGTAAACATCCACAGTGCTCACAAAGAGATACTGTTCAATCCTTCCCGCAAAGGTTTGAACCGCAGCCTCCGCATCCTGAGGTTCGTAACAGGCCAGATCCACCACAACATCGAAGTTATGTTCAGCAACCGCCTGCAGAAGCGAGATGTTCTTCCGATCTCCGTGAATAACCGACACCCCTGGCTCATTTGGAAAAACCCGCCGGGACAGGCCCCTAACAAGAAGGGTGACTTCGCAGCCCCTTTTCCAGAGTTCTTGAGTGACAAACGAACCGATGGTACCCGTGCCACCGATAACAAGAACCTTCACATCTTCAGAGCCCCCGGGCAAAAGCTTCGAGTTTCCTGAAGAAGTCGGCAAAGATCTCTCCAGCCACAACCTCCACGCACACCTCAATCTTCCGATCCCCTGATTCATGACGGTAAGAGAGGTCAGGATTCAGACGAGGAGCCGGAAGCTCCACATAGTAGCCCCATTCGGGGTTGACCAGAGTCCCTACAGCCGGAGAATCGCCGTAAACCCACCACTCCCTCGGGGACGGGGTGCTCACACGCCAGGTTTTGAAAAGAGAAACAAGGTAATCTCCAATTGCCCCTTTCCCCAGAACAAAACGCTCCATTTCGGCAACACCCACCCGCATCATCCGGTAGGTGGTGCGGGGGTACTGAACAAGGGGAAGCCTTGAAGAGAAAACCACATCGGCCGCCATCCAGTCGTTGAATGCGTTGAATTCAGGTCCACCCGTGGGCCACCAGCCTCCCCCAATCCAGAGGACCACGACCTTTTCGGCAATTTCCGGAGCCATAAGGTAAGCTGAGGCCATATCGGTGAGGGGTCCCAGGAAAGCAATGTACAGAGGCTCAGTGGAATTCTGAGCACAGGAGATGATGAACTCTGCGCCTTCAGACTTCTGCGGCACATCGGGTTTCTCCAGAGCAAGGGGAGCGCCTTTGAGAACCTGGACTTTTTCTTCCATGCCCAGGAGCTTCAAAAGGTGCTGAATCTCCCGATAACTCTGCTCCATGCTGTCCCTATCGGTATGCGTCCCGTAATGGGCAGCAATGATACCTTCTACTTTAAGTTCTGGTGAAAGGAGTGCATGCACAACGGCCATCTGGTCATCGATTTCGTTATGCGCATCGGTATTGAGAATGACCCGGCGAGGTCGCTCGGGGGAAGGAATACCCCCCAAAAAGCGGCTCTTCCTCAGAGCCCTATCCTGAGCTACGAGATCTTGAATATCCATCCCTGCACCTCCTCACTTTCTCCCGATGAGCAAAGCATCGCTATTGAAGTCACTCATGGCTACCTGCCACTTTCCGTTGCTGTACTTCAAGACCGGCTTCGCAACAACCCTCTCCTCAAGGTCAATGAGAAAGAATTGCCGATACTCACCCAGGTCCTTCTCGATAGCCACATCAGCCGCATAAGGAAAATACACAACGATTTTGTCCTTTCCAGTTGCGATACGGATCCACTGGTTTTGGCCAATGGATCCTTCCTCGGGCTCTATGTCAAAGAGGTCGAAAGCCTCGAACACAAACCGGCAAAAGGCCACATCCCACGCTCCACGAAACCTCAGCGCGGTACGCCAGTCGAAGGGATACCTGAAGTCCACGATCCCTTCCCAGGACACACCCCATTTCTTTCCTCTTTTATGCCAGCTCCATATTCCATGGGCACCGTACGTCACCCCCGCCTTGGCTCCAGAAAGCAGGCTCCGCCATATTGCTCTTCGGACATCAGCCGCTCCATACCTTCCCCTCTCGTGACCTATCCCCTCATAGCATGGTTCCCCATTCACAATAGGACGCTTCACCGGCAGACGGTAAAACTGCTGAGCCAGGGCCACGGGGTTTTCCACCCAGTCAAAACCATGCCCAGACTGGTACATGTAGAAATCAAGATGCGGTGAGTTCACAATCTCTTCGGGCAAATGGTATCTCGGTTCGGCAGGACCAAGGAGATGAATGGTAGTGAGCGCCTGAGGGTCTCTTGTCTTGATGGTTTCCAGAGCCCCCAGATAGTATTCAACGGCTTCCTGACTCTCGAGGTCTGTATCTCCCCCTATGATGTACACCGGGTGAAACTTCCGGAATGCTTCCACGACATACTCAACGTACCGCATGGCCTGTGGGAAGGGAATAACATCCTGGGGACGGAGCCTCGAAAGCCAGGTTCCTCCCACATAATTGCTCCAGAGGACCACGAGTGCTGGGATAAAACCGCGTTCCTTCGCCATACCGAGCATTTTTTCTACTCGCCGGAAATACTCTTCGTTGAAGGTGGAGTAGTCAAACCGTCCGTCCGCAGTCTTCTGAAAGGGAAAAATCTCAAAGTCCGATTCACTGGCATCATGCTGGGGAAGAATGTTTATCTGCAGTACATTAAACCCCTGCTTCTGCCGATACTCGAGATACTCCTCCCACTCGGGAAAATCGGCATTGGTGAAAGCACTCCACACCGTGTCAGCAAGCCAAAAGAAGGGATAACCCCGATCGTCAACAAAAAAGTCACAAGAAGGCGCAATGCCTATCCTTACCGGGAACAATCCCGTGGCACACCATCTACTCTCATTAGAGGACCTCACACCCTCCTTCATGTATGAGGATCGCCCCCTTATCCCCGAGCCAACAGGCTATTACTCCTTCAGTGCCCCAGCCGTTATTCCTGAGACAAAGTACCGCTGGAGCAGGACATACACTACGACAACCGGAAGAATTCCAAGAAGCACCCCTGCATTAATAATGGGATAAGAAGAGGCAAACTGGCCCTGGAAGTACATCATCCCCAGAGGAACCGTCTTCCATTTATCGGAATGAATAAAAATCAACGCCATGAGGAATTCGTTCCACGTTGCGAGGAAGTCCATGATAAAAAGTGCTAGTACTGCCGGTACAGAAAGTGGGAGAATAACCCTTAAAAGGACCAGAAACTCCGTACATCCATCGATTCTTGCCGCATCAACGAGCTCATCTGGTATCCCTCGGAAAAACCCTCTCAAAACAAGTATCTGAAAGGGAAGCCCAAAAACAACATAAGGAAAGAGTAACCCCCAGAGATTGTCCAGAAGGTAAAGTCTTTTGAGGAGTATGGTTAGCGGGAGAAGCACCACGTTCACCGGTATACCTAAACCCAAAAGGAAAAAGGCCAGCAAGGTTTCTCTCAACCGGAAACGGTATTTCGCAAGGGGATAGGCAGCAAGAGCAGCGACGAATATCCCCAGGGGAACTTTCACAAAACAAATCGACAAACTGTTCTTGTAGTACACGCTGAATCTGCCCATTCTCCAGGCATCGGGAAAGTTCTGAAGAGTAACAGATTCCGGTGGGGCAAATACTCCTCGCGTTACAACGTCCTGTTGGGTACGCAAGGAGGTGAGCACTACAATCGCAAAAGGGAAAAGCACAAGAAGAGTCAGAAAAATCAGGAAAAAGAAGGACGTACTGCTGTAGCTCCGTCTCATTTTTCCTCCCCTCTCTCTACCGCCTCGACATAATCCGGATATACGGATAGGCAACCCCCAAAGAGGTGGCAGCCGTTATCCAGGCAATGGCAGATCCAAACCCAGCTTTGTGGTACACAAAGGTATTAAAGTACATCCAGGTACTCAGGACCTGCGTGAAGTTCCCCGGCCCTCCCCAGGTCATAACATAGATCAAGTCAAACACCTTGAGCGATCCAATCATGAGGAGTGAAATAACCACAACGAAAGTCTCGCGCAGAGAAGGTATCGTGATGTAGAAGAACTTCTGTACCCCCGTGGCTCCATCGATATCGGCTGCCTCGTAAAGTTCCCTGGGAATTGTCTGCAAACCTGCCAGGAAGAGAAGCATCGGGAAACCCGTACCCTGCCAGATACCGGTGAGAATAACAGAGTATAGGGCTACGCTTGGGTCAGAAAGCCAGTTACGTGCAAGATGGGGCAACCCGATAATCCTGAAAAAAGAGTTGATGGCACCAAAAGTGGGATTGTAAATCCAGGACCAGATGATACCAACCGCCACCAGAGGCAAAACGGCGGGAGAGTAAAAGGCGGCCCTAAAAAAGGTCCGACCAGGGACTTTCTCGTTGAGTATCACAGCAAGAATCAAACCCAGGGCCACAGGAATTGAAAGCATAAATGCCATCCACGTAAGGTTATTCTTCAACACCAAAAGAGAAGTTGGGTCGGAAAAAAACCTGACATAGTTCCTTAAACCAATGAAAACCTTTGACGGCGAGAGCCCATCCCAGCGGTACAGGCTGACAATGAAGGAAAAAACCATGGGGTACACCAGAAAAACCCCGTAGAAGGCGAGTGCCGGAAAGAGGAGCCAATAGCGTGAGAGGAACCTACGTACCTGCATGGAACGACAAACCTCCTTGGAGCAAAATGAAAAGGCCTCTGCACCCTTAAGTGCAGAGGCCTTTTTGCAACACCTTATCTCATGCCAGGTGCAGAACCGAACACCTTGATTCCCGTTTCTTCTTTGTACTCCTCGATGGCAGCCTGCATCCTCTTCGCCGCATCTTCAGGAGTCACAAGCCCTAAGGCCACGGAGTCCTGAATTTCGAAGTACTTGTGCATGAGCTCAGGAGGAAATGCCTGGTCCGTGGGGGGATAAACATCCTGCAATTGTTCAAGGACCTTCCGGAACTCATAAGTATTCGGCAACTCATTCTTATCAGGGTATACCCCAATGGTACAAGTACTATTTAGAGCTTTTCCCAACCACTTTTGCTGGACATCTTTCTGGATAAACCAGTTGATGAACTCGAGAGCCTCTTTTTTGTACTTACTCTGAGCGTTCACCATGAACTGCTCGGGAAAACCCGAAATACGCAATGGCTCATGTTCTGTAGGATGCAGGAAGAACCTGAAATTGTTTACATCCTGGCCATCGTGCTTAAACACCGTCTCCATCCAGCTACCTTCAAAGACCATAAGTGCTTGACCCTGGTACATGGGCATCCGCGCATCGTCTGGGTTGATCTGGATGAAACCTGGCACAATCCATTCATCAGCCCATTTTTTGAAAAGACGGTACATCTCCACAACCTCTGGACGATCCCAGGATTCTTCCGTCGTATTCAGCTTGTCATGGAGCTCAGGGCCTGCGGTATACTCCAGCAGGTAATCCAGAAGACGCATGACCATCCAACCGTATTTCCCAGCAACTGACAGTGGGTAAATCCCTGCCGCTTTGGTCTTAGCACAGAGCTCCTCAAGCTCTTTGTAAGTCTTCGGTTCAGTCAACCCCAGCTGATCCCACAAATCCTTTCTGTACCAGAAAGTCATGCCATGGGAAGAGATGGGAACACCGTAAAGCTTCCCATTTCTCCGAACCGCTTCAATGGTCCAGGGGATCAGTATCTTGTTCCAACCATACTTTTCGAAGTACTCGTCCAAGGGCTCACAGTAACCGGCATCGGCAAAGAATCCCGAAAGTTCGCCTCCCCAGTTAAACCATACGTCTGGAGCCGTTCCCGCGGCTGCGGCTGTTTTCAAGACCTCAATGTATACCGCCGCACCTGTTCCCGCCACCGATTCGTGAGAAATCTTGACCTCCGGGTTCAACGAGGTGTACTCAGCAAACATCTGATCCAGGTACTCTTTTTGTAGCCCACCCCACACCGTCATTACCCTCAACTCAATCGCCGCAGCCGTACCCACCATTCCTAAAACGACCAGACAACAGATACCCAAATACAGTACCCTCTTCATCCCAATCCTCCTCTCAACGAATTTCCAAAACTGAAAAAAATCGGAAAAGACAACTCTGTGTCACCAAGCGAAAACCCCACCTCCTCCACATAAAATCTTGACCTGAGATAACCAGGTCACAACCTATTATAGCAAAAACTACTAAAATTTGCAGCAAGAGGAAAAAGTTTCATCATGCGGGGGCAGAGCGCTAAGGTAGCAGGCAGGAAGTGCATAGGGGAACAGCATAGGAATCTCCTGGAAAGTGGAAAGGAAGGCAACGCTCTATTAATGTCAACGTCAACATCTATCATTGGTCGTAACTCCTGGTCCTACCAGGACCGGTAGAAGACCTCAAGGTCCCCCGGGTCTGGGAAGAGAAAATGAAATTGATAGACGAAGGGAATCCCCTGGCCTTTTTCACAGCTCCTGCATAGCATATCTTTCCAAGGTTGAGAATCAGGACTTCATAGCCCTTCTTCTGGCTTCCGTCCTCGTGCTCTTCAATCTTGATTGCTGAGTATTTTTTCTAATTTTTCTAACATAGTGCCCCATTTATTGTGTAAGGGCAACATGGCAGTTCCCCATCTCGATTTTCGCAAACCCCGCAGCCTACATGCTCCTCAAGCTTCGTCGAGCTGACTTAAAACCAAATACAGAAGCTTTTCCGCAGCGTCTTCACTCCAAAACACCTCTACCACCTTAGTCCGCCTCCTTACCTCCTTGGCGAGCCGCTCCAGCTGGTTCCTCTCCAGAGCTCCAGCCAGCGCTTCCTGACCCTTCGTCCGTACTCTGCCCAAAGCATCCCACACAGTGTGCAGGATACAAAGGCTACACCGCCTCGGGAATCTTCTTGACCATTTCCTCCAACTCTGGCAAGTCAAGGTTAAAAATTAGCACCCTTTGAACCCTGCTTCGTTTAAAGTCCTTGAGAACCTCTTCCTCACTCAGGGCAATTTCCCCTTCAGCGTCGAAGGGCCAAAACCCGAGGATCTTCCATCACTCATTGGGTTTTGATCCTAAAGCTATGTACACAGGTTCCTTGGCCATTTTCCCTCGGCGGACGGAGAGAAAGGTCCCGTCCAGAAACACCGCGTAGTACTCCTCGCTTAGGGACCTTTCCCACGAAAGCCCCACTTGTTCCGAAGCGACTTCAAAGAGGCGGGAAATGTTTTGCGACGAGCAGAACACCTCGCAGGTCCCTTCCAGGAACGCGGAGATCTTCCAGGTACTTCCACCAACCGCACGGGAGGTGAGGATGGCCTCGGGACCCTCCCGAGGTCCGCTCCCTGCAGGGGAGAACCCTCGACAGGACCTTGAAGTCTTCCAGAGGACCTGCGAGGGGAAGGGGATCGCGGGTTTAGTAGCCGTTAGTACTTGCAGGACGCGTCGCAAGGTCCATCGCTTGCTCTCCCAATGAGGGTCTCCAGAGGGTTCCGCACCAGCTTCTTGAGCCCTGCCCCGAACACCTTTACCATTTCGTCACAAGCTTTCCTTTGCAGGGGAACTTCCCCTCCTTTCTCAATGGTTTCCTTTCGGGAAGGCTACCATGCTATTCCTTTACACAATCCCCGGCACACTACCAAGCTTAGGGATGGTGCTTTTCAGGAAGGCGAAGAACGGGGGCTACAACTGAGCTCAAGAAAAGAAGCTCTGGACGGCTCAGGCGATAGGTTTGCCAAGTGTTTTCACGTGATGTAAATCTGTACGGAAAAATTGACAAAAGGATGATTGTTCAGTTATACTCTACCTTGTAAGATGTTTAACATCATTCATCTTATAAGGAGGGATGGACATGCTGAGGAAAGCAGTGATAGTGTGTTTTGCTACCCTTCTGCTGTTCACCGCAAGCGCTCTGTCTTTTGCCCAGACCGCTGCAGAAAGAGCCGTTGAGGAAGCCAAAAAATACGCCGGTCAAACTCTCAGCGTCACGTGGGAAGCGGGATTGCAGGCGCAGGGTATCCGGGCTATTCTCCCCGAATGGGAGGAGAAAACTGGGGTTCAAATCAACCTTGTTGAGCTCTCTTTCTGGGACCTCCACGATAAAGTCATCACGGAACATTTGGCAGGAACGGGTGCTTACGATGCCCTCGCCATATCGTACGCATTCATGGGCGATTTTGTGAACGCAGGAGTCCTGGAACCAATCGAGAAATGGGTCGAACAGTACATGCCTCCCGAGGATTTAGAGGACATCCATCCTGCCTTTAAGGAAGCTTTCCAGTACTACGGCGGTAAACTCTACGCCCTGGCCGCTGATGGTGACGTGTTCATCCTTTACTACCGCAAAGACCTCTTCGAAGACGAAACCAATAAGCAGGAATTCTACGAAAAGTACGGTTATGAGCTGGCTCCTCCGAAGACCTGGAAAGAGTTCTACGAAATCGCTAAATTCTTCACCGACAAGTACGCGCCGGAAATCTACGGAGCCGTCATCCAGAGAGGCATGCAATCCTATAGCTGGTTCACAGGACAATTCATCGGCAACGGCGGGCAATTCTTCGATCCTGAGACCATGAAACCCCTTATCAACAGCGAAATAGGCGTGCAGACCCTGAAAGAGATGATACAACAGAACGAGGTCATGCCCCCAGGTGTGATCAAGTGGGGATTCATGGAAGCTCTGGCAGCCTGGCTCGACGGCAAAGTGGCAATGATCATCACCTGGCCACCCATCGGAAGGTGGTCTGAAGGATACGGTGTACGAACGAAACAACTTGCCTGGGTTCCACCTTCAAAGGTCGTGGGAAAGGTTGGATATGCTCCGATGCCCAATGGACGTTCCACCCTGGCCGCTGGTTTCTCAGTAGGAGTTGCCTCCCAGAGTAAGAAAAAAGAGCTGGCTTACCTCTTCGCTCAGTGGCTCACAAGTCCGGAAACAAGTCTGAAACTCGTCATGCTTCCGTTCACCCTGGTCGACCCATTCCGCCTGAGCCATTACCAGTCGGTTATTTATCGTAATGCCTGGGATAACGCTGGAGAGTACCTGGACACGCTCTATGAAGCAGCAAAGGGCGGAGTCTTAGAGCTGAACATCCCGGGAGCGCGAGAATACTTTGCCGCTTTAGAACAGGCAATAACCTCTGCCTTTGCTGGAGAGGACCCCAAAAAGGCCCTCGATCTGGCAGCAGCCAAGTGGGAGGAAATCACCGAGCGATTTGGGAGAGAAAAACAGAAAGAGGCTTACGCCACGTACCTGAACCTCCAGAATGCTATCTGGAAGCTCGAATAGCAAAGCACCGCAAGGGGTGGGGAATCCCCCACCCCTTGAAGGAGTGTGAGGAATGCCGTGGAATGGGGCATCAGTACTTTTACCTATCCCTGGGCTTTTGGAATTCCGGGTTACCTTCCCAGGAAGACGTTGACGCTACCAGAATTGGTTGAGAGAGCAGTTGTTCTTGGAGCCAGAGCGGTGCAGATTGCCCATAATGTACCACTTCACACGGTGACACGGGAAGAGCTTGAGGCTGTGAAAGACCTCGCCCGGAGGAACCATATCTTGCTGGAAGTTGGCACTATCGGTGTAGAAAAGGAATCGCTGCTTGAGTATCTGGATCTTGCTGAATTTCTCGACTCTCGCCTTGTGCGGACCATTCTGGATGAACCGGGGAAAGAACTCCCTCTGGAAGAGGCCATCGCCAGAATTCAGGAAGTACTGCCCTTCTTCTCAGCCCGGGGCGTCTTTCTGGCTGTTGAGAACCACGACAGGAGGACCACAGAGGAATTCAGGAAGCTCTTCGCAGCAATACCAGACCCTTATTTGCGATTCTGCTTTGACACCGCAAATTCCCTGGGTGCCTTTGAAAATCCCCGTGAGGTTCTTCGCGAGTTCTCCTCCCGTACTATCAACGTTCACCTCAAAGACGTAGACGTCTTCCGTCCCTCCCATGGGTTAGGCTTCATCATCGAGGGACGCCCCCTGGGTAAGGGTAGGCTGGGTATTAACTGGGTTTTCGCAGCCCTGGCGAACACCGAAGGGGTTACTTATATTATCGAACTCCTGACGCCCTTTTTCGGTTCTGTCGAGGAAACGGTACGGCGTGAGGAGGAGTGGGCTTACGAGAGTGCCCAGTTTTTGAAGTCATTCCTTGGAGGAGGCGCAAAAACATGAATACCCTTGCCATCACCATCATGGGAGCAGCAGGAAAAATGGGCAGGAGAATTATGGAAAAGTTGTCCCAAGAAGACTTCAAGCTTTTCCTCTGCGAGAAAGGAGAAGGAGGGATACAGTACCTCCTCACGAAGGGGTTGCAGCCAGTATCCCAGGAGGAAGCAGTACCCCAAAGCGATTTCGTCATCATGGCCATCCCCGACAGAAATCTAGAGGAGGTTTCAAGAGAGGTTGTTCCCCTTATGAAAAGGGGCAGCACCATGCTCTACCTTGACGCAACCGTCCCTTACTTTGGAAACGTCATGCTCAGAGACGATTGCACATTTGTGGCGGCGCACCCCTGCCATCCACCCCTTTTTGGGGAAGAAGAACGTCCGGAGGCCCAGCGAGACTTCTTCGGAGGTATAGCGAAACAGGATGTTGTCATCGCACTCATTCAGGGTGAAGAGGAAAAGTTCACCATAGCCTGGGAAATCTGTGCAAAAATTTTTGCTCCGGTGAGGAAAATCCACCGCATCTCCCTGGAGCAGATGGCCATCCTTGAACCCATACTGGCAGAGGTGGTGGCTGTTCCAGCGATCTACCTTATCAAGGAAGCCATAGATGAAGCCGTAAAAAGAGGCGTTCCTGAAGAAGCTGCTCTTTCCTTCATGTTAGGGCATGTCCGGATTGACCTGGCCGTACTTCTGGGAGGTGCCGATATCGAGTTCTCCGATGCTTGTAAGGTGGCCTTAAAGAAAGGCTATGAACTCCTCTTTCGCCCCGACTGGAAAAAGGTATTCGAACCAGAAATCGCAAAATCCATAGCCCTTGAAATGATGCAAAAGTAGCCTCAGGGTGATTCGTCATGCGCAAAAAGCGCTTCTTGCGACCGTGGATCATGGTCCTGCCTTCCCTCGGCGTTATACTTGCTGTGGTTATCTTCCCTCTCCTTTATTCACTGCGCCTGAGTTTCATCCAGTGGGATGCGCTGGTCCCTGGCCAGAAATTCGTTGGGTTTAGAAACTTTCTCCAGGTGATCACAGATACCAGATTCCTCGCCTCTCTGGGCCATACGGGTATCCTGCTTTCAGGTATCATCACCATAGAGTTCCTCCTGGGCTTCCTTCTTGCCCTTTGTCTTCTTGAAGAATTCAAACTCAAGAAGTTCGTGACGGCAATGTTCATCCTGCCTGTCACCATCATTCCTACGGTGGCGGGGTTTATCTGGAAGCTCATGCTTGACGCTCAGTACGGACCAGTAAACCATGTGCTGAGCATCATGCTGAGACGCGATATTCAGTACACCTGGCTTGCGCACACGAACACAGCTTACATCTCCCTCATCGTCACCGATGTGTGGCAGTGGACGCCTTTCATGATCCTCGTGCTCCTCGCAGGCCTCGTAGCCCTCCCCAAAGACGCCTTAGAGGCAGCCGAGATAGACGGGGCCTCGGAATGGCAAAAGGTCCGCTTTATCACACTTCCTATGCTGAAGCCGGTGATCGTGGTCGCCCTCCTCATAAGAAGTCTCGATTCCCTGAAGCTCTTCGACATTGTCTTTGCCATGACCCAAGGTGGACCAGGAACGTCCACGGAGACGCTGAGCTACTACATTTACAGGAATGGCTTTGAATACTTCCGGATGGGGTATACCGCTGCGATGTCCTACGTGGTGCTGGCCATTGTCTCCACTGTGATAACCCTTCTCTTAGAACGCTTGAGGGAAACTACGTAAGGAGGGACGAGGAAATGAAGAGCCGGCTGCGATACGTTCTGCTGGCAGTAGCGCTGGTGTTCTTTCTCTTCCCCATCACCTGGATCATTCTCACCTCTTTCAAAGTTCCCGAAGAATTCCTTGCCCACCCGCCAAAATGGATACCCAAACGACCAACGCTCACCCATTATGTCTCGGTTTCGAACCTCGGGGGGTACAGAGCCCTGAAAAACACCCTGGTGATTGCGTCCTTTGCCACGGCGATTTCCATCGCTTTAGGGACACCGTGCGCGTACAGCCTGGCTCGCTTCAACGTCGGAGGAAAGAACCTCCCCCTCTGGTTCCTTTCCCATCGCATGCTCCCTCCTATAACGGTGGCTTTCCCGGCGTTTCTGCTCTTCCGAAGCCTGGGATGGATTGATACCTACCAGGCAATCGTCACCATGCACCTTACCGCTAACCTCCCATACGTCATTTGGATGATGCGCAGTTTCTTCAAAGACATCCCTGTCGAAATCGAGGAAAGCGCTCAAATCGATGGTTGCTCGATTTTCCAGGTCTTCTGGAAAATCTCTCTGCCACTTTCTGCTCCTGGGCTCATAGCTACGGCCATTTTCTGCTTCACTTTTAGCTGGTGTGAACTCCTCTTCGGGCTTGTTCTCTCCCGAACGGAGGTAGTGCCACTCTCGGTACAACTCCCCAGATACTTTGGCCAGCAAATGACCTTCTGGGGTGAGATAGGCGCGCTGTCCACGCTTTCGATGTTACCCATCTTCACCCTAGTCCTTCTCATGCAGAAGTTTCTGGTCCGAGGTCTCACGCTGGGTGCGATAAAATAGAGAAAAAAGTGAGAGAATCCCAACTGTGCCGAGGTGTTGTTTGTGAACGCTTCTTGGGAGAAAGGATATCCATTCCAGGTACACCAGCGAGAGAGCGCGGTTGAGTTTGTCATTAAAAACTTCAAAGATCTGCTGGCAACAAAACAGCTGAAGCCTGGCGATCGCCTCCCTGGTGAACACAGTCTTGCCCAGATGATGGGCGTGAGTCGTGGTTCCATAAGGGAAGCAATGAAGATCCTGAAAGCTTTTGGGGTTATTGACGTTAAGCAGGGCAATGGCACCTACATCGCGAAACCCTCGGCAAAATCCTGGTTTGAGCCTCTCCTTTTTGAGCTCATTTGCACGGAGGCCAGCGCCCGGGAATTCATGGAACTCCGAGAGACCGTAGAAACGGGGATATTGAAGCTGGTCATCAGAAACGCTTCTGAAAAAGATCTGGAGGAACTTGTCCTTGTCCATAATAAACTCGAAGAGGCAGTACGTAGAAAAGCAACTGATCCTGCTGAGCTGGCCACTCTGGACATCGAATTTCATCTTGCCCTTGGAAAAGCCACAAAGAACGCGCTTTTAGAGAGGATTTACCGTTTTATTCTCGACTTTTTCGCCCCCACCATTGAAAAAACCTACGAAAGGGAGAAAACCGGGCAAAATGCCCTGCGTCTCCACCGCAATATCCTCACCAGTGTCCTCGAAAGGAACTGGGAGAAGGCCCTTGCGGCATTACGGGAATCCATCGAGGAGTGGAAAAGGCTCTTTGTCGAGGAGTGAACAAGGTGGCAGAAAAGGAGATTCTCTATTACGGTGCTCGGGAACTAGCCCAAAAGGCTAAGAAATTCTCTTTTGGTCCTCTGGAATTTTCCTTCCGGGAAGGAGAAATCCTCTATCTCTCTTACCAGGGTGTTGAGCTCATTCGCAGGATCTACTTTGCCGTGCGAGGACCAAACTGGGAAACTGCCCCAAACTCCATCACAAGCGTCAACGTAACCCAGGATGCCCAAGAAAAATCTCTACAAATCGATTTCTCTGCTCGCAGTACTGAGGGAAACATTGATCTCGAGTGGCGTGGTCGAGTGTTGGCCGAAGGCAGGGGAACGTTGAGCTTTAGCGTCCTTGGTACAGCCAAGCGGGACTTTTTGAAAAACCGCATAGGCATCTGCGTGCTCCTCCCCCTGACTCTTGCGGGTAAGAGAGTACGGTGCCAGAAACACAAGCAGTTTGGAGGGTACCTTGAGGAGGGGAAACTCCCTGAGGAGATTTCACCCCACCAGCCCTTCATGGATTTTTCCTCCTTCTTTGTCGAGGTAAGTCCTGATACCTGGCTCGAGATGACCTTCGAGGGGGATGTCTTTGAAATGGAGGACCAGAGAAACTGGGGGGACGCATCCTTTAAGATTTACTCCACCCCCCTTCGTTACCCTTTCCCCGTTCTGATGAAGCAGGGTGACACCCTCTTCCAGGAGGTGCGCATCGCCCTGAGAATCCCTGAGCGCTTAACCCGCGATGTTGAGGGCTTGCGCCACGCCGAACACGCGTGCAGAATCTCCCTCTCACCCATACCGGTTGCCCGTATACCTTCAATAGGCCTTGGGATGAACGACCTCTCAGAAACAGTGAATGATGAACTCTGGGAAACCATCGAGATCCTTCAGCCTTCCCACCTGCGAATAGAGCTGGATACAATGGAAAACCGCTACGCTGTCAGTACAGAGAAAATCGAGAAAGCCGTAAAGGTCTGGAAAAGAACGAAAATTCCCCTCTGGGTTCTCCTGAATGTTTCCCTGCCTTCAGAACTCCCCGAGCTTTTTGACCGTGTTCCCGAGGAGGGAGTATCACGGATCCTACTTGCCCTCAACGAACCTCCCTGGTGCGCGTCTTTTGAGCTAGTCGCGAAAACCAGGCAGGAAATGGAAAAAAGAGGCCGATCCTGTCCTCTGGGTGGGGGGACGCGAGGCTGGTTTGCCGAGTTCCACCGAAACCCTCCTCCCTTTGAAGCACTTGATTTTGTCTTTTTCGCCTTCTGCCCACAGGTCCACGCCACGGATAACGAGACTTTGATAGAAAATCTCCCAACGCTTGAGGTTCTTGCCAACCAAGCCAGGAGAATCAGTAACCTTCCTGTGGCAATAAGTCCCATCACTTTCAGGATGCGTTTCAATCCCAACGCCTATAGAAGGGAGGAAAGGATACCAGAACTTCCACCCGATCCGCGCCAGTGGGGCCTGTTTGGGGCGCTATGGACCGCTGGAGCCCTCAAGTACGCCGCCTCTTCAGAGTCTTTGACCTTTTACGAGCTCCTGGGTCCTCACGGCATTATCATTCCCGAGGACATTCGCAAAAACCTCACGCAAAAAACAGGTTTAGAATTTCGTTTCTTGCCCCTTGCCCATGTCCTCAAAGAGTTCGCCCCAAAGGAGGGTGCTATCGTGCTGGCAACCAAGAACACGAATCCCCTTGTTGCTGATGCACTGGCCATTCAGGACCAGGACGGGCTACTCGTATACATCTGGAATTACTCTCCTCAGAGCCAGAAAGTACTCATAGAAGGAGCACCTGGGGAACCCCGTACCGGAAGCATTCTCAGCGCGGAAACATTGCCACGCATTGTTTTATCGCTCCGTGAAACGTTAGACGCCCGGTCTGACTTTTCATGGAGGAACGGCGTTCTTGAACTCTTCGTTCCTTCCCTCTCGTTCGTACGCCTGTGGTGGAAGGGTTCATTTTTGGCTGAAAAACATTTACAAGTCTGAACAAATTTTTTATAATTGAGATGGCGGGTAATTCAATTCAAAGGAGGGAGAGAACATGCGTAAAAGCCCGCTATTCTTGCTGTTGGTGTTTGCCGGAGGTATCCTTCTTAGCTTCTCCGCCGCTTTTGCCCAGGAAAAGCTCATATTTGGGTATTCAGCACCGGGACTCGGTGACGAGGGACAGTGGAACATTCAGAAAGGGTTCGTCGACAAGTGTAAGGAGCTTGGTATTGAAGTCATCGTCACCGATGCCCAGCAGAGCGCAGAGAAACAGAACAACGACATTGAAACCCTGATTGCCCGTGGTGTCCATGCCATCTGCGCTGTACCTCATGACAGTGCTGCCATTAGCATTGCTGTGCAAAAGTGCAACGAAGCGGGTATACCTTTCTTCACCATCGACCGTGGGGTCACAGCAGGGAAAGTCGTTCTCACTGTCAAAGCAGACAATGTCAAGGCGGGAGCTATCGCGGGAGAGGTCATGTTGAGACTCCTGCAGGGGAAGTACAACGGAATCGCCAAGGGTAAGGTCCTTGAAATCAGGGGTCAACCAGGGCAGGATGTTGCAGAGCAGAGAGCTCAAGGTTTCCACCAGGTGCTGGAGAAATACCCGGATATCCAGATTATCTCGCTCCCTGGATACTGGAACACTGAAGAAGGGTTCAAGATTACCGTTGATACTCTGACGGCAAATCCTGATCTTGACGGTATTTACTACCACGCTGATTTGTATATCCCTGGTATCGTTGAGGGCGTCAAGGCGGTGAAGGGTGAGTTTGCCAAAGTCGGTGAACCAGGGCATATTTTCATCCTGGGTATTGACGGGAACCCTGCCGGACTAGACCAGGTGGAAGCAAAGCTTGCCGATGGAGTCGTTGTGCAACCCCTGCGTGACTACGGGGCTCTCATCGTTCCTATCATCGTCGACTACCTGAAACGAGGAGAGGAAGCTCTTCCTAAACCTGGTACCGTCCTCGTAGAAGAGGGAGCTTCCTGGTCTCCGGCGATGGTGGTCCAGACTGCGGCGGGTCTTGAAATCTGGACCAATGTGTTCTACGTGGATTACCTCGGTGCCGGTGATCCAAACCTTTGGGGGAACAAACCTCGTGAGTAACTTCAAAGGGCTGGAGGTGTTCCACCTCCAGCCTGCAATATTTTCAAAATGAGGAAAAGAGAACTCCTCAAGTTTCTCCTCGATAATTCGGTATGGATTATCATCATCGTTTTCTTCACCCTGAACGCCTTTCTCACGCCAAAGTTCTTTACTCTCCTGAACTTTCGGAATATTTTGATTCATTCTTCTATCCTGGGCATAGTGGTGATTGGAGAATCCCTTTGCCTTCTCTCTGGACACTTCGACCTTTCGGTCGAGTCAACGCTTGCCCTTTCTGCAGTTTTGGGGTCTATGGCGGTGAAAAATGGCCTCGCTATTCCTCTTGCCATCGGTGTTATGCTCATGAGCGGGATGCTTGTTGGTTTTGCCAATGGAACCCTTATCAGAAAACTTGGACTCAACGCTTTTGTAGCCACTCTGATCACCTATATCGGCATCAGAGGCACAGCCCTTGGTATCGTAGAGGGGAAAACCATCTGGAACCTCCCTGCTGCCTTCTGTTTCTTTGGAGCAGGAAACATAGGGATTCTCCCTGTACAAATTGTGCTTCTTGCCGTCCTCTACCTCCTTTTCCATGCTGTCCTTATCTACACGAAATTCGGAAGACACGTCTATCTCGTAGGTGATAATCAGCTGGCAGCTCGTATCAGCGGGATCAACGTTGACCGGGTGGTCATAGCCGTCTTCATGCTGAGCGGGTTGCTTTCAGCCTTTGCTGGACTGGTGATGGCTGGACGCCTCAACTCTGCTTCTCCCCTTTTCGGTACTGGCATGGTCTTTGAAGCCATGTCGGCGGCAATCATTGGAGGCATCAGCCTCCGAGGTGGTATAGGAAGCCTCTTCATGGCCCTGGGAGGCGTGGTGCTTTTGAGCTCCATCAGCAACGTGCTCAACCTCCACGCTGTTTCACCGTACTGGATCCAGACCATTAGGGCTTTGATGATCCTCTTTGCGGTTACGCTCGACTCCTTAAAGAGGAGACTGGTGCGGTATGAAGAGTGACGAGGTACTCTTGAAAATGGAAGGGATATGCAAGTCTTTCGGTGAGGTTCGGGCTCTGGAAAACGTCCATTTCACTCTCTCCCACCACGAGATCGTGGGACTGGTGGGAGGGAACGGGGCGGGGAAATCGACGCTCATCAAGATCCTTGCAGGGGTTTTCCCTCCGGATAGAGGGAAAATCTACCTCGAGGGGAAAGAAGTCCATTTTAAAAGCCCCAGAGATGCCTATGAGCAGGGCATCTACACCGTCCACCAGAAAATGGAGGAAATCCTTGCCCCACACCACGATGTTGCGGCCAACATCTTCATGGGCGAGGAAATAACAAAACCTTTCTTTGGAGGGCTTTTGAGGGTTCTGGCCAGAAGAGAAATGGAAAAAGAGGCAGAGAGTGTTCTCTCCCGGGTGGGTATCACCATCGACTCAGTACGAAGACCGATTGTGAGCTACTCAGGAGGACAACGGCAAGCCGTGGCTTTGGCCAAAGCTCTTCGCAAAAAGCCGAAAATCCTGGTCCTGGACGAACCTACCGCTGCTTTAGGAGTGAAGGAGAAGTTCCAGGTCCTTCATCTCATCAAACGCCTTGGAAAGGAAGAAGGCATTCCCATCATCATCGTCAGCCACAATCTCGAAGAGGTCTTCGAGATTGTTGATCGTATCGTTGTTCTCAGGAACGGGCAGATGGTCGGGGAATGTTCTCCCTCACTGGCCACCAAAGAACAGGTGGTGCAGATGATTGTGGGGGGAGAGTAAGTAATTCCCAGGACTCGATGAGACTAAAACACCAGCACCCCATCTTGTGAGGGGTGCAAAAGATGGTATAATTGGAAAAAGTCGAAAAGTTGTGGTTCCCTTCCGTGGTGCCCCTTTTTGGGGAGAATAGGGAAGTCCGGTGAAAGTCCGGCGCGGACCCGCCGCTGTGATGGGGAGGAAGGAGAGCATAGCCACTGGCGAAAGCTGGGAAGG
>Ga0071330_1063149_pt1 | contig 38469 bp, 43 predicted proteins | sample GBScel77sediment_FD_63802 | JGI IMG/M metagenome (GOLD analysis project Ga0071330, IMG submission 63802) | Hot spring sediment microbial communities from Great Boiling Spring, Nevada - Cellulolytic enrichment Sediment 77C v2 (version 2) | ecosystem: Environmental > Aquatic > Thermal springs >...
CCATGCCAATAACCAAAATTAGGAAAAGAGACGGCCGCATAGTGGACTTTAACCCAGAAAGGATTAGAAACGCCGTCCACAAGGCTTTTGTGGCTGTTAAGCTTGAAAACGGCGAAAAAGCCGAGAAACTCACGCGGGAAGTTGTAAGCCTTCTGGAGGAAAGGTTTAAGGAGAAGATTCCATCCGTTGAGGATGCGCAAGACGCTGTTATAGAGGTTTTGAGGAAAAACGGCTTTGAAGAAGTAGCCGCTGAATACCAAGCCTATAGGAAGAAGAAGGAGGAGATTAGGCGGCTTAGGGCTCAGCTTGGCATTGAAGAGCCTAAGTTGACGGTTAACGCCCTTGAAGTTTTGAAGAGACGCTATTTGCTGAAAGACGAAAACGGGAATATTATTGAGACTCCGGCGCAAATGTTCCGCAGAGTTGCCAGAGCCATAGCGAGGGTTGATAAACGTTACGGCGAAAACCCGAGGGAAAGCGAAGAAATCTTCTACCGGATGATGGCGAGGCTTGAGTTTCTGCCGAACTCGCCTACGCTTTTCAACGCTGGAACAAGGCTGGGGCAACTGTCTGCATGTTTTGTTTTGCCAGTTGAAGACTCGTTGGAAAGCATTTTCACAGCCGTAAAAAACATGGCCATAATTGAGAAGACGGGCGGCGGCGTAGGCTTTGACTTTTCAAGGCTTAGGCCAAAAGGCGACGTGGTGATGTCCACGAAAGGCGTAGCATCCGGCCCAGTAAGCTTCATGAGGGTTTTCGACGTGGCCACCGAGGTTATTAAGGCTGGAGGCAGACGAAGAGGCGCCATGATGGGAATTTTACGCGTTGACCATCCAGACATTTTGGAGTTTATAACCGCCAAGCAGAAGCCCGGCTTCCTCCAGAACTTCAACATTTCAGTGGCGGTAACCGACGATTTCATGAAAACCCTCGAGGAGAATGGCGAGTACTGGCTTATCAACCCAAGAAACAAGGAAAAAGTAGGCAAGCTTAAAGCCCGGGAAGTTTGGGATTTGATGGCGCGGTCCGCTTGGGCAAGCGGCGACCCCGGCGTCATCTTCATCGACGAGGTTAATAGGCATAACCCGACACCGGAAGTGGGACGGATAGAGGCAACAAACCCATGCGGTGAGCAGCCCCTTCTCCCCTACGAGTCTTGTAATCTTGGCTCGATAAACCTTTCCCGCATGGTGGAAGACGGAAGAATCAACTGGGAAAAGCTTAGGGAAACAGTACGGAACGCCGTTCACTTCTTGGACAACGTCATCGACGCTAACAAGTACCCATTAAAAGAGATTGAGCGAATAACGAAGGCAAATAGGAAGATTGGATTGGGCGTCATGGGGTTCGCTGACATGCTGATAAAGCTTGGAATCCCCTACAATTCGGAGCAAGCCTTGGAGCTTGCCGAGAAGCTTATGCGCTTCATAGATGAGGAAGCCCACAAAAAGTCTGAGGAAATAGCCGAAAAACGGGGCTCGTTTCCAAACTTTGACAAGAGCATTTGGAAAGACCGTTACAAGGCTATGAGAAACGCCACCGTCACCACCATAGCGCCAACGGGCAGCATAAGCATCATCGCCGGTTGCTCCTCTGGAATTGAACCGTTGTTCGCCATATCCTTCATAAGAAACGTTTTAGACGGCACAAGGCTTTTTGAGACAAACCCGCTTTTCGAGATAATAGCCAAAGAAAGAGGCTTCTATAATGCTGGGCTTCTTGAAGAAATTGCCAAAACAGGTTCTGTGCAGAAAATTGACAAGGTTCCGGAGGACGTGAAAAGGGTTTTTGTAACCGCTTTAGATATTGCGCCGGAGTGGCATGTGCGGATGCAGGCTGCCTTCCAAAAGTATACGGATAACGCTGTTTCGAAAACGGTGAACATGCCTTTCGAGGCAACTGTTGAAGATGTCCGAGAAGTGTTTGAGCTTGCTTGGCAGCTTAAGTGTAAAGGCATAACAGTGTTCCGTTACGGAAGCAAACCGGAACAAGTGCTTTACATAGGCGAAGTTAAAACTGCGGAAAAAACTTTTGTAGCGGCTGAATCCGAATACGCTGGAGGATGCCCAACAAAAACTTGTCCTTTCCCCGGATAGAAAAAGAGATTAATCGGTTGTTGCACGGTGAAAGCCTATGAAAGGCACGTTGGGCTTCGTGGACGAGCACAACATGAGCATGCTCACTGACCTCTACGAGCTCACCATGTGCGCCAGCTACTTTGACCATAAAAAGTCTGAGCCAGCCACCTTCGACCTTTTCATTAGGCGGCTGCCGCCAAACCGTTCCTACTTCCTCTTCGCCGGCTTAGAGCAGGTTCTCCTATTCCTCGAAAAAATGCACTTCACAGAGGAACACATCGAATACTTGAGGGGTTTAGGGTTTAAAGAGGACTTTCTAGACTATTTGAGAAATTTCCGCTTTAACGGTGATGTTTGGGCTATTCCAGAAGGCACTGTGGTTTTTCCAAACGAGCCTTTGATTAGGGTAACCGCCCCAATAATAGAAGCTCAACTTATAGAAACTTTCCTTTTAAATACAATTAATTTGCAGACAACCATCGCCACGAAGGCAGCGAGAGTTGTTTATGCGGCTAAAGGCAGAACAGTCATCGAGTTTGGTTTGAGGCGCGAGCACGGTGCGGATGCTGGCATGAAGGTTGCAAGGGCAAGCTATATAGCCGGATGCAGTGGCACTTCAAACGTGCTTGCTGGAATGGTTTACGGCATACCTGTTTTTGGCACTATGGCGCACTCCTTTGTCATGTTTTTCAGCAATGAATTGGAGTCTTTCCGGGCTTTTGCCAGAACCTTCCCGGACAAGACAACACTTCTCATAGACACCTTCGACAACATTAAAGGTGCGGAGAACGCCGTAAAAGTCGCCAAAGAACTGGAAAAGCAAGGCTTTAAACTGCGAGGCGTCCGCATCGACAGCGGTGACTTGGTGGCAGTAAGCCGTCAAGTTAGGCGAATACTCGACAAAAATGGGCTGAGATATGTGCAGATTTTCGCCAGCGGAGACCTAGACGAATATCGAATAGAAGAGCTGCTCAACAAAGGGGCGAAAATCGACGCCTTCGGCGTGGGCACCAAGATGGGAACTTCAGCCGACAGACCCTACGTCGACATAATCTACAAGCTTTGCGAAAGAGCCAACGAAAAGGGCGAGTTTGTCCCAATAATGAAGCTTAGCGAAGGAAAAGCTACGTTGCCCGGCAGAAAACAGGTTTTCCGTTTCAAAGATGAGAAAGGCAACTTCGTGAAGGACATCATAGCCCTAGAAGGCGAAGAAGTTGGCGGGGAGCCCTTGCTGGTTAAAGTCATGGAGAAGGGCAAAATAGTCTATGATTTGCCCTCACTTGAGGAGATCCGGAAAAGGGCTCTGGATAATTTGGCCAGACTTCCGGAAAAGTACAAGCGTTTAAGGGGTGCTGCCAAATACCCTGTTAGGCTTAGTCCGAAGCTTAGGAAGCTGATCAGAGAGTTAAGCGAAAAACTTCGGGAAACAGAGGTTGCGGTTGCTGGTTCAAGCGGATAATTTTAAGCCATTATCAGGGCGTTTATGAAGGCTACTTCCATTATTGCTGCAATTAGGAAAATGCCGTAGATGGCGGCTAAATCCCGCGTTTTCAAAGTTTGGCTCAGCGTCTTTTTTATCGTTATATAAATGCCGTAGCCCTCCACCAGGCCGACGGGTGTGCTTATCAGCAGTATTATTGGCAATGTTTCGAGAATTACTCCGCCATATATGAGTGTGCAGCCCCGCAATATGCTCAAGAAAACTATTACTATGGTGAAGGCTAGGGCGAAGGATCCGGGATGCTCCAAAACAATATGGGAGTACTTTTCCCTTCTGAAAAATCCCGCTTGAACGAGGCTGACGTAGAAGCTCATGCCTAAAAGAATAAGCGAAACAACGAGAATGTTGTGTAAAAACAACATTCCAACAGCCAAAAACTCGTTTTTTAGGATTTCGCCCAATAGAAGGCTGAAAAAGACGGTGTTTTCGTAGGATGAGAGAAACAAAAAGGCGAGGAAAGCTAAGCCCAACAAGGCCGTGCGCTTTTTAGACTCCGGCAACCGTTGAGTCCTCGCTGTTATCTTAGATCGGTATTGTGGTAAGCCACTTGGATATTAACCCCAAGAATCCAAGAACAAGAGCCACCAGTACGAGAACTGCCAGGTAGATTATGATTACCAATATGCCTACAGCGATGGCGCCAAGCCATCCGGTTTCAAATAGGCGTTTTATCAATATCAGCCACACTATAATGCTGAGAATCACCGCCAACAGGTTTGGGAGAAGAATAATGAACAGCGTGGACAACACTGTTCCAAGTAATGCTATAGTGAAGGCGTCTGATAGCAATGCGCGTTTTTTGCCTACGACGATTAACCCCGCAAGGTATAGCACAACCGCCAGCACTAAAAGTTCGATTACAAACAGGACGAGGGCAAAAAGCAGTGTTAAGCCTTCCCGTATCCCCCACCGCCAGTCTGGCTTGGCACTGGCCAATAACAACTGCGTGAACATAGCGATTAATTGGTGCCGCATCATTTCCAATCACTTAATGTTCTGCATGTTTGCTGTGGAAAAATAAAAGGGTTGCTGTTTGAAAGTTTAAATTAAACTTTTAGAGCGTTTTATTCGGTTAATTCTTCGACTTCTTTCCTGCCCTTCTCCAGTTCCTGGACTTGCTCCTTATCCTCTTTTAGGAGTAGGGCTTGAAACTCGCCCACGTGGGTTTTCTCTTCTCTGGCGACTTCTAAAAGCACTTTCTTAATTTTCTCGTTGTCGGTGGCTGCTGCCAACTGCTCGTAAAGGTTTACGGCGTCTAGCTCAGCGATTATGGCAACCCTCAAGATTTCACAGTCTAGAAGCTTCTTTGAAACTTTTTCAACTTTAATTGGCATCTGTGAAAGCATCCTTTTTCACCTCCATGGAAGGTTTAATAGCCAAATGCACCCTCAACACAAATTAAACTTTCCTTTTATGTAGTGTAGAACTGGAAAATGGTTAACCCGCACAGTTTATTTTCCCTCCCCTACCCCTCTATAATTTCATAGCCGATAATTTTTGTGAAATGGAGAAAGGTGCACTTCGACTCGAGCTTTTTCACTGCTTATTTAAGGGGTATTGCTTATAAAAAGGGTTAACAACGAGGATGAAGGATGGGCGTCTTTTATAGTTCTTCTGATAGGGTTGTGAATAGGTCGTGGTGTTCTTCTTCGTCTTCTAGGATTTCTTCGAATATGCGGGCTGTTGTTATGTCGTTTTCTTTCTTTGCTTGGGCTATGATCTCCTTGTAGAGGTTTATGGCGTTTTCCTCGTCTTTGATGTCGCGTTCAATCATCTCCTTAAGCGTTTTACCCACAAATATTTCAGTCGGCTTTGTTGTGGGTGTCCCGCCCAAATAGACCAATCTTTCGGCTATGGCTTCAGCATGCTTCATCTCTGTTATCGCCACTTTTTTGAGTTCTTCTTGGACGGCGAAGCCTTTAACCCCGCTCCATTGAACGTGTTGCCACATGTACTGGATGGAAACTTGTATTTCTCTTGCTATGGCGTCGTTCAACATTTCTAACAACTTTTTAGACACCAAAACGTTTCACCTCCTTTTACAGTTCTATTTTGGAATGTTTAAAAGGCTTGCTAAAACATGCGTAAATCCAAAGAAAATGGGGAACTGGGCGTGCGCATTTGGTTATCCGCCTGGCGCGCCGTGGAATGGCACGTTTTTCCAGAGGATTTCCCACCAGTCTTCTTCGGTTATTGTTTCGCCCTTCACGATGATTTCTAAAACCGCGTTTAGGAGCATGTGGTGTCTTTTCTCGTCTTCAAGGATTGCCGTTAAAAGCAGTTTAACCTTCTCGTTTTCAACGGTTGGCAGTATGTCGCTAATCTTCTTTATAAGTTCAGCCTCCACTCGGATATGTTTCTCAACAAGGCTTTTCTGCTTGTCAAGATGTTCCTGAGAAAGCGCCTGCTGGGTTGTGGTTAAAAGCTTCAAGGCGGCATCATACATTTCCGCATGCTTCAAGGAATCCAGCGAAATCCCCTTCAAAACACCTCTGACGGACGGGTTGCCGATGCTTTTTAAGGCTTCGTTAAGCGAGTCTACAATCTCGTTTTCAACCACAATTTGCCTCTTGATGAAGTCTAGAAGCGCATTTTTAGAAGACATAACCAGATCTCCCCCTACACACAGTATTTGTATCAAAACTATTTATGGGTGATTTTCTCGGCAATCTTTCGCCCCAACTCTTTACATTTTTCGAGCATAGCTTGATCCGGCCCATACTTTGCAAGAAGCGGTGGCTCCGGCACGTCCATTTCGAAACGGTTCTTCATTATTTCTAGAACAAGCCTTGGGGCTTCACCGCTCCAGCCGTAAGATCCGAAAGCTGCGCCTATTTTGCCTTTCAAGTCAACGCCTTTTACAGCGGCTTCTTCGAACAGTTTTTTGATGTCGATGGTGGTGTCATGGTGGTATGTGGGCGTACCAACAATTATGGCGTCGAAATCCTTCAGCTGTTCAGCCGTCACATGGTATGTTAGCTCCACTTCTATGCCAGGCACCGCCCTGGCGCCTTCAGCCACAGCCCTAGCCATCTTCTCAGTGTTTCCAGTCTTGCTGTAGTATAGGATTAGGATTTTCGGCATAGCCAGCCCCGCTTTAACCAGCCTATTTCAGTGCTTGTTCAAGGCGTTTGTCAACAGCATCCCAGTCTACAATGCTCCAGAAGGCTTCAACAAATTTGCCTCTATCATTTTTGTAGTCGACGTAGTAGGCATGTTCAAAAACATCCAAAACCATTAGAACCGGGAACATTGGGTAAACATTCATGTTGTGCTTTTCCACTTGCATCAGCATTAGGCGGTTTGTCTGCTTGCACAAGGTTAGGGCTGCCCACCCGGAGCCTTCAACGCTTACGGCTGCCTGCGAAAACTCTTTCTTGAAACGTTCAAAACTTCCAAAATCCTCAACAATCTTGTCGGCTAGTTTGCCGCCGGGTTTTCCGCCAGCCTTGCTTGGCGGGGCTAGGTTTCCCCAAAAAAGCGAGTGCAATAGGTGCCCGGCAACGTTCCATGATAGCTCTTTAAGGGTGGCTTTAACGTCTATGTCCAAGTTTTCTCGGCGGGCTTTATCCAGCCGCTGAAGGATGGCGTTCGCGCCGTTAACGTAGGCTTGGTGGTGTTTGGTGTGGTGGATTCGCAGCTGTTCTTCGGACATGTAGGGCTGCAAGTCGCCATAGCCATAAGGCAGCTGAGGCAAAACATACAGTTTAGCTTCCATAACATGCACCTCCATGTGAAAATTATTCCTTTCTAACAAATTGGTCTTTTGGGGCACCGCAGATTGGGCAAGTCCAGTTTTCAGGTAAAGCCTCGAAAGGTGTTCCGGGCTTTATGCCGTTTTCCGGGTCTCCAACCGCTGGATCGTACACGTATCCGCAAATCAAACATTCCCACTTTGCCAAAGCTGTTCACCTCTCATTTTTCCGTTTTAATATTATAGCTGACTTTGACACCAGCTTTTTCGAAAAGCTTCCCGACGGGGCAGTTCTCCACCGTTAGCCTGAAAAGCCTTTGAACAGTCTCTTCTGAGGCGTCTGTTTTCGCCAAAATGTCGAAGGCTGCTTCCGTCACGGTTCCAGCTTCGTCGGATTTTATGGCTTCAAGCTTAACCTCCAAGTCTTTGAGTTGAACCCTCATTTTCTTAGCCACCAAAGCGAAAATTGTTGCGAAACATCCAGCATAGCTCATAACGCCCAATTCGAGGGCTGTCGGCCCCATGTCTGTTCCAAGCTCAGGCGGTAGGTCGAGGCATACGCTGTGGGCTCTGCCGTTGTCAACGGCTATGCGCAAGTCTTTAACGAGTTTAGCTGTGGAACGAAGTTTTTGCACCAAAACATTTCACCTCAAAACATTAAAGTAGAAAAAGGGTTTATGTGAGCCTCTTCTTGCATAGGAACCAGTCAATGCACTCGTAGCCTTGCTGCGCAGCCTCTTGCATGCGTTTTTCAGCATCCTCCTGCGTTGTCGGGGGCGGCACTATAACCGGGTCGCCGGGTCTCCAGTTGGCTGGTAAAGCCACCTTATACTTGTCGGCCGTCTGCAAAGCGTCAATGAGCCTCAAAATCTCATCCATGTTTCTTCCCACGTTTAACGGATAGTATATCATTGCCCGCAGCTTCATCTCTGGGTCTATCACGAAGACGCAGCGCACAGCAGCCGTCGTGCTCTGTTTTGGATGAATCATGCCAAAAAGGTTGGCGACCTTCATGTCTAAGTCGGCTATTATTGGAAATGGTATGGTTACGCCAAACTTCTCCTTGATGGTTCTGACCCAAGCAATATGCGAGTAGACGCTGTCAATGCTTAATCCTATGAGTTGGACGTTGCGCTTTGCAAGTTCTGGGTAGATTTGGGCGAAAGCCACGAACTCTGTTGTGCATACTGGTGTGAAGTCGGCTGGATGTGAAAATAGGATTACCCATTTGCCCTTGAAGTCTGAAAGCCTAATCTTGCCGTGGGTTGTTACCGCTTCAAAGTCTGGGACAACTTCGCCGAGGCTTAGCAACGTTTTTTTCTCTTCAATTTTTTCTTCCAAAATTTCATTCCTCCTCGATTTTCGTACACCACAATCTTTTTATCCTTCGATGTTTATATATTTTTCGTATAAAATTCGGCTAAAAACGTACAAAATGGTGCGAAAAATGGTAAAAAATATTGCGGAAATAGACGAACTTGACCGCAAAATCCTAAAGCTTCTACAAGAGGATGCGAGGCTTCCATTCCTAGAAATAGCCAAAAAGCTAAAGGTAAGCGAGTCCACAATTCGAAAACGGGTTCAAGCCCTAAAAGAAAAAGGCGTAATAAAACGGTTCACCATAGAAATCGACCCAGCCAAGATCGGCTTAAACACAGTCGCAATAGTGGGCATAGACGTCGATCCGCCGAAACTTTTGGAGGTCGCCCAAAAACTCTGCGAGTTTAAAGAGATCCGATGTGTGGCAACATCCACAGGCGACCACATGATAATGACCGAAATATGGACCGAAGACGGACGGGAACTTACAAGGCTTATTTCGGAGAAGATCGGCCCTATTGAGGGCGTTAAAAAGATTTGCCCAGCAATAATCCTTGAGAGGCTTAAAGGCTGAAGGTGGGAAAGGGTTTGAGCAGCCACAGCCACCATCGCCACGCCCACCATGTTGGAGAGTTTAAACGGAGATTCTGGGTTTCACTAGCCTTAACCGTGCCTATTTTGTTGCTTTCTGAAATGATTCAAATGTGGTTTGGGCTTGAATGGTTGAAATTTCCCTTCCAAAAAGAGGTGCTTTCGCTATTATCGCTTATTGTTTACCTTTACGGCGGCTGGCCCTTCCTTAAAGGCTTGGCTGAAGAGGTTAAGGCCAAACAGCCGGGCATGATGACGCTTATCGGCATGGCTATTTCTGTGGCCATGTTCTATTCACTTGGAACAGTCTTCGCCTTCAGCGGCAAAGACTTTTACTGGGAACTTGCAACCCTAATCGACGTCATGCTTTTGGGCCATTGGATAGAAGCCAAAAGCGTCATGGGCGCCTCCATGGCATTAGAAGAGCTTGTCCGCATAATGCCCACAACCGCCCACCTAGTCAAAAACGGCGAAATCATAGACGCCCCGGTCTCCCAACTGCGGAAAGGCGACATAGTCTTGGTTCGACCGGGCGAGAAAATTCCTTCTGACGGCGTCGTTATTGAAGGCGAATCATCCGTCAACGAGGCTTTACTGACTGGCGAGTCCAAACCAGTAAGAAAAACTGTTGGCAACATGGTGGTGGGAGGCTCCATAAACGGCGAAGGCATGCTGAAAGTGCAAGTGGAGCGGACAGGCGAAGAAACCTACTTGGCGCAGGTGATAAAGCTTGTTAGGCAGGCTCAAGAAAGCCGATCGCGAACGCAAGATTTAGCCAACAAAGCTGCAGCATTGCTCTTTTACGTGGCACTTGCCGCCGGAGTAATCGCCTTCACTGTTTGGAGTTTGTTGGCTGGTTCAGATGTGGCCCTTGAAAGGGCCGTAACAGTGCTTGTTATTGCTTGTCCCCACGCGCTTGGTTTGGCAATACCGCTGGTTGTGGCTCTCTCCACCTCTATAACGGCGAAAAACGGCATTCTCATAAGGGATAGACGCGCCTTCGAAGCTGTCAAAGACGTGGACACCATTGTTTTTGACAAGACCGGCACTTTAACCCTCGGCAAGTTCGGCGTAACCGACACAGTCGCCTACATGCCAGAAAGCCAACTTTTAAGTTTGGCTGCCGCCGTCGAGCTAAACTCTGAACACGCAATTGCAAAAGCCATAGTGGATCACGCCAAAAACAAGGGTGTAAAAATCCCCCAAGCCAAAGAATTCAAAGCTTTGCCGGGAAGAGGCGCCTACGCAAAAGTTGATAAAAAAGAGGTTTACGTTGGAAGCATAAACCTACTAGAAGAATTGGAGATAAACTTCGACGATCCGCAAGTAAAAGCGTTGCATGAGCAGGGCAAAACAGTTGTTTTCACAGTAGTTGATGGCAAGCTTGCAGGCGCCTTCGCCTTAGCTGACATGATAAGACCCGAATCCCGCGAAGCAGTCAACGAACTTAAGAGGCGAGGCTTAAACGTTTACATGATCACTGGTGATTCTGAAGAGGTTGCCCGCTGGGTAGCCAAAGAACTCGTAATAGACCACTACTATGCCCGCGTCTTGCCAGACAAAAAGGCTGAAAAAATAAAGCTTCTAAAAGAAGAGGGTCGCCGCGTCGCCATGGTTGGAGACGGCGTTAACGATACGCCAGCACTGGTTACGGCGGATGTTGGCATAGCCATAGGCGCCGGAACAGACGTGGCTATAGAAAGCGCCGACATCATACTAGTGCGAAACGACCCGCGAGACGTGGTTAAAGTCATAGACATTTCCAGAAAAACCTACCGGAAAATGGTTCAAAACTTATGGTGGGCAGCCGGCTACAACACGGTGACAATACCCCTAGCGGCAGGCGGCCTCGCCGGCTACGGCGGAAGCTTGCCGCCAGCCATAGGAGCCATAATAATGTCCCTAAGCACAGTTATAGTTGCCTTAAACAGTCAAACATTAAGGAGGTATGAACCGGAGGGGGTGAAAATGGAAATGGAGAAAAAACGGTTGGTCACTGATCCGGTTTGCGGCATGAAGATAGACCCGGAAACGGCTTACAGCAAAATCGAACATGAAGGCCGCGTCATTTACTTCTGTTCACGGATGTGTGAGGAAGAGTTTAAGAGAAATCCAAAGAAATACACGAAATAGCAGTGTTTAGGGGAAAACCTTAACTCGATTTAGTTACTGCAATCTTTGTTGGCGAATCTTTGGGAAGACTGGCTGAACTTAAGCTTGCCATGGGCACATCCATATTCCTTGCAGCCTTCATATTCGCCCTCTTCTTGTCGGCAATCATGATCATCTTCCAAGTCAGCCTCGTTTACGCGGTCATATGCACAATTCTATTCATACTTATCCAGTACCTCATAGGTCCAGCCATAGTGGCTAGCTCCACGAGGCTCCGTTATTTGGAGAAGGGTGAAAACCCTTGGCTTGAAGAAACCGTGAAGGAGCTGGCTGAAAAGGCTGGGTTGCCCATGCCTAAACTCGCCATAGTGCCAGAAGAAACGCCCAACGCCTTCGTATTTGGCAGAACAGCCAAAGACGCCACGCTGGCGGTTCATGAAGGCCTCTTGAAGAAGCTTAACAAGGACGAGGTTAGAGGCGTGATAGGCCACGAGCTCGGCCACATAAAACACCTAGACTTCATCGTTATGACGGTGCTTTCCGCGTTGCCGCTCATCGCCTACATAATCGCCAGAGCCACCTGGGAGGCTGGAAGATGGACGCCAGCGTCGAGAAAAAGGGAGGAGAGAAGCAGCATCAAAGCAGCCTTTTTCGCCGCAGCCATAATCTCCTACATAGTCTACATTGTTTCGCTTTTGTGTGTTAGGGGGTTAAGCCGCCTCCGCGAACATTATGCAGACGCCTACTCCGCCTACCTAACTGGCTCGCCTAGAAGCCTACAAAGCGCATTGGCAAAAATCACTTATGGCTTGTCGCTTTCGCCTAAACCGCCCTCCGGAGCAAGACCCTTCTACATAGGGGATCCGGCGACGGCGAAGCTGGAAATCTCCGCGATAATGGAGAAAAAGGCGGAATACGACTTGGACAAGGACGGCGTTTTAGATGAACGGGAACTTGAACTCGCCATGGAAAGGGAAGCCCAATCCACATGGACAAAAATAAACACATGGTTTTCCACGCATCCGCCAACCTTCAAACGCATACTATTACTGCGTGAAATAGAGATGGAAATGGAAAGCGGAAAATACACTGTTGACCACATATACGAAAAAATCTAGGCTAAACATTTGGCAACAAAATCGAGGAAAGCCGCAGTTTCATTGTTTTGTAGGCTTAGTTGAAATATTCCATCCGCCCAGTTTCCCGCAATTTTCAAAAGGCTGCTTTCCAACTCCCTCTTAACATATACAAGCCCACACTTAGCCTGAGGTTTCCACCGTTTAAGCATGGCAAACGAGGCAACCGCCGTCTTAAGCCTCGAAGAATCCAATTCCACTTTAGCATCCAAAACCACCACCGGATCCACAAAAGCATCTTTTCGGGCGCCTATTGAAACATCAAACTCCATGGCGTATTCCCCGCCATCTTCACGCCAAACCAAGCATTTCTCAGCCCAAAAGACTTCTAGAGGCTTTATTAGGCGAATTTTCGCCTTTAAAAGGCGGTAAATGTATTCTTCGAAGGCGTAAGCCCTAAACTTTCCGAAAAACTGGGCTGTGCCGACTTCCTTCTTGTTCGCCATTATCACCTCATTAAACTTTAGAAAATCTTCTATGGCGAGGGTTATCGTCCACCTTTCATACTGAGCCTTAAGCTTTTCTCCAAGCGCCCGCTTTTTCTCGCTTTTGCTTGTGCAAAGTTCATGGATGTAGTCTGCTGCCTTCTTTAAACGTGCCATAAAGACTTCCAAAAGCTTTTATCACAACCCAAATTTATTACCTTCGTGGCTTAAGCGTAAAAAGGAGGCTCAAAATGAGAGTTAAGCTTCTCCGCTATACGGCGGATCCAGAACTGCTCTGTGGAGCAGCAGCCCTAACTTCGTCTAAAAGCGGGTACCCCTCCGAAATGCTTGAGAACATGGAATTGGAAAAGGCTAGGCAGATTGTTAGGCGCGTCACTGGCTACGGGCACATGTCGGTTATTGAACATGCATCTTTCACCTTCAGCATAGAAGACGTTTCAAGAGCTTTAACCCACCAGCTTGTGCGCCACCGCATCGCCTCCTACACGCAGCAAAGCCAACGCTATGTGCAATATGATACATTGAAAAGCTATGTGGTTCCGCCGTCCATAGACGCTAACCCCGAAGCCAAAAAACTGTTCGACGAAACCTTACAGCACATATCCGAAGCTTACAACAAGCTTTTGGAGATGGGAATTCCAAAGGAGGATGCTCGCTATGTTCTTCCAAACGCGGCTAAAACAAACATTGTTGTAACCATGAACGCCCGTGAACTCCGCCACTTCTTCAACCTACGCTGCTGTATGCGCTCCCAATGGGAGCTCCGCGAAGTAGCCATCGAAATGCTTAAGCAAGTAAAACGAGTCGCGCCTTCGCTCTTCGAAAACGCTGGACCCACATGCGTAGAGCTCGGCTACTGTCCAGAGGGCAAATTGAAGCCGGCGGAATGCAACATCGAAGAAATCAAAAAACAGTTCAAAAACCTCTGAGCGTAAACCCTCGTGAAAACCAGCCTCAAGGCTTATGCCATAACCACCAAATATTGGCGTCCAGGCGAAAACTACCTACAACAAATAATCGAGGGCATCGCTGGAAAAGTTTTAGACGGAGACTTCGTAGTCGTTTCCGAAAAAGCCATTGCAGTGGCGCTTGGCAACATCATAGATGAAAGCCAAGTGCAGCCAAGCCTAAACGCAAAAATAATCGCCAAAATATGGATGCCCATCATATGGGGCTACATCCTCGGCCCGCTCTGCCATTTAAGGCGAAAACTCATACAACAACTGCGAAACTATCCACGGGACGCTGGAAGCCGCCACAAACAGGTCGCCCTTCAACATGCGGGTCTGCTCCAAGCCTTGATGTTTGGCTCTGAAGGAGGCATAGACGGAACAAACCTTCCATACGCGTATGTCTGCCTCCCCCTAAAAAACGCCCAAGCCATAGCCGAAAAAATCCAAAGAAAAATCTTCGAAACCCTACGGAGAAAAGTCTGCGTAATAATCGCTGACACGGACAAAACATACACTTTTAGAAACTTCCACTTCACGCCAAGACCAAAACCAATCAAAGGCATTCACAGCTTTGGCGGCTTCATCGCTTATGTTGCTGGACGAATGTTCAAACTGAAAAGAAGAGCAACACCCATAGCGGTAGCTGGACGCCACATTTCAGCAGAGGAAGCCTTAACAATTGGGGAAACGGCAAACCGTGCCAGAGGCTATGGCGCGGGCAGAACTGTTTGGGAGATGGCTGAAAGGTTCAAGGTTGGATTAACAGAGGTAAGCTGGGAAATGCTTGAAAAAGTAAAACACAAACCAATAGTAATAGTGCATAAAATGCCTCTTAAAGAGTAGGCTAAACCTTTAGGGCGCCAACTTTCTTCAAGCTTTCCACGTATTCACCATAATTTTCTATGCGTTTAGGATTGCTTAACGGGAACGGAAGCGTTTCAACTACAGTTTTGGTAATCTCATGAACAAGATATCTACCCTTGTCGGTAACCGTAAAGCCTTTAACATACCCCGTCATCCTTAAAACTTGGAGCACCATTTTTATGTTTAGGGGCATTTTACTGCAAACTTTTGGGTCTAACTGCAACTTGTAAAGCTCATGGGCGAAAACCCTCCAAACCTTAGCTTTACCGTCAAGCTCAGTGTGAAAAGCAAGCCTTTTATCATTGTTGACCATTTGAAGGTAAATCTCAATAGGCGGGTTGACTGTTTGAATGTTTCCACAAGTGCTAAAAGCCGCTGGACCTAAGCCAAAATAATCGCACACCGGCTCGTCCTTTGCTGAATCATATATTTTATGGCTTTTGGAGAAGACCCACACGCTGTCTCGCCTATACCCGTGTTTTCTAAAAATGTTCCATGCACTTTCGATGACGGTGAACATGCTCTGCGAATCCATGCCTGGTTCGGCTTCAACCCCAGAAATTATGAGATATGGATAAATGGTCACTTGGTCTGGTCCAATGTTCACGATGGTTTCAGCATCTTTTAGGCATCCCTCAAGATTTTGTTGGGGCAACCCAACCATCAAATCAACGTTGACCGAGATTCCAAGCCGCTGCGCCTCACCCACGACTTTTTCTATTAAGCGTTCGCCGGCTTTCGCCCTTTTCACAGCTTTGAGGGAGCCTGACTGAAAGGTTTCAACTCCCATGCTTATTTTGGCGATACCTGCATCACTTATTTTTTCAAGATATTCTGGCGTGAATTCAAAGGGGTTTCCTTCCATCCCCGCCTCGTCAATTTCCACAAACTCTTTTAGGCATGATAGGATTTCGCATATTTCCTCAGCCTTCAACAAGTTTGGTGTCCCGCCACCAATGTAAAGCCAGCTTGCCTTTCCCTTCAAACCACGCTTTTCAATTTCCCGTTTTACCGCTTCTAGGTATTTTCTCCTCAATTTTTCATCATACAAAACCTTGTAGAAAGGGCAGAAAGAACAAAACATTTTGCAGAAAGGCACATGTATATATAAGCCGAACTTCAAACCGCCAACATTTTGGTCAAACCAATCTAGAGGTTTAAATGTAAAATTGATTTCGGAGAAACTTCTCGAAAGCATGTGTTTTGAAATGACTGAAATCATAGTATTACCGTTAAACAAAAAAGTATTACCAAACATATAAAGTCTTCGCAAGACTCAGCGTCAAAAATACTTATGGAAATGGTGCGAAAGTTTGGTTTCACAACGTGAACTTGAGTTTTGTTAGTTCAGTAAATCGCATCACCCTATTTTTAAGCTTCCCAAAATCGACTCTTTATTATGTAAAATTCTGTAGGAGAGAAGACCTTGACTGTTTAAGCCAAAAACTAGAGGGGGTAGTGTTTTTGTGATTATTCGGCAAGCACAAGTATGACCTAGAAGGACCATCCATATTCAATTTTCGAAGGAAAAACGTCTACTCGATAATTACGCTTATTTCTACAAGGTCTCCGTCTTTAAGCCCAAACCGTTCCCTCAGATTCACAGGCGCAATAACCTCTAAAACATTTTCTGGATAATCATGAATCTCTGGAATTACAATGGCGCCTTCCGCTAAACCCATAACGTAGGCTTTAAAGCATCTCCCCCGGCAATATCCGGGTGCAGGCATGATTATAATTGGCTTCGCCTTTGTCAAGGCTTCTCTAATTTTTGGGCAGTTTCCATTAAGCATAAGGTTGAGTGTTCCCTTGGCGGGCGTAAAGCCAAGCTTTTCTTTTATTTGGCTTTTCACCCATGGAAGCTCAATAAACTTTGAACCTTCACCTTTTCCAGAAAAAACTTTACCCTTCACTTGAACAGTTTTTGGTTGCCTTTTCATGGTGGTATGCGCTCTTTTACGGGTTTGCTTTGGGTTTTTGTTCTTTTAACCAGTTTGCCACTTTCCTAAACATGGGGTTTGAAGACATGTCTATAACTGGAACTATTATTTTTTCTCTTGTCTCGATTAGCGGCTGGTATTTTGGCATAAGGGAGTATCCAACAAAAGTCCAGTAAACTCTACCGTTTTCCACAAGTGCTTTAGCCGCCGTTTCAGTTGTGGCTGGAAGCGGAAAATAAAGGAAAACAACACCCTCAGCCCAATATAGCCCAGCGGTTTTTCCACCAGTAATTATAGATGCGAACCTTGCAATGTCTTCAGGGGATGCGAAAAAGTTGCGTTCCATGATGACTATTTCCCTAAAAGGCTCAAACCTCACTTCTACGGCGCCTTCATCCATAGGCTTTCACGCTTAATAGTTTGTGAAGCTCCCCTTTTTAACGTTGCTGAACTAGAAAAGGTTAATAGCATAAGCCTCAAACCCTTTAAACCAATCCCAGCGAGAGGGAAAGCAACGTGGCTGAAATCCGTGTGGCGATAGTAGGCGTCGGCAATTCGGCGTCCGCCCTAATCCAAGGGGTGGAATACTACAGAAACGCTAAAGAGGATGAAACTGTTCCCGGACTCATGCACGTGAATTTCGGCGGGTACCACGTTCGAGACATAAAGTTTGTGGCAGCTTTCGACGTGGACAAAAACAAGATTGGAAAAGACTTGTCTGAAGCCATATTCGTCAAGCCAAACTGCTGTGCAAAATTCGCCGAAGTCCCAAAACTAGGCGTAAAAGTCCAGCCTGGACCAATTCTTGACGGTGTAGCTGAACACATGAAAGAAGCCTTCCACGTCTACAATGAAAGCGAAATCAAGCCGGTGGATGTCGCAAGCGCATTAAAAGAGGCTGAAGCAGAAATCCTTGTCAACTATCTGCCCGTGGGAAGCCATAACGCAACAAGGTTTTACGCCCAATCAGCCTTAGAAGCGGGATGCGCCTTCATCAACTGTATTCCAGAGTTTATAGCTTCGGACCCAGCGTGGAGCCGGAAATTCGAGGAGAAAGGGCTTCCAGTGGCAGGCGACGACGTTAAAAGCCAACTTGGCGCCACCATACTTCACAGAAACCTTGTACGCCTCTGCGTTGACAGAGGTGTTATTGTTGACGAAACCTACCAACTGAATTTAGGCGGAGACACAGACTTCCTGAACATGACTGTGGAGGGGAGGCTTAAAACAAAGCGTATAAGCAAAACCGAAGCCGTAACAAGCCTAGTGCCATACGATTTGCCCACACGTATTGGACCATCCGATTATGTGCCATTCCTTGGAAACAAGAAGATATGCTATATTTGGCTTAAGGGCAGAAAATTCGGCGACAGACCCCTAACAATATCGGTCAAGCTTGAAGTGGAAGACTCCCCCAACAGTGCCGGAGTAGTAATCGACGTAGTAAGAGCCGTAAAACTGGCACTTGACCGAAAGATAGCCGGACCATTAATAAGCATATCCGCTTACGCCTTCAAACACCCACCAGTCCAAGTTCCAGACCCAGTGGCAAAAGAGTGGGTGGAAGAATTCATAAAAGGCAAGAGGGAACGCTAAACCAGTTTCAGCTAAGCGAGTCTAAAACCGAAAGGACTCTGCAAAGGCTCGAAATCCACCTCAAATAAGCGTTTAAAGCCGCCCGCAAAGCCACAGTGTCTTTTGCTTCAACAACCAAAACAAGAAAACCATCCTCAATTTTTAACTGCGCTTTAGAACGAGTTGTCGCTGGCTTCGCTGCCTCTGGAACGAGTGCCCGGTAAACTATTTCTAAACATTCTTTGGATGGGAATTCTAGGCGTACAACCGCATTAGCCTTCATAGGTTAAATCCCAGATAAGATGGGACACTCTCATCCTTGGACCTATTTCAACATTTTCGGGAAGAAGCCTAAAACTCATAACAATTTCGCCACTTTGATCCGATTTAACATACAGTAAGGCGTTGTAAGGCTTGCACTCCTCCCATCTATGCACCACTGGAAGGTCAAAAAAATCTGAAAGCGTCTTCTCCAGTCTTTCAATCTCTTCGGAAGGCTCAGACGAAGCGAATATCGCGGTGGACTTGATCCGTCTACCTCTCGGCATAGTTCCAAACTCCCTTCGAAGCTTGACACCCCTTAAATAAATGAGAGGAGGCACAGGCTGCAACCTACCATTTTCAAGTTTAAAAAGCTCTATTTTTCCGGGGCCACCCTTCCACCTATCTACAATTACAGTTTTTTCCGCGTTGAGTTCTAAGGCTTTGGCAGCCAAGCCTTCAAGGCTTAATTTTCCACGATTTATCCTTGTAACGTTTGGTATGTTGTAGGAGAGCTCCTTACAAAAAGTTCTAATTCTCCTAGTCGGCCTACGCGAAGTGGTTAAAAGGATCACACGTTTTCAACCTACTCCTCTTCAGTTTCCGTCGCTGCAGCTTCCACTTCCTCTACCGGCGCACCCTTAGCAACACGCTTAGCAACAAGCCCAAGTTTTGTTGTAGGCGTGTATGCTCCACCAGCGAATGTGAAACCGCATTTCCCACATTTCCAGACGCCAACACTGACCCTTTTAACCTTGGAGAGACCGCATTGGGGACACTTATGCTTCTTCTTCATCTCGGTAACAATTTTCACGTACCGTTTCCTAACGGTTGCGCCGTAACGAGCACCTAACCCTCTTGTCGGACCAACCTTCTTTGTTCTTTTACCCAAACTTTTCACCACCCCAGTTTTCTCCTTATCTCCGCAGCCTTTTCCTTGGCAATTTGAACGGCTTCAAAAACTTGTTTGGGAGTGAAATATCCACTTCCACCCTTTTGAACCGCACAAATGTTACCGTCATCGTCTGTCGTTATTGTAAGCCGCGCATCCATTATTTGCTCTTCTTCAAGCCATGGATCAACCACAAGCTTGTCATTTATCTTTGCAAAGGTGACAGCCACTGGGTGTCGTCTCACTGGCAACTGCGTGTAGCCAGGCTTTATCTTTACTTCGCCATTTTCGACTTCATAATTAAACATCTTTGTGTTTAGAAGCGCAGCCATCGCAGCAAGCGCCGACGCATCAATTAAATTTCCATCATGATTTAGCACGTAAATGTCAACAAATACGACAAAGACTTTTTTGCCCGGCGTTATGCAAAGCTTTTCAAGGTCTATAGCTTTCGACTCTCTTATACCCCTGTCAACAACCCTAGCCAACTCTATAGAGTTTTCGTCTGGCGGCCCAGGCTCAAAGGTCGGCGAAGCCAAGGGCACTAGCTCAGCATTCACGGTTAATACTCCCTCGTTGGGAGTGTCTGGAAAAGGCTCACCAGTTTCAATTTTGACTCCAACCATAACCTCTGTTTTTCCAAGTAAAACTCTCGCAGAGCCCTCTGCCCGCTCAATGATCCCTTGTTCAACTTTTATTTCGCGGTAGTCGGTTAAGCCTCGCCCGTCCAGTCTCTTTCCCTTAGCAATCAATTGGGCGATCTGTTTCTGTTTAACTCGAACAACAGTTGTTGTTGCGCTCATTACTCTTCAACCTCCTTAACGCTTGTGTATTTGGCTTTTAAAGCTTCCCTCTGCATGGCGTAGATTTTCTTGCATCCATCAATGGCAAGGTTCACAGCCTTCTCAAACTCCTCGCTGGTTAGGATTCCATCCATCTGTAAAAGCGTTATAACGCCTAGGTTAGGCATGTAGGCCACTGGCACATCGGCTGTTCCAACCTTGTCTTCAAGATCCATTAAGTCAAGAACTATCATGTCTTCAACCTTGCCTGCAGAACACGCCGCCACCAAATCCCGCATCGGAATTCCAGCGTCGGCCAAAGCCAACGAAGCTGCTGTTATGCTTGTGCATCTTGTGCTTCCATCCGCCTGCAAAACCTCAATGAAAACATCCACCGCGGTTCGCGGATAATACTCAACGAAAACTGCGGGTTCAAGAGCCTCCCGTATAACCTTCGAAAGCTCAACCTCCCGCCTCGATGGGGCTGGAGACTTACGTTCTTGAACTGAAAAAGGCGCCATGTGATAGCGGCACCTTAAAACCATACGGTCGGGTAAAGCCAAATGCTTTGGATGAAGCTCTTTCGGCCCATAAACGGCAGCCAAAATCTTGTTTTTACCCTGTTCAATGTAGGCTGATCCATCAGCATTTGAAAGCACACCGACCTCAATTTTTATTGGCCTAAGCTCATCTGGCTTTCTCCCGTCAAGCCTTAAACCCTTTTTATCAATCAGTTTTTCAACCTTTTGACTCACGTTTTCAACCTCCTCCCTTTTTCTCCTTCTCCCTTCTAATCATCTGTAATATACGGTCTGTTAACCCTGTTGTGTGGGCTTCCTCCTCGATTTTATGTATCGCCATAATCGCCAACTCTTCGTCTTCTGGATTCTTTCCAGTGACAAGTATAACACCGTTTTGGCCAAGGATTATGTGGCATCCAGTCTCCTGTTTTATCATTGAAATCATAGAACCCTTCTTTCCAATCACGCGGGGAACCTTTGTAGGCGTTATTTTAACAATTTGTCCACGAGTTATTTTTCCTAATCCCGGCTCGTCCACACTTAATTGAGGGTTGTGCGTTCTATCGTAAGAGGCTATTTTAGCCACAACCAAGTCTCCCACGTCGAGAACTTGTGTCAAATCGTCTTTTTGAGGTTTAAAAGGTCGGTTAAGAACTTCTGAAGCCCTTAAAAGGGCTTGGTAAGGCGCGTTTATGTCAACGACCCAGCCGTTAAAACCAACCTCAACAACTGTTCCAATAACCGTGTCCCCAACTCTCGGAATGTAAAACGCTCGCAAGGCTACAACATTCACTTTCTTATCCTCATAGTCCACGAGCCCAATTCTAGAAGCGTAAATCTTGTTATCTAGCTTGAAGGTGTTTTCACCAGCAATGTAGTCTCCCTCAGCCAGCAAGTCGCCGGGAACCACAAGCTGTCTTCTTTCAAAGAATGTAGGCATAAAACACACATCCCATATTATAAACTTTAGGATATTATTTTTGCCTCAGCGTTCCCTTTAGTAACTTCTCCAATCTTTTCAAGAAACGGTCCGTAAAGGCCTGCTGGCATTTCTAGAATTCCATGCCATGAGCCGTCTGCTCGCCATTCTTCGCGTTTTATGGTTCCCATAGCCTTTATTGTCCCGTAGGCTTTAGCTGCATATTCAGCTGGCACGTGAACACTAACTGAAACTTGCTCCATTTTCAGCGGCAAAACTTGTCGGAGAAGTTTGACAACTTCCCTTGCTTGCTCCTCTGCTGGCTTGAAGGGATCTATTGAATAGTGGATTTGCTCCATGGCCTGTTCAATGCGCATGGGCGGATGGGGAAGATTAGTTCTTGGGTCAACACAATTTTTGGATATGAAGGCAATTATCTGCCTACGTTTCTCCTCAATCATTTTTCTGCGCTGTTCTGTGGTCAACTGCAATGCGCCTTTTTTAAGAATTATGTCTGCCACTTTTAGGGGGTCAGTGGTTCCAAAAGCCTTGCGAAGAGCTTCCTCAGAAACTTTAGTACCTTTGCTTGCGTCTGAAAAGATAGTTTCCGTAACAAGCACATCGGTTATAGCGGAAATCTTTCCCAGACGGTAGTCTAAAGCCTTATCGGGTTTCACGAGGACCTCAAAGTGTTCATTCCCCTTTGTTATGCGGGCCACCGTGTACTTTTCGCTCATTTCAACTTCACTTGCCAAGTCCCAGCTTCCTTATATAACCCTCAACAACCTCGTCGCTGAGCATCTCCATTTTCCTTGTGGTTGCAGGTATAACCGCGATCTTTATTCTAGGCTGAAGCCCCCTAGCTTCAAGGGCTTTAACAAGACATTTCACTGCAAGTTTTACGGCGTCCTCAAGACTCATGCCATCGCGGTATTCTTCCCGCAAAATGTTCATCACTGTTTCTTTTCCAGCACCTACGGCTACGGCTTTATGTCCTCTATAAGTGCCGCTTGGATGAGTTGCGAAAAGACGACAGCCAGTTTTGTCCACACCGCCAAATAACAATGAAACGCCGAAGGGCCTGACACCACCATGCTGGGTGTATAACTGCTTTATGTCGCAAACTCGTTTCGTTACAACCTCAACGTCGATCGGCTCGTCATACGTCAGCCTGTTGCTTTGAGCATAAATCCTAGCATTGTCAATTAAAACTCTTGCGTCGGAGCTTAAGCCCACTATCGCTACACCAATATGCTCATCAATTTTAAAAATCTTCCAAGAAGTTTCAGACTCCTCAAGGGGTTCGATAGTTTCCTCAGCGCCTAAAACAACACCTTCTGGACATTTTATACCCAAAATGGTAGCTCCACGGTTAACAAGTTCCATGGCATACTCGACTTGAAAGAGCCTCCCGTCAGGTGAGAAAACAGTTATAGCACGGTCATACGCACCCGGAGCTGCAAACACAGACATCAAACATCAACTCCACTAGCAACCACTCGCTGAACACACATATAACAACTTAACTAAAAACCTTTTCCTAATAACAGAGCGTACATCGTGAATAATTCCGGCTTAATTATGATAACCATATATAATGCTTTTAGTTTCATAGTGTTTGGGAAGGTAGATGGGTTATTTAGCCATTTGGAAAGTTCTTGAGGAAATGACAACAGATTTTCGCAGGAGAGGGGTCACCGTCCCATCCAACGTCATTGACGATTTAAAGTATGCACGAACCTTAATTAACGTCTTGAAAGCTGACCCTTCGCGACTTGAAACCGTTCAGAAGATTGAAGAATGCTTGAACAACGTGGAATCTTACCTTATCTCGGAGGGACAACGATTCGGAGATAAATATGTTGAGGAATGGATTAGGAAACTGGAGGAAGCCAGCAGAAGAATCGATGAAGACGAAGGTGTTTCAAGGTTTGTCCCGGGGTTGCCCAGAGAACAACGTTGGGTCCGGGTTAAGCCGTCTGAAGAAATGCCCTTAGAAACATTGAAGAGTTTAGCTGAAGACTTAAACCTTTCCCATGAAGTTCAAAGCGATGGCTATCTGCTTGTTTACGGCGAAGATCAACGTGTAAAAGAATTTGTCAAAAAAATGGCTACAAAGTACGGTTTAAAAGCCGAGAAATAGCCTTTTAAAAGTGCAAAACCGTTAAAACATGAAGATGCAACACTTTTATAGAGAAATCATACAGAATTGAAATCAAAAATGTATGCTGGCGGCTTTCATGCGGGGTGAGGGCGCGGTTTAATGCCCTATATCAAAAAGATAGAGCTTAAGGGTTTCAAATCCTTTGGACCGCAGACGGTTAAGATTCTTCTGGATAAAGGCTTCTCAGTAATAACCGGCCCCAATGGCAGCGGGAAAACAAACATTGTTGACGCCATTTTGTTCGCTCTGGGTGAGTTAAGCGTCAAAAGGCTTCGAGCAGAAACAGCTGCAAAACTAATTTTCCAAGGCTCTGAAAAGGCTGGTTTAGAAAGGGCGAAGATGGCTAAAGTAGTCATACAGTTTGACAATTCTGATGGACGTATACCCGTAGATACAGCCACCGTCACCATTTCTCGTGAAGTATATCGTAACGGACAAAGCGTGTATAGGCTTAATGGAAGGAGGATTTCAAGGGCCTATCTGATGGAAATTCTTTCCATGGCTGGCATAAGCTCCACAAGCCAAAACATAATACTGCAAGGCACGATAACCCGGCTGGCAGATGTCTCCCCAATGGAAAGGCGAAAAATAATCGAGGATCTTGTTGGAATAGCCCAATATGACGCTGAAAAAGCTCAAGCTGAAGAAAAGCTGCGGGCTGCAGACCTCTCCATACGAACGGCCATGGGAAGGATAGACGAAGTGCAAAGACGCGTCGAAGACCTTGAAAGAGAACGCAACGAGCTTCTCCGCTATAATTTCCTCAGAAACGAAATTAAAAAGTTTGAAGCCATCAAACTATCATATGATATAGCGCAGATTCAAGAAAAGATAAAAGGCAAAACGGCAGAAGCTGAGAAAATTAAAAGCAGACTTGAAAAGATTAAGGCTGTCCGCGATCAGTATAGGCTTAAACGCAAAGCGATTGAAGATGAATGGCGGAAATTAAGCTCCGAAATAGTCGAAGAGGGAAGCACTCAAGTTTTAAGGGTTCAAATGAAGATTGGGGAGCTTAAATCCAAAATCACTGAATTAACAACGAAAATAAGCTCTGGAAAGGCAAACCTCGACGGGCTTAGAAGGATTGGGGAAAACAGCTTCCAACAGTATCAGTCGATTAGGAATGAGATTCGCGAAAACCGCCTCAAAATAAGACGCTTGAAAGTTGAATATGAGCGCATTCAAAACGAAATCAACAAAAAGCAGGCAGAGCACGATGCACTTGCACAAGAGGCAACACAGCTTTGGGAAAGTATAGGGGAAAACAGCAAAAAAATTAGAGAAATAGAACTACAACTCGACAAGAACTACAAAAGACTGGCATTTTTGAGATCTGAACACGCTAAAAGCCAGACAGCCATAAAAATCCGCGAAAGAAGGCTCAGAGATTTAAATGAGCGAAAAGAGCGTTTCACTTTAACCCTCACGGAACTGGCGAAGTCGCTGACCGAACTTGAAAAAGTGCAAAAAGAACAGAAAAACCAGCTTAAAAGTTTAGAGCGAACGCTCGAAAGAAGAATAGCTCAAAAAGAGGCTATAGAACGGGAAATCGCTGAAGCTGGAAAAATAGCGGATTCAGCCCGCGAAGCCCTCGTGGAGTTTGCAACTCAAAAAGAACTCGCGGAGACAATCGCCGCTGAAGAAAAAGCCCTCAAAAGCATAGAGGAGCTTGGCGAGTTAGGCGTAATACCCGGAGTTTATGGCAGACTACGTAATCTAGTAAAGATAGACAAGGCTTACCAGCAAGCAATAGAGGTTGCCGCCAGCGGCTGGCTAGACGCCATTGTCGTAAAGGATTTTGATGCGGCTTTCACATGTACCGAAACCTTGCGAAAAATGAGGCTTGGACGCGTTAAGATAATACCCCTCGAGGGAATTTCCAACGTAAAGCCTATCAAAATACCAGAGATTAGAGGCGTCAACGGAGCAGCCTTTTCCTTCATAAAATGCGCGAAACAGTATGAGACAGCTGTCTACTTCGTTTTCGGAGACACGCTGGTCGCCCAAGACGATAAGACTGCTCTAACTTTATCCAATGAAGGTTACAGAGTTGTGACTGTTAACGGTGACTTGTACGAGCCGGGTGGTGCGCTAGAAAGCGGTTATTATAGGGCGCCTATTGATTTCTCAGCCATAATACCAAGCGAGGCAGCCATAAAAAGCCTAGATGAAGCTGTTACGGCTTTACAGCGGCACCTTATGAGGAGAGAAAACGATGTAGCCGCTCTGGAAGAGGAAATAGACAGAACCCGCGTCGAAATTGCACGCTTGTCAGAAGCCATAACGATGCTTGACAGAGAAATAGCCAGAGTTAAAAGAAGTGTGAAAAGGACAAAGTCTAACATTAAGCGGATAGAAACAAACATTAAAAAGATCGAAAGCGAGATTGAAGCTGAGAAGGCTAAGATATGGACGTATAGAGCAGAGAAAAGCCTCCTACAAAAGGAAAACCGCAAACTTCAGAGCGAACTGGCTGTTTTGAGGCGAAAGGTAGATCCAGCACATATTCAAGAAATGGAAACTAAAAGGGAGAAAATCTCCGAGGAAATAAACACTTTAAGGCAGAAGCTAAGCACCGTCCAAACCGAAATTTCAACCCTTCAGTCCCAATACGACAACGTTCTAAGAACCGGATACAAAAACGCCAAAATTCAGCTGGCTAAAATTGAGCAACAACTCAAGAAAGTCGAAAGTGAGGTTGAAGAGGCACTGCAAGAAAGGGAAAAGTTGAAGCAGGAATTAATTGATCTAGAGAAAAGCCGCGACGAGCTTTCCAAAACAGTTCTGTCCGCAAAGGAGGAAGCGCAAAAGTTCACCTCGCAAATAGACGAAATTGACCAGGTGCTCCGCAAACTTGACATTGAATATGAAGAAACAGACCGTTTATGGAACCAGTGTCAACTAAACATCCAAGCTTCTCTTATCCAGCTTGAACAATGGCAAAACCAACTAAAACAATATGGATACGAAAAACCATTGGAAGTCACACCCGAAGAAGTTGAAAAAGTTGAAGCCGTTTTGAAAATGCTTAAGTTTGAATTTGAAAGGATAGAAGCCGTGAACCAGCTTGCATTGTCACATTATGCGGAACAAATCGCTCGCTATAAGGAATTATCCCTAAGAATGAACGAGCTTGAAAGAGAAAAACAAGCAATAATAAAATTCATGGAGGAAATAGAAAGCAAAAAACGCAAAGTCTTCCTTGAAGCCTTCGAAAAAATAAACCAAAACTTGCAAAGGTACTTCTCTAAACTAACTGGCGGAGGCACAGCCACTCTTAAACTTGAAAATCCAGAAGACCCCTTTGCAGGCGGAATAGATATGATTGTTCAGTTCCCCAACAAACCCTCCATAATTGTCAGCGGAGCCAGTGGTGGAGAACGCTCCGTAGCAGCTGTAGCCTTCCTATTTGCCATAAAAGAGTTTACACCAGCAGCCTTCTATATTATGGACGAGGTGGACGCTCATCTAGATGCCTTCCACGTTTCAAAGCTTGCCGACCTTCTTTTGGAAGAGTCGGAGAAAACCCAGTTCATCATAATCACTTTAAAGCCCGAAATGGTTAACAAAGCACAGAAGGTGTACGGGGTTTACGGGCGTAACGGAGTTTCGAATGTTGTTTCAGCCAAATTTTTAGAGGCACCGAGCTAAATGGCTACAAGCATTAAAAAGCCCTTTTATCTCCGTCCACCGTGGAACATACTTTTCGAGTTTCATAAGCTTGAGAAGCTTTCCCCATGGAATATTAACATCGCATATTTGCTCTCCACTTTTCTAGAGGAGATGGAAAAAACCGGACAAATAGATTTCAGAGCTTCCGGTGTAGCCTTAGATTCTTCAGCCCTAATATATTTGATGAAGTCAAAATTGCTTTTAAAACTTGAAGAACCCCCACCCACGCCTAAGGCTGTCCAAGATTTTCTGCCCCCTCCGCTTTTTCTTCCTCTTAGATACGAGTTAACATCCACAACGATAAGACACCTCTTGGAAGTTTTGGACGACGTTTTAAAAAGCGAGATGCTTCTCAAACCGCAGAAAACACGGTTTGAACAAGTTCTTCCACCCCCATCAGAGATCCTTCCACAGGCTGACTACTTTTTGATGGAAATTGAACTTCAAATGGAGAAGCTTTACAAGCTTCTCTATGAAAAAGTGAAAGGTGCAGGGATAATTCAGTTTTCAACACTAATCAAAGGAATGACGAGGCTTGAGGCCATCCGAACATTCATTCTCCTACTTTTCCTAGCTCAAAATGAAAAGGTAAGCCTCTGGCAGGACGAAGAAACCGAAGAAATATACATAACCATCGGAGGCCTAAACATTGGAAACAAAAAGCTTGACAAGTGATTCAAAGACCACTTCTCAAGTTGGAAAAGGAAATAGTATTAACGAGCTTGCCCTCATTGAGGCAGCGTTATATGTTTCTGGACGCCCATTAACACTATCAGAGCTTTGTTCCGTTTTGAAAACAAGGTCCCAGCGTAAGGTAAAGACTCTTGTGAAAACACTTATGCATGAGTATGCGAGCCGAAACACGGCGCTAGAGATTTTGGAGTTAAAGGATGAAAGGTATGTTCTTCAATTAAAAGCCGAATTCACACCTTACGTCAAAAAACTTGTCAAAAGACCACTTTTATCAGTAGGTCCACTTAAAACCTTAGCGTATATTGCCCTTAGACAGCCGGTTTCACAGAAACGCGTTGTTGAAGTGCGGGGGCACCATGCCTATGGGCATATTAGGCTGCTTAAAGAGATGGGGCTTATAGCTTCCGAAAGAAAGGGCCGCTCAGCAGTTTTAAAAACCACCGATTATTTTGCAGACTATTTTGGTTTAAGCCACGACATTCCAGCAATGAAGAGGGAGCTCAGAAAGATTCTCGAAAAAGACAGAATTTCAGAGAAAGCCCCTTGAAGGCTCAGAATTTTGATGGATAGGTTTATATTTTAAGCGGTATGATAGTGAACCAACCTAAAAGGGATCGACATGTCCGTTTGGCACGGCGATCTGCACAAAAGAAAACCGACGGGGGGCAAAAGGAAACCTTACAGGGGTAAACGAAAATTTGAGCAGGGCTCTTTCCCAACAGAGACTGTTCTCGGCGAACCAAAAAGAAAAACTGAAAGAAGAAGGGGAGGCAACTTAAAGGTTAGAGTTTTAAGCGACAAATATGCATGCGTAACCAACATGAAAACTGGAAAAACTGAAAGAGCTGAAATTCTCCGTGTTGTTAAAAACCCCGCTAACGTTGACTATGACAGAAGAGGCGTAATAACCAAGGGCACCATCATAGAAACCAGCTTGGGACTTGCAAGGGTGACATCTCGTCCAGGACAAAACGGTGTTATAAACGCTGTTTTAATCAGTGAGGAAGAAGCAGACTAGAAGGCTACTTAACGGCTGCAGTGCGAATTTTCTGCAGCTGTTTGGCAACTTTTTTCAGCAGCAAGTTTTTCGGCTCTTTTTTGGCGACTAAAAGCATGCCAGTTTTAAGCCAAGGTGTTTTGGGATAACAAACATCCAAAACCAGTTCATGCTCGAGACCCAGCTTTTCAACAGCCTCTTTAAGCTCGGAAACTTTCGGCGAAGGCACAGCCAAATTTTTTGGCACTTTTCTGCCTTCCCCTCTAGATTTTGTGGAATCAAAATACGCGGGCCACAATATTACCTTGTCCTGTTTACGCATTGCGGCTTTCCTTCCCCCTTTTCTATTTGTGGGCGAAGTAAGCTAAAATTTTCCCGTCAACCTTGTCTATTCTCACAAAGCCGAACCTTTCAAACTGCACGATGTCGTCTGGTTTAAGACTTTTACATGCTTTTTCAGCTATTCCCTCAACTATTGTGGCGTCTGGCATTATTACTTGACATGGCACATCGTCGCCTATGGGAACCCAGTGAATAAGGGGTGCGTTCATCCTTTTTGCGTCTTCGTAGGCCTCGCTTAAAAAGGAGGCTTCAACAGCATATTCCTCAACATTTTCAATCTTTATGTTAAACAACTCCATCAGGCGAACAGCTTTTCCAACAGCTAAACCTTTCAGATCGCTCTTAGAAATCCAGAAAAGAGCGCTATCCCCTTCCGAGGCTTTTATGTAGTATTCTCTAAAACCTCTCTCAGGATGCTCTGGATGAAGCCTAATCTTAACTCTGAAAGCCTTAGGCAGCCCATGCACTGTTAGTTGGATTGGATTTTCCACAAAAAAGTAGCGATTCACATCGGGATCCAGAATTTTTCTGTTGTATGCGTAAAGGTTTTCCCAGCTTAAGACAACATCTGAAGTTTTGGGTCCCACATCGATGATCAGCTTTTTTATGGCTGCCGGAGTTATTCCACGTTTCCTTAACGCTGCAAATGTTGCTAGTCTAGGGTCGTCCCAGCCTTTGTAGACGCCTTCTCTAACCCCTTGAACTATCTTTGACTTGCTGAGATAGGCTCCCACAATCTTAAGCCTACCATAGTGTATTGCTTCTGGGTACTCCCACCCTAGGTGGCGGTACATGTATTCTTGGCGAACCATGTTTGTCAAATGTTCTTTGCCGCGAATTATGTGGGTTACTCCCATTAAATGATCGTCAAGGCCGCATGCAAAATTGTAGAGGGGCCAAACGCGATATTTACTTCCAACTCTTGGGTGGGGAAACTTTTCTGTGTCTATGACGCGCAATGCTGGCCAATCTCTGACCGCTGGATTCGGATGGTTCAGGTCCGTTTTTATGCGCACTACAGCCTCGCCCTCGTCGTATCCTCCATTTAGCATGCGTTGCCATCTTTCCATGTGAGTTTCGGGTGGCAGGTCGCGACAAGGACACGGTTTTTGGGTCAAAATCTTTTCTCTGAAAGCTTGAGGTTGACACGTGCAAACGTAGGCATTGCCGTCCGTGAGCAGTTTTTCAGCATATTCATAATAGATTGGAATTCTGTCGCTCTGAATATGTTCTTCATCGGGTTTGCAGTCAAGCCAAACGAGGTCTTCGCGGATGCGGTCGTAGAACTCTGGAACAGGCCTTTTCAGTTTGGGGTCCGTGTCTTCAAATCGTAGGATAAACTTTCCACGGTACATGCGGGCGTATTCATGGCAAAGAACTATCGCCCTAGCTGAACCTAAATGGAGGACGCAATCAGGGTTCGGTGAGAAACGCGTCACAACCTTTGGATATTTATCCACATTGGGTAAGGGTGGAAGCTTTTTCTCTTCCTCCACCTTTTCTTTTATAAGGACTTCAGGCCACTTTTCTTCAACTATGCGTTTTTGCTCGTTTAATGGGAGACTGTTAACTTCATTAACTATCTTATCCACAAGAGAGGCTATTTCCTTCACTTGTGCGCGGAACTCTGGCTTTTCAGCTAAAAGTTTGCCTATAACAGGTCCAGGTTGGGCTTTTCCATCATGTTTAATGGCGTTTAACAGGGCGAATTTTCGGATTAGCTCTTCTATTTCTTTGGATTGTTCGGTCAAGGCTTGTGCTCTCGCTTATTGGTTATATTTTCCTTTCAATAAGGAATTTTGCGAAGGCGTTTAACTTTTCCTTTGCACTTGAAGGTGGAAGAAGCTTTTCCACATTTCTCCAGCTTTCTTCAACAATTCTTTTTGCAAAGTTTTTAGCGTAATCTATTGAGCCGTACTTTTGCATGATGGCGATTGCCTCATCTCTGAGTTTTTGGTCTGCAGTGTGCATCCTTAAAATTTCGATAAGCCTTTTTCTATCTTCAGCGTTTGCAACTTTTAACGTGTGAATTACAATTAAAGTGCGCTTTCCCTCAGTTATGTCTTGTCCACGTCCACCTTTCTTTTCAGCGAACTCTTCACCAGTCAGGTCTAAAATGTCGTCTTGAATTTGGAAGGCTATGCCTATGCTTTCGGCGAAAAATCCGAGTTTTTCAACAAGCTCTTCGTTTGCATCGGCGAGCACCGCGGCGATTTTAGCCGCCATCCTTGCAAGTGTTCCAGTTTTGTAGGCGCACATTTGCAGGTAGTCTTCCTCGCTTATTTGGTCAGCGTTTGCCAAGCCCTTATGCCACGCTATGTCCATAGCTTGCCCAAGGCTTAGATTTATCATTTCCTGCACGTAGATCTCGTAGATTTTCGCCAGTTTCTCGGCGCCAATTTTGTCGCGGTTTTCCATGAGCGGCAAAAGCGGCAGATAATACATGGCGTTTCCAGCATTTATGGCTATGTCCAACCCGTAAATCTTGTAGGTGCATGGTTTTCCCCTTCGATATTCAGAGGCATCCTCAATATCGTCAATTATTAAGGTCCCATTATGGACGACTTCCGGAATTATAGAGTAGTCCAAATAGTCCTCCGGGTCTTTTCCTAAAGCTTCACATATGAGTAGAAAGAGGGTTGGACGCCAACGTTTTCCACCTCTGTCCAAAAACTCCCAGAATGGTTCGGCGATCGCCTTGTTTAAAGATTCAATGTTATAGGCGTATCTTGGCGGGTTTACCTTGAAAAGAACAGCATTTTTGGAGAAAAATCGTGGAATATATTTTTCAATAGCCTTGTTTATCAGTGGAGCTTTTTCTTCCAACAATTTTTCAATATTCATTGGGAAACAGCGCTCCTTCTGGCATAAGATTCAACATCAAACCCTCTGAGCTTTAACCATTCAGCAGTTTTTCCAGTTATAACTACGGGCACTTTCTGTAAATGTTTCGGGTTTTCAGCTCCGGTCAGAAACATGGCGTTCCGTAATTCTTCGATAAGCAAACTTAGTGTTTTCCTTATTTTCTTAATGCCTCCCTCAATAGTTGCTTGCAAAACTGGTTGGGCTAGGCTTGCGAGGCTTGCTCCGAGGGCTATTGCCTTGGCTGCTTCTATTCCGTTACGTATTCCTCCGGAAGCTATGACTGGAATGTTCACTGTTTGAACAACCTCCACTAGGCTTATGGCTGTTGGTATGCCCCAATCCCAGAAAACCTCTCCAAGCCTTCTACGGTGAAAGTTTCGCTTGCCCTTTGCACGGAAAAATTCAACCGCTGCAAAGCTTGTGCCACCGGCACCGCTTACATCTATGCCTTTTACGCCAGCAGCCTCAAGCTTTCTAGCCTCTTCTGCGGCTATTCCAGCACCGGTTTCCTTCACTATTACTGGTTTGTCAAGTTCTTTGGCGATTTCCCCTATCCGGGAAAGCACTCCATGAAAGCTTGTTTCGCCTTCTGGTTGAACAGCCTCTTGAAGGGGGTTTAAATGTATTGCAATGGCGTCTGCATCAATCATTTCTATAGCTTTACGCACCTCTTTTATGCCGTATCCGCGGACAAGCTGCACCCCGCCAATGTTAGCCACCAAGAAAGCTGTAGGCGCCTTTTTTCTGGCTACGGCAAAGGTCTTTTCGAGACGTTTGTCTTCTAGGGCGGCTCTCTGGCTTCCAACACCCATCCCAAGCCCAAATTCTTCGACAACCATTGCAATAGCGGCGTTAATTTTTCTGGCTTCGCTTGTTCCGCCAGTTATGGCGCTCACCATTATTGGCGCCGAAAACTTATGATCAAAAACAACGGTTGACAAGTCGATTTTGTCTTTATCAATTTCGGGCAGGGCTTTGTGAACAAAGTGAACATCTTCAAAACCCGTGGTATTCCTCTTGGCTTGAACATTGTAGGTTGCGGCTATTCGAATATGGTCTGCCTTCCGCTTTTGTGTTTTTTCAGCCAACGGTCATTCCTTCTCTATAAGTGTGCCTTTTACCTTTTCCCCTTTAAGGGCTTTGAAAATGTACCCAGGTTTAGAAGCATTAACAATCAAAACTGGGATACCGCGTTCTACGGCGGGTATAAGCTCCGCAATTTTGTTAGCCATACCTCCAGTTACGTCGCAAGCATTCGAGCCGCCTAACAAACCATGAATTTTCTTAAGTTCTTTTAGCGTTAAATGTTCAAATATTTTCGCTTTATGGTTTGTTTTCGGATCCCCGTCGTAAAGTCCGTCCACGTCTACACCAATTAAAATGTTTTTTGCATTGAAACGTAGGGCTAGAAAGGATGTTAGCTGGTCCCCTGAAAGTATTGTGAAACCTAATTCGGTGTCAAGAACCGCATCCCCATAGAGGACTGGAATGAAGCCCATTTCCAATAGTCTTCTCATTGGTGCTTCCTCAAAACACGCTATCCGTCCATTCTTAGTCATTATGCAGGAAGAAGGCGCAATGCTCACGGCAGGTATGCCTCGCCATATTAGGGCGTCCATGAAAAGTCCATTAAGCATAGTCATAACGTGATGGGTTTCGGCAAAGCCAACTAGCTGGGACTTGTCTTTAAACCCTTCTTTTATGGCGTATTTTTGCGCCAATGGATGCCCGAAACTTCCACCGCCGTGTATTATTATGAGGTTTTTTGGGTTTGCTTCAAGAATTTCGTCGGCTAGACGGCTTATAGCGTCCATGCGTACCTCCATTTCCTTGCTCTTATCAGTTATGACCGAACCGCCGATTTTTAGAACAGTTGGTTTAACTTGACTCAATTCTAACCCCCTCATCGGTTTTTTTAGCCACAAAAGCACCGGCTCCAGCCTTTTGAACAGCCTCCAAAACCTTGTCAAGCCTATCCTTTGTGGCGAGAGCTATCATGCATCCGCCGCCTCCCGCTCCTGTCAATTTAGCGCCGAGTGCCCCGGCTTTTCTAGCAGCGTTTACAAGCCACTCTAGAGATTCGTCTGAAACGCCAAGCCCATATAACAACGCGTGGTTTATGTTCATTAACTCTCCAATGGTTTCCAGATCGTCTTTTTTTAATGCTTCCATTGCTTGCAGCACTATTTCGCGGGCTGCCCGCATCATAGGCTCGACAATTTGTGGATATTTTTCTGTCAGTTCACGAACCTTTGCAACTTGAACACGGGTTGACCTTTCGACGCCAGTGTTGCCAACGACAAGCGGCACTTCAGCCTTAACCTCAAGGGGTTTAAAACCCGTATCTAACTGGTAAAGCATTGCTCCGCCAAAAGTTGATATTGCCGGGTCCACACCGGAAGGGGTGCCATGCATGATTTTCTCAGCTTCGAAGGCTACGCGAAAAACATCTTCCTTCGACATTTTAATGTTTAATGCTGCGCCCACGGCTGCCGCCACCGCTGCAGCTACAGCTGCTGATGAGCCAAGCCCAGCGGCAACGGGCACTGTTGAGTTAACTTCAACAGTTAAGCCCACTTTTTCCCCGGCTTTTTCCAATACTTTTTCTACGGCGCACTTTATTGGTTCAAGTTTTATTCGCGCTTCTTTAATGTCGCCTTTCTCCACTTTGATGTTGCCGTTTTCGAAGAAGGCTGATAAGCCCAAGTTCTGTGATTGTATAAACAGCTTTTTGTCTTGGCGGGTCTCCACTTTTGCATAAGCTCTTTTGTCTATGGCTAGAACAATGGCTGGTTCGCCGTAAACGACGAAGTGTTCTCCGAAAAGGATCACTTTAGCCGGAGCTGAAGCGACAGCTACCCCCATTCCAAACCACTATTTTGTGAATTGCACGGCGGCGTACCCAACAACAGCCGAGTAGTCGCCACTGACATCTCCACTGGTCTTGTAGCATAATAATTTTGCCTCTTTCGCCCCTAAAGCTTTAGCAGCCGTTATTAATGCGGCTATAGGACCGTAACCACACGCGGAGATTCGATGTTCTTCGATTATCGAATAAAACCTAGTTTCATCCATTTCTTCGACAGCTTGAAGCGCCAGCCTATCTTTTCGCTCCGCCACTTTGTGGGGTTCGTAATGAGTCATGTCCGAAGAAGCTATTATCACAGCATTTTTCCCAACTAGAGCTTTAGCCGTGGCTTGCCCCACTTCCATAGAAGAATGCAAATCTTGCATCAGAAAACAGACGGGCACAATCTTAAACCTCGAACCGAAAAGATACTGCAAAAAGGGAAGCTGAACCTCTATTGAGTGTTCGTAACGGTGGGCAACGTCGTCAACATCCACAATGCGAGATTCTTCCACAATCTGGTTGGCTGTTTCACCATCAACTTCAACATCGCCAAGAGGAGTGCGCCAAACACCCTCACTCATAATAGCCAATGCACTTCCATAACCAGTGTGATTAGGCCCAAAAATAACCACTATTTCTGGCTTTCCATCCAACGCCAAACTATAATAGGCGTGGGCTGCAACTGGACCTGAATACATGTATCCGGCGTGGGGACAAACAAGCCCGACTATTCGTCTAGGCCCGGTCTCAACAACAGACGGAATTTTTCTCGGCCCAAGCTCGTGTAGAAAACATTTTTCGATTTGCCTTTTCAAGGCTTCAGCTGTTCCAGCGTAGAAGGCTCCGGCTTGGCATGGATGCCTAACCTTCACCATCTACTAGCCTTCCTCCTCTTCCTTAGAAATCTTAGCCTCAAAATCCTCAATTGTTAAAGGCGGATCTTTATCCGGTGGAAGTTCACCTCTTTCGCGGAGAATCTGCCTAGCCAAAAGCCAGTATATGACTGCTAGAGCCCTTCTTCCTTTGTTGTTCGTCGGAATCACTAGGTCCACTCCTGAAAAATCGTTGTCCGTGCTGCATAAAGCCACCACTGGAATGCCAACGGAGGCAGCCTCTTTAACAGCTTGAGAATCTGCCCTAGGATCAGAAACTATGATAACGTCCGGCTCGATACGGTTTGGGTAAAGCGGATTAGACAACAATCCGGGAATGAAACGCCCCACAACAGGCACTGCACCGGTTAACTCGCAGAATTTCTTGACAGGTTCTTGAGCGTAAAGCCTCGCAGCTGCAGCTGCTATTCGGGAAGGCTCGAACCTTGCGAGGAATTTAGCGGCAACCCTTATACGTTCATCCGTTTTTTTAACGTCTAAAACAAAGAGGCCGTCCGGCCTGACACGATATATAAATTGTTCCATATCCTTTGTCTTCATTCTTGTTCCTATGTGGATTCCAGCGGACAACAACGTGTCCCTGGGCAACAGAAGCTCTTCCTCAGCACTAATGCTTGTTTCTTCGTCTCGTCCCTCTTCTTTAGCTTCTTCCTCCTTAGCCAAGGTTTCATCTCCATTTCGCTATATTATTTGAAGTTCAGCCATTTTGGCTCTCTCTCCTAAAAACTCTTCCACCCTTATTAACTCGTTTATCTTCGCTATCCGGGCGCCCTCCACCACCCCAGTCTTTATAATTGGACATTTAAAAGCTACAGCCAAATGGGCTATGTGCCAGTCGCAAGTGTCTCCTGAACGATGGGACACCACCGGGATGTACCCAGCTTTTTTGGCAGTTTCGATGGTTTCCACAGCATCTGTCAAAGTGCCAACCTGATTCACCTTTATTATGATGGCGTTGCCTGCGCGCATTTTGGCTCCATGCGCCAGCCTTTCATTGTTTGACACGAAAAGGTCGTCTCCACAAACCAAACAATTTTTCAACTTTTTCGTCAGCTCCGCAAAGCTTTCGTAATCTTCCTCGTGGAACGGGTCTTCAACATACGCCAGATGATATTTCTCCACTATTTGGCGGACAAACTCTAACTGTTCACCGGAATCTAGCTCTTTACCTTCCCTTTTGTAAACATACTTTTTGATCTTGCCATTCCATAATGTGGATGCAGCCAAGTCTATGCCTGGACTGCAATTGAAATCGACTTCGTTGCTGACCTCCTCGCATGCACGGGCCAAAATTTCCAGTGCGTCTAGGTTTGTTATGTTTGCTGTCCATGCGCCTTCATCGCTTTTCCCATAATTGAAGAGTTTATCCTTCCTTTTTAGAAGTTCTCCAACTTTCATGTGGACTTTGATGTTTGCTTCAGCTGCCTCTATAAAGGATTCCGCATCACTTGGCAGAACTAGAAACTCTTGGACGTCTGGAGCCTTGCCGCCGACATGGCTTCCTCCGCTTATAACGTTTCCCAGAGGGTACGGGAGTTCACGGGCAGCATAACCGCCTAAATATTGAAACAGCGGAATTCCATAAGAGTTTGCTGCAGCTTCCGCATTTGCCATGGAAACTGCGAAGGCGGTGTTGCCTCCTATTACCCTAAAGTCCTTTGTGCTGTCAATTTCGTGGAGGGTTCTGTCAATATCCTCTTGAAAGTCAGCGTTCAAGCCTATAAGTTCCGGGGCTATAAGCTCTTCAACCTTTTTTATCGCTTCGTCCACACCGCCCTCGGGGAAATATACAACTTCAGCTTTCCCCCGGCTTTTTCCAGCGGGGGCTGAAGCTCTTCCAAAACCTGAATTTGTAATAACGTCAACTTCTATTGTTTCTTCGCCTCGACTGTTGAAAACTTTTCTTGCAATTACATCTTCAATAACTGTGGACATGCCATTTCCCCTGCTTATTGCTGGTAGTAGTAGCTTCTAGCCTCTTTCCTTTTCTCAGCCTCCTCGTAAAAGCGTAAAATCTCATCTATGATTTCAACATGAGAAAGAAGCATGCGCCGGCAACAGTACCTTTTAATTCCTAAACTGTCTAAAACGTCGCCAGCATCTTCTCCAGTCTTCACCCTTCTCGCAAACTCTTCCCATTTATCGCCAATCAATTTGCCGCACGTAAAACATCTGACAGGGATAATCATGCCGCAAACTCCTCCTTTTTCATCTATAGCTTTTCTGGTCTCTGGCTCTTGCACCTGGACCTCCAAACTTTTTAGGCTCCTTTCTCCGCGGGTCTCCAGCAACCATTGTCCTGTCGTATTCAACAAGAACATTGCGTAATTGTGTGCTTTTCGTCCACTTTAACAGGGCGTTTGCAATAGCCATTCTAGCGGCTTCTGCTTGTCCCATGTAGCCTCCT
>Ga0071330_1067269_pt1 | contig 38264 bp, 38 predicted proteins | sample GBScel77sediment_FD_63802 | JGI IMG/M metagenome (GOLD analysis project Ga0071330, IMG submission 63802) | Hot spring sediment microbial communities from Great Boiling Spring, Nevada - Cellulolytic enrichment Sediment 77C v2 (version 2) | ecosystem: Environmental > Aquatic > Thermal springs >...
CCATATTTTGGCTTTTTTAATTTCTGCTGGATTTCCCATAATTTCAGCTCTAAAGGATTTAAAAGAAACTATCGTTAATCCCCTTCTTAAAAGAAAGGTAGAAAAAATCATATCCGAAATATTAAAAGGGGAGACCCTTTCTTCTGCCTTTAAAAATGTTAATATTTTTCCACCCATTGTTATTTCTTTAGTAAAAATAGGGGAAGAAACTGGAAGACTTGATAAAACTTTAGAGGAAGCTTCAAGACATCTTTATCGTGTAGAAGAAATAATTTCGCAAACTAAAAGGGCTATGATGTATCCTACATTTGTAATATTTTCTATTTCAGGGGCTTTCCTTTTTTGGATGATTTATGTATTGCCTAAAATTTTAGAAGTTTTTAAACAAATGCAAATTAAGTTACCTCTTCCAACCATTGTTTTAATGAAAGTGGTAGAGACTTTTCAAAAACACTATCTTTTATTTTTATTGACCCCAATTATAGCTATTATTTTTTTGATTGTTTTATACAAAAATCCTAAAACGCAGGCTACCATAGAAAAAATCTTATTAAAACTTCCTTTTATAGGATTTGTGAAAAGATCAGGTTTTCTTGCCTTCTTTTTTGAATACTTTTCTTTACTTTTAGAAGCTGGTATAGATATTTTAAGAAGTTTTGATTTGATGCATGAAGCCTTAAATACTCAACTTCCAAAAAAAATAGTCTTGAGAATTAAAGATAAAGTTGTAGCTGGATTTCTTTTAAGTGAAGCTATAAAGACAGAAGGTCTTTTTAGTCCTTTTGATGTAAGATTAGTTAGTGTGGGAGAACAAACTGGAAAATTGCCAGAACAAATGAAAATACTTTCAGACTACTATTTTACCCAAGTTCAAAATTTAATTCAAACTATCAGTAAAGTACTTGAACCTATGATTATTGCAATTGCTGGGGTTATTTTTTTAATTATTATAATAGCTTTAATTGGACCTATATATGAACTTATTTCACAAGTTGGAAGAATGTAAAAATGAATTTAATTTTAACAATATCAATATTTTTAATAGGATTTGGTTACTTTACTCTTTTTACTCTTGATCCTGATTTAGCTTATGAAAAATTAGTATTTGAAGTTAGAATAGCTCAGATTTCTATTATGATAGGGAGTTTTTTATTAGTCTTTTATCTTTACAAAAGATTATAAAGCTATAAAATAAGTTTTAAAAATGGATTTTTTAGATAAAAGCGAAGAAAAAATTTTTGATTATTTAGATTTTTTTGGACTTAAGGAAACTCCCTTTTCTCTTACACCAGATCCTGATTATTTTTTTCCAGCTTCTAACCATATAAAGGTGATAGAAGTTTTCAAATATGGATTTTTGAAAAAAGAAGGATTTATGATATTAACTGGAGAACCAGGGCTTGGGAAAACTTTACTTACAAAGTTAGTTTTAAAAAATTTGCCTGAAAATTATGAAAAAATTTCTCTTCTCACTCCTACACTTTCTCCTTACGAATTAATAGTAAATATTTCTCAAAAATTGGGGCTTATTCCAGAAAATGAAAAGATACCTTCAAAAGAGATTTTATTAAATCTTTTACAAAAATATTTAGAAAACTTGGAAAAAGAGGGAAAAACTTTACTTATAATAATAGATGAAGCTCAGAATCTTCCTTTAGAAACACTTGAGGAATTAAGACTTCTTAGTAATTTTGAAACAGAAAAAAATAAGCTTATTCAATTCTTCCTTGCAGGACAACCTCTTTTAGCAGAAAAATTAAAAAGTTATCAGCTTTATCAATTAGCTCAAAGAATAACTATATGGGAAAATTTAATTCCTTTTGATAAAAATGAAACCAAAGAATATGTGAAATTCCGTCTTGCTAAAGCAGGACATCCTGTTATAACCTTTGGAAGGGGTTTTGAAAAACTTCTATATAAATTCACCCAAGGTATACCAAGACTCATAAACAAACTTATGGATAGAACTTTGTTAGTAGCTTATGCTGAAAGGTCTCAAAAAGTTAAGAAGAAACATTTAAAAATTGCCAAAAGCTCCTTTCCAGATGAGGTATTTCCTGTAAAATCTAAGAAAAAGTTCCTTGGGATACTAATTGAATGGTAAAAAATGGGACATACTTGGATAATAAAGCCCTTAAAGGAAGATTTATTTGAAGGTTTTAAATTTGATAAAAAATTTAAAAATTTTGAATTTTTTTCTAAAATAAAGCCTTCTCAACTCAAAAATCAAAGAGTTTATCTGATTTTAGAACCACAGCTTTTTTTTATAGAAATTTTAGAAGTTCCTGGCAAAATAAAGGAATTTATTCGATTACAAGTAGAAAACAGAGTAAAAGAAAGCGGTATATTTTTAAGCCCACCTAAAACAATTTATAAAATTCTTGAAACACTTGAAGTAAGTTCAAAGGTTTTTGTTTTTAGTATAGAGGAAAAAAATATCAACTTTTATCTTGAAAAATTAAGAGAAGTTCAAGTAAGGGTAGAACTTATAACTCATAAACTACTTTCTACCTTTTGTTGGTTCAAAAAAACTTTTTCTCACAAAGATATTAGCTTTCCTATTTTATTGATCATTTTAGACCCAACAGAAATATGGTATTTAGTTGTTTCTGAAAAAGCACCACTATATGGAAAATTTTTAACTGTAGATGAATTTATTGGGATTTCTTCTCAAGCACTTTTAGGAGATATATTAACTTTAAGAGATTATTTATATAGATTTTTTAGAGAAGACTTAAAAGGTATACTTCTTTTAGGTAAAGAAAGAGAAAAAATAGGAAAAGAGGAACTTATAGAAGCAACAAAATTACCCTTAATTAATTTAGATCTTTCTTTAGCACAAGAAGCTTATACCTATCCTGAAATATTTGGTGCTATAGAACTTGAAACCGAATTTAATTTTTTACCTTATTCAGAAAAAGCTTTCTTAGATCAAATAAAAAGAATTGAAAAATTAACCCCTCTCTTTTTAGGTTTAGTAGCACTAAATCTTTTCTTAGGGATTACTTTTTATAAAATGAATTTAAATTTAGAGAAAAAGATTGAGCTTGAAATTCTTTCTATGAAAAAATCTATTAATGAAATTTCTAACAAATTGCCAGAAACATCTCTTCAAAAAATAAAAACATACGTAAATCTTGAAAAAGAAAATAGAGCCAGTTTAAAGCTTAATGAGTTTTTAATATGGCTTTCACAAAATTGGGATAACAACTTAGTTTTAAAAAATTTAAAAATAGAAAATGTTGGAAATAACACTTTTAAAATTTCAATAGATATTGAAATTAGAGGTGATTTTTTATCAACTCAAAAAAAGATAGATGAGTTAATTAAAAATTTTGGAAGATATTTTAAAATAGAAAGTAGTAATTTTTCCTTTTTGGGAAAGGAAAATAGAGCCACCTTAAGTTTATCTTTAATAAGATGAAAGAATTAATAAAAGTTTATCAAAAAAAACTTATTTTTTGGTATACCGCTTTAATACTTTTTTTCTTGTCTTTAATTTTTGTTTTTAGTCAGGTTATTAAATTATTTAATAATTCTCAAAAACTTCGCTCTCTTTTAGAAAATAAAAATGGTTTAATGACTCAAATAGAAAATCTTAATCTTTTGATTTTAAAAATTAATCCAGAAAAATTAATTGAACCTCAAAGTATACCTATAAATATAGCCTTTGAGATAAATAACCTTTCTTCTGCTCTTTCCAATCTTTCTTTCTTATATTCTGAAAATGGAAGTCTTTTTAGAATAAAAGAAGCAACTATTTCCCCTTGTGAAAAAAGTGAAAACGAAACTTTAAAGAGCACTTGTTTTTATACTATAAAATTATCAGGGGAAAGAATAAGATATAGTTTTTAGAATTAAGGCACAAAAATGGGAGAGACTTATAAAATTTATCTTGTTTTTTGGGGACCCATTATAATTTTAGCTATTTTAGCTATTTTACTTCTTTTCCTTTTTAAACCTAAGAATACCTTAGTTCCCTCTTCTGAAATAACACTTCCTTCAAGCTATATTGAAGTTTTAAACGAGTTAAATAGTCTAAATTATCTAAAACCTTTTAGACTTGTAGAGAATTATAGTATAATTGTAGATCCCTTTTCAGCTGCCTTTAAAGGGGAAGCTCTCCAAGAAAAAACTTTTGCTTCAGAATTAAAACCTATAAAAACGTTTCATTTGAGTATGATTTATATTGAAGGAGCGAAAAAAGTATGTATAATAAATAATATTAGATTTGTTGAAAAAAGTAAATTAGATAAAGATATAAAAATAATAAAGATAGGAGATTACTATGTGGACTTACAAATTAAAAACAAAATTGAAAGGCTCTTTTTGGGGCAAACTCTTAGTTTTTAGTTTATTAATTTTTTTAGTAAGTTGTGCTACAAAGGAGTCTGAACTTGAAAAGGCTTCTTCTGAATTTTTAAAAAGGGCTTATGGAAATGAAACTAAAGAAGCTCCTTTAATTCCCCAAACTCAAGAATCTCAATTAGCTCCTATTTATAAAGAAGTTTCACCTCTTGAAACAAAAGTTTTGACTCTTCTTTTTAAAGATGAAAAATTTGAAAATGTTCTTTATTTTCTTGCAAGAGAGGCAGGACTTAATTTAGTAATTTCTCCAGAGGTTTATACCCTTATTCCAGAGGAAGCAAAAAAAATAAGCTTTCATTTTAAAAATCAAACTTTAAAAAATATTTTAGAATCCATTTTAGAATCTTTAAACCTTCATTATCAAATTAAAAAAGGGATTCTTTATGTTGTTCCCTTTGAAGAAAAGACCTATTCCTTAGGCTTTTTACATGTAACTCAAGAAAGTAGTTTTAATTTAGGAGGAGATGTACTTGGTGCTGCTGGGATGATAGGATATGGTGTTGGAGCAGGAGTAGGTGCTGGAGTTGGAGTAGGTGCTGGTATGGGGTATGGTATGGGGTATGGTATGGGAGCACCATTAACAGGGAGATATGAGATAAAAGGAGAGTTAGAAAAAAAGCAAATAGACATATATACTCAGTTAGAAGAATCTATAAAAGCTCTCTTAAGTGATAAAGGAATTTATACCTTAAATAGATTAACAGGGACTCTATATGTAAAAGATAGACCAAGTCACATTAAAATGATTTCCAAATTTATAGAGGATTTAAAATCAAGATATCAAAAGCAAGTTCTTATTGAGGCAAAAATAGTAGAAGTAGCTCTAAGCAAAGAACATGATATGGGAATTGATTGGTTACAAATTGCTAATTATTCTTTAGAAAATAGAATAAGGCTTGATCAGCTAACTTCACGTTTTTCTACAAATCCAGATGAACCAACTATTGCTCTAACTATCACAGGAAGACCTGGTATTGATTTGATTTTAAATCTTTTAAAACAATATGGAAATCTTAATCTTCTTTCCAATCCTCGCTTAAGGGTTATTCATGGACAACCTGCCTTGATAAGTGTAGGGCGTTCATTAGAATTTGTTAAACAAATTACAAGAGAACTTGTTACCGCTGAACAAGTTGCTCAGGTTCAAGTAAGTGTTTTCACTTCCTCTATTTTTGACGGAGTTTTGTTAGGTGTTACTCCTTATATTACAGAAGAAAATGAAATTCTTCTTCATGTAGTTCCCATAAAAAGTGATATTATTTCTTTAAGAAAAGAATCTTTTGGGCAAGATACCTCGGTAACCCTTCCTGAAGTCAATTTAAGAGAAGCTACTTCTATAATAAAAGTGAGTCCAGGAGATATAATTGTTTTAGGTGGTCTTATTTTAGAAAAGGAAAGTGTTAATGAGAGAAAAATTGCAGGAGCTGGGGACATACCTATTTTAGGGAATCTCTTTAAAAGAGAACAAAAGACTTCACAAAAGACAGAACTTGTAATTATTATAAAAGTAAATTTGGTATAAAATTGGGCAGTTTTTACGAAATTATTAAAAAACTTAAAATTTCTGATAAAGAAAGTTTTTTAAAAAAAAAAAATCTTTTAAAATAAAACCTTGGATTTTAATTTTATCTTTTTTATTTTTAGTGAATTTATCTGGTTTGGCTTTGGTTATTTTTAATTATTATATGAAGTATTATATAAAATTTTCGGCTCCAAAGGTTAAAGTTTCTCAATCTTTGCCTTCTATACCATCTCCTCAGGTAAAAATAACTTCTGAAGAAAGTTTAAAACCCCCTATACCATCTCCTCAAGTAAATGAAACAGTTAGCATTACGAAACCTGTATCTCAAAAAAGTATTGCAAAACCTATACCTAAGAAAAAACTTACAAAACCACCTCCTAAAGCTCCTCAAATAGCTGTTATATCAAAGCCTGTAGAGAAAAAGGAACCTCCTGTAGAGGGTTCTTTTTCAATTAAAGAGAGTTTATTAAATAATCAGCTTCTTATTGCTGAAGAAGAAAGAAAAAAAGGAAATTGCCAAAAAGCTATTTTTTATTATAAAAGTTATTTAGAAGAAAGGGAAAATCTCTCTGTAATGAATAATTTAGGAGCTTGTCTAATTGAGATGGGAGATTTTGACTCCGCTATAAATATTTTTAATAAGGCACTTTCTTTAAAAAATGATCCAGAAATAAAATATAACTTAATAATAGCTTATTTTAGAAAAGGAGATAAAGAAAAAGCTTGTTTTGAGCTTAAAAATTTAGATACTAATTCTTTTTTAGATGAAAGAATAAAAGGACTTAAAGAAATGTGTAAATGATGAAGTTAAAAAAGAGCGCTATAGAGATTTAAGAGGGTAAAGTTATAATATAATAAAGAACAATTTTTGGAGGGGTTTATGCAAGAAGTTGAAGGAAAGATTGAGGAAAGAGTCTACAGACTTGAAGCAGTTCTTGAGGAGTTTATAAGGAGTGTCGGAGTAGAGTTTAACAAATTATATAATTCTCAGATGCATACAGAAGCGAGCTTAGGGAATTTAAAAAAGAGATGGAAAAAGATAGGAAAGCTTTTGAGGAAAGATTAGAAAAGGATAGAAAGAGGTCTGAGGAGGAGTTAAAGGCATGGAGAGCTGAGATGAATAAAAAATGGGGTGAGGTTACAAATAAGCTTGGAACATTTGCTGAGGACATGGTTGTACCAAATATAAAGGGGGTAGCAAAGAAGTATTTTGGTTGTGAAGATTTTGATTTCTTTGCAGTGAGGATAAAAAAGAGGCATTCAAAGGATAAAACAAAACGAAGGGAGTTTGACTGCATAGCAGTATGTGACGAAATAATTATATTGAATGAAACAAAGTCAAATCCAAAGATTGAATATATAAATGATTTTATAGAAGTACTTAAAGAGTTTTATGATTATTTTCCAGAATATAGGGATAAAAAGCTTATATCAATATTTGCCTCAATGTATCTTAGTGATGATTTAGTGAGGTATCTTACAAAGAATGGAATTTATGCAATGGCAATGAAAGAAGATATAATGGATTTGCTATATTTGGGCTTTATAAGGGATAGTTAATAGAAGAAATTAATAAAAGTTAAGGGGCTTAAGAAAAGCTTTTAAGTATTGATAAGAAATAAATAATAAAAAATGTAAATAAAACATAAAATAAAACTTGACAAAAAAATTTTTGGTGTTTATTATTACCAGTTTTAAGAATAAATTACTTTAAAAGGGGGGTGGGAAAGGGAAAGGGAAAGAAAAGTTAAGATAAGCTATTTTAAAAAAAAAAACTTAAATTAAAAATTAAAAAATAAGGAGGTAGATGATGCAAAATTTAAAAAGCAAAGGTTTTACACTTGTTGAACTTGCCATTGTGTTAGTAATCATAGGAATTATTATTGGAGCCATCCTTAAAGGACAGGATTTGATTCAGAATGCAAGGATGAAAAAATTCGTTAATGATGCAGGAAGAAAGTGGGAAGTAGCAACATGGATATTTTATGACAGAGAAGGAAGATTCCCAGGTGACGCAAACAAAGACGGAATTATAGGGGATGGGAATGTAAAAACTGATTTAGTGGATAGATCAAGACTTCTTTTAAGTGGAGATAATCAGATAACACTTGGTAGTTTCTATTTCTTAGTAGGTCTTGGAAATGATGGTGCAACTCGACCAAAGAATGTTCTTGTTGTTTGCTCTGGAACTACGTCGTGTCAACAAGCTACTGAGGATGAGATAGAGTTTTTCAAAACCTTTGATACTTCATTTGATGGAGTTGCTGATGTCGGTACAGGGCTAGTAAGAGGCTATAAAACAACAACACCAGATATTAATGCAACAACATGGGTTGCAACTGTTGCATCTGCAAACATAGAAGGAACAACAGGCAATTGGACTTCTGGTACCCATCATGCTCTTGTTTATTACTTTGACCGTAGACCGTAAAGAATAAAAATCAAGGGGCTTTTGCCCCCTTTTAAAATGTCTTTGAAACTTTCTTTAGAAAAAATCTTAATACTTATTCTTTCTTTTATCTTTCTTTTTCTCATGCACCTTTTTCTTCCAAATATTGGAGGGGTAATAGCAAGGCAAAATGAGCAAATAATATGGCTTTTTTCTGGAACAATTATTTTTATCGGAGCTTTAAGAGTTCTTTTTCAAAAAACCCTTATAGAATCCCAGCTTCAAATTTATATCCTTCTTTTTGTTAGCTTATGGCTTTTAAGCATTTTATTTAATCCACTCAAAAACATGGATAACTTTTTTATAAACTTAAGCTGGCTTTTAGGAGGATTGCTTTTATGGATTACTTTTTTTCAATTTGAATTAACTGAGAAACAAAAACTTACAATTCTTTTTCTCATATTTATCTCTTGTGTTATAGAATCCTTAATAGGAATAATCCAATTTTTTGGACTTTATAAATATATTTCTGTTACTCCCTCACCTGAAGTAGGCATGGTTGGTGGAGTATTTCAGCAAAAAAACACCTTTGCCTCATACATTGCAACAGGTCTAATTATAAGCCTTTTTTTTATCCAAACAGATTTGCTAAAAAGTTTTTTAAAAATTAAAAAAGTTTTGTTTTTCCTTGGAGTTTTTCTTTTATCTTTAAGCCTTATTATTGCAGAATCAAGAGTAGGGCTTCTTGGAGTTACCTTTGGTTTAATTTTAATGTTTATAGCTAAAAGGAAAAACTTTTTAGAAATTAAAAAGAAAGCTCTTATCTGGTTAATGGTTTTTCTTACAGGAATATCCTCAGGATTTTTCCTTCTTTCAATTAGGGATCAACTTGGGATAGAAAAACTTATGGCAAAAAAAATAAAGTGGTTTTCAGATCCTGAACAGGTCTCATATAAAGAAAGAATTCTTATGCAAAAGACAGCTTTTGAGATGTTTAAGGAAAAACCTTTTGCAGGGCATGGATTTTCTAATTTTGGAAGCCTTTATGTGTATTATCAGGCAAAGGTTAAAAATTCAAATCCTGATTCTTATAAAGGAACTGGTCTCCTTTATACTCATCATCCCCATAATGAAATTTCTCTTATAATTGCAGAATCTGGCATCTTAGGAATTCTTGCTCTTTTAATCCTTATTTATGGATTTTTAAAATTTTTTATAAAAATTGGTTCTGAGCATGCTGGAACTTATGTTTCCCTTCTTTCGCCCTTTCTTATTCATTCACTTTTTGAATATCCCCTTCGTCTTTCAGTTGCTCACTGGTTTACCTTTATTTTCCTTATTTACTTAGCAACATCAAATTTAGTTAAAAAGACAGATTTAAAAATATCTTCAAAATTGACCTCTATACTAACTACAGTGGTATGTGCTCTTTTTATCCTATTTTCAGTATTTGTAATAAAAACCTTTATTGCTTACAATCAACTTGTTATATGGTATATAGAGTATACTGAAGGTAAAAAGGCGGATTTAATCAATCTTGAGCCTGCAACCAAAAATTTCTATCTTAAAAATTGGGCAAAACCGATGTATATGTTTGCAAAGGCAGAAGAGGCAGTAAAGGACATTGAGAAAAATAAAGAATTTTTATTTGATTTTTTAAAATGGTCAGAGGCTGAAAAGAAAAGGCTTCCCATACCTCAGGTATTTCAATATGATGCTTTTGTTTTACTTAATCTGGGAATGTATTTTCAAAAGTGGGATTATTTTGATGAGGCAATGAAAACAGTTGAAGAGGGTTTATTTATCTATCCAGAAAATAAAGAGCTTAAAGAATTACGAAAAACAATATTTAGAGAAGCTTTTAAATTAGTATTGAAAAATTTTGAAAAGAAAAATAATATAAAGTTAAGCAATTATAAAAAATAAAATTGCTTGAGGATATGAGATGAGACAAAAAGGAGTTACTCTTATAGAGCTTGCTATTGTCCTTATAGCAATTGGTTTACTTCTTGGGCTTGGGGCGGGTTTGATAGGGCTATTAACAAAAAGGGCAAAGTTGACAGAAACAAGGGAAATAGTTGATGCTGGAGTTGAAGCTCTAATAAGTTATGCTGCTGGGAATAAATGTTTAACTGATAACATGACCCAAGCTAATGTTAGAAGAACCACTGATGCTTGGGGTTCGCCTTTATTTTTAAGGGTTACACCAGAGTTATATGGAAGTAGTTGCACTCCCTATAGTGCAACCATCTGTGATAGAAAAACTACAAGCTTAATTGTAAAAATATGTCAGAATACAGCTTGCACAAATTATGAGAGTATTTCAAATGTTGCTTTTGTAATGGCAAGTAAGGGTCCAAACTATAATTTACAGATAGCAAATGCTACTAATGAGGTGAGAGTGTATACCCCTGACTTAGAAGTGGATTCTTATTCAGGGACTTATGGAGGAGTAACTGACCCAAACAGAATTGAAGAATTTGACGACATAGTGAAGTGGGTAACCTTAGATGAACTTAGAACTAAAATGGGTTGTCCAATACAGATTAGAATTGTTAACAATGAACTTCCTTATGGTTATGAATTGAATCCCTATACTGCCTCAGTTTTTGCTGAAGGAGGAGTGCCTTTTACAAATGGAGGGATATACAAGTGGTGTAGGCAAGGGAGCTTACCAGGCGGGCTTAGTGCTAATCCTCCAACTTCATCAACTGATTGTCTTAGTTTATCAGAAGATTCGTGGGGTCAAGCTGATAACCTTATTATTTCTGGCACTCCAGCTAATGGCACAGCAGGAAGCTATCAGTTTGTCTTCTTTGTAAGAGATAATAACGACTCAGCTGGTTCAAATGACAACATTTCTCAAAAAATCCTTATTTTAACTATAAATCCTTCAATTATTACTACCACAACTACTACGACCACAACGACAACAACAACTACGACGACAACAACTACAACAACTACAACAACAACATTAACACCTTGTTCTTACTGCGGATATGTGGATATGAGTTGGTGTCTACAGAATTGTGATGTATGCCCTCCAAGGACATGTGGGAATAATAGGAATTGTGCTCGTTGTATAATACATCCAGAACCTCAGAGACCTCCAGAACCTTATTAATATTCCCATTTTATCTTTACTACCTCTCTCTGGGGAATAACAACCATAAATGAAGGGCTAACAAAATATGGACCTTCACCCCCTTCTACTTTCCATTTTGGAAAATAGGAAACTTTCACTATATGCGGGATTCTTACTCCTTCTGTGTAAAAGGTAATTTCATCAGGGGCAAACTTGATTAGTTGGCACTTTATATTTTTAATCTTTGGCTTTTCAATCTTTTTTTCAGAAAAAATTATAGGCTTTGAAAGCTCATCTTTTATAAACCATTCAATTGCCTGAGATTTCCAGTTATTTTTCTCACTCTTAACTTGAAAATCAAAAAGTGGTTCGATAAGTTTCGCCTGAGGGATTTCATAAATTGCAAAATTCCCCACCTTTCCGATCTTCGGCAAAACCTTATCAGCCTCTTTTTTCACCTCATCTGTATAGGCAATAAAATACCTTATTCCCATAAATCTCATATGTTCAACTGCCTTTTTCATATTAAAAGAGGGATATCTGAAACCAAAATTAGGGGTTGTCGGTGTAAAAGTTGTCTCTGCCTGAATTATAAAATGAAAAGGTGCGGAAAGAGCCGACTCAATAAGAAGCCCCTCAACGGTTGGTTTTCCCGAAAACATGGGTATAAGTTCAAGAACCCTCGGTGTTCCAAACTTGCCATATTCAGGTGTGTACTCCCACATAACTCTTCCAAAAGGAAGAGTTTTTAAGTAATCAAAAAGAGCCTTTACCTCTACCCAACTCTGCTTCCTTTCAAACCCCTCATAATTCCACTTAATCCAAAAAGGAATGAACTTAAGTTTACTGTTTATAAATAAAATTGAACCAATTACTATTAACAATAAAAAGAAAAAATTATGTTTCATATTCTTTAAAATAATACCTATAAAATATGTAGACATTAAAATACAACTCATGGTAAAGAATGGAAGAAAACGGGTATTCCATATTTTTGAGTTATCAAGAAGAAGATAGAAAAATAAGTTGATTACTCCTATAAACAAAAGGAGCATAATACTTTTATCCCTTTTTAAAAAACCATACACTGCACTTACTAAGGCGAAAATTTTAAGCGGAACTAAGCTCAAAGGGAAAATATCTGAAACTCTTATAAATTTTTTCCACACCATAGGGGAACTGTAATCAAGGTAAAAGAGAAAAGGAAAAGACCACCATGAGGTAAAGATAAAAGCAAGAACGTAAACTTTTATTATATAAAAAAGGTTCTTTTTGAAATTCAAAAAAAGAAAAAAGGGCATAACCACAAGAGAAACCATAACAGGTATAGGGTGGGAAAGAATCATCAAAGAAAGAAGTAAGGTGTTTAAAATTAAATGTCTGTTTTCTTCAGTTCCTTTTTTCATTAAGGCGATAAAAAGCCAAAAAAGAGAAAAACTAAAAGAATAAGAAAATTCTCCTGCAAGAGTACTTGGTATGTTTCCTCCATAGATAGTATACTGTTCAAGAAAAAGAAAAAAAAGGCTTAATATTCCTGCTATTTCTGGTATTGAATTTTTATTTAGTATTCTAAAACAGAGATAAGAAGTAAGGGGTAAAATAAAGGTACCAAGTAAAGTTATGAGTTTAAAGGAAATATTATCTGCGATGAAGTAACTTAAAAGGATGCCAAATACATAAAGAAGAGGAGGATAAAAATAAAGAAAAGGAAATCCATAATACCAATCATGAGACCAAGCATGAATGGAGGGAAATGTTTTCTTAAGATAATAAAATACATAGTTATGGGAACCTGTATCTCCTCCTGTAACGGTAGTGTTAAGAAAGACTAAAGAAGGCTTAAAAATATAAAGGAGATAAAAATATATGAGGGCAAAGATAATAAGAGATGCTAAATTTTTAGGTGTAAATTTTTTTAATTTTTCTAACATCATTAAATATTTTAAACAAGTCTTTTAAAGTTATGGTTGAAACATTGTGTTTGAGTTGTTCAACCTCCACAATGCAAATTTTATATCCTTTTTTCAATGCAAAACAGAGAAGCTCTATATCAAAAGCAAATCCATTTATGGTTAAATTTTTAAATACTTCTTCTGCTACATTTGCTTTAAAACCTTTGAGTCCGCATTGAGTATCTTTAAAGGGAATTTTTAGATACTTTCTAACAAAAAAATTAAAAATCTTGTGGCAAAATAATCTTGTAGGATTTTGAGGATAAGGATTAATTCTTTGCCCTATTGCAATATCATAGTTATTTTTTAGTTTTTCAAAAATTTTTTTAATTCCCTTAACTCCATAGGGAAGGTCTGCATCAGTAAAAATCCTGTATTTACCTTTAGCAGAAAGCATCCCCTTTTTTACACTATAACCTTTTCCCATATTGTGAGGATTTATTATTATTTTTACATTTAAGAGTTCTTTTACAACTTCTAAGGTATTATCGGTGCTTCCATCGTCTACAATTATAAGTTCTACTGTATCAGCAAAAACTCCCTTTATTTTTTCAATGCTTTCTTTCAAAAGTTTTTCTTGATTATAAGCTGGAAGAATAATAGAAAGCTCAAAATTTTTCGTAATATTTAACATAATATTTTAAAGAAATAAAGGAATTGCTCTTTTTAATAGAAGTCTTTTATTTTTTCTAATTCCTCAAAATAGGCACTTGACATAAATACAAAAAGTTTTTTCTTTTTTAGTGTTCTATCAAACTTTAAATTATTTTCAAGAAAATAAGCTTTCTTTCCTAAATTTTTTAAAGCTTTTAATAAAGAACCTATATCAAGCCTTTCTTCTTCTGGGATACTTTCAAAACCTGGGGGTATTTTTAAGTAAACTTCATCTGCAAGGCTTAAACTTTTTACATAATCCTCTTGAAAAACTTTTCTTTTACTGGAATTAGTTCTTGGCTCAAAAATGAGTATCGTTTTTTTAGGTTTAATAGCTTTTTTAAGTTCTTCTAAGGTAACTTTTACCTCAGTTGGATGATGAGCAAAATCATCAATTATAACTAAGTTCTTATCTGCATATAAAATTTCTTGCCTTCTTTTAACTCCCGGAAAAGTTTTAAAAGCCTTCTTCCAGTTATTATTTAATAAATCTAAACCGTAAAGTAAAGAAAGCACACATAAAGCATTAAGGGCATTGTGTTCTCCTGGGAGAGAAAGATAAAATTCTAAATTCTTTTCAAAAGGTGTATTTACAACTATAGAATTTAAAAAAGATTTATTTTTAAATTGAGTTTTACTTTTTATTAAGACAAAGTGAGCTTTCTGGTTTCTACCATAAGAAATTATCTTAGCTTTAGAAGATGTAGTATTTATAATTTTTGCTAAATTTTTATCATCAGAATTATAAACTATTACTCCCTCTTTTGGAACAAGACTTATTAATTTTTTAAAAACCTCTTTAAGACTTTCTATATCTGGATACACATCAGCATGATCGTATTCTAAATTTGTCAATATAAGCGAAAAAGGCTTATAATACAAAAATTTAGGTTCTTTATCAAAAAATGAAGCAGGATACTCATCTCCCTCAACAACAGCAAAAGAACCATTCCCCTTTCTAAAATTAAGCTCACTATGTCTTAAAACACCTCCTACAAGATAGGTAGGGTCTAATCCAAAGTGTTCAAGGGTATAACTTAAAAGAGCAGTAACGGTTGTTTTTCCATGAGTTCCTGCACAAACTAAAACTTTTTTATCTTTAAAGATAAATTGATTTAAAAATGAAGGAAAAGAATAAAGAGGAATTCCTAAATTCTGAGAGGGTAAAATTTCTACGTCGTCTTTTTTAGCAACATTTCCAACTATTACTGCATCTGGTTTAATTTTTTCAATATTTTGGGGATCAGGATCATATATGGGAATAGATAATTTTTTTAGAACTTGAGATGAGGGAGGATAAAGCTTTCCTTTTTCTGACCCAAAAACCGTAAAACTAGATTTCTTTAAAATACCTGCAACTCCACACATCCCTATTCCACCAATTCCAATTAAATAAACTTTCATTTTTCTTCCTCCAAGATAACTTCTATTTCTGGATTTAAAAGGACTTTAAAGGCAGAACCTTCTCTTATTGCAATTTCAAGAAGTCCTTCGCTTCCAAAAAGAGCTATTAATTCCCCTTTTTTAGCATATCCGTAAGATTTAACTAAAGGCACCTCTTTTTTATTAACCTGAACTTTAAAAGGTCCTTTTACTATATCTTTGTGAAAATTGGTAATAATATTTCCGAAGCTATCTACATACCAAATTGAAAGCTTATATCCATTTAAAGTTTTTTCTGGAAGTGGAAAACTTAAGACTTTAAGTTCATCTTTTGAGATAGGTTTTAAAAATTCTTCAAAGGTGATTTCGTCTAAAATATAGGCTACAGCAGGAGCAAATAGATCTCTTCCATGAAAAGTTGAGCTATAAGGTGCTTTTAAGACCTTGCTTTCTATTATTTCAAAGGGGGTAAAATCTGGATTTTCTGAATAGATTAAAGAGAATATCCCGTTATCTGGACCAACAAAAGTAAATTTATCTGTTTTAATTACTAATGCCTTTCTTTCTGTGCCTACTCCTGGGTCAACTATAGTTAAAAAGATTGTGCCAAAAGGAAAATATTTATAAGAAAAATAAAGACTAAGTGCTGCCTTTCTTACATCTTGAGGAGGTATCTTATGAGTTATGTCAATAAAATTTACATTTAAAGGCTTTTTAAGTTCTTTTAAAATTTTTGCCTTAACTACACCAACATAATGGTCTTCTGTTCCAAAATCAGTAAGCAAGGCAACTATCTTAAACATTTTAAGACACAAGAAAAACCTCTTCTCCTTTTGAAATTTTATCTTTTGCTTTTTTAGAATATTTTATAAGTAAATTCTTAATAAAATCTTGGGGTGGTGTTCCTTCTATAACTACAGCTAAAGGTGCAGGAACATTTAATGTATAGATTTTATATTTGTTTTCAACTATCCTTTTTATTTTTTCATTTTCTTCTTTGTTTCTTCCGAGAACTACCCAAAGTCCCTCTTCTAAGAAATGTCTTCCCAGCGTTAAAAGTTGACAAGTCTTATAATTAAGGGGTCTTTTTTCTTTTATAATTTTTAAAACCCTTTCTCCAATTTGTGGATCTGTGAGTAAACAACCACCTGCTGGAGTAGGGATTTCTTTTAAATTAAATTTTTTTGCAAGTTCAAACTGGGTTGTTCTTTTCCTACCAGAAATACTATAAAGTTTTTCTCTATTAACAAGCCCTCTTTTTTCTGGCTCTGTTATAGAAAGAAGCTTAGCTGAGAGGGGTCTTAATAAAATTCCCTTAAGTTCTGCTTTCTCTTCTATTAATTCTAAAACGTTTTTATTTTGGCTCATAGGTCTTTGTCCTAAAACTTCTCCTGTAGCAATAAAATCTGCTCTATATTTTTCCATTAGTGTTTTTACTTTTTTTAACATAAAAATTTTACAATCTATACAGGGATTAGCATAATCTCCATAGCCATATTCTGGTTTTTTAAGAATTTCTATATATTCTTCAGTTATGTCTATTATTAGTCCCTCATCAAATCCGAGAGCCTTTATTTTTTCATAAAAAAGAGAAGGATTTTCTTTATATTTCCATCCAAAAAAGGGGGTAATAAATTTTATGGCAACTATTTTTATGCCTTGTTCTTTAAGTATTAGACCTGCTAAGAGGCTGTCAAGTCCTTCTGAGAAAAGAAGAAAAGCAGTAGGCATTTTAAGTTAAATTTGAGCCTCTAAGAAGCTTTTTGCTAATTCTAAATTTTTAGGATCACCGAGCATTCTTGCGATTTCTTTTATTCTCTCTTCTCCTTCAATTTTTTTAATCTTTGTTTTAGTTTCTTTTTCTTTTATTTCCTTTTCTACTACATAATGTATATCAGCTAAAACTGCAATTTGAGGAAGATGGGTAACACATAAAACTTGATAATTTTGTGAAAGATCTTTTAGCTTTTGAGCAATTTTTTTAGCAGTAGTACCTCCAATTCCTGCATCAACTTCATCAAATATTAAACTACCTGCCTCGTGCTTTTCTTTTAAAATAGATTTACAAGCAAGAAAAATACGAGAAAGCTCACCTCCTGATACAACTTTTTCAAGGGGTTTTAAAGGAACTCCGGGATTTGAGGAAAACAAGAATGTTACTTCATCAAGCCCTAAAGGGCTAAGATTTTCAATTTTAGGTTCTCTAAGTGTTAGCTCGATTTTAAAATCAGCTTTCTCCATCCCTAAATCCTTTAATTCCTTTTTTAAAAGATTCTGAAGTTTAGGAATACCCTTTAATCTTTCCTCACTTAATTTTAAAGCTGCATCTATTAGCTTTTTCTTTAATATTTCTTCCTCTTTTAACAAATTTTCGTAATTTTCCTCTCCTACTTCCAAAAGATCTATTTCCTCTTTTAACTCCTCTAAAAGTTTTATTAGTCCTTGAGTATCTCTTTTATATTTTCTTTTGAGTTTTTCGTATTTAGAAAGCTTTTCTTCTATTTCATTTAATGCTGTATCATCTTCAGGAAGATGACTTGCGTAATCAATTAAATCTCTTGCTATTTCTTTTAGTTCATAATACATAGAAAAAACTTTAGAATATGGGTCTTTAAATTTGTGTTCAATTTTGCTTAAACTTTCAAAAGAAGAAACAATCTGATAAAAGGTTTTTTCAACTTCTTCAAGGTTTGAAAGAAGAAACTGGGTTTTTTCTTTTAAAAAGGAAAGATTTTTTAGTTTTTCTCTTTCTTTTTGAAGATTTTCTTCTTCCTCTGGATCAGGTTTTAACTCTTCAATTTCTTTAATTTGAAAAAGCAAAAAATCTTTTTTAAGCTGTAAGGATGCTATTTTTTCTTCTAATTCCTTTATTTGAGATACCAAGTTTTTGTATTTATAGTAAAGTTCTTGATATTCTTTTAGGGAAGGATTAAGTTCTAAAAAGTGATCTAAAAATTCAAGTTGCTTTTCTGAGGATAAAAGAGTATAAAATTCGTGTTGGCTTGTAAGTAAAATTAAATCTTTAGTAAGTTTAGAAAGTTCAGCAAGAGTTGCAGGAGAACCATTTATATAGATTTTTTGTCTATTAGGAGAAAAGATCCTTTTAATATGTATTTCTTCTTGAGGGGAATATCCTGCTTCTTGTAATTTTTGAAAAAGCCTTTCTCCTCCCCAGACAATAGCTTCAATCTCTCCTTCTTTAGCTCCAGGTCTTATATAATTAGCACCTCCCTTTTCTCCTAAAAGGAGTTTTACAGCTTTTATAAGAAGGGATTTTCCTGCTCCTGTTTCCCCAGTAAATACAACAAATCCTTTATCTAAATCTAAATGAATGTTTTCTATAAGCACAAGATTACTAATTTTTAATTCTAAAAGCACAATTTTATTTTAAAAACATTCCCAAAATTTTCAAACTATCCCACCCAAATTACCACTTCGGAAGTGGTATATTTTTACCACTTCGGAAGTGGTATATTTTAAAATGGTTATAAAATAAAATTTGTTTAAATTTGTAAAATAGGTCTTGACTTTTTATTTTTTTTTAAATAATCTTAGTGGTATAAAGTGGTATAAAGTGGTATAAAATGTTTAGAGGCAAGTTTAAACACACTCTTGATGAAAAAGGAAGATTTAGCTTACCTGCTAAATTTAGAGAGATCCTGAGAGTTAAATATGGAAGTGAAAATTTAGTAGTTACCAATTATCCAGATTGTTTAGTAGCCTATCCCTTAGAGGAATGGCAGAAGATAGAAAATAAATTATTATCTCTTCCTTGGGACATTCCAGAAGTAAGACAATATGTAAGATATTTTTTAGGTGCTGCCGAAGAATATCAACCTGATAAACAAGGAAGAATTCTTCTTTCCCAATCTTTAAGAGAAGAGATTAAACTTGAAAGAGAAGTAGTCCTTTTAGGAATGTTAACCCATTTTGAAATCTGGAATCCTAAGGATCTGGAATCTAAATTTAAAGAAACTAAAGAAAACTTTAGCCAAGTTATGCAAATTATAAATCCTTATCTTACAGGAGTAAAAAATTTATCATCATGAGCCTGTATTATTAAAAGAGGTATTGGAGTGGTTAAATGTGAAAGAAAATAAAATTTATGTAGATGGGACTGTTGGATTAGGAGGGCATAGTTCTGCAATTTTAGAAGCTTCCAAACCATCAGGTATTTTATATGGCTTTGAATGGAATGAAGATTCCTTCAAAATAGCTCAAGAAAGATTAAAAAAATACGGAAGCAGAGTAAAACTTTTTAATAAAAATTTCATTTTTATAAAAGAAATTCTTCAAAAAGAAGGTATTTTAGCAGATGGAATTCTTTTAGATCTTGGAATTTCTTCTTTTCTTTTAGAAGGGAGTAAAAGAGGATTTTCCTTTCAAAAAGATGAACCACTTGATATGAGAATAAATCTTTCCATAAATCTTACTGCTAAGGATATTTTAAATAATTACGACTTTGTAAGCTTATGCAGTGTTTTTAAAAAGGGGGAGGTTCCTAAGGCAGATAAATTTGCCAAATTTATCTGTGAAAAAAGAAAGAAAAAAACCTTTGAAACTACAAAGGATTTAGTAAAAGCCATAAAGGAATTTTATAAAACTTCTAAAAAAGATTTGTTGGCAGTTGTTTTTCAAAGTTTAAGAATAGAAGTTAATAGGGAGCTTGAAAACTTAGAAATTGCCCTAAAAGAATTTCCAGATGTTTTAAAATCCTCCGGAAGAATAGTAATTATTTCTTTTCATTCTTTAGAAGATAGAATTGTCAAAACTTTTTTTAAAAGTGATCCCAGAATTAAAGTCCTTACCAAAAAACCTATAACTCCTTCAGAAGAAGAAATAAAAAGAAACCCAAGAGCAAGAAGTGCAAAAATGAGAGTGGGGGAAAAGATATGAATAATAAAACCATAATTTATAGACCAACCATAGAGTATAACTATAAAAATAAAAAGGATAAAAGCAAAGATGAAGCTATTTCTTTTAAAGACTGGATAAAAGAATTTATAACCGATAGTTTTATCTTTTTCTTGGGTATCTTAATTTTTGTTTTAAGTGTCGCTATTGCTTATAATACCTATCTTCTTATAAAACTAAAAGTAGAAAAAGTTTCTTTACTTAAGGAAAACCAAATTTTAAAAAAGGAACATCAATTTTTAACTTCAAAGAAAGTGGTTTTGGAGAAGGCAAAAACTCTTGGGCTTTCCCCGCCTCAAAAAGAAGATATGTTTAGGTTAGAATAAATGGAAAAGAAACAAAATTTTTTATTATTCTTAAGTATTTTTTTAGTTTTAGTAATTCTCCTAATTAACTTCTCAGCAGAGAGAGTAACTGGAAAACCTCCTGAATATAGAATTAAACGAGGTTACATATTTGATAGAAACTTTAACCCTCTTGCTATATCTTTAGAAAATTATAAAGCCTATTATCTACTTAAGGATAATACTCTTTTCAGTTCCTCAGATATAAACATTCTTAATAAATATTTAGGCTCTACTATAAATCTATCTAAAAAAGGAATTATCTTTCTTTCAGAAGACCTTAGCTTGGAGGAGGTTGAAAATTTAAAAAAAGAAAAAAATGTAATAATTGAAAAGACTTTTGAAAGAAAAGTTCTACAACCCTATTTAAAATTCCTCATAGGAGAAACCTTTAATGGACATGGTGTATCAGGACTGGAAAAGATCTTTAATGAACACCTAAGTATGGGGAATCCACTTGTCTTATCTATTGATTTAAATTTAGAAAAAAAGGTTTACAATATTATTTATGAGTTAAATATTTTATCTTTTGGAATAGCTATTTTTGATCTTAAAACTGGTGAATTGCTTTGTTATTTAGAAAATGAAAATTCAAAACTTTTTGATAGTTACTATCCTTTAAACTTATTTAATATCCCACCTTCTGAAATAAAAGATTTTAAATGGGTTTTAGGAGAAAATTTAGTACTTAAAGAAATGGATACCACGAAAATAAATATTTGGCATGTTGCTAAATGGTATATGGATAAAGTTTGTGATAGACCCGTTATTCCTACAATTTTGCGTAAAGAAACAAAGATCTGCGAACCAAGATTAGCTTCTTCTGAAAATAAAGAATATATTTACAATTTAGGCAATAAATTTATTACAGTAGCTTTTAAGGATGATAAATTGATTCTTTCCTTATTTGTTTTTGATTCCCAAGAGAAAGATTTACTAAACAAGAATAAAAAAATAATAAATTATTTAATTTCTATGTTATGAAACCCTTAGGAGAACTTATCAAAAATTTGGAAATTGTAAAAGCTTATTACGGGAGCCAACCTATAGAAAATTTTGCGTCTTATAAATGTTTAAAAATAAAGGGAATTTCTGAAAATTCTAAAGAGATTGAAGACGGATTTATCTTTGTTGCAAGAAAGGGAACTAATCTTGATGGAGAAGCTTTTATTGAAGAAGCTATTAAAAACGGAGCTTTAGTGGTTATTAGAGAAAGTGATATAAATCTCAGTGAAGTTTATCCAGGAACAATCCAGATTCAGGTTAAAGATATTAAAAAAGCTTTGTCTACTCTTTCCTTAAATTTTTTTGAAAATCCTCAAAAAAAGATATTTTTAATTGGTGTTACAGGGACAAATGGGAAAACCTCGGTAAGCTACTTTACCAAAAATATTTTAAATTCATTAGGTGTTAAATGTGGATACATAGGAACTCTTTTTTATGAAACAGATAGAATTATTCCTGCCCTTGAAACTACCCCCTCAATTCTAAAAGTTGCCAGTTTATTAAAAGAAATGGTAGATAAAGATTTTAAAGCTTGTGTAACTGAGGTTTCCTCACATGCTCTACATCAAGATAGGCTTTTAGGGCTTTTCTTTGACATAGCAGTTTTTACTAATCTTTCAAGAGACCATTTGGATTACCACAAAGATATGGAAAATTATTATCAAGCAAAGAAAAAACTATTTACTCATTACTTAAAACCAACTGGGAAAATAGTTATTTCTTTAGAAAGTGAATATGGCAAAAGATTAGCTGAAGAGTTAAAAAATTCGTCTCCCCTTTTAGTTAATAATGAAGAAATTAAATGTGAAATATTAAATGAGAAAAATAGATTAAGTTTTAAAATTAAAATCAAAGATAAGGAGTATAAAATTCCAACCCAGCTTTTAGGAGATTATCAAGCTAAAAATTTGGCAACCACTTTAGGAATTCTTTTAGCTATGGGATATAGAATTGAAGACCTCTTAGAACCTATTAAAAAACTTAAAAATCCTATTGGGAGACTGGAATTGGTATCTGAATATAAAGGTGCTAAAATATTTGTAGATTATGCACACACTCCAGAAGCATTAGCTTTCGCTTTAAAAAGTTTGGTTTCAATTAAAGAACATAGACTAATTGTACTTTTTGGTTGTGGTGGAAATAGAGATAAAGGTAAAAGACCTCTTATGGGTAAGGTGGCAAGTATGCTTGCTGATGGAATAATTTTAACTTCAGACAACCCAAGATTTGAAGATCCATTAAAAATTATTGAAGATATTGAAAAGGGTATAAATTCGTCAAAACCTTATAAAATTATTCCTGACAGAAGAGCAGCCTTAGAATTTGCTATCAAAAATTTACAGAAGGGTGATATTCTTTTAGTTGCTGGGAAAGGACATGAAACCTATCAAGAGATAAAAGGTAAAAAATATCCCTTTTCTGATCAGGAAGAAATTTTAAAAATTATAAAGGTTTTAAGCTTACAATGAATGTAGAAATTAGTTTATCTACAGAAGATATAATAAAAGCTACTTCAGGGGTTCTTATAAATGGAGATATGGGTATAAGTTTTAAAGGAATTTCAACAGATACAAGAATTATTAAGCCAGGGTATCTTTTCTTTGCTTTAAAAGGTGAAAGATTTGATGGACACGAATTTTATAAAGAGGCTATAGAAAAGGGGGCTAAAGGGGTAGTTATTTCTCGTTTCCCAAAGGGATTCAAACTTGAGGAAATTCCAAAAACTATTTCCATAATTTTAGTAAAAGATACTCTTAAAGCTTTAGGAGATCTTGCAAGTTTCTGGAGAGACAAACTTAACTCCGTTTTTGTAGCTATAACAGGTTCATGTGGGAAAACCACTACTAAAGAGTTAAGTTATAACATAATTTCTAAGTTCTTTAGAACTTCCAAAAACTATGCTAATTATAATAATTTAATAGGTGTACCTCTTACACTTCTTTCTATAAAAGAAGATACAGAAGTAGGTATACTTGAACTTGGAACTAATCAAAAGGGAGAAATAGAAAGACTTTCCCAAATTGTAAAACCTCACATCTCAGTTATAACTTCCATCTATCCTGCCCATTTAGAAGGACTAAGTTCCGTAGAAGGTGTTTTAGAAGAAAAAATAAGCTTATTTAAAAATACCCACAAAGATGGTACCCTTATTTACAATTTTGACCAAGAAATTTTAAGAAAGAAAGTGGAAGACTTTTCACAAGATAAGCTCTCTTTTGGATTTAGTGAAAATGCAGATCTTTCTTTAAAGAATTTAGTTTTTTCTGAAAATAAAATAAAAGGTGAAATAACCTTTAAAAACAACTCTTATTTTTTAGAGATAGAAAATGTAGGGAAACACAATCTTTTAAATCTTTTAGCAGGTCTTTGTGTTGCTATTTCTTTAAAACTTGATTTAAAGGAAATTGTTCCTCTGATAGGAAAAGAAATTCCTCTTTATAAGAGATTTAAAATTTTTGAGAAAAAAATTTTTCTTATTATAGACGATACTTACAATGCTAATCCTGGCTCTGTTAAAGCAGCTTTAGAATTTTTAAAAGAGATTTCAAAAGACTATAAGAAAAAGATAGTTATTTTGGGAGATATGAGAGAGCTGGGAGAAAAATCTGAAAAATTTCATAAGGAAATAGGAAGTTTTGTAGCTAAGGTTGCTGATTTTGCTATTTTTACAGGTGAGATGGCAAAAAGTTATGAGGAGGGTTTTAAAAGAGAAATCCCAAATAAAAATTGTGATATCTTTAATAGCGTAGAAGAATTTTTGGAAAAATTTCCTTTTAAAAAATTTAAAGAAGAAAAAGAAAAAACAATTATTTTGGTAAAAGGTTCAAGAGCTTTAAGAATGGAAAGGGTAGTAGAAAAGTTACATGAGGAGCTAAACTAATGCTTTATCACCTTCTTTATTCTTTAAAAGATATATCCATCATATTTAATGTTTTTAAGTATATAACCTTTAGAATGATTTGTGGAGCTTTAACCGCTTTTATTTTAGTTTACATTTTTATGCCTTATTTTATAAGATTTATGAAACAAAAACAGTTTGGACAAATTGTAAGAGAAGAGGGACCTTCTCATCATAAAGCTAAAACAGGGACTCCCACCATGGGAGGTGTTATTATAGTTACCTCTATTATGGTTTCTGCCCTTTTGTGGTGCAATCTTACCAATTATTTAGTTTGGATAGTTTTATTTGTTCTTTTAAGCTTTGGATTTATGGGTTTTTTAGATGACTTTTTGAAAATAAAAAGGAAAAAAAATCTTGGGTTAAGGGCAAGGGAGAAATTTTTAGCTCAAATTACGATTGTATGTATTTTTTATTTAGTTTTATTTAAATATTTAAATTTCTCTACTACCCTTAATTTCCCCTTTTTTAAAAAATTAATCGTTGATATTGGAAGCCTTTATTTAATCTTTAGCATGCTGGTAATAATTGGTAGTTCTAATGCTATGAATCTAACAGATGGACTTGATGGGCTTGCTATAGTGCCTTTCATAGTAGTTGCCGGAGTTTATAGTATTTTAAGTTACGTAGCTGGGCATATAAAGTTTTCAAGTTATTTATATCTTCCTTATGTACCTTATGCTGGAGAATTGGCAATTTTATGTGCCATTTTAGTAGGAGCTGGGTTAGGGTTTTTGTGGTATAATTCCTACCCTGCTGAAATTTTTATGGGAGATGTGGGTTCTCTTGCTTTGGGAGCAACCCTGGGAGCTATTGCTATTATTATAAAACAAGAATTTCTTTTAGTAATAGCTGGAGGTTTATTTGTCCTTGAGGCATTATCAGTTATATTACAAGTTGCCTATTTTAAAATTACTAAAGGAAAAAGAATTTTTAAAATGGCTCCTTTACATCATCATTTTGAGTTAAAAGGCTGGCCAGAAAATAAAGTAGTAGTTAGATTTTGGATTATCTCTATAATTTTTGGTCTTATTGCTTTGAGTACATTAAAAATAAGGTAAAACTTATGGAATTAAAAGGCAAAAAAGTAGTAGTTTTAGGTTTTGGGAAAAGTGGGAAAGCAGTAACTAAGCTTCTTCTAAAAGAAGGCGCTGAAGTTATAGTTTCTGAGGTAAGAAAATTAGATGAGCTTCCCTCTGAAATTTTAGATTCTTTTAAAGCACAGGGAGTTTATTTTGAATTAGGAGGACATAAAAGGGATACCCTTCTTTCAGCAGATCTTATTGTAACAAGTCCAGGAGTTCCAAGAGAAGTATACAAAGATTGTATTAAGAAAGGCATATCAGTATTAAGTGAACTTGAAATTGCTTGGCAATTTCTAAAAAATAAAGAAGAAACCATTGCTATAACTGGTACAAATGGTAAAACCACAACTACTGCTATAGTTTCAGAACTTCTTAAACTTTCAGGATATAAAGTTTTTACAGGTGGAAACTATGGAATACCTTTATCTGAACTTGCAGTCTCAGATGTTTCAGTAGATAAAATTGTACTTGAAGTCTCAAGTTTTCAACTGGAAAATATTAACACCTTCTCTCCTAAGGTAGGAATTCTCTTAAATATTAGCCCTGATCATTTGGAAAGATATAATTCTTATGAAGAATATGCATATTACAAATATAGACTTTTTGAATGTCAAAAAGAGAATGGCTATGCCATTTTACCTTTTAAAGAATCGTGGTTTGAAAAATTTGGTAAATTAATAAAAAGTAAGATTTTCTTTTTTGATGAAAAGGAAAATGAGAAAGCCATAGCTTATCTTAAGCCTAATAATATTTCCTCTGATGAAGGTTTTATTATTAATCTGGAAGATAAAGAATTTTATTCATTTTTTGGTTTTAAGCTTCTTGGGATTCACAACAAAGTAAATTTTATGGTAGCAAGTTTAGGAGCAAGGCTTCTTTCCGCAACTGAAGAAAGTATAAAAAAATTAATAAAAGAATTTGGGGGCTTTCCTCATAGACTTGAATATATAGGAGAATTTGGAGGGGTTTATTTTATAAATGATTCCAAAGCAACCAATGTAGATGCAACTTTGCAAGCATTAAAAAGCCTTCCAGGATCTATAATTCTCATTCTCGGAGGTAAACACAAAGGAGCTTCTTATGCCCCTTTAATTCCTTATATAAAAGAAAAGGTAAAAATTTTAATTTTAATGGGAGAATCTCGCTTTATTATGGCTGAAGAATTGAGTGGAATTACTGAAACATATTTAAGTGAGACCTTAAGTTCTGCAACTCTATTAGCTATAAAATTTGCTAAACCAGGAGATATGGTACTTCTTTCCCCTGCTTGTTCAAGCTTTGATCAATTTAAGGATTATAAAGAAAGGGGAGAAGTTTTTAGAAAAATAGTTTTAGAGTTAGCTCCTTTTTATTTTAAAGAAAAGAAAGAGGGGATACTCCATTGAAGTGGCTTATTGTTGCTGGTGGAACCGGAGGGCACATTATACCTGGTATAGCTATTGCACAAGAGCTATTAAAAATGCAAAGAGAAGTATCTTTTATTTCTGGGACAAGGAAAATAGAGGAGGTAATTTTAAAAAATAAGCCCTTTAAAGTTTATAGATTAGATGTAGAAGGATTTATAGGAAGATCCTTAAAAGATAAAATAAGAGCCTTTATAAAAATGATTAAAGCTATAAGATCTGCATATAAACTTGTTAGGGATTTAAATCCTCATATTATTTTTGCTACAGGAGGGTATATTTCTTTTCCAGTTGTATTAGTAGGAAAGCTTAAAAGTAAAAAGATCGGTCTTCATGAGCAAAATATAGAGCCAGGATTAGCAAATAAAATTCTAAGCCATATGGTAGATAAGATTTTTGTAAGTATGAAAGAAAGTAAAAAATATTTTCCTGAAAAAAAAGTAATCTTTTCAGGAAATCCTGTAAGAGAAGACTTATTAAATTTAAAACCAAGAGAGCATTCTGGAAAGGGTTTATTGATTTTAGGAGGAAGCTTGGGAGCAAGATTTATAAATGAGTTGTCTTTAAAGATAGTGCCTTTGCTTTTAGATGAATATAAGAACCTCTTAATTATTCATCAAACTGGTTTAGATGATTTTGAGAGAATTAAAGAAGCATACAAAAATTTGATAAAAGAAGAAAATAAAGCCCGTTTAAAGGTCTTTCCTTTTATAGAAGATATGAGCTGGGGTTATGCTCAAGTTGATTTATTCTTAGGAAGATGTGGAGCAACAACTCTTGCTGAACTTTTTGCAGTAGGACTTCCTGCTATTTTTATTCCTTTTCCTTATGCTACCAAAAATCATCAGGAAAAGAATGCAAAAATTCTTGAGGAAAAGGGTGGAGCAATTTTAATAAGACAAAAAGAAGCAACTCCTGAAAAAGTCCTAAAAGAGATAAAATCTTTGCTTGAAAATGAAGAAAGGTTAAAAGATATGTCTCAAGTTATGAAAAGTCATTTTGTTGAGGATTCAAGAAAGATAATTATAGAAGAAATGGAGGGATTAGTTAAAAATGTCTCATAAAAAGAAAATCCATTTTATTGGGATTGGCGGAGTTGGAATGAGCGGTCTTGCCTTAATAATGCATTCTTTAGGATATGAAGTAGATGGATGTGATATTATAAAGAGCAAATACACAAAATTATTGGAAAAAAAAGGAATTAAGGTATATTATCAACATTCTCCCTCCCATTTAGATTCAGTTGATATTGTAGTTTATTCTTCAGCTATATCCCAAGAGAATCCTGAACTTTTAAAGGCAAAAGAATTAGGAATATGGGTAATTCCAAGAGCTCAGATGTTATCAGAAGTTATGAATCTTTATCCTAAAAGTATTGTAGTAGCAGGATCACACGGTAAAACAACAACTACCTCTATGATTGCTGAGGTTTTAATTAAACTTGGGAAAAATCCTACTGTAGTAGTAGGAGGAATAATAAATAATTTTAAAACGCATTCTCTTTTTGGTGAAAGAGAATTTTTAGTTGCTGAAGCAGATGAAAGTGATGGTTCCTTTCTTTGTTATAACCCCTACATAGAAGTTATCACCAACATTGATAAAGAACATCTTGATTTTTATGCAGATTTTAATGCGATTAAAAAAGCTTTTATAAATTTTATAAAAAGATGCTCTCCAGAAGGAAAAGTAGTTTTGTGCGGAGATGATCCTGGAGTAAAAGAAATATTAAAAGATATTTCAGGTCCCTTTTTACTTTACGGATTTACAAAGGAAAATCATCTTTTAGGAAAAATTGTTGAAGATTCTGCTTATCCAAAAGTTGAAGTTTATTATTTAAACAAACCTCTTTCCTCATTTAAACTTTCTCTTCCAGGAAAACATAATGCTTTAAATGCTTTAGCAGCTATAGGAATTTCTTTAATTTTAAATTTTCCTATTTCCGAAGTTATAAAGGTATTAGAGAATTTTAAAGGTGTTGAAAGAAGACTTGATTTCAAAGGTATTTGGAGAGGAGTAATTTTATTTGACGATTACGCCCATCATCCTACAGAAATTAAAGCCACTCTTTCTACCATTAAAGAAGTCTATCCAGATAAAAAATTGGTGCTTGTTTTTCAACCTCATCGTTACACAAGAATGAAGGCTTTGTGGGATGAATTTTTACTTGCTTTAAAAGATCCTGAAATACTAATTTTAACTGAGATTTATCCTGCCAGTGAAAAACCAATTCCTGGGATTTCTGGTTTTACCTTTTTTGAAAGTATTAAAAATATAAGAACTCCTAATCCCACTTTTTACGGAGAAACCTTTGAAGAAATTTTCGCACTTCTTGAAAAAATAGCAGGAGAAAATCAGATAATTTTAACTATGGGAGCAGGGAATATTTATAAATTACATAAAATGCTTCTTGAACAAGAAAATGAAGAAAGAACAAAAAATGTGGTTTAAAGAATTAGACGAAAAATTAAAGGAATTAAATGTGATTTTTAAAATTGATGAACCTTTAGCTCCTTACACAAGTATTAAAGTTGGTGGCCCTTGTAGAAGAATGATTTTTCCAGAGAAAGAAGAGTATTTGTTTTCTATTTTAAAATTTCTTGAAGAAACAGGAATTCCTTTTTTTATCCTTGGTGGAGGAAGTAAGCTTCTTGTGTCAGATGAGGGATTTAATGGAGTGGTGATTAATCTTAGTAAATTTAGAGGAATAGAAATAACCAAAGAAAACAAAGAAAATATCATTTTAAAAATACTTGCAGGCACAAGGATTAATGAGATTATAGGGACGGGAATAAAAAAAGGATTTGGAGGTATTGAATTTTTAGGAGGAATACCTGCAACTTTGGGTGGAGCTATAAAAATGAATGCAGGGGCCTTTGAAAATACTATCTCTCAACTGGTAAAAAGTATAAAAATTTTTAAAAACGGAGAAATAAAAAACATAGAAGCTAAGGAAGATCTTTGGGAATATAGGAAATTTAAAGAAGATGGTATTGTTATCAGTGCAGAACTTAAATTTAAAAAAATGGAAAGAGATAAAATAAAAGACCTTCTTAAAAAATATTTAGAGAAAAGAAAAAAGACCCAGCCTCTTTTTGAAAAAACCTTTGGTTCTGTTTTTAAAAATCCACCCTCCCTTTATGCTGGTGCATTAATAGAAGCTTGTAATTTAAAAGGTTATCAGATAGGATCAGCAAAAATATCTGAAAAACATGCTAACTTTATAGTTAATCTTGGAGATGCAAAAGCTTCAGAAATTTTACAGCTTATGAAGTTAGCTCAAGAAAAGGTATTTTTAAAATTTGGAATAAAACTTGAGCCGGAGGTAAATTTTTTAGGATGTTCTCTTTAATAAAAAATTTAGCTAAAAATAAGTGCTTTTGGGGCGTTTTTAGCATAATTTCTATTTTTACTGGAATAATTTATTTACTTTATTTTACAGACCTTTTTGTATTGAAAGAAATTAGAGTATTAAATAATAAAAAGGTTAAGTCAAGAGAAATTATAGAATTAACTGGTTTAAAAGGTGGAGAAAGACTTTTTTCCATACCGGTTAGGAAAATAAAGGAAAAAATTCTTCTTAATCCTAAGATTGAAGAGGTTGTTATAGTAAGACATCTTCCTTATACACTTGAAATAAAAATAAAAGAAAAAGAACCTATTGCAATTATTTCTCAAGATAATAAAGGCTATCTTATAGATAAAAGGGGAATTATTATAGAGCCTATTTTACCTGAAGATTATCAATTTTATCCTGTTGTTGAAATTAAAAATGAAGAATTTAAAGAGAAATTTTTAAATTTTTTGGTTTGGTTAAAAAATCAAAAAATTTATTTACCTGTTTATGAGAACTTAGCTATGGTTACTTTAGAAGAAGATAAGCTCATTTTTGTTACTAAAAATGGTATAAAAATCTATTTTCCTCTTTTTTCTGAAAAAGATTGGACCTATTTTTACAAGAATTTAGATAAAATAATGGCTTATTTATATGAAAAAGAATTGATTGAAAAAGTGGAACTTATAAGATTTGATTATCCATTAGGTTCGGCATTAATAAAATTTAGGGGTTAACTTATGGGGAAGGAGAAAGGTATTCTGGTTGTGGATGTGGGAACTACCAAAATATGTGCGCTTATTGGTGAAGAAAAAGAAGAAAAAGTATGGGTTACAGGGATGGGATTGGCTCCTTCAAAGGGTCTTAAGAAAGGAGCCATAATAAATATAGATGAAGCTACTCAAAGCATTAAAAATGCTATAGAAAAAGCCCAGATTCAAGCAAAAGTTCCTATAGAAAATACTTATGTAAGTATTGCTGGAAGTCACGTAAAAACGGTTTTTAGCTCAGGTGTAGTGGCTTTAAAAGAAAAAATAGTAACCCCTTCTGAAGTTGAAGAGGTGCTTTATTCTGCTCAGACAATAGAACTTCCTCAAGATAGAGTTATTTTACATGTTATTCCTCAAGAATTTATAGTTGATCAGACGAGAGGAATACTTCAACCTGTTGGGATGTCAGGAGTAAGGCTTGAAGCTCATGTTCAGCTGATTACATGCAATCGGTCTAATCTTCAAAATTTGCTGAGGTGCTTTGAAAATCTAAATTTAGAAGTAGATGGTGTCATTTTTCAAGGATTAGCTTCTGGAGAGGGTGTTTTAACTCCTGAAGAAAAAGAATTAGGGGTTATTCTTATTGATTTTGGTGGTGGGACAACAGACATAGTAATTTACTGGGATAATGTTTTAAGGTTCGTATTTTCGCTTCCTGTAGGGGGAGAACTTTTGACTAACGATTTAGCTGTAGGATTAAGAACCTCAAGAAAAGAAGCAGAAAAGATAAAAATTGAACATGGGGTTTGCGTAAAAGAACTTGTAGATGATGAAGAATTTATTGAGGTCCTTGGAATAGGAAATCGTCCCTCAAAAAAAATAAGTAAGAAAATTCTTGCAGAAATACTGGAATTGAGAATAAAAGAACTTTTTGAATTGATTGAAAGAGAATTGCGGGGAAAAGTGTTTGAGAATGAAGGTACTTTAGATATTAAATCAAAACTTGGAAGTGGAGTGGTAATAACTGGTGGTTCGGCACTTCTTCCTGGAATGATTTATTTAACTGAACAATTATTAGATTTACCAGCAAGAATTGGCTATCCTTTACAGCTTCCTGGTCTTACAGAAGAGATTTATCATCCTCAATTTGCTACCTCAGTAGGTATGCTTTGGTATGTTTACAACTTAAAAGAAAAAATAAAAGAAGAAAAAAGAGAAGGAATAATTGAAAAATTAAGAAAAAGTTTATTTAAATTTATAAGAGGAGGTTAAAATAATGGGCATTTCTTTTGAATTGTTAGATGAAGAAACTAAGATTCAGCCAAATATAAAAGTAATAGGTGTTGGGGGAGCAGGAGGAAATGCAGTAGCTAATATGATAAAAAATAAACTACAGGGAGTTGAATTTATAGCAGCAAATACAGACTTTAGAGTTTTAGAACTTAATCCTGCTCCTCTTAAAATACAATTAGGTAAAAAATTAACTAAAGGTTTAGGGGCTGGTGGTAAACCTGAAATTGGAAAGCAGGCAGCTGAAGAAAGCGAAAAGGAAATAAGAGATGTTTTGAAAGATGCTGATATGGTTTTTATTACAGCAGGAATGGGTGGAGGAACAGGGACAGGAGCAGCTCCTGTAATAGCAAATATTTGTAAAGATTTAGGTATTCTAACTGTAGCTGTAGTTACTAAACCTTTTTCTTTTGAAGGTAAATTTAGAATGAAAGTGGCAGAACAGGGGTTGGAAGAATTAAAAAAATGTGTAGATACTCTTATTACTATTCCAAATGATAAACTTCTTACCTTGGGATCACCCCAGGAAAGACTTGCAGATATGTTTAAAAAAGCGGATAATGTGTTATATTATGCAGTAAGAGGGATTTCTGATTTAATTTTTTCTCCCGGATATATAAACCTTGATTTTGCAGACGTTAAAGCATTAATGGGAGAGGGTGGGGGCACAGCTTTAATGGGTATGGGAGAAGCAAAAGGCGAAGGAAGGGCAGAAACAGCAACTCAAATGGCGATTTATAGTCCTCTTTTAGAAGATATTTCAATTTCTGGAGCTAAAGGATTATTGTTAAATATAAGTGTTCACCCTGATACCTTAACCATTCATGAAACACAAGTAATTACAGGAATAATTGCTAAAGAATTGCATCCAGATGCAAAGGTTTATTGGGGAGTTGTTTTTGACGAGAATCTGGATGATTCTTTAAGAGTTACCGTTATAGCTACAGGACTTGAAAAATTTGAAGAAAAGAAAGAAAAAATTATACAAATGGATGAAAGTTTAAAGAAGAAAAGTGAAAAACAAAAGCAAAGCAGTTTTAATATATTTGACGAAGAAATTTTAGACATACCAACCTTTTTAAGAAGAAACGCTGATTGAAGGGGGTGGTAAGGTGATTGAAATTGCCACCTTTGAAGACCCCGTAAAAAAACAACCCTTAAAATTAGCCCTTTTCAATATTGATGAAGTATTAAAACCTCCTTTCCAGAGAGATATTTCAGAAAGTTTAAAAAAGCACTTAGAAATGGCTATAGAAAAACTTGGATTTTTAACCCCTATAGTAGTTGTACCTAAGGATGGTAAATATTACGTGGTTGATGGTTTACATAGACTTGAAGCAATGAGAGATCTTGGAGCAAGAGAAATAGTGGGAATTGTTGTTGATGAAAGTCTTTACCATTACATACTTGAATTTAATACTGAAAAACCACCTAATGTTAAAGAGAAATCTAAACAGGCTTATAGACTGTATCAGGATTTATTAAAAGAAGATTCTAATATGATTGAAGAAGACCTTTTCACTTATTTTAAAGACCCAATATTTATTACCTTTGGATTTACCATAGAAGAGTTTGATTCCAGATTTCCTGCTAGTTTTTACGAGAACTTTGTTTCAAAAATTGATAATTTCTTAGCTATGCCTTTAAGTTCTGCTGCTGAAGAAAGAAGAAAAAGGGCGGAGGTTTTGATAGATTTAAATAGAATAGTAAATGAAAAGTATGCTGAATTTGGATGGGAAAATGCCTTGATGAAAGGAGAAATAATAAGAAAGGCGGTACAAAAAGCTTACGGTATGAGAGTAAGAACTATTGAAGAAGAATTTTATACTGCAGTAGAAAGAGTAAAGGAGGCTTGTCAGAGCTTAACTGCAGAAGATTTTGGAGGAGAAATAGTATAATGGATGCTACTTATAAGCCTATTTTGAGATATGTAGATGTTATTCCAGCTAAACACGAAGGGAAACCCGTATTTTTATTAAGAGATCCTGTGGGTATTATTGAGGATGTTGTTGTGGTTCCTCAAAATGTAGTCTTTTTGCTTCCTTTAATGGATGGCAAACACGATCTCAGAGATCTTCAGGTTGAAGCTACAAAAAGATTTGGAGAAATTGTTCCTTTAGAAGAAATAATTAAAATCGTTAATTTTCTTGATGAAAAAGGGTTTTTGTGGAGTAAAAATTTTGAAGAAATAAAAAGTAAAGCTTACGAAAATTGGTTATCTCTACCTTTAAGACCTATGGCTCATGCTAAACAAGCCTATCCTCTTTCAGCTTCAGAAGCTAAGTTTTTTATAGATGACATTTTAAAACTATGTAATCCCGATTCTTCAAAACCTCCTAAAATTTTAATTGCTCCACATATTGATATAAGAGCTGGGGCAAAAGCTTTTGCAGAAAGTTATAATAGATTTAAAATACCTTCTGGCTCAAGAGTAATTATTTTCGGAGTAGGGCATCATTTGGATCTTCCTTGGTCTGTTCTTACAAAAGATTTAGCCACTCCTTTTGGAGTAGTAAAAAATGATAGAGGAGGGTTATTATATCTTAGTAATTCTAAAAAGATTGAACTTTTTCCTAATCATATAGCCCACAAACTGGAACACTCTATTGAATTCCAAATTCTCTTTTTACATCATTTGTTAAAGGATGAATTTGTTATCCTTCCTTTTTTAATAGGACCTTTAATTATTTTCTTTGAAGATAAAACTAAAGAATTGGTAGAAAAATTTATAGAAGCATTATCTGAATTAATAGATGATAGAACCTATATTATTTTGGGAATAGATTTTTGCCATTTAGGTCCAAGATATGGAGATCCCTTTGAGGTATCAGAAGCTTATATAAAGAAAATATTAGAAACAGATAAAAGCTTGTTAGAACTTACTTTTAACGGAAAATCTGAAGATTTTTTAAATGAAACAAAAAAGCTTACTCCTATGAAAATATGTGGTCTTTCCTGTCTTTATTTAGTCAACCTACTTTTAAACAAATTAAATATTAAAGGAGAATACCAAATTTTTTACCAGGAAGCTATTCCTTTTGGTCAGGGTTCTGTAGTTTCTGTAGTTTCAGCAGGATATCATTTTTAAATTATTAAAAAGCTTTATTATTTTTTCTGGATCCTTTTTTCCTGGATAAAGCTCTACTCCAGAGGCTATATCAATTGCATAGGGAAAAACTTTTGTCATTGCGGATAAAACATTATCAGGATTTATCCCACCAGCTAAAAAAACTTTATAACCTAAAGAGACAATTTTTTTTGCAATATCCCAATTAAATGTTTTTCCGGTTCCACCTGGAATTCCTTTTACATAAGTATCAATTAATATAGCATAGGCATTTCCCCAAAAGGATAATTCTTTAAAATCAAAAGTATTGTCCTTTACTTTAAAGGCTTTTATTACTTTTTTTAGTCCTATCTTTTTTCCAAATTGGGGTGTTTCTTCTCCGTGAAGTTGGATAAAATCTGCTCCTAAATCAAGAGCTTTCTTAACTTCTTCATAAGAAGGATTTACAAAAACAGCTACTTTTTTAGCTTTCTTTACTAAAGAAAGAAGTTCTTTTAACTTATCATTTACATATCTTGGAGATTTTGGATACATAATAAAACCCATATAATCTAACGGAAAGTCATTTAAAAACTTCACATCCTCCTCTTCTTTAAGACCGCAAATTTTAATTTTAACCATTAAGGATTTATGACTTTCTATCAAAATAGATATTTTTTCCTTTTACACTTAAAGGAATACCTATTATTACCTGACCAGGCAAAAGATTGAGTTTTTTAGCTGCAACCCCTATGGTATACATTACTCTGTTATCAATACACAAATCCTTAGCTTTAGCAGCTGCAGAACCTATAGCTATTCCCATATCCAAAAGTTTCATTGCACAGACAGGACCATCTAAATCTAAATTTGGTTTAGGTTGTTTTAAAATGGTATCACAACTAAAACCGCAGGCTCCACAGTTTAGCCCTAAGGGGTTTGTAAAATTAACAGAAATTAGAATTATGGCTTCAGAGTTTCTTACATTATCGGCATCTCTCTTGAAAAATTTAAATGCAGACCCTTTTTTCTCTGCTATTCTTTCCATCTCTTGAGCAAGTTTTTCCTTTTCTTCCTCTTCGGTTATAAGTCCAAAAATAAGATCATCTATACCTTTTGCTTTTGGAGCAGTTCTTGCTGCAACTAAAATTTCCTTAGCTAAGGATTCTACCACCTCTTTTTCAGGATTTATTTTCATATTCTCCTCCTAAAGAATCTATTTTGTTTTTATTATGAGGTTGTTTTTTGACTTTTCTTAATTCTAATTGATATTTGATAAGTTGTCCAAGAAATAAAATCATTCCTGAAAGTAACCCTAAAATAAAACTTATAATAATCACTAATGCAAGCGGAATGTTTTCTAAAGTTATTCCAGGAAAAAGATGGACTTTAACTTTAGGTTCTACATTAAAAATTACAAAAAATACTACTAAAAGAATAACTATAATCCATAAGATTAATCTAATAACCATTTTACCCTCCTGTAATTTTTGTCAAAAATTTTAGAAGAATTACTCTACTTTACAACTTTATCTTTCACTTTTTAGCTCCTTTAAAAGTTCTTTAACTCTTTCTAAAGGGACAATATATTTTCTTCTACAAAAGTTACAAGTTACTTCTACAGGTTCTTTTTTTTCTATAAATTCTTTTAATTCCCCTTCTCCTAAAGCAATAAGCATATTTTCTACTCTTTTTTGACTACAGGTGCATTTATACTTTAACTTTCTTTTTTCAAGGATTTTTATATTTGGGAAAAGCATAGTTAAAATTTCCTCTGGAGTTTTTCCTTGGGATAAAAGGTTAGTAATAGGTGGGATTTTCTTTAATTTTTCTTCAAGTTCTGTGATTTCTTTATTTTTTGCTTCGGGTAATTTCTGAATTAAAAAACCTCCTGCAGCAAGGATTTTTCCATCGGTTCCTACAAGCACTCCCAGAGATACTGCTGAGGGAATTTGTTCTGATACTGTAAGATAATAGGCAAGATCTTCTGCAATTTCTCCAGAGATTAATTTGGTTGAACTTTGATAAACTTCTTTTAGTCCTAAATCTTTTATTACAGAGATAAAACCATTTCTACCTACTGCTTCGCCAACAGGCAATTTTTTATCTTTAATTTCTAAATATACGTTAGGATTTCTTACTGTACCTCTTAATTCCCCTTTATAATTTCCTTCAGCTAATATTTCTCCTAAAGGTCCATTTCCATTTATCTGAAGGAGTATTTTCCCAGTTTTAAGATCTGCCGAAAGAAGAGCAATTCCTGCAAGAGCTCTTCCAAGAGCTGCTGAAGCAATGGGACTTAATCCTTGAAGTTTTCTTGCAGTTTCAACTATATCTTTGCATTCAACAGCAAAGATTCTAAAATTTTTATCAACAGGGATTGCTTTTATTACGTAAGCCATCTTTAAAATTCCTTAGTTCTTGCATTATCCTTATAGCTGATCTAGGGTTTATTAAATTAGCAGTTCCTACTTGAAAAGCCTTTGCTCCACAAAGTAAATATTCTAAAGCATCCTTCCCAGATATTATTCCTCCACAGCCTATAACAGGAATTTTTACTTTATTTGCTATTTCATATACTAAACGTAGAGTGAGAGGTTTTATAGCTGGACCTGATAAACCACCTTGTAAAATTTTAAAAGGTTTTATACTTATTACAGCTAAAGCTGGATAAGTATTAGCAACAACTAAAGCATCTGCAAAACATTTTTCACATATTTCAGCTATTTCAAAAACTGGACCTACAGGAGAAAGTTTTACTGCTAAAAATTTTTCCCAAACCCTTCTTACTTCTTTTATTAGTTCTGAAACCGATTTTGGATCACGGGAAAAATAAAGTCCACCTTTTTCAACATTGGGACATGAAATATTGAGTTCTATC
>Ga0071330_1033180_pt1 | contig 38182 bp, 35 predicted proteins | sample GBScel77sediment_FD_63802 | JGI IMG/M metagenome (GOLD analysis project Ga0071330, IMG submission 63802) | Hot spring sediment microbial communities from Great Boiling Spring, Nevada - Cellulolytic enrichment Sediment 77C v2 (version 2) | ecosystem: Environmental > Aquatic > Thermal springs >...
TGTTGAATTGCCCCCTTAGAGCGATGACTTCTTCACGGACTTCGGCTGGTTTGCGTTTACCTTTTATGATGCTTAGCATTAGATCGCAGAGATGTTTGATGTCGCTTTCCCTAAACCCTCTTCTGGTCACATCTTGGAAGCCCAGCCTAATGCCAGAGGGGTTTTCACGGTTGTTTTGGTCATCGTATGGTAGAAGGTTTTTGTTAACTATTATGTTGGCTTCCTCTAAGTCTTTGGCAACTTTTTTCCCGCCGCCGTATTCGCGGACATCTATGGCGAGTTGATGGGACATGGTGAAGCCCTTTTTCTCCCCAAGCACCTTAATCCCATGCTCATGTAAGTATTGCCCAGCAGCCTGCGCGTTTCTAACGGTTTGCTTCGCCAAATCTTCACCAAACAACTTTAACTCTAGGGCTGCTACGCCAACGGCCGGCAGCCTCGCCAAATGCACGTTGGAAGTGCTCAGTGGGAAAACTGCATGTTGAACGCCTTTTATCGCCTTTTCCATGCGGTCATCAGTCAAGTTCGCCAGTATAAGCCCTCCCTGCGGTCCTGGAAAAGTCTTATGAGTTGAAGCCGTCAAAAAGTCAGCGCCTTCCCTTAACGGGTCTTGAAAAGCTCCGCCAGCTATCAATCCCAAAACGTGAGCCCCATCATAAACCATGTAGGCTCCAACTTCCTCTATAACGCTTTTAAGCTCACGAACCGGGTGGGGAAACAGGAAGAGGCTTGCGCCTAAAGTCACTAGGCCTGGACGCGCAGCCCTAATTATTTCAGACGACTTATCTACGTCTATGTTTAACTCCTCCACGTCGTAGGCAAGGTTTATTATTTCAAGCCCTAAAACCTGCCCCGCCAACCCTGTGTAATCGTGGGAGATGTGGGCACCACAGCTTAAAGGCGCCACAACCATCTTCCTGTTCCTAGTCACGTTTGAAATTCCCTTAAATGTTGCAAGGTTTGCATGGGTGCCGGAAACGACCCGGATGTCCGTCCAATTACAGTTAAAGAGTTTCTTAACAAGGTCAGCCGTGCAATTTTCAATCATTGTTATGTATTTCTGTCCTTGATAGTATCTTTCCTTAACATGTCCTTGAAGGTCGTTTTCACCCTCAGAATATCGTGACTCAAGGTCCATGCATAGTCTGAGCATTTCTCTAACTGCTGGAGACTTTAAACCCTCGCTTGCAATTAGATTTATACACTCTTGTTCACGGTATTTTTCGTGGGCGCGGCATGCTTCTACGAGCTCAAAGAAAAGCTTTGCAAACTCGTCCATTCCAACCATCCCAAATATTCATAGACTTTTGAGCAAACGCGTTTCTTCCTAATAACCGTTTTGACAGTTTCGTAAAGACGTGGACAAAACTTAAACTTTTTTATGTCAGTTCGCCCGTCGAGTCATATCACAGCCTAAAAGGCTCTATTGACTCTCCAGCTCATCATCCAAGTAATATAGAGCAAAATGTATCTTTTAGGATTTTCCTTTAAACCAATTGGCTCCAACAGCACGAGCAATAAAATAAGTTTTATCTGGATTTTCCTCCATAATTCTGATTTAGGAGCGTAGAGGAAATGGATGTTTTTGAAGCAATTAAAGGACGGCGCAGTATTCGAGCTTATCGAGATATGGATGTGTCTCAAGAAATTGTTGAAAAACTTATCGAAGCAGCCAGATGGGCACCGTCTGCTGGGAACATCCAGCCGTGGGAATTCATAATTGTACGGAACCCTGAAACGAAAAGGAGGCTTGCTGAAGCCGCTTTAAGGCAATCTTTCATTGAAGAGGCTCCAGTTGTCATTGTTGTATGTGCAGATGAAGAACGTTCAGCCCGGGGCTACGGAACGAGGGGCAGAACCCTTTATTGTATACAGGATACAGCTGCAGCCATACAAAACATTCATTTGGCGGCATACGCCCTAGGCTTGGGCACATGCTGGGTCGGCGCCTTCAGAGAAGACGAAGCGAGAAAAATCTTAAACATTCCAGAAGGCGTTAGACCTGTAGCCATTATACCGGTCGGCTATCCAGCTGAGTCTCCATCTCCAAGGAGTAGACGACCTTTAAAAGAGATAATCCACTACGAGAGGTTTTAGAGAAGGCGAAATTTTTCACAAGGCAAAGGGCAGCCAGCGGTTAAACTTAATATATTTCGCTGGTTTCTATCCCCCTTTGAGGAGTAGTTTTGCTGTACTCTGAAATTGCTGATGTTTACGAGAAGATTGAGGCCACCACTAAAAGGCTTGAAATGACCGACTTATTAGTAGGTTTGCTGAAAAAGACGCCTAAAGAAATAATCGACAAGGTTGTTTACCTAACACAGGGCAAGATTTACCCAGACTTTGTAAAGCTTGAGATCGGCGTGGCTGAAAGGCTTGCTTTAAAGGCTCTTGCCCACGCTTCCGGATGGCCGGAAAGCGAAATTGAAGAGGACATTAAAAAGACCGGTGATATTGGCGAGACTGCCCAAAACTTTATAGCTCGGAAAAAGCAAGTAACGTTTTTCCAAAAACCATTAACCGTCCAGAGAGTCTACGAAACCTTCGATAAGATGGCGAAAGCTTCTGGTCCCGGAGCAATCGACACCAAAGTAACGCTTTTAGCTGGGCTTTTGGCTGACGCCACACCGAAAGAAGCTAAATACATAATGCGCACCGTCACCGGAAACCTTCGCTTGGGTATTGCGGACATGACTGTGCTAGACGCCTTGGCAATAGCCTACGGCGGCGGCAAAGAAACCCGCGAACTCGTGGAACGCGCCTACAATATATCCTCCGATCTTGGAAGGGTTGCCAGAGTCCTAGCCGAAGAGGGCCTCGAAGGCATTAAGAAGTTCAGGGTTATTGTTGGCAACCCAATAAGACCTATGCTGGCTGAAAGGCTTTCCTCACCGGAGGAAATTCTTGAAAAATTGGGCGGAAAATGCATAGCCGAATATAAATATGATGGCGAACGCATTCAAGCCCACAAGAAAGGGGACGAAGTAACCTTATTCTCAAGAAGGCTTGAGGATATTTCCGACCAGTATCCAGACGCCATAGAGCTTTTGAGGAAGCATGTTCTGGCAAAGGAAGCCATTGTTGAGGGTGAATGTGTGGCTGTGGATCCGAACAGCGGCGACATGATGCCTTTCCAGGAGCTTATGCACCGCAGACGTAAATACGGCATAGAAAAAGCCATGGAAGAATACCCCGTTTCGCTTTTCATGTTTGACGCCTTGTATGTGGACGGAAAGGATTTGACGCTTGAACCTTACCCGGTTCGGCGGAAAACCCTCGAAAGCATAATCCAAGAAGGCGAAAGAATAAAGCTTGCCAAATCCATAACCACCAGCGATGTTAAAGAACTTGAAACCTTTTTCCTTGAAGCCATAGAAAAAGGCTGCGAAGGCCTCGTTTGCAAGTCGATAACTTCAGACTCCATATATCAGGCGGGTGCACGGGGCTGGCTCTGGATAAAGTATAAGCGGGACTATAAGAGCGAAATGACAGACACGGTAGACCTAGTTGTTGTCGGAGCCTTTCACGGGCGTGGAAAACGTGCAGGAGCTTACGGCGCATTATTGCTGGCTGCCTACAACCCTGAAAACGACACATTCGAAACCGTATGCAAATGTGGAACGGGCTTTACAGACGAGGATTTGGCAAAACTGCCGGAAATGATGAAAAAACACGTTGTGCCGCATAAGCATCCAAGAGTGAACTCGCTCGTCGAAGCGGATGTGTGGTTTGAACCAAAAGTGGTCATAGAAGTGTTGGGCGCGGAGATAACCCTAAGCCCCATTCACACATGTGCCATGAACAAAATACGCCAAGGAAGTGGCCTAGCCATACGCTTTCCACGATTTACTGGCAACTATAGGGTGGATAAGGCTGCGGAGGATGCAACAACGGTGGAGGAAATAGTTGAAATGTACCAAAAACAATTAAAGAAAATTGCCGAAAGCTAAATTTCACGAAAATTTATCACAATCTGAAACTGTCTTTTCATAATATCATTGACATGTCTGGACACCCATTTAAATTATGATTTTTAAGCTTGAAAGGTTTCAAGCCTAGAAGTTTGTTCTAGCAAGGCTTATATGTTTTAAAAGACGTATTAATTTTCGCCGAAGGGGAGGAGGCTTGCATCTAAAGTTTAAGCATTCGTTGTTCCTAATGTTCTTACTAAACCTCCTGATGGTTTGCATAATTTTTGTTTACCCCGTGAGTGCCGCGCCCTGTGCTGTTCTCCAAGTCTCTTTGCCTGAAGGCACTTATCATGGGGATGACGTGGATCCTTGGCTTAAGGAGTCTTGGTTTTTGAATTTGACTGGGGCTTCTCAGACTTTCACTGTTAGAATTAACAATACAAGTAGCAGTCTGAAGTCCTATGATACTCATTTGGTTATCGCCCTCAATGATGCCGCCTATAATAAGCTTGTTTCTTTGATTGTTAATGGCACAAGCGTGCCTAAATCTGCTTTTAAGTGGGGTACGCCTAAGCCTTACAAGCTTTGGACTTGGCCTTCCGGCGATGTTTACCCAACATGGTTTAACGACACAAAGATTAATGTTGGTTTGATTTCTAAAAAAAGCTACAAGGACTTGGTAGTCTCCGTAACATTCTCAGACCCTAACGGAGTTAGGATTCATTTTGACGCCTACGGAAAGTCGCAGTATAACCAGATAGTGCATAACCCGATAAGCCAAGACTCCACGGTATTTTTAAATCCTGGCGCCCCTCCGCCTCAGCCTCCAATTGCAAGTTTCACGTTTACCCCGACATATCCCGAAGTAAATCAAATTGTAACCTTTAATGCTTCTGCAAGCTATGACCCAGACGGCAGTATTGTAAGTTATACTTGGGATTTTGGCGACGGCACTCCACCAGTGATCGAAAATGACCCTATAACCTATCATGCCTACGCTTCTTATGGAGACTATATTGTTAAGTTAACGGTCACAGATAACAGCGGTTTAACAGATGATGAAACAGCGTTAATCCATGTTAGCCAGCACCCGGTAGCATCCTTCACTTTTACGCCTCCAGACCCGTTAGTGCATGAACTTGTAACTTTTGATGCTTCCGCTTCTACTCCCGATGGGGGAACAATAGTTAGCTACACTTGGGACTTTGGCGACGGCAACATAACAACCACGAGCAATCCCATAATCACCCATGCATATGAAACATATGGCACGTTCACGGTCACGTTAAATGTTACCGACAGCGAAGGAAAATGGGCCACAACATCCCAACAGATAACGGTCGAAAAAGTGCCGATAGCTGATTTCTGGTGGGACCCCTACTATCCGCAGAGGGGCGAAACAGTAACCTTCGACGCTTCTTCCTCTTCGCCGGATGGTGGCGAAATAGTCTGTTACACTTGGGACTTTGGCGACGGCAACATAACAACCACAGACGAGCCTATAATAACTCATGTTTATGCTGAAACAGGCAACTACGTTGTTACGTTAAACGTTACTGACAGCGAGAGCAGATGGGACACAGAAACACGCATCATAACAGTTGTTCCAAAAAGATATTACCTGACAGTTAAAACAGACCCGCCCGGTGTAACAACAATCCCTGGAGAAAACTGGTACAGCGAAGGCACACAAGTCAACTTAAACGCTCCGGACCCCGTCCAAGTTTCAGCGGGTGTACGCTACAAGTTCCTATGTTGGGATGTTGACGGAACACAAGTAGATGGAAACCCAATAACCGTTGTTATGGACGCTAACCATACAGCCACCGCCCACTATAGACTAGAGTATTATTTGACGGTCCTCTCCCCCTTCGGCACTGTGGACGGAGAAGGCTGGTATCCAAGTGGAGCAACAGCCTACGCATGGCTAAACACGGGTATGGTTGACCATGGAAACGGAACCCGCAGAATATTCACCAGCTGGGGCGGAGATGCCTCAGGCAACAACTACGCCCAAAGCAACCCAATAGTCATGAATGGTCCAAAGACGGCTGTAGCCAACTGGAAGACCCAATATGCGGTAACCTTCACCCAGACCGGTTCTGGAGTAGCGCCCACAGTAACATACACGGCTGATACAGACCCAACGGAAACGGTTCCCTTCACAGTTTGGGTTTTAGCCGGCTCGCAATTGACATACACTTATCAAGATGTTGTTCCAGGAGTTGCTCTTGGTGTACGCTACATTCTAACTGGCGTTAATCCACCCTCGCCGCAGACCGTGAACGCGCCCTTAACGATAAGCGCCTCCTACAAGACGCAATACTATTTAACTGTGCGAACAAACCCGCCAGGCATAACAACAATTCCGGGAGAAGGCTGGTACGACTCATCGCAAAGTGTACAGCTAACCGCGCCAACAGTTTCAGGCTACACATTCCAGTACTGGGATGTTGACGGCTTATCCCAAGGGACTGGCGTAGCAACAATAACTGTTGTTATGAATGCTCCCCACACGGCAACAGCCCACTATACGTCTCAAGTGATAACTTACAAGCTGAGAATTGAAACCACCACGGGCGGCACAACAAATCCCGCTCCAGGCGCATACACCTATTCAGCGGGCACCCAAGTCCAAGTAACAGCCATTCCAAGCAGCGGCTACATATTCGACCACTGGGAGCTTAACGGCACAAATGTTGGCGCAGCCACAACATACACTATTACAATGAACGCAAACTACATCCTACAAGCCTTCTTTAAGACGGCTCCACCACCGCTAACCGTTTCAATAAGCCCCATATCAGCCTCAATAATGGTTGGACAGCAAGTAACTTTCACGTCAACAGTTTCCGGTGGTACACCACCATACACTTATCAGTGGCTAGTGAACAACAACCCAGTTCCAGGAGCCACATCTGACAACTTTACCTTCATGCCAACAACACCCGGCATATACTACATGGTGCTAAAAGTTACAGACACAAACGGTGCAACAGCCCAATCAGAACCAGCCCGAATAATGGTTTCGGCAGTATCGGTAGGCGGCTGTTCAGTAGTCTTAACTGAAAATGCTTCTATAACGCCCACAGCCACATACGTAATGTTAGTCGCATTGTTTGGTTTGCTTTTAAGTCTAACGAAACGCAAAAGAAAATAACTTTTCTTCAAGCAATATGTTAAAAAATTTGGAAAACTCACCTACTCCTAACTCTTGAAAACATATAAGAGGGCCCGTTCTGTCCACGCCGGGAAAAACTCGGAAAATTAAAAAAGCTTCGGAAAAAGGGGTAAATAAACCGTCGATTAACAGGAAACTGTTGGCAATTTCGATGACTTTGTCTGCTCTGATAGTTTTAGGTGTAGTGGTGTATCATTTTCTATGGGGCGTCTCAGAGACCGAAGTTAAGTTCTCGCTTAAGGCTGCAATAATAGACCCGCTCAGCGAGGACGAATTTTTGCGCAATCAAACATTTGTTAACACTGTGACTGACATCTTGAAAAGACACAACTTCGATGTTACATACTACGATTACACGCAGACTAATGTAGAATTTTTTAGAAAGCTAGCTGAAAACAATTACGGCGTAATACTTTTGAGAACACATGCAGCACTACGAGAGGGCGATTCAACAGTAGATCTCTTCACATCTGAACGTTATGACATAACGAGATATAGCGACTTGCAAGGAAGACGTCTACTAGTTATGGGTAAACTGAACATTTCCGGAGAAGTTAGGAAATATTTCGCTTTTTCGTCAAATTTTATAAGAGAATTACCTGGTGTTTTTCCAAAGAGTATAGTTGTTGCCATGGGATGTCAGACCTTAAACCAAACATCAGGAATACCGATGGCGAAGGCTTTTTGCGAAAAAGGTGCGACAGTGTATATCGGCTGGTCTGGTTGGGTTTCAGCTTCTCACACAGACAAAGAAATTACAAAATTAATACAACGACTTTTCGATGGAAACGAACCTATAAAAAATGCTGTTAAAAACGCAACGCCAGAAATGATTGGAGGAACAATTTCTGAACTCGTGTTTTATCCGGCAATGGATGAGGTCGGAAACTTAAAAATATCAGACTTAATCAACGAGGCCCAAGCATCAAACAAATCCGTAAAAAAGGCAGGGCTAAACGGCTATGGCGACGTGGTGAAGACAACGTCGGTCAAACGTTTCAACTCTTTTGCCACAGTTGCATACAGTTGGCTGCGGAGATTTTCACCAGTAAGCTGTCCTTCTTTCAATTTTCTGATTTCTTCAGCTAGGTGTTCGTCTTCTAAAACTTCCATAGTCCATTTTTCAAAGTCTCCGCGGTAAAGGTGGAACTCTAAAGATTTTATGTTGACTTCGTTTATTTTTTCCATGAACTCCTTCAGCGATGATGCGCTTTCGCCAGTATAGTTTCCTATAGATGTGAAGAAGTAGAAGGCTTTTTCCCTTGGAACGGTTTTTAATGCTTTAATTTCTGGTTTATTTTTCACTTTAGTCTTTCACCTTCGTTTTTGTTATTTTCGTTGTTTGTTGGTGTTAACTTTTTCGGATCATTTAATATTAAAGGGTGGGTTTCCTTAAACTTTTTTGTCACTATGGAAGTTCTTATTCGTAGAACTCCTGGAAGCGGCGCAATGGTGGTAGCGATGAACTCGTGGAGACTTTCCTGATTTTCAGCCATTACTTTGGCTATTACTTGGAGTTCTTCGGATAGGGATGTGTAGACTTCAAGTATTTGTGGGATCTTGCAGAGTCTTTCAGCCACTTTTTCGCTTTCCCTTGGATCTGTGTAAATGGTCATTATGGCGGTCACATTCTTAGCGCCAGCTTTCTCCACATCCACTAACGCTGTGTACTTCTTTATTATGCCATAGTTTTCCATGCGCTTTACGCGATCATACACCGTGGAATGGGCTATTCCTAAACGTTTCCCCAATTCTGTGTATGTTTGTCTTGCGTCCTCTTGCAGTAGCTCCAAAATTTTGATATCTATTGGATCCAATGTGAAGCTGTTGTTTTTAACTCTCAATTCAGACGCCTTGTCAACCCACTTATGTCTTCATTATCCGTTTTTCGAATATATTTTGTTTATTGTCGGAAAAATGTAGAAAAATAGATTAGATTCTGGAGAGTTTTCGATAGGCTACGCTTACAACTCCTTTTTCGTATAACTGTTTGAAAAATGTTAATTTATCTACAATCTTTCAATTTTTGAAATTTAAATTCTACATTTTTGCGGATAAACTGACAAATAAGTTTAAATCTGTGGATAGAGATGTATTCTGTAGAATTCTTACATAGGGGACTTGGATGAAAGCGTCAAAAGTTTGGGAAATTCTGAAAAAATTTAAAGAGTTATGTAAACTCCGCGGCTGGAAAACACCCGAAAGCGAAGATTGGGTTGAAACAGGAAACGAATACCATAGTTTCCTCTGGGCTAAAAGTATTCACCCATCATCTTTTAGGAGTATAGTTACCCACAGAAAATGTGTAGTTCATGAAGGATCATCATACCGTGTTGTTGAAGCCTCGTATATAGCGTGGCTTTTCTCCGAAACCCCACCTGAAGGTCTCGTTAACCTTTTTCTTGAAAACCCAGATTTTTCGAAGAAAGTAGCCTTATACGACTTGAGTCCAATAATAAAGGGGGAAAACACGTGCCTTAAACTGAACTACACGGATAGCCCGGTTTTCCGAGAGTTTGAACGTTTTCTTGAAAACGAGTTCGGCGTTAAATTTGAAGAGTATGCTTTTTTAAAGCATGACTTGGAAGATACACTGGCTGAAATTACGTAGCTGGCTGAAAATCAAAGACTTGATAAACAGAGGCTCACATAATATTTAACTGTGATGGGCATGTCTGAAGAGGCTGAGGAGGTTAAGAGACTTCTCTCTTTTAGGAAAAGGGTTGAAAAAAGAATTGAAAAGCTTGAATCTGAACTTAAAGAACTTCAAACGGTTCTTGAAACCATAAACTCGATATTGTTGGCTAAGGGGTTTAAACGGGCCGATCTAGTTAAAAAGCCTCCAGCGGCTGAGGCTGCACAACCAGTAATACCCGCAATGGAGGAAAGCGTTCAACAGCCTTCAATTCCTCCAATGCAAGCGTCTGTGTCCGTCTCTGTGCCAGAGTTTAAAGAGGTTACAACTCTAAAGACCGCGTCTGGAGAGCTTCTTGCCAAACTTTATGTGGGAGAAAACTTTCTGAAAGTTGTTTTAGCCGAGGACAAAAATTTTAATGTGAACACACCGCCATTTAACCAGTTTCTTGTTGAAAGAGTCTTGGCCAAAATGCAGCAGAAAGACAGCGACCTAGCCAAGGCTGGAAAACTCAAGCCAGAAGAAATTTTAACATACAACATTGTGAGAGAAGGCGATTTCGTCCGTGAAATCCACATAAAAAACTTTGACGCTGAACGCTTAAGAGAGTTAAAGTCAAGCGTAAAATGGACTTTGGAGAAGATGTATGAAAAAATGAAGGGCTAAGGCCATTTTCTATCAAAGTAAATGTTTTTACCCTTAGCTGAAAGCGGTATCCCCATGACCACGGTAGCCTCTGGCATAAAATTTAGTTTTAAGGCGGCTGTGCCAATGCGATACATTATCCGGTTGTCAATGTTTAGGAGGCTAGCTATTTTGACGGCGGATCCCAAGGCTATTCCAAGATCCAACGCTTTAAACAAGCATGTGGGGCCGACGAAGTCTTGGCCCTTTTTCCTTCGGGCTTTTTCAAATTCCTGGCAAGACTTGTAGCCACACGCTCCACAGTTGAGTCCTACGCTTTTGCTTCCCCTAATTCCTACCAAGACCACAGCCTCGGAGTCTTTCACGTTTTTCGCGTCGCGTTTAAAGCCGTCAATTTTTCTTTCCTCGGCTATTTCGTTCATTTTTTCAGCAATGGCGTCTTTTTCCTCTCCATAAACGATCATTGTCAGTATATCGTCTACTCCAAGCGTTTTAGGAGCTGTTCTTGCAGAGGCTTGCATAAGCTTGGCAACTTCGAGAATTGCTTCCCTTTCGCCTTTTTCACCCTCAATTTTTGGGCACATTCCACGCAACCTCTTATCGCTTATAGTTTAAAACTACAGAGTTAACAGTTTTGCCCTCAGACGTTTTTAGGTTGAGAAAACTCTCCCTAAAAGTTTAAGGACCTCGTTCAATTGCCCAGTGTACAAGCCTACCGCAAGCATGGAAACTCCCAAAAGTAGAAGCAAAGCGCCTATCACGCGGCGTTCTGAAATTTCCATGCACTTTTCACTCCAAATGCCTTTTGATGCGGGCTTCCACTTGGCTTTTTGGAATAAAACCGATTATTCTGTCAACTTCTCTGCCCGACTTAATAATTACAAGGGTTGGGATGCTGAAGACTTGGAATCGATCTGCAGTGGCTGGGTTTTCATCCACATTGATTTTTCCAACCAAAACCTTGCCAGCAAGCTCTTTGGCCAACTCTTCAACAACAGGTGCCATCATTCTGCACGGCATGCACCAGTCTGCGTAAAAGTCAACCAAAACAAGTCTGTTCTTGTTTATGACATCGTTAAAATTTGAATCTGTAAGATGGATTACCTGCCCGCTCAAACGGTTTTTCTCCTTAACCTCTTTCATTAACTCGCGAAGTTTTCTTTCTTTTATGCGCTTTAGTTCATCGTCCTCCGCAAATATAAATCCTTCGTGTTCATTATTCATGTCTTTCCCTCTTTGAAAGCCTTTTTGAAAGAACTTTTAGCTTTTTGTAGGCCTCTGCGGGGTTGCTGATTTCCATGGCGGCTTTTTCAAAAGGGCAAATGTCGGTTCCGGAGGCGTCTAATATTTTATCCACAAGGTTTTCCCATTCAAGGTGAACAGCGTTTCTCTCTAAGACTTGTTTTGCCTTAAGGCTTAAGTTTAATGCATAAACTGCTCGTATTCCAGCGTATATACATAACAGTGCTACGGCTTTCCCGACGACTTTGTCTGCAACCGCCGCGTCCTTAATCTTTAGTCCAAGCTTTTCTAAGGCGTCTAGAAACGCGGAAACTCCGTGGGATTTGCTTTCAAAAAGCAACTTAGACCTCTTTACTATTGCAAGAGTCAAATTTTTCCCGTGAAGCGCAGCTTTTGCTATTTCTAAATCTTCCTTAATGGACATCACATGTTTAAAGTAATCTCTGGGAAGTTTTTATCTATTTTGAACTTCGAACAACTTGTCTTCTGATGTGCCAGCTACAATCCAAGCTAGTTTCTCGTTTGGGGCTCCAATTGAAAGCTGGATCTTCAACTCATCTATTAACTGGGGTTTCACAAGTATTTTTACGGCTTTATCTTGACTTTTAATTTTAAAAATTGCGGTTATGTCGCCGTTAGACCTTTTTACTTTAAGCTTTCTATTTCCAACGGTGCATTTGGTTATTGCTTGAATGCCGTCGAGGATGCATGAAAAGGGAGTGACTAGAGGAAGTTTTGCCAAGATTTGCATGTCCCGCTGTTTGGTTTCGTCTAAGTTTAGGGTTTTCTTTGCCAATCTAGCCATTTTCACACCTATCACTAAGAATGGCCCTAAATGTCCGTGAAGGTTTTCAGCGTTTCTAATATCCGATATTAGAGATTTCTCGTCGTCAAGCACTTTTTATTACCTTCACGCCGACCCTTTCAAGGGCTTCTATCGCTGGTAAAGCGACTAGCAGGGCTATTATGCCGCCCACTAGGTGCCAAACACCCCAGAAAGTCAGTGCCCACTTCAACGGGCGAGGGGGGTTCATGAAAATTGTTCCAATAATGACTCCTGCAACATATGCAGACATCACTGTTGCGATTAACGCTATGCCTATGTTATATGGTTTAAAAAGGATTTTATGCCTACAGAGAGTCATTAAAGCGTCAAAGATGAAGGCTGACACCAAAAAGCCTATCATCTGTGTTGAAGCCGGTCTCATAGCCAAAACTATTATGGCGCCGATAACGCCGACTGCGGAGGGGGTCCCCATTTTACCTGAAACCCATGTGGCCAACAGTAAAGTGAAATAGACTGAAAAGTCGCAGAGTATTGGCAGTCCTAAAAGTGTAAATCCTAATGGTCCAACTGTGAGGTTTAAGATGGTCCACATGGCTGAGAAAATTGCTATTGTAGCAATATCCACTGGTTTAAAGTGCATTTGAACATCTGTAATACTTTTTTATGTAAGAGTAATACTGCCTTCCATAAAAACTTTATGGCTTAAGCACCAGATTCCTAAACGGGGGTTGCGATGGCGAAAACCGAGAAAATAGTTCGTGTTAGCGTTACTTTTCCACCGGACTTGTTGAAAGATTTTGATGAGGTTATTCGAAAAATGGGCTACGAAAACCGTTCCAAGGCCGTTCAAGACGCTGTTAGGCTTTTCATTTCTGAAAGAAAGTGGCTTCAAGAAGAGAAGGGGCTTCAAGCGGGGGTTTTAATGTTGCTCTACGATCATGAGGTTAGAGGTTTGGAGGACGCTTTAACAGATGTACAGCACAAATATGCCGACATAATTTCCTCTACGATGCACATTCACTTGACCGAGAGGGACTGCTTGGAAGCCGTGGCCGTTAAGGGGGACGCTGCATACATTCGAAAACTAAGCGACGAATTATCCTCCAAAAAAGGTGTCAAGCTTCTCAAAACTATGATTGTTTCCCTTTAATTTGTTAACTCAAACATTTTTTCCAAAGCTTTTCTGGCTTTGCCTGCTATAGGCTCTGGAACAGTTATTACGTGCTTCTCTTCTTTAAGGGCTAAATAGATCCTTTCAAGAGTGTTCAATTTCATGTTTGGGCAAACAGCCCCTTCATAGGCTAAAATGAAACGTTTACCTGGATTTTCCTTCCTTAGACGGTGTAGAAGCCCTTCCTCGGTTGCCACAATAAAGGTTTTTGCCGGATTTTCTTTGGCATACCTACACATTTGGGATGTGCTGCCCACGAAGTCGGCGGTTTTCCGCATCTCGGCGCTGCATTCTGGATGAACCATGACAACGGCGTCTGGATTTTCTCTTTTCAAAACCTGCACCTCTTCGGGATGGAAAAGCAAATGCGTCGGGCAGAAACCGTGCTCTGGAATTGGAATAACCGTTTTTCCAGTTTTTTCCTGGACATATTCCGCCAGATTGCGGTCGGGTCCAAACAACACTGTTTCAGCGTTCAAAGCATTTATCACTTCAACAGCGTTGGCAGATGTGCAGCAAACGTCGCAGTAAGCCTTCGCTGAAGCCAAGGTGTTAACATATAAAACAACTGGCACAAGGGGGTAGAGCGCCTTCCACCTTTTGATCTCGTCAACGGTTAACATTTGAGCCATGGGGCAGCGTGCTCCAGCTGAAGGCAACAAAACCTTCTTGTTCGGATTCAGAATGGCTGCTGTTTCAGCCATAAAATCCACGGCTGCAAAAACGATTATTTCCGCGTCTTTTTCTTCCATAGCTTTTCTGCTAAGTTCCACACTGTCGCCCACATAGTCCGCGATGTCTTGAACTTCGGACCTTTGATAATTGTGGGCTAAAATAATTGCCCTCTTTTCTCTCTTAAGCCTCAATATTTTTTCAGTAAGATCCATTCAACTTCTCCTTTAAAGGTTTTGAAAAGTACAATGCCAAATATATTCCTTTACCCAGCAAAACCGCAGTGTACCCAAAACAGTAAGCGTTTAAAGGAGCCTTTACGTTTTTTCATGTCGATGGAAAGGCTTCGGTTTTTTGCAACCACGGTTATAGGGTTAGAAGATGTAGCCGCAAAAGAAGTTGAAAACCTTCTAGGTGGAAAAGTTGAGCAAGACGTGGGCCGCATAATTTTTGAGGGTCAAGTGCCCGACATATACCTTCTAAACCTTAAAGCCAGAACTATAAACAAAGTCTTCATCCAACTGTGCCAGTCAAGATTTGCAAACCTAGAGGACGTTTACAAACTTGCGAAAAATTTGGACTACCAGTGGATAATAGGCCCAGAGCAATCTTTCGCTGTGAGAAGCCAACGACTGGGCATACATAACTTTACAAGCATGGACGTTTCACGAGTTGTCGGCCAAGCCATAATAGATTCCTACATGAACGCCACTGGTACAAGGCTTAAGGTCAATTTAGACGCGCCCGACATTGAAGTATATTGCCTAGTAAGAGACGACGAGTTCTTGATGGGTGTAAACACGACGGGATCATCCTTGCATAAACGTCACTACCGCGTCTACAATCATCCAGCGGCGCTGAAACCCACCATAGCCTCGGCAATGCTGAGGATAGGCGAGTATTCTCCGGAAAAGTTTATGCTTGATCCGATGTGCGGTGGCGCCACAATCCCCATAGAAGCCGCCCTAGAAGCGAAATGTATTCCGCCTGGAAAATGGCGAAACGACTTCGCTTTTTTAAACCTAAAAATTTGTAGCCTAGAAGAATTTGAAAGGGTGAGGGCTGAAATTCTCGCTGAAGAGATTAGAGGTTTGGAAAGTCCGTTCGCCATATATGCCATGGAAAAGTTTGCCAAACATTTGCATGGCGGGATAGAAAACGCAAAGAAAGCTGGCGTTTACGAAACAATAAACTTCAAAATTGGAGACGCTACGAGAGTTGAAGATTATCCAGACGTAGACTTTGACTTAGTGGTTGTGAATCCGCCATACGGGCTTAGAGCAAACCCAAAAGAGGGTGTGCGCAGACTCTACGAAAACTTTCTCAAAACATTAAAAGCAAAGTTTGCAGATGCAACCCTTGTTTTGATTACGGCGGCCTCAAAAAGGTTCAAAGAAGCCGCGGAAAACATTGGGGTGGGGGTTGTAGATGAACGCAGAATATGGCACGGCGAGCTTTTAACAAGCATTTTCATATGCAAGGTTTAAGTTGTTTGGAAAATTTTGGTGGTGCGGCGGGCCGGATTTGAACCGGCGAACCCCTACGGGAGAGGATGGCTCATAGGGGTTCACTCTAACACCGATCTTGAGTCCTCCGCCTTTGACCTGGCTTGGCTACCGCCGCCCAAATTTGAAAATGGACAATTGAAATTTAAACGTTACCCGTTTTTGCTCCCGTCGGTAACACATTTTTTGGCAAAACTGCCAGCTTTTTGTTTAAGTTGGTGGTGTGGGAAATCAAATATGGATTTTTCAATGAAAAAGTTTATTAGTCAGCTGTGCAGTCTTACGAGTTTAGCTTCATATATTGGAGACTTTTTAATCTGGATGATCCAAGTCTGGAGGAAATTGAAAAGTTTGAGGAATCCCCTATCCAACATTAACCGTTTAATTAAATGTTGTAGCCGTGAGGTTGTTAGGTATGGCTAAGACTGAATTCTCAAAGGAGGACGCTAACATACTGTTAAAAGCGTTCTTTAAAGAAAAAGGCCTCGTCCGCCAACATCTAGACTCATATAACGAGTTCATAGACCATGGCTTACAAGAAATAATAGATGAAGTAGGTGAAATTCCAATAGAGGTTCCAGAATGCCCCTATAAAGTGAAGCTTGGACAGATTTGGGTGATTGATCCACAGACACGGATAAGCGGCCCCTACGTGACTGAGGTTGACGGGACAAAGCATGAGATTTATCCCATCGAGGCTAGGCTCCGCAACTTGACCTATGCGGCTCCCATTGCTCTAGAAATGACTCCAGTTGTGGACGGCAGAGAACAAGACACCGAACTTGTTTTTATTGGAAACATTCCAGTAATGTTAAAGTCTAAGTTATGCTTCCTGTCACAGCTTTCCCGTGAAGAGCTGATCGCTTGTGGAGAAGATCCCGACGATCCGGGCGGCTACTTCATCGTGAACGGTTCTGAACGTGTAATAGTGGCTATGGAGGATTTAGCTCCGAACCGAATTATTGTGGACATAGACGAAAAAGGCGCAACACCGGTTTATCAAGCTAAGCTGTTCTCCACAACCGTTGGTTTTAGGGCTCGGATAGAGCTGAAAATGAAGCCCGACGGCGCCTTGTACGTTACGATGCCCGGAGTGCCCACCGATATTCCATTTGTAATTGTTATGCGTGCATTGGGACTGGAGTCAGACAAAGAGATTGCTGAGGCTGTTTCAGTTGACGAGGAAATACAAAGCGAATTGGAGCCTTCCTTTGAAAAGGCTGCAGGAGTGGACACAGTCAGAGAAGCTATACTGTATATCGGTAACCGTGTAGCCCACGGGCAAGTTGAAGAATACCGCATACAAAAGGCTGAAGCGGCAATAGACAAAAACTTCCTCCCCCACATCGGGAGGACAAGCCAAAGCAGAAGAGAAAAGGCCATATTCTTGGGCGAAATGGCTTGCAGAGTTATAGAGCTAAAGCTTGGAAGAAGAAGGCCAGACGACAAAGACCATTTCAAGAACAAACGTTTAAGGCTTGCTGGCCCCCTTTTGGCGGATTTGTTCCGTGTAGCTTTCCGAAACCTCGTAAGAGACATAAAATACCAACTTGAAAGGATAGGCGTGAAGGGACCAATAATAACAGTTTCCGCAGCTGTTCGTCCAGGAATAATCACTGAAAGGCTCCAACATGCGTTAGCGACTGGAAACTGGGGAAGAGGACGCGTTGGAGTAACACAGCTTTTAGATAGGACGAACTATCTCTCAACTTTAAGCCACTTGCGGAGGCTTCAGTCACCGCTCAGCAGGAGCCAACCAAACTTTGAAGCAAGAGACCTCCACCCCACCCATTGGGGGCGACTATGTCCCAACGAAACCCCAGAAGGGTCAAACTGCGGACTTGTGAAAAATTTAGCCTTATCTGCTTGCATCTCCGTTGGTGTGAATCCAGAAAAAATTAAACAAGTTTTGTATGGCATGGGCGTCACACCCGTTTACGAGGCAAATGAAACTCTGAAACGTTATGGAGCAAAAGTCTTCGTTGACGGGAATATCGTAGGCTACTGCACTGCTCCTGAAAAGCTTGTCCAAGAATTTAGGCGTCGGCGGAGAATGGGCGAGATATCCACAGAGGTCAATATAGCATTCTTTTCAAAGGGCACTTACAGCGATAGAGACGAAGTCTACGTAAACTGCGACGAGGGACGCGTTAGACGCCCCTTAATCATAGTTGAAAATGGTGTTCCAAAACTTCAGCGGGAGCACGTTGAAAAAGTGGCTAGGGGCGAATGGACTTGGGAAGACCTTGTTAAAAACGGCATAGTCGAATATTTGGATGCGGAGGAGGAGGAAAACGCTTACATCGCTCTAAGCCCTGAGCAACTAAACCCCGAGCATACGCATCTGGAAATTGCAGCCCACACAATTTTGGGAATATGCGCTTCAACAATACCATACGCAGAGCATAACCAGTCGCCGAGAAACTCCTATCAAGCGGCAATGGCAAAACAAGCGTTGGGCGTTTACGCCACAAACTTCCCGTTCCGCGTAGACTCAAGGTCCCATATTCTTCATTATCCGCAGACTCCTCTTGTTGAAACAACCCTCATGGACATTATGGGTTACAAGCTTCGCCCATCTGGGCAGAACTGTATAGTGGCAGTCCTATCCTACGAAGGCTACAACATGGAAGACGCCTTAATATTCAACAAAGCCTCCATAGAGAGGGGTTTAGCCCGCTCCACATTCTACCGAATATACGAGGCTGAATGCCGCCAGTACATGGGCGGACTGAAAGATAAGTTCACTATACCGGAGCCAGGCATACGAGGGTTCAGAGGCGAACAATATTACAGGCTGCTGGAACCCGATGGAATAATCAGCCTTGAAGCCCAAGTTTCTGGCGGAGACGTCCTAATAGGCAGAACAAGCCCACCGAGGTTCCTTGAAGAATATAAAGAATTCGAGGTTAAAGGGCCCTCCATGCGGGACACGTCAGTGGATATGAGGCCTTCTGAAACGGGCATAGTGGATGCAGTCTTCATAACAGAGTCAGGTGAGGGAAGCAAACTCGTGAAAGTTAGAGTTCGAGACCAAAGGATTCCAGAGTTGGGCGACAAATTTGCCTCACGCCACGGCCAGAAAGGAGTTATTGGGCTTATTGTCCCACAGGAGGATATGCCCTTCACAGAGGACGGCATTGTCCCAGACATAATAATCAACCCCCACGCTATTCCCTCGAGAATGACCATTGGACAGTTTGTCGAATCCATCGCGGGCAAGGTTGCAGCTTTAAGAGGAAAACCCGTTGACGGAACACCCTTCTCGAATGAGAAGCCCGAAGACTTAAGAAAAGCCTTAATAAAGCTTGGCTTCAGTCACACTGGCCGGGAAGTTTTCTATAATGGGGTTACCGGCGAAAAATTTGTTGCGGACGTTTTCGTTGGAGTTGTCTACTACCAGAAGCTGCACCACATGGTTGCAGACAAAATCCATGCGAGGGCCAGGGGACAAGTACAGATGCTTACGCGACAGCCAACGGAGGGGAGAGCTAGAGGCGGCGGCTTAAGGTTCGGGGAAATGGAGCGAGACTGCCTCATCGGACATGGTGCTGCGATGCTTCTCCGTGACAGGCTTTTAGAGGAATCAGACAAATACACGCTGTACGTGTGTGAAAACTGTGGATATATCGCATACTACGATATTAAACAAAGGAAATACGTTTGCAGGCTATGCGAGGATAAAGCTAAAGTATCGCCTGTTACGGTGTCTTACGCCTTTAAGCTTCTATTGCAAGAGCTTATGAGCCTTTGTATAGCTCCTAGGTTAAAGCTTAAAGAGAGGGCTTAAAATGGCCGTTGAAGAAATAGTATCCCACAAAGTTGTTGATGAAATTCGTTTCGGGATTCTTTCGCCACAGGAAATACGCAAACTCTCCGTTGTTGAAATCCAGACACCAGACACCTATGATGAAGACGGTGCTCCAATAACTGCTGGACTTATGGACGGGAGGCTCGGCACTCTTGAACCGAGACAGAGATGCAAAACCTGCGGAAACACAGCAGCCCGATGCCCCGGCCACTTCGGCCACATTGAGCTTGCAGTTCCCGTAATTCATATAGAGTTTGCACGGATAATCTACGATCTTTTAAGGGTTACGTGCAGAAATTGTGGAAGGATATTGCTCTCAGACGACGCTATTAACAAGCTGCGGGCGAGAATTGAACGAACCCGCCAACTCTTAGGAGCAGTGCCAGATGAGGTGTTTAAAAGGATTATTCAAGACATTAGGGCGAAGACTTGCCCCCATTGTAATGCGCCTCAGTATAAGATAACCTTTGAAAAGCCGACCAAGTTTAGTGAGGAAATTCCTGGAAGCGGCTCGCAAGTTTTGACGTCAAGCATGGTTAGAGAAAGGCTTGAACGCATACCAGATGAAGATCTTGAACTTTTAGGTTTCGATCCCAAAAACGCCCGCCCAGAATGGATGATTCTCCAAGTTCTGCCCGTTCCACCTGTTTATGTACGTCCATCCATAACCCTAGAGTCTGGCATCCGTTCAGAAGACGACCTAACCCACAAACTTGTAGATATTATCCGAATAAATCAAAGACTGAAAGAGAACATCGAAGCTGGAGCGCCAACTCTTATAATCCAGGACTTGGCTGAACTTCTTCAATACCATGTCACAACATACTTCAATAACGAGGCTTCTGGAATACCGCCGGCTAGACACCGTTCAGGTAGAGCTTTGAAAACGCTTTCCCAGAGGCTTAAGGGCAAAGAGGGGAGGTTCCGAAGTAATCTTTCGGGGAAAAGAGTTGACTTTTCAGCGCGCACAGTTATTTCTCCAGATCCAAATCTTGACATTAGTGAGGTTGGCGTACCCATTGAAGTTGCAATGCGGTTGACGGTGCCCGAGAAGGTGACGCCGTGGAACATTGATGAACTGCGGAAGCTTGTCATAAATGGGCCGTTCAAGTATCCAGGCGCGGCTTACATTATTCGTCCAGATGGTAAACGTATAAGGCTTGAGTTTGTTGTTGACCGTGAGAAAATTGCTGAAGCTCTTGAACCCGGTTTTATTGTTGAGAGGCATCTCCGCGACGGTGACATAGCCATCTTCAATCGTCAACCGTCCCTTCACAGGATGTCCATAATGGCGCATTACGTGAGAGTTCTTCCATATAAGACGTTTAGGCTCCACCTTTGCGTCTGCCCACCGTACAACGCGGATTTCGATGGCGATGAAATGAACTTGCACATTCCGCAAAGCGAAGAGGCCCAAACAGAAGCTCGCTTGCTGATGCAAGTTCAAGATCAAATATTATCTCCAAGGTTTGGAGGTCCAATAATCGGGGCAATACGAGACTTTATAACCGCTGCTTACCTTTTCACAAGGAAATCGAACTACCTGACAAAAGATGAGGTTTGTAGACTTCTTGTTGCCGCTGGATATGAGGGGCCTTTACCTGAACCTGAAATCAAGGAACCGCAGCCTCTTTGGAGCGGCAAACAAATTTTCAGCCTATTCCTTCCTAAAGACTTTAGCTATGCTTTAAAGGCGAACATTTGCCATGGATGCGCTAAATGTTTGAAAGAGGAATGTCCTTACGACGCTTATGTTGTAATTAAGAATGGCGAGCTAAAATGCGGCGTAATTGATAGACGCGCCATAGGTGCAGAACAATCTGAAAGCCTTCTCCATAGAATAATAAAAGATTATGGCACGGAGGCAGGCCGCGAGTTTCTGAACAAAGTCACAAGGCTTTTGAAACTTTTCTTGACCATGCGGGGCTTCACATATTCCTTTGAGGAGCTTGTTCTTTCTCCTCAAGCGGAGAGCAAAATCAAAAAGGTTATGGAGAAGGTCGAGAAAAGGATAGGTGAGCTCATAGAAAGTTATCGTAATGGCACGTTGCAGCCTTTGCCGGGGCAGACCCTCGAAGACACCTTTGAAATCTACATTATGAACGAGCTGGCAAAAGCAAGGGACGAAGCTGGAAAGGTTGCCGAGGAAGACTTTACCCTTGAAAACGCGGGAATAATCATGACGCGTACTGGCGCTAGAGGGTCTGCTCTTAACATTGGACAAATGAGCGCGTGTGTTGGACAGCAGTCTGTCCGTGGTAAACGAATAATGAGAGGCTATATAGGCCGTGCCTTGCCCCATTTCAAACTAAATGATCCTACACCTAAGGCGCGAGGTTTTGTTTATTCCTCTTACCAAAAGGGGCTTGACGCAATAGAATTTTTCTTCCACGCCATGGGAGGAAGGGAAGGCCTAGTAGACACGGCTGTTCGAACACAGCAAAGCGGCTACATGCAGAGACGCCTAATCAACGCTCTTGAACATCTTCGCCTAGAGTATGATGGAACCGTGCGAAGCTCCACAGGCGACATTATCCAGTTCAAGTATGGCGAAGACGGCGTTGACCCAGCTAAAAGCGATCATGGAAAGGCTGTGAACGTCAGCAGGCTCATTGAGCAAGTAAGGATTGGAATGGAGAAAGGTGAGTCGGCATCCACCGATTACATCAAGCAAAAACTTAAGGAAGTTGAAACCGAGCTTACGCCCCTCCTCATTGAAGAATTGAGGCAAGGCTTAACTGAAGCCAAATTAAGCAAAGAAGGCGTCGACAGAGTTATAGAGTTGACAGTTGAACATTATAAGCGGGCCCAAATGGAGCCCGGCGAAGCCGTTGGCGTAGTTTCAGCTCAGTCTATTGGTGAACCGGGCACACAGATGACACTTAGAACGTTCCATTATGCCGGTGTAAGAGAACAAAACGTAACCCTCGGCTTGCCAAGGCTCATAGAGATTGTGGACGCTAGGAGAGTGCCATCTACACCAATCATGGTTATTTACTTGGATGAAAAGCACCGGAAGAGTCGGGAAGCTGCTGTAAAAATTGCCCGAAACATCCTTTATACAACTCTGGAGAATATTGCAGAAGCAATTTATCAAGATCCAGTGCGTGAAGAAATCGTTGTAGAGCTAAGCAAAACTATGATGGAGGACCGCGGGGTCACTTTGCAAGAGTTGAAGGACAAAGTGAAAATAGCAAACTGCACTATAAAGATTAGTGGAAACCGTATACATGTTAAGCCCAAGAAACCAGAAGCCCTCAAAAAATTGTTGAACAAAGTTTCATCTATTTACATTAAGGGGATTCCGGGCATAAAGCGAGTTCTGGTTACAGAAGAACATGGCGAATGGGTTATTAGGACTGATGGTTCAAATCTATCTAAAGTTTTGGAGGTCTACGGCGTGGACACCACAAGAACCACAACTAATAACATTCATGAAATCGCCAAAACTCTTGGAATAGAGGCTGCGAGAAATGCGTTAATACATGAGGCTAAAAGCGTTTTGGATGAGCAAGGCTTGGACGTTGACATACGCCACGTTATGCTTGTGGCGGATATGATGACTTTCACTGGTGACGTGCAACAAATTGGCAGACACGGCGTAAGCGGCAAGAAAGCCAGCGTCTTAGCTAGAGCTGCCTTCGAAATAACAGTGCCAAACATTGTTGATGCAGCGGTTCGCGGAGAAAGCGACCCGTTGGAGGGCGTAACTGAAAACGTTATAGTTGGGCAGTCTATACCTGTTGGCACTGGACTTGTTGAGCTGTTCATGTCTACTTCTGAATTTAAGGAGGAAAGTAAAAATGAGTGACGTTGACATAGACAAGGCTATAGCCACAGCCGTGAAAACGGGCAAAGTTTACTTCGGAGCAAACTTCGCCATACAAAGTGCGAAGACTGGAAGGGCGAAAATGATCATAATAGCCTCCAACTGTCCAAAGGAAATTCGCAGCGACTTAGAATACTATTGTAAGATTTCCAAAGTTCCATTAATCGTCTACAAGGGATCATCAACAGATTTAGCCATGGTCTGTGGAAAACCTTTTGTTATCTCAGCGTTAACTATAAGAGAGCCCGGTGATTCTGAGATTCTTAGATTAGTGGAGACTGCTGAAACAGAAGCTGAGTCCGGCGGAGGAAGCGAATGACAAGCGGCATAAAATTCACAACCACGGAAATGAAGTATATAGCCCTTTTCGAAAGCATAAGCGGCGCCAGTGTCAAAGACTGCATAGTGGATGAAGAACAGGGCCGTGTAATCTTCGTTGTCAAAGAAGGCGACTTGGGCGCGGCCATAGGAAAAGGCGGAAGAAACATAAGGCTCCTGGAACGCATGACTGGCAAAAAACACGAAATTATTGAGTATTCAGATGACCCAGTCCAGTTCATTAAAAACGCTCTAAAACCAGCCACTGTTCAAGAAGTTAGAATAACGGAAAGACCAGACGGCAAAACAATCGCCGTGGTGGCTGTTCACCCGCGGGACAAAGGCGTTGCCATAGGTAAAAACGGCAGAAATGCTGAACGCCTCCGCATGCTTGTAAGGCGATACTTCCAAATCCAAAACGTAAGCATAGTCTAAACCGCCAGACATGAAAGAAGCGATAAAATGAGAAAACACATAGCTACAACGGTTATCGTCTATCTGCTTTTAATTTTCGCCTCTATCAACAGTGTTTATGCGGCGGAAGAGCCTCTCTCAAGTAGGTTTTTGGGCAGCCCTCTATTGATCCTTACAGCAATAATCATAATTGACATTATAGCCTACCTCTACAGAAAGATCAGAAAAATAAGGGTATAGAAACACTTCGCGCTTTCGTTAAGCATAGTTGGAGAATTCGTGTGTCGAGGCTTGAGAAATTCGAATGGAACGGTCTAGCCATCTTTACTTGGATAGGATCAAATCCATGAGCATTTTTTGGTCTACTTCCGCCCTTGTCCGCCAATCCAAATATAGTTGTTCGTTTTCGTCTTGGGATAGGTACCCATACCGTATGTAGCGGTCTATGTTGAGGCTTGCTTTCCAGCCGGGCAGTTTTTCGCGTAAGAGTTCTTCTATTTCTTTGCGGGGCGCCTTACCCTTTTTCGAGATTATGTAGGCTATTGTTATGGCTAGTCCAGCCAAGTCGTCTATGCGCCATCCAATCATTTTAGCCTCTTTCGGCGTTAGGTCACCCCGCAGTGTTATGTAAAATCTTGCCTTGTCCAGTTCTTCCGGTGTCGGCTTTTCAGAATGGGGTTTTTCTCCCTCCTCAAAAACCGTTTTAACTTGTAAGTCGAGGGGTTTCAAATATTCGTCCAGTATGCTTAACACTTTCGGGTAGTCTGCTCCTAAGGCTTTTCGGAGTTCCCAGCCTTTCACTCCGGGCTTTTTGTGGCGCCGGTAGAAAAGCATGTGGACGGCGCGTTTGATTTTGCTGGCGTAAACGGCTTTCCGCTTGCTCATTTGGCTTCAGCCCTTTTTCTCCATTTTTCCCATTCTTCACGGGTTATGGCTATAGGCAGTGAAACCAGCTGTTTTTTGCCTATTCGCCTCTGCTGTTTCTCAAACGGCTTAATGAAAATCTCCTCTTCTAGCGGGTAAACCTCAAGGGTTGCATATCCATAGGTCACAAGAAAACTCGTCAAAAAAGCTCTGTGGACCGTTTCCTCGTAGGTTTCAGCACCCACAAAATCCCAATATTTGATTTTGCCATCTTCACCTTTCTCTGCCACAAGCCTTTTCAACTCGTTCCAAAAGTTTTCCAGTTCTTCAGTGAAGGCTTTATCCCGCAAAATTTTCAGTCTTAGAAGCTCCTCGCGGGAGGCAACCCCCCCAGTTTCTTCCGGCGGCGGAAAGTCTTTCCATCTATCCTTTAATGGTGGAAGGCTTTCCCAATAGGTCAAAGCCTCCTTCAAGCTGTGGAGAGAAATCTGCTCAAGCTCAACTATGGGATGCCAAGCTCCGAGAAAAGCTTCCACGAGGGCTTCCCTATTCAAGCTTTTTATCTTCTCTTCTAAGAGAAACGGATCCGTATATAGGGTTGTGGAGCGATGCTTAACCCACTCGCTTTGAAGCTTTATAACTGAGGCAAGGCGGTTTATGGCTTCAGCATCCAAACACAAGTCTTCGGGATGTTCCCAGTCCGGGAAAAACTCTCTAACAACCTTTATTATCTCGTCCACATCCACCAGAAACGGGTCAAGGGAACGCTCTTCAACAGCCTTACACATCTCAATTATCCGTTGAAGTCTTTCCCGTCCAATTTTGGCGCGCTCCTTTTTCGACTGCATTATGCAACCTCTTTGATTATCGATTTTCCTTCAACATTCTGAACCGTTATAACGTGAATGTCGTCTTGCGTAAAAGTGACTTGGCTTGGTGTTATCACCACGTACTGTGCGTTTGCATTCTTAACGGTTGAAATGAGCATTTGGGCTATTAACTCGCGGTTTTTCGGATCCATGTGCACATCGTACTCGTCCACCGCTCGGAAGGGTGAACGCACATGCTGCTGCAGAGCTAACAGAAAGCTCATGGTGGCTGTTGTTCTTTCGCCCCCGCTTTGGGTGTAAGCGTTAAGCGGTACAGGTTTGCCGCCCTTAAAGCCCACAAGAATTTCAAGTCCAGCTGCCTCAATATCATGTTCGTTTACAAGTCTGACTTCACCTAAAGCTTGCATGTGGGCTAAAATCTTCTGATATTCTAGGTTTACTCGGTCTAGGAGGCTTTGGATTACGGTTCGCCAAGCCTGCATCCGCGTCTTAACCTCCTCTAAGGCTTTTTCACGGTTTTCAGCCACAAGCCGCGCCTTCTCCTTGAGCTCCAAGTAAAGCTGTGAATAAGACTCGTACATGCGTTCAACGTCTTCCGAAACCCCAGCCAAGGCCGCCAAATGCCCGTCTGTCATGCGGATTTCGTCCATGATTTCGTTGACACTTTTGACAACAGCTATCCTTGGACCTGTCTCTTCGGCTTTTTTGATGGCTGATTCTAGTTGGGCTTTAGCGTCTTTAAGCGCTTTTTCCAACTCTTCAATGTTTGTTTTCGCGTTTTCCATCCTATAGTTTAGCAGTGCAAGTTTAACCCGCGTGTCTAGGATTTGGCTTTCAACTTTATCTATCTGTTCTTCAAGAATCTTTGCCTCTAACCATTTCTTTTTCAACTCTTCATCCAGCTTAGAGATTTTCAGCCTTGAAGTTTCCAAAAGCTCTTTTAGGCTTTCAGCTTTCAGAAGCTTCAAGTTTTTTCCGCTGCTGGCTTCGTTTTCTACGAGGTTTGCCTCTGCCATGAGTTGTTCGCAAAGCGAGATTGTGGCTTGGTTTCCAGCCTTCTCCCGTTCAAGATTTATGATGTCGTTGAGGTTTTGCTTCCATTCATTTTTCATTTTTTCAAGTTGGCTTTGCTGGTTTAGGAGCTGTTCTCCAGTGTTTTTGGTGTCTGCCTCAATTTGTGCCAGTAACGATAATTCTTTTTCAAGTTTTGTTTTCAACTCTTCCAAAATGGCTTCGCGGCGGTTTACCTCAGCCCATGCAAGTTCCCGTTCTAAGAAATGCCTCTTTGCTATCAACTGCTTCTTTTCCTGAAATCTCTCGTACTGTTCCCGCCAATAGTTGAGCGTTTGCTCCGCCGACTCCAAAAGCTTATTTATGGACTCTTCTTGGCTTAATATGCGGGTAAGCTTTTTCTGGGCTTCCAAAACGTTTTCCCGGTAAGCCTCAAGCCCAACAGCCGCCTCAACCATGCGGAGCTTATCCTGCGGCGAAAGCACCGTAAACTGCTCAACCATGTTTTGGTGCATAATAATCAGCATGTTGTCAGGGTCAACGCCTAACTTGGCTAGAAGCCTCTCCACATCCTGCTTTGAAGCCGCCCGATTCTCCAACTCAAACCAGTACTTGCCATCCCGCCTCAAAACCCGAGTCAAAAAAATCTGATCCTTATTAAACTTTGGAACAGGACGTTTTCCACCTTTCTTAGAATTATCAAGTATAAGCGTCACGCGAGCTTGGTCTTTACCCCAGCGGATTAAATCACTTAGTTTTCTTGAGCGTTCAGTATAAGACTGACCAAGAGCCACAGAAATAGCCAGCAAAAGCGAGGATTTTCCAGCACCGTTTGGACCACAAACCACGTTAACACCGGGTTTAAGGGGCACTCTAGCATACTCGTAACTCATGAAGTTTTCAAGGATCACCTCACTGATCAGCACTTGTTCTTCTTGCCTCTGCGCTTTTCTATGCAGTATAAAATGAGGTTAAAAACTCTTATTAAAACAATTAGGCAACACTCAGCCAAAACCGACTTCTACTTTAACAGTTTTAGATGGAAAAGATTTGTTGAAAACTGCGGGGAAAGAAAAAGGGGTGGATTTATCGTAGTTTGATGGGGCCTATACGTTTTTGGCTTCGTCTTAGGAACGCGCTTTCCACACCGGTTACGACAGCCATGACAGAGACGCTTCCATGCAATTCCTCGTCAACCCTTGCACCCCAAACCACTTTTGCCTTCGGCGGCAGAGAACGCTTCACAATTTCAGCTGCATGGCTGACTTCGAAAAGGGTTAGGTCTTCGCCGCCTGAAACGTGTATAAGCAAGCCCCGTGCTTTCGTCACATCCTCTATGTCTAGGAGGCGCCCGTTTATCGCCCTTTCAACGGCTTGTTCCACTCGGCCTTCTCCTGTGCCTTCGCCTACGCCTATGGAGGCGAGGCCAGCCCCCTGCATTATGGCTCTCAAATCTGCATAGTCCAGGTTGATTAGGCTAGCTGTGGTTATTGTCTCGGTTATTCCTTTAATGAATTTTCCAATAGTGGTGTTTGCAACACCTAAGGCCTCTCGGAACGGAAGGTTTCCAGCGATCTTAACAAGCCTATTATTGTCAATTACTACCACGGTGTCGCATGACTTTTTAAGGTTGTCCAATCCCTTCTTCGCTATTTCCATGCGGGCAGTTTCAACCTCAAAGGGAAGCGTGACAACCCCTATAACCAAGCGGGGAACCGGCGAATCTGCAAATCTTTTGCGCAACTCCTCTGACAATGCAACTATTGCACCTGTCCCTGTGCCTCCGCCCAACCCGGCAACTAGGAATATTATGTTAGCTTCAGCGATTTCTTGGACGACTTTGTCTGCACTTTCAAGGAGGGCTTTCGCCCCCAAGTCTGGATATCCACCGCAACCTAAACCTTTCGTGAGGTTTGCACCTATCAAAATTCGCCTGTCAGCCTTTGTTATCCTCAAGTGGTTTGCGTCCGTGTTTACCGCCACGAGTTTGGCTCCAACGATGCCCTTTTCCTTAATCCACGTTATTATGTTGGATCCTGCCCCGCCTAAGCCCACTGCCATAATGGTAGGTTGAGCCAGCTTTGCGAATTGTTCAATTTCCTCTTCTTTTGCGTAGACGGAAGTTGGAGTTTCTGCCTCGGGGATAACTGCCATTTCGTTTCTCACCTCTGTCTGTATTAAAGTGCGACACACAAACTAATAAATATTACGTCTTACGAATTACGATATATCTTATTTTCCAGAATACCCCTTATAAACAATCCATTCCCCTCAAGTTCTGGGAGCAACATGAGTAAGCTCGAAATAATGGAAAAATTCATGTATACATTCGTAGGAAACGGCCTTCACCTGATAATAAAGGAGCAGGATAATAGCTACTTAGTACACACAATAGAGATTATGCAGAAAGTGGATGAAGCATGCATTGTAAAGGAAATCCCCGTAGGCGACTATTTCCTCCACATGGTTGCCGTGGACAAAAATGGTCAGGAAGCCTCCATAATCTGCAACTGGAGCCCGGAGCTAATACAAAACCTACTGGAAACTTCTAGAATGGCAAAGGAGGCTGGATGCTCAAGCATAATAATGTTCAAAGAGCCAACAACCAACCATTGGATGATAGTTTTCGGCAAACCAAACGAGCATCGAAATAAAACACAAGTAGCCTACGTCATTTAATATCCCTCTTTGCCTCTTTTTTGATGGTAAAACTTTAGTTTTCAGCAAGGCATAACAAACTATTGATGCCTATGGTTGTTGCTGGCAAGGTTTTTAGGCTTCTGGAAACGGTTCCTCTAGAGGAAATTGCATCCAGACTTGACGGCTATCACGTTGAAGAACCCTATGAAGAGGGCGATCACCGTTTTACGCTTATAACTGAAGTCGTTGGGCTTTTGCCAAAACCCGAAGAGAACATTTTGAAGGGTGTTTACTTGCACGACTATGTAACCCATGTTTTTCACAGAGGGAAAGTTGCGCCCTTGCCGCGTACCATTGAAGCCTTGTTCAGTTTTTCCCGTTTTGAAGACGTAACATTGCTGACCGTTGTTGAAAAGAAACGTTTAGCCAACTTCATCGCAAACAAGCTCAGCGAAATTCTCTTTGACCGAGTAGGCGGCATTGTTGAGGCAAGGATCCCTCCGGAAACCCTCCGCAAGTTTCACTTGAAAAATCCTGAGGACACTAAAATTACGTTTTTCGATAATGTTGATATCCCAAACGTGAACAAGCTTTCGCTTTATGGACCGGACTTGGTGAACACTTCGCTTTTTGAGGATTACTGCAAACGCGGCGATTTATGGTATATTGTGGCTAGAGCGCGGGAATATGGCTATGTGGTGGGCATAACCAGAGATGCCTCAGTAACAATCTTTAACTTAACAGATAAGGAAAAATATCTTGAGTATGTTGTTAAGGAGGTTTATCCACTTATTTTGAGGCAGTAGTCATCGTTTTGTCTGCATGTTAGCTGATTCCTATTTTTTTCTTTATTATTTTGCTGACAATTTCTGCGTTTGCTTTTCCCCTTAACTCTTTCATGGCTATGCCCATTATGAGTCCGAAGGCTTTTGCTCCGCTTTTTTCAATCGAGTCCTTGTTTTGGCTTATTATCTGGTCTAAAATCTTTTCCAGTTCTTCTTCGCGCAACACCTTTAAGCCGAGGTTTTCAATGGCGTCTTTCAAGGTTTTATCGGGGTTTTTCGAAGTCCAAGCTGCGATTTCTGGTAGGGCTTCTTTGGTTATTTCGCCAGCTTCAAGGGCTTTGAATATTTCAATAATTTTGTGTTCTGAAAGGTTTTCGACTGGTGTTCCTTCCCGTTTTAGGGCTTTTAGTGTTTCTGTTAGGAAGGCGGCGATGGTTGTTGGTGGAACTTTGCATTCTTTTGCAATTTTTTCGAAAAGTTCTGCGTATTCCGAGTCTATTAGCTGTCGGGCCAGTTTCTGGTTTAAGCTGTATTCCCGCATTAGCCTTTGAAGTTTTTGTTCTGGGAGTTCCGGCAAGTTTTGGCGGACCTTGTTTACGTATTCTTCCGTTAACTGGATTGGCGGTATATCTGTTTCCGGGTACATGCGGGCTGCTCCTGGGCGTGGCCTCATGTAGCGGGTTGTGCCGTCTGGGTTGGCAGCGCGGGTTTCTTCTGGAACACCTTTTAAGGCTTCGCGGGCCCGCTCCATCACAGCTTTCAAGGCTTCTGCAGCGTTTTCCGGCGTGTCTGCAACGAAAACCACCGCGTCTGAAGGTTGAGCGGCCACTGCCCGTTTTAAGGCTTCAACTTCTTGGGCTGTTATACCGTAGGCTGGAAGCTCGTCTGTGTGGAATATTCCGCCTACACGTCCCCAGAAGCGGGCTCGGTCAGCCATTTCTGTTCCAAGGCGGATGCCGGGCATAAGTTCCCGTTTGAGGAAGCCAGCGAAGTTTGGAAGTTTTACGGCGAGGATTCGGTGGCCTTTTTCTATGGCTTTTCTGAGGACTTTGCAGCCGGTTTGCTGGAAAACTTCTGTTACGTCGAAAAATTCTTCTTTGAGGTTTTCTGGGCTAGCTCCGGCTTCGGCGAGTTCTTGGCTGATTTTTATTAGGTTGAGTTGTCTCTGCACTTCGTATTCGACAACTAACGGTATAAGTTCGAGTTCTTGGATGCCTTTGATCTCCGTTAGGGCTCCGCCTTTTATTGAAATGTTTAGGTCTTGGCGTATTGTGCCTAAGCCTCGTTTTACTTTTCCTGTGGCGCGGAGGATCTTGCCTATGGCTAGGGCTACTTCTCCAGCTTCTTTTGGCGTGTTTATGGCGGGGGCTGTTGCTACTTCGATGAGGGGTATGCCAAGGCGGTCTATGCGATACCGTATTGTTGTGCCTTCTTCGCCTGTTTTGCGGGCTGCGTCCTCTTCTAGGCTTACGTGTTGGATTGGAACTGTTTTTTCGCCCACTTTTATTGTGCCGTTTAGGGCTATGACACATGTGCGCTGAAACCCAGTTGTGTTGGAGCCGTCTATGACTGTTTTGCGCATGACGTGGATTTCGTCCACTGGGGTGGCGTTCATCATCAGGGCTGCTGTTAGGGCTATTTCCACGGCTTCCATGCTCAGCGGGTGGGGTGGTTCCTCGTCCATTTCCACCAGGCATGAGGTTTGGCTATTCGCCTCGTAGAGGATTTTTACGCCTTTTTGAAATTCGAAGTGGGCGGCGGGGTCTATTTGGCCGAGTTCGCTTTGGGTTGGCCTCAAACGTCTTAGGAAGGTGATTTCGGGTTCTTCTTTGAAGAGTTCTGGCTTGCAGTGGCAGAAGAGTTTGGTTGATGTGTCTAGCTGCTGGTGGATTTCCAATCCCACTTTTAAGCCTATTTGCGTGTAGTCTATTTGGCTGGTTGTCATGGTTTGTTTTCCTCCACAGTGTAGAGGGTGCGGGGTGAAAACTCTCCGGCTATGTTTGTTTTAAGGAGCCTTTTTGCCTCTTCGAGGCTGTCTGTTTGTCCGTAAATCCACATGAGTTTGACGGTGGCTGTTTCGGCCAGCATATCCTCCAGTGGTATTACGCCTAAAGCCAGCAAGTCCCGTCCAGTTTCGTAGACGTTCATGTTTACCCTTCCCCATATGCACTGGGAAGCCATAGCCACTAGTAAGCCTTTGTCTACTGCGCGTTTTATGGGCTGGAATAGGGTTTTTGCCACGTGTCCCAAGCCCGTGCCTTCTAGGACTATGGCTTTGTAGCCGTTGTCCACATGCCAGTCTATTATGGCTGGGTTCATGCCTGGATAAAACTTGACGAGGGCGACTTTGTCGCTGAAGTTTGGCTTAACCATAAGCTTGCGGGAGGGATCACGTCTCTGATAGTCGTTTGTTAGCATAGTTATGCTGTTTTCCATGATTCTGGCTAGGGGCGTGGCGTTCACTGTTTTGAAGGCGTCTCTGCGGCTTGTATGACACTTGCGAACCTTAGTGCCGCGATGAAGCACAATGGCCGTGTCAGATATGGTTTCATGCATGGCTACAGCGACTTCCGCGAACGGCGCCTTAGCAGCGGCTAGAACAGCCCCAGTCAAGTTTGTGGCTGCGTCTGAGCTTGGGCGGTCGGCTGAACGCTGAGAACCAACAAAAATGACTGGGACTGGGAGATTTTGCAAGGCGAAGCTTAGGGCTGCCGCCGAATAACCCATGGTGTCCGTGCCATGGGCTATCACTACGCCATCCACGCCCTCTCCAATTTTTTCAGCCACAGTTTTCGCCATCTCCGTCCAGTGAGCTGGCGTAATGTTTTCGCTGTAGAGGCTAAACAATATTTGGGCGTCTACGCGGGCTATGCTGGCTAACTCTGGAACAACACTATATAAGTCGCTTGCCGACAAGGCTGGACGAACAGCCCCAGTACGGTAATCCACACGGCTGGCAATAGTCCCACCAGTACTGATGACAGAGACTTTGGGCAAGGCTGGATTCTGTTCCGGCAAGGGCGGAGCAACAAAAGCCGGCTTCTCACCCTTACCAACCTTCTCCACCTTGGCGTCTGGAGTTAACCGAACACCGATATTATAGCCGCTTCGCAGCTTAATCACAATATGCTTGTCATCGCCATACTCGGAACGGGGAATAAGAATGCCTTCATACACTTGGCCACCCTTAGTAATGCGAATTAAATCACCAATCTCAGCACCGACTCTCCTAATAGCCTCTAAAGCCTCTCCTTTGTAGCCCAAAAAACTTTCTTTAGTCATCTTCTTATTCTCCGAGCACATAAAAGTTAAAAAGAGTAAGAAGCTAATAAAAATGCTGGAATTTTATTGTCGGCATGATGGAGCGCGTCGGGTTAACGAGCAACTGGGTTCCCCCGACATCGGCTGCCGGTTAACAGCTGGGTGCCCGCGCTCCATCATTTTGCCGATTATGACATTCCCAACCTTTGTCGAACTTCGTCAAGAACATCGCTGATTCTTGGAAAGATTATCTCCCACTGTCCTCTATTTGATGACCTGACGTACCCCTTCTTTTTCATATCTGATAACCTTGCCGCCACTATTGCTTTGTCTATTCCCATTTTATCTGCAATTTCAATATAAGTTGCTGAGGGAGAATCAACTAATTTAAGTTCACTGGCAATGAATTTCCCTATTAGATACAACGCAACACAATCTTCATCTCTAAGCTTTGCACGTGAAACCAGAAGAATAGGTTCTCCGGTATCCTTGTCAATTCCCAAAACATCTTTAGCCTTGCTAACTATCGTTTCAACTTTTTTGATTTATCAACAAGCAGTTGTTTGTAAAGTTCTTTTTCACTCATTCCTCATCGGTCGAATTGTAAGTGTTTCTGTCATTTAAATTTTACGGTTTAGACATTTTTACAAAAAATAAATGTAAAAGAAAATATTTTGTGAAGATAATCTAGCTTAATCAAATCTTTTTGACATGTAAGGTCCCTCGTGTGTGTATCCAAACCTTTTATAGTATTGTTTTGTTCCTAGGGCGCTTATGACCAGAATTTTTTTGAAGCCGTATTCTTCACGGGTTACGCGCTCCGCCTCAGAAAGCAAAACACTACCATAGCCTTTGTGTTGCCAAGCCTTTGGAATATGTTTGCCAACTGGCACGACGGGTCCGTAGACGTGGAGTTCGCGTATTATGCTGCAGGGCTCCGCCTTTATTTCTGGTCTATGCGCCTTTTGGGATGGGATGCGTAAGCGTAAATAGCCTATCAACACGTCGTTTTCCGTGTCTTCAGCTGAAATGAAGATTTCCTCGCCCTCCGAAGCCTCGTACCGCGTTGTCAAAATCTCCACCTTTTCGGGGTCTGGCTTGACGCCGTCAGCCAGAAGCCTATGCCCAACCTCCCGACACCTAATGCAACGACAACGCAATCCCTGCTCCTTCAGCATCTGTTGGACGAGCTGGCGGAGGTTGCTCATTTTAACACCAGCCACTATGATCGGCGCCGGAATATCCCTTTGAACCCGCATTATCCTCACCCATGGCGGAATCATCTTCTTAACCTCAACAATAAGCCTTGCCGCCTCCTCCGTCGTGTAAGGCTTATACTCGCCACGCACAAACCACTCGTAGGCTTTTGTGCCCTTCAAAACGAGGCATGGGTAAATCTTAAGCATGTCCGGCTTATAGGCTGGATTGGCGAAAATTTCGCGGAAAACAGCCAAATCCTTCTCCATGCTTGAGCCGGGCAAGCCGGGCATCATGTGATAAACAACCTTCAACCCAGCATCCTTCAGTATCCGCGTCGCCTCAACCACATCCCCAACCGTGTGCCGCCTGCCAACAAGCCGGTAAATGGAGTCGTCTGGGTTTTGAACACCCAACTCAACGCGGGTAACTCCCATCTCCAGCATTTTGTCCACATGCCGTTCCTTAGCCCAGTCCGGCCGCGTCTCCACTGTAATACCCACATTGCGGATTGGGCTTGCTTCAGCCAGCCGCTTAGCCTCCTCAAGGCTTGAAGCGTCCACACCGTTCAAAGCATCCAAACAACGCTTAACAAACCACGTCTGATAGTCTTCCGGCGTAGCCGGGAAAGTCCCACCCATAACGATAAGCTCAACCTTATCCACCCTGTGGCCTATAGCCCTCAACTGTTCAATGCGGCTCCTCACCTGCAAATACGGATCAAAAGCGTTCTGCAACCCCCTCATGGCAGCCGGCTCAAAACCCGTATAGCTTTGCGGCACCCCGTAAGGTGGACCGCCCGGACAATAGGCGCAAGGCTCAGGCTGAGGGCAAGGATAAGGCTGAGTCATAACAGCCACAACAGTCACTCCCGAAATGGTTCTTGTGGTCTTCCTCCGCAAAACATCCAAAAGCTTAGCCTTCTCCTCCGGCGTCCTCAAAGCCGCAATAATTTCCGGATTTGAAGGAACTTTTTCAAGCCTGTGTTTGGCGGCAACCCGCATCTTAACACGGTTAACATCCTCTGGACTAGGCGAAGGAATATGCATCAAAGCCTCTATAATTTCCCTAACAGCCTTTTCCATCATGGAAGAGACAGCCAAAATATGGTAAAAGGAAAAACGCGTAAATAAACCTAAACTGGGCTACATCCCACAATAAGTAGAGGTTTAAACCCAGTTTTGCCCGGGCTTTCTCTGCAACATAACCCGCTTCTCATAATTGCGCCTGTTCCTATACCTAGGCGTTGGGCTCTTTTTGGGCAAAGGCTGAATCTTAGGAGTCTGAGACCTAACCTTACCAGCCTTCGAAAGCGAACCATGCGTAGGCAAACACAAGCACCTCAAAACCAATAAGTCAAAGAGCAACTCTTAAACCTTTCCAAACCAAAATACAAAACTCGAACAAGTGCAGGGGTAGCCAAGCCTGGTTAAAGGCGCAGGCTTCAGAAGCCTGTCCCATAGGGGTTCGTGGGTTCAAATCCCACCCCCTGCACTTTTTAACGAACCCCTTGTATTCGCCAAGCCTATTTGCGTTTTCTGAAAAGCATGATGCCCTCTGGCGTTGTGCAAACATATTCAAAGCCGCCTTCAACCAGTTTTGAAGCTTCCCTAGCGTTTTCAGCTGTTTTACACACGTATTCGTCTGACTTAAAGTCTATGAGCTGAGTGTAAACCAACGTGTTTTGGATGCTTTTATGACCTAAAATTTTCATGACGTGGAGAATATCTTTTGTTTTGGCGTATTCCATTGTTGCTTTCCAATGCCGAAACGTGTGGAAGCTTATTTGCAACAATCGCGGGTTGCAAAGCTTTGCTGCTATTTGCTTCCGCTTTCTATAATAGTAGGCTTCAATGCAAGATTTTGACGGGAAGACGTTTCCAGTTTCGGCATTCCTCCGGATATTATTCAACATCTGAAGCAGCTTACCGCTGAGCTTTAATACCCGAGGATTGCTTCCCTTCTCAGGAGTTATTCGTATCACTCCAGATTGGAAGTCAATGTCTTGCCATTTGATTCTAACAGCCTCGCCCAAACGTATACCCGTCTCCTTTAGAAGTTGTAGTAAAGTCGCCATTTTAGATCCGAAGCAGGCTATAAGTTGATCAATTTCGCTTTCTAAGGGGGATAAACGGCAACTTTGGAATGCGCTTATATCTTGGCGGATTCCACGCGCCTCCTAACATTGTTAAGAAGCTGCTGTACGCATCAACCGCAAGCTCTTTTCGTCCAGGATTCCAAGTATCCTGTTTAGCTATAACCTCCTTGACAGAATCTGGATCAAGAAGATTAGCTCCAAGCTTAACTAGACGCTTCAGAAGCTTAACCCTTGACTTGATAGTCGACTCAGCATAGCCCTGCTTTTTAAGCCACCACAGAAACTCAACGACTTTCCCCGAAGCCTCTGTGGCTCCCCCTTGCCCCCTTTTCTCTTTCTCCTCCTTTTCCACTGCGGCCAAGGTTTGCACCAGCCTGCCAAGGCTGGTGGAATCTCGCCCCACAGGCTCATTGTTCCCTTGGCAATCATGATCTAAGTCGTCTCGCAGATTTAAGTTGAATGGAGGATTCTTCCATTCAACTTAGAATGAATGGACTATTCTAAATATGACGGTTCTTCCAATACCATCCGACACCGTCCGGTGCAGTACGGCCGTGCAGTGCGGTCAATACCGTCCGGTGCAGATCATGATTGCCAAGGTGAATGGAGGAAAACTGCACATGGGTAACATACAAAATAATAGCCTACGACAACGCCGGAAACAGCGCAACAAAAGACAACAACGGATACGGCCACAAATACCACATCATACCAGAATACCCATCCGCGCCAATTCTTATACTACTTATGCTAACCACATTAATTTCAACTATTTTTAAGAAGAAGAAAGCGTCTAACCTCCCTATTTTTTAATAATATTCCATTGATCATCGTTAACGGAACATTATAGAAAACTTATTTTCCTTACAATGGAAGATTATAAAAAGGTCATGGTTTCAGTAGCGATTAGAGATTTGTTTAAGTGAAAGCGAAGTATGCTATCAGAGTTACTCGAACAGCTTGTAGGTTATGGATAGGCTAACGCCAGCTAAGATTGGAAGGATAACAGTGGACAAAATTGCATCTACTCTTAGAAATGCGGCGGCGGCAATCGCAGCACCCCAGATCAGAGCATTTCCTAATGCGACTTCATACTTGTTTTTCTGTAATAAAGCCAACTTGTTATATGTTGTTCTGAGTAAGAGGTTGTAAGCATCTTTCCCTATTGGGGTGAGGCTGTATTTTCCGTTCTCTTGTTTTATGAAAGGGGCCAGACTCCGGAGATGATAGGAAAGAGTTGGGCTATCAGGTATTTTGCATACACTCAGAATCTCAGTGCCTTCTTTTCACCAACGTATCTGAGGATATCTCTTCTCTTCTGATGGTCCAGTGCTTTAAAGACCTCTTGCTCAAGGCTCTCAAATTCTTGATCTTC